>Ga0209182_10000465_pt1 | contig 10951 bp, 5 predicted proteins | sample LakBais05cmmetaG_FD_185474 | JGI IMG/M metagenome (GOLD analysis project Ga0209182, IMG submission 185474) | Lake sediment microbial communities from Lake Baikal, Russia to study Microbial Dark Matter (Phase II) - Lake Baikal sediment 0-5 cm... | ecosystem: Environmental > Aquatic > Freshwater >...
AGCGTATCGCGCACGAAGGTGTTGCCGTTCCCCACCTCGAGGAGCAGGCGGTCGCCCTCGACCGCGAGAGGTCGGACATCCGTCAGGACCGAGGCGACCCGCTTTCGCCCCTTGAGACGCAAGACGGTGGCCTGCCATCCGGAGGCCGCGTCGATGGAAGGCGTGCCGCGTTGCCGCTCCGGGCCGGGCGGGGCCGCTGATGGTCGCGCCGGCGGCGGGGCCAGGGTGAGCGGGGCTGCGCGCGGCATCTCGGCCGCGGGCCGATCGAAGAGTGGGAGTGCGGCCGGCGGCGGGGCCGCCGGTCCCCCACCCAGCCGGGTCTCCAGCGCGGCCAGATGGTCCAGAATGGTTTGCACGCCCGGGAGGCTTTGGACCTCCGTCAAGCGGATCAGGGCCATCTCCAGCATGAGTCGCGGCTGCGTCGCGCGCCGCATCTCCGCCTCGGCTCGCTGGAGGCTCTTGATCATGAGTTCCAGTTCGGGCAGGCTCACACGCTCCGCTTGGCTCCGGCTGATCTTTGGATCGACGCGAGCCCCTTCCAGGAGCGTCCCCGGCTCGGGACAGACCTTGAGGATGGCGAGGTCGCGCAGGTGCGCGCAGAGCTCCAGCGCAAACTGGCGCAGGTCCTGCCCGTGGCGCGCCAGATCGTCTATCAGCGTGAGCGCCCGGGACGCATCGCGCGCCAGAATGGCCTCCGCCGCCTCGGCCAGGACGTCGGCCCGCACCAAACCCAGGAGTTCGGCCGCCGCCTCGGCCTCCAGGCGGCTCCCCAGACAGGCGATCGCCCGATCCAGCAGACTCTGGCCGTCCCGCAGGCTCCCCGCAGCCGCCTGGGCCATGGCCGCGATGGCCCCCTCGGCGGCGGTGACCCCCTCGGCCTCGGCGATCTTGCGCAGATGATCGCCGATCTCGGCCGCGCCTAACAGCCGGAAGTCGTGCCGCTGGCAGCGCGAATGAATCGTGGCGAGAATCTTGTGGGGCTCGGTCGTCGCCAGGATGAACACCACGCGGGGCGGGGGCTCCTCCAGCGTCTTCAGGAGCGCGTTGAAGGAGCTGGCGGAGAGCATGTGGGCTTCGTCGATGATGTAGATCTTGTGCCGGCCGTGAGTCGGCGCGTACTGCACCGTCTCCAGCAGGTCCCGCATCTTCTCCACCTGCGTGTTGGAGGCGGCGTCCACCTCGATGCAATCCATCGATCGGCCCCCGGCGATCTCCTCGCAGGCGGGGCAGGTACCGCAGGGGGTCGGCGTCGGCCCCGTGATGCAGTTCAACGCCTTCGCCATGATGCGCGCCGTGGTCGTCTTTCCGACGCCGCGGGGTCCGGCGAAGAGGAGGGCGTGGGGCACCCGGTTGGTCGCGACGGCGTTCTTCAGGGTCTCGGTGACATGGCGCTGGCCCACGACCTCTTCGAAGACCTTGGGCCGCCACCGCCTCGCAATCACCTCGTACGCCATGTCGCCCCCGGGCGAGAGAACCTCGCCGCATGACTGAAGAATTGAGCGCCGAACGGTTCGTGCAACTCCGATCGGGTGGCCTCGCGGCACCGGCCGCTCGCTGTTTACCGTTGCTTCCTTCCGGACCTGGCGGGGTTCACAGGGCTACCATGCGCAAGACCCGATCATCAACGCCGCACGAACCGCCCGGCGCCCAGGTGATCGGCGGCTCTCGCCGGCCGAAACTCCTCACTCCTCCTGGCTCCTCGATCCCGCCGGCCGGCGCCGGCAAGGTGGCGGAGAGGCCGGGATTCGAACCCGGGGTGGAGTTCCCCCCACACACGCTCTCCAGGCGTGCTCCTTCAACCACTCGGACACCTCTCCGCATGCCAGCAGGAGATGAACTCTAATGGTCCTTCATGGGCCGGCGCCGCCGGCTGGAATCGTTTCCTGCACACGGGGTGGCGGAGAGGGTGGGATTCGAACCCACGTGGGAGTTGCCCCCCAACCCGCTTTCGAGGCGGGCCCGTTACGACCACTTCGGTACCTCTCCCAGCCAAGGGGTCGTGACGCGCTTAGGAGCCGTTACGAAATAACGTGGCCATTTATTGTGATTTCGTTATTCTTTGACAACGGCTTACCCTTTGGGAATCCCTTCGACCAGCGTGATTCGGTACGTCCGGTGCACGAACGGCTGCATGTCGGGAAACTTGCCGAACAGCCAGCCGCGAAACGTCTCTGTGTCGCCGTCCCGGATGGTCACCAGCGCCGCCGGATTGCTCGGCTCGTTGGAGGCAGACGTGATCTCGCCGTCCTTCACCTGCAGGGCGGGCAGGAAGTCGTCCACGCGAAGCGTGAGCGCGCTGCCCGGAATCGCGAGGTCGCCCCCCAGCTTCACCGTGACGATCTGGGGCGCGCCCACGCCGCTTTTCACCTCGATCTTCAGCTTGACCGCCTGCCACTTCCCCTTGACCGAGTCCGGTACCCGCACCATCCGGCCCGTGCTGCCCGGCGGCGGATGGGGCCGGTCCCCTGGAGGGGCCGCCCCTTCGACCGGCGGATGATTCGGGGGGAGCGTTGGCGTCACCGCGGCGGCGAGGCCGGCCGCAGACGGCGTCGGGGCCGGCGCGACGACCGCGAAGTAGAGGGCCACCGCCGCCAGCGGGACGGCCGCGGCCATCCCCACCAGCACCCATCGCCGCATCTTCGTTCCGCCGGCGCCCGTGTTCATGCCTCTCACTGCCCCAAAACTTCAGACGCGCAACTCGCCCCGTCCTGGGCGATCGCGCGCCTCACTTCCGTCGGCCAGCCCGGGGCTGCCGCGGAATGCTGACTGAAAATTGGCGGAGAGGCCGGGATTCGAACCCGGGGGCCAGTTTTACCCGACCAACCGCTTAGCAGGCGGTTGCCTTCGGCCGCTCGGCCACCTCTCCGTCTCGAGGACAAACTCATCGGGCGTCTCGCGCGCGCCGCGGGGCTGACGTCCGTCGCATCTTCCGCTCGGCTCCGCACCGCCTGCATCGCTGGCGGAGGGGGTAGGATTCGAACCCACGGACCTTTCGGTCATCCCGTTTCAAGCGGGACGCCTTCGACCACTCGGCCACCCCTCCCCGGGGTCGAGGCCCCGTTCCGGGCCGCACTCGCCCGGTCGGGCATCGCTCGCCGGGTCATGATAATAGAGAAGACCGGTTCGAAAGGGAAGCAGAATTGTGGGCGGCTACGGTTTGGCGATCCGCTCCAGCCCATCCAGGTACGGCCTCAGGACCTCCGGGACCCTCACGCTGCCATCCGCCTCCTGGTAATTCTCCAGGATGGCGACGACGGTCCGACCCACCGCGACCCCCGATCCGTTCAGCGTGTGCACATATTCCGCCGGCGTCTTGGGTCCCGGGCGGTAGCGGATGCTCGCCCGGCGCGCCTGAAACGTCTCGCAATTACTGATGGACGAGATCTCCCGATACGCGCCGGGGGCGGACTGGCCGGGCAGCCACACCTCCAGATCGTACGTCTTGGCCGCCGAGAAGCCCATGTCCCCCGTGCACAGGAGCACCACCCGGTAGGGCAGCCCGAGTCGCTGGAGCACCGTCTCGGCGTCGCGGGTCATCTGCTCCAGCGCTTCGTACGACCGATCGGCCTCCGCGAACTTGACCAGCTCGACCTTGTTGAACTGGTGCTGTCGGATCAGCCCGCGCGTGTCCTTGCCGTACGAACCCGCCTCGCGACGGAAGCACGGGGTGAAGGCCACATAGGAGAGCGGCAGCCGTCCGGGCGGCAGGATCTCCTCGCGGTGCAGGTTCGTGACCGGGACCTCGGCGGTGGGGATCAGGTAGAGCGACTCGTCCTGGGTCTTGAACAGCTCCTCGGCGAACTTGGGGAGCTGCCCCGTGCCCGTCATCGCCGCCGCGTTCACCAAGAGCGGCGGGAAGATCTCGGTGTAGCCGTGCTCCTTGGTGTGGAGGTCGAGCATGAAATTGCCGAGGGCCCGCTCCAGGCGCGCCCCCATGCCGGTGAGCACCACGAACCGCGCCTGCGCCATGCGCGACGCCCGCTCGAAATCCAGCAGGCCGAGAGCCTCGCCGATCTCCCAGTGGGGCTTGGGCGTGAAGTCGAACCGGCGCGGCTCTCCCCAGCGTCGCACCTCGAGGTTGCCCCCGCCGTCCGGACCCACCGGCACCGAGGCGTGGGCCAGGTTCGGCACCGTGAGCAGGAGCCGCTGGATCTGCTCCTCGCTGTCCTTGACCGCCTGGTCCAGCGCCTTGATCCGGTCGCCTGCTTCCCGCATCTCGGCGATCAGGGGGCCCGCATCCTCGCCCCCCTTCTTGCGTCGGCCCACCTCCTCCGACACGGTGTTGCGGCGATGCTTGAGCTGCTCGACCTCGGTCAGAAGCCTGCGGCGGGCCTCGTCGGCCGCCAGAAACTCCCCGAAGTCGAGCGCCACCCCGCGGTCGCGCAGGCGGGCCCGCACCGGTTCCAGGTTGTCACGCACCAACTTGAGATCCAGCATGCGCCCTCGTACCTTTCCCTACGCCTCGGGCTCCACCGGCTCCGCGTCGCCGCCGTTGGTATTCGCCTCGCCGTCCCCTTCGTCCGGCACCAAGCTGGTGACGGCGGCGACCCGATCGGTGGCCTCCAGGCCTTGCAGGCGCACCCCTAGCGTGGCTCGACCGATGACGCCGATCTCCCGCACGTTGACGCGGTTGACCTTGCCCTCCTGCGAGATCATCATCACCTGGTCCTGCTCCTGGACCTGCAGCGCGCCCACCACCGGACCGTTCTTCTCGCTCACGCGCACGTTGATAATGCCTTTGCCCCCGCGCGCCTGGAGGCGATACTCCTCCAGCTCCGTGCGCTTGCCGTATCCCCGCTCGTTCACCGTGAGGACGGTGGTGCTGGTCCGGACGATCTCCCCCGCAACAACTTCGTCCCCGGCCTCCAGGGCGATCCCGATCACGCCCCGGCCGGCGCGGCCGATCGCCCGCACCGCTTCCTCGTTGAAGCGGATGGCCATGCCTTGTTTCGTCGCCAGGAAGATCTCATCCCGCCCCCCCGTGAGTCGCACCGCGATCAGTTCGTCCCCCTCGTCCAGGGTGATCGCGATGATGCCTCCGGCGCGCGGGTTGGAGTAGGCGTGCAGCTCCGTCTTCTTCACCACGCCGCGGCGCGTGGCCATGAAGAGGTGTCGGCCGATCTCGAACTGCCGGATGGGGATCATGGCCGTCACCATCTCGCCCGGCTGCACCTGCAGGAAGTTCACCAGCGCCTTGCCCTTGGCGGCCCGGCCGACCTGGGGGACTTCGTGGACCTTCAACCAGTGGACCCGGCCCAGGTTGGTGAAGAGCAGGATGTAGCTGTGGGTGGTCGCCACGAAGAGGTACTCCACGTAATCCTCTTCCTTGGTCACCATTCCCGTGGTGCCCTTGCCGCCGCGTCGCTGTGCCCGGTAGATTGTCAGTGGGCTTCGTTTGATGTAGCCGCCGTGGCTGATGGTGACCACCATCTCTTCGTCGGCCAGGGTGTCCTCGTAGCTGATCTCGGCCGTCTCCTCCAGGATCTGGGTGCGGCGGGGATCGCCGTACTCCTCCTTCAGGTCTACCAGCTCCTCTTTGATGATCTGTCGAACCAGGGCCTCGCTCCCCAGGATGGCTTGCAGCTTCGCGATGAGCTGGATCGTCTCCTGGTACTCGTCCTGGATCTTCTGCCGCTCGAGCTGCGTCAGGCGGCGCAGGGTGAGGTCCAGGACGGCCTGTGCCTGTATCTCGGTCATACCGAACTCGCGCATCAGACCCGACCGCGCCTCGTCCACGGCTCGCGAGCGGCGGATCAGTTGGATGACCGCGTCGAGATGGTCCAGGGCAATCCGATACCCCTCCAGGATGTGGGCCCGCGCTTCCGCCTGACGGAGCTCGTAACGGGTGCGGCGGACGACCACGACCTTGCGGTGGTCGATGAAGTGCCCGATGACCTGCTTGAGATCCAGAATGCGCGGCTGGTGATCCACCAGCGCCAGCATGATGACCCCGAAGGTTGATTGCATCGCCGTGTGTTTGTAGAGCGAGTTCAGGATCGGCATGGCCGGCTCGTCTTTCTTGAGCTCCAGCACGATCCGCATCCCTTCGCGGTCCGACTCGTCGCGGAGGTCCGCTACCCCCTCGATCTTCTTCCCCCGGACCAGCTCGGCGATGCGCTCGACCAGCTTGGCCTTATTGACCTGGTAGGGGAGCTCGGTCACCACGATATTTTCGCGGCCCGCCCGCCCCTTCTCGACGAACGCCTTGGCCCGCACCTGGATCAGCCCTCGGCCGGTCCGATAGGCATCCGAAATCCCCTGTCGTCCGTGGATGTAGCCCGCCGTCGGAAAATCCGGTCCGGGGATCGTTTGCATCAGCTCCGCGATGGTGATCTCGGGGTTCTCGAGCTGCGCCACGACCGCGTCCACCACCTCGCTCAGGTTGTGCGGCGGGATGTTGGTGGCCATGCCGACCGCGATCCCGGACGAGCCGTTGACCAGGAGGTTCGGCATGAGCGCGGGCAGGACCACCGGCTCCTGCGTGGACTCGTCGTAGTTGGGGATGAAGTCCACCGTCTCCTTGTTGATATCCTGCAGGATCACCTGGGCCAGACGGGCGAGACGCACCTCGGTGTACCGCATGGCCGCCGGGGCGTCGCCATCGACCGACCCGAAGTTCCCCTGTCCGTCGATGAGGGGATACCGCATGGAGAAGTCCTGCACCAGCCTGACGATCGTGTCATAGACTGCCGTGTCGCCGTGCGGGTGGTACTTCCCCAAGACGTCCCCGACCACGCGCGCAGCCTTGCGGTGCGGACGATTGTGGTGCAGACCCATCTCCTCCATGGCGTACAGGACGCGGCGGTGCACCGGCTTCAATCCGTCCCGCACGTCCGGGAGGGCACGGCCGACGATGACGCTCATGGCGTAGTCGAGGTACGACCGACGCATCTCCTCGTGGATGTCGATACCGTGGACTTCGCCTACGCGCTGCTGCGCGATGCTGTCATTCTCTTCGGGCACGGCTCTGCTTCGCTTTCCCTGCCGGATCCGGCGAGGCCATTCCCCCGACGTCGGGGGAGGTTCCCGCGGCCGGCGCTAGATGTCCAGGTTGCCGACCTCGAGGGCGTGCGTCTCGATGAACTGGCGGCGCGGCTCCACCTGGTCCCCCATCAGGGTGGTGAAGATCTTCTCCGCCGCCACGGCGTCCTCGACCTGCACCTTGAGGAGGGTGCGGGTTTGCGGGTTCATGGTGGTCTGCCAGAGCTGATCGGCATTCATCTCGCCGAGCCCCTTGTACCGCTGGATCGTCAGACCCTTCTTGGACAGGGCCAGCGTCTGCTCGTACAGGGCGGTCCAGCTTTGCGCCAGGGTGGACTCGGTGTCCGATTTGATCGTGAAAGGAGGGGAGCCGATGGCGTTCAGGGCCGCCGCCGCCGCCTCCAGCTCCCGGTACTCGGCCGAGGTGAGGAGGGCCGGGTCGATGATACAGGCCGGTCGTTCTCCCCAGCGTTGCTGGCTTCCGAGCGTGACGACCAGCCGGTGGGCCCCTTGCTCTTCATCCCACTCGACACCGCCCTCGATCGACGCGAACTGGTCCCCCTCCTGGCGGAGGCGCTCCAGGAGGCCCCCCAGGAGGCGCATGGCCTTCGCCTCGTCCTTCAGGGTTCCGCGGGGCACCCCGCCCTGCTGGACCAGGGCCGCCACCACATGCGGATTTCGCCCGCGCTTCTCCAGGGCGCGGAGACAGCGCTGCCACGTCATGACCTTCTTCAGGCAGGCGCTCAGTCGCTGCCCGGCCCAGGCCCCGCCGTTGCCGGCGGCCTCGACGGAAAGCGAGTCCGCCCCGGCATCGATCAGAAACTCGACCATGCCCCGATCGTTCTTCAGATACCGCTCGACCTTGCCCTTCTTCACCTTGTAGAGCGGCGGCTGCGCGATGAAGAGGTGCCCGTCATCCACGATCTTGCGGAGGTGGCGGAAGAAGAACGTCAACAGGAGCGTCCGGATGTGCTCTCCGTCCACGTCGGCGTCGGTCATGATGATGACCCGGTGGTAGCGAAGCTTGCCGATGTCGAATTCGGCCTCGATGCCGCTCCCCAGCGCGGAGATGAGCACCCGGATCTCCTGCGAGGCGAGCATCTTGTCGGCCCGCGCCCGCTCGGTGTTCAGAATCTTGCCGCGCAAAGGGAGGATGGCCTGAAAGCGGCGGTCGCGCCCCTGCTTGGCCGAGCCGCCGGCCGAGTCGCCCTCGACGATGTAGAGTTCGCAGAGGGCCGCGTCCTTCTCTGAGCAGTCCGCCAGCTTGCCGGGGAGGCCGTCGCCATCCAGCGCCCCCTTGCGCCGGACCAGTTCCTTGGCGCGCCGCGCCGCCTCGCGGGCCCGGGCGGTCTCCGTCGCCTTCTCCACGATGCGCCGCCCGATGCCGGGGTTCTCTTCCAGGTACTCGCCCAGCTTCTCGTTGACGATCGTCTCCACCACGCCCTTGATGTCCGGGTTGTTGAGCCGGCCCTTGGTTTGACCTTCGAACTGGGGATTGGGGAGTCGGACGCTGATGACCGCCGTCAGACCCTCGCGCACGTCGTCCCCGGTCAGGCTGGCCTTGAGATCCTTGAGGAGATTTCGGCCGGCGGCGTAGTTGTTGATGGTCCGGGTAAGGGCGGATCGGAATCCGATGACGTGTGTCCCGCCGTCCTTCGTGTTGATGTTGTTGGCGAAGGAGAAGACTGTCTCGGCATAGCCGTCGTTGTACTGGAGGGCGATCTCGACGGCGGTCTCGTCGCGCTGGGCCTCGATGAAGATGGGGCGCGGGTGGAGCGTGGCCTTGTTCTCGTTTAGGAGCTCGACGAACTGCTTGATGCCGCCGGTGTAGTAGAATTCTTCGCTCTTGTCGACTCGCTCGTCGATCAGGGCGATCCGCAGGCCGCGATTGAGGAAGGCCATCTCGCGGAGGCGGTTGCTCAGAACGTCCAGACTGAACGTGCGATCCTCGAAGATCTCTCCGTCGGAGAGGAAGGTGACCCGGGTGCCTGTGCGGCGGGCCTTCCCGACCTCTTCGAGGTCACCCGTGGGTTTGCCGCGCTCGTACCGCTGGAGGTACTTCTTTCCGTCGCTCCATACTTCGACCTCGAGCCATTCCGACAGCGCGTTCACCACGGACACGCCAACGCCATGCAGGCCGCCGGAGACCTTGTACGCGGAGCCCCCGAACTTCCCGCCCGCATGGAGCGTCGTCATCACCACCTCGACGCCAGAGCGACCCGTCTGTTCGTGGATGCCGACGGGAATCCCGCGACCGTTGTCGGCGACGCTGACACTGTTGTCGATGTGGATCGTCACGTCAACCCGGTCACAGGCTCCCGCCAGGGCCTCGTCCACGCTGTTGTCTACAACCTCGAACACCAGGTGGTGCAAGCCGTCAAGGCCGGTCCCGCCGATATACATGGCGGGCCGCTTCCGCACGGCCTCCAGCCCCTCGAGAATCTTGATCTGTTCCACTCCGTAGGCGGAGTTGCCGTTTTCCTGCGATCCGTTTACCTTAGTCATAGATCCTCATTCGGCGTATCCGGTCACCCGGTTGCTTGCGGCACGCGCGCGGGGAGCAGCCCGCCGCCGGCCTCCCCGGAATGGGGTGACGGGTCGGGTCGTCCTCGGGAGGCGTTTCGTGAGAGTCGTGCCCGTGTCTCGCAGTACGGCGGGGACCATCCAGGGATGGGTCGTTCGATCACCAGCGTGTGGCCCTCTACGTTCAGATTCGCATCGGCATGATCACGCAGCTATACCCGTCGTCCCCGGCCGCACGGAATATGGACGGGCTCAACGGGTCGGTGACATGCAACGCGACTTCATCGCCGTCCACCGCGCCCAGAAACTCCATGATGTAGCGCGCGTTAAACCCCATCTTCAGCGCGTCGCCCGTGTAGGAGATCTCGACCTCCTCGTGGGCCTCACCCAGATCCATATTGATACACGTGATCATCAGGCGCCCGCTCTGGAAGTCGAATTCGGTCGGGGTCGTACGCTCCCCCATAATCGCGGAGGTCCGGCGAAGCGCGCCGTGGAGAGCCTCCTTCTTGATGACGATGCGATTTGGTGTGGCGGACGGGACGACTTGTTCGTAGTTCGGAAATTGCCCGTCGATGAGGCGCGCGACGAGCGTCGTCGTATCCTGCTGGAGAATGAGTTGATTCTCCGAGAGCCGGATGCGTATATCACCCACTTCATCCCGCGCGATTTTGACCGCCTCGGCCATTGCCTTCCTGGGAATGAGCGCCTCCAGCGTATCGCTGCCCGATGTCGCCGGACGCGGGATCCGGATGAGCGCCAGGCGATGCCCGTCTGTGGCAACCATGTTCAATTCGGTCGGCTGCGCTTGCAAGAGAATACCTGTCAGCGCGTACCGTGTCTGGTCGGATGACACGGCAAAGAGTGTCTTGCGCAGCATGTCGCGAAACACCTTCGCCTCGATCAGCAACTCGCCGCCACCGTGCAGGTCGGGCAGCGACGGAAATTCGTCCTTGGTCAAACCCTTCATCCGGAAGTTCGACTTTTGACACGAAATAGCGACTTGTAGATCTGCATCCACATGAAACTCGATGGTCGCCTGGGGTAATTCCTTTACAACCTCGTAAAGTTTCTTGGCGGATAGAGTAATGGCCCCCGGCTCGATGACTTCAGCCGACACTTGCCTGCGAAGACCCACGTCTAAGTCGGTTCCGAATAACGAGACGTGATCGGGTCCTGCCTCCAAGAGGACGTGGGACAAAATAGGTAGAGCCTTCTTCACCTCGACCACACTCTGTACGGGCCCTAGGGCTTCGACGAAGGCGTCACGATCAACACGGATATGCATGGGGCTCCCTCTTCCATTTAAGAGTGGATTCGTGGCGAAGGAAGGACTCAGGAGGGATGAAAAATGCGTTGAGTGAAGGGTGCCTTCTTATAGTTCTCTGTAATAAGGGAAAAAGATAGGAGTAGTAGCCGTAGGGAATTTTTAATGTGGAGAACGGAA
>Ga0209182_10000468_pt1 | contig 10935 bp, 9 predicted proteins | sample LakBais05cmmetaG_FD_185474 | JGI IMG/M metagenome (GOLD analysis project Ga0209182, IMG submission 185474) | Lake sediment microbial communities from Lake Baikal, Russia to study Microbial Dark Matter (Phase II) - Lake Baikal sediment 0-5 cm... | ecosystem: Environmental > Aquatic > Freshwater >...
TCCAGGAAGTCATAGCTGCAGCGCAGGAGCGCGGCCTCAAGTACCTTGCCATCACCGACCACGGTCCTGCACGCCCGGATGGACCCAAGCTGGACTACTTCAAGAATCTGAACAGACAGGACACCCTGCGTCAATTGCCTGGCATCCGCGTGCTCATAGGGGTCGAGGCAAACATCATTAATCCCTGGGGCGAGCTGGACATGCCGGAGAAACTGCTACAGGAGCTTGACATCGTCATCGCTGGGTTTCACAACTCGACAGGGTACGGCGGCTCGTCGGTTTCCGAGAACACGGGAGCGCTCGTCAAGGCTATCGAGAGAAACCGGATAACGGTCGTGGCCCATATCGGTGATCCGCGCTTTCCGTACCCGGTTGATCTCGAAGAGTCGATTGCTGCCGCAGCGGCTGGGGGAGTGCTTGTCGAGCTCAACCAGTCTGCGCTTCATACCTGGAAGGACATCAACGTCGCTCACTACGAGCGTATCCTGGAGCTGCTCGAGAAGTACCATGCGCCGATCCTGATGAGCTCAGATGCGCACATCTCCTACAGTGTAGGCATCGTGTCGGAGTGCGAGCGACTTCTGGTTGCGCACGGTATCGACCCGGCTTCTACCGTGAACTACTCGGAAGACCTGATCCGGCAGTACCTGGTCCCGCGGTCATGAGTGGCGACGGCATCGCACGAACGGCTGTCATTGTGAGCGTTCGCAGGATCGGCGTTACGGTCGATCCTGACCGCCCGGAGGAGACACGACAGCTGGCCGAAGGGCTCGGGGTGGAAGTGCTCGAGTCCAGAACCTATGTTCAGCGGACCCCTCAGCGTTTCCTGCTTGGCAAGGGGCAGGTCGAAGAGTTGCATGAGCTGCTGCAAGCCCTGCGAGCCGATCTCGTCATCTTCGACTCTGAGCTTACGCCTCTGCAGTATCGCCATATGATCGACCATCTGGAGAGCTCTGTGATGGACCGGGCAAGACTCATCCTAGAGACATTCGCTTCTCAGGCGCACACTGCGGAAGCGAAGAAGCGTGTCCAGATTGCCGAACGTCTCTTTGAACTCACGCAGCTGCGTGCGATGAACGCAGGGTACGACCAGCAGGCGGGCTATATCGGCATGCGCGGTCCGGGTGAGACCTTGTTTCAGAAGCGCCGTCGGGCAAAGAGATCGGAGATCCATGATCTCCGTGAAGAGGTCAAGGCAGTCGATACGCGGTATGCCATCAAGGCGCACACGCGGCAGGAATCGGCAATTGCGAAGATAGCGGTGGTAGGGTACACGAATGCTGGCAAGAGTACGCTGATCAATCTGCTGGCGGGATCTGAGCTGTTGGCTGAGGACAGGCTCTTCGCGACACTGGACACGGCAGCTAGACCGGCTCACTTCGGACGCCAGTCCGCTGTCCTGATCGATACAGTCGGCTTCATCCGGGACCTGCCGGAATCATTGATGGATTCGTTTCGTTCGACCCTCGAGGAAGCCCGGGATGCGGACCTTCTGCTGCACATGGTCGATGCCGGCGTGCGGGACCTGCACGAGCGCATTCATATCGTCGACACCGTTCTGGAACGCATCGGTTGTGCAGACATTCCCCGCGTGCTGATCTTCAACAAGATCGATACCGTCGAACGCGCCAGACGAGAGGAGATTCTCCTCATTGGGACTGGACTGATGGTCTCGGCTGCGACTTTTGAGGGTGTCGATCGACTCAAGGACCACATTGCGGGAGTCCTGCTCCGTCGAGTCGTGCACGGGCGGTACGTCATCCCGTTCACCGAGCCGGGAGTGCGGGCCGAAGTGTATGCCGGCGCAGTGGTTTTGAATGAGAGACTCACTGCGCGGTGCTGGATCATCGAAGCAGCCGGCGCAGCGCCCGGCGCCCGCCTCCCTCAGCGTTTCCTGCGAAAGGATTGACGACACCTGCCGAGCGTTTCGGCACCCACCATGTGAACGCCTGTGAGCCCGGACTTCATTGGCAACGGGGACTCCACCCATATAATACACTCTGCCGAACTGGAGGCCGACGGATTGACGTCGGTGTACAGCGGTGTGGTGACAAGGAGCTGGACAAACCGTGGACATTCGGGACTTCGACTACGAGCTGCCGCAGGGGCTGATCGCCCAGACGCCTCTTGAACAGCGCGATCTTGCGCGTCTCATGGTCGTCGATCGTGCGACTGGAACGATAGAACACAGGCTGTTTTGTGATCTCCTTTCGTACCTTCGTCCTCACGATGTCATGGTTGTCAATGATACGCGCGTCAACGAGGCCAGTTTCAGCTGCCATAAGGATGCAACCGGCGCTACCATCGATGTGCTCTTGACAGCTCGGAAGTCGCCGACCCGCTTCATGGCGCTCATACGCCCTCTCAAGCGCCTCCACGTCGGGGAGACGTGCACTGTTACATCCGACGTCAGCCTGCGGCTGCTGGAGCGCAATGACGACGGTGATGCGACGGTCGAGTTCTCTCGCGACCCATATGCGAGCGACGAGTTTCGGGCCAAGGCGCGGGTACAGATCCCTCCATATATCAAGCGGTTCCCTGACGATCCCGGGGCGTATCAAACAGTCTATGCGCGCGAGCCTGGCTCGGTCGCGGCCCCGACGGCCGGCCTCCATTTCACTCCTGAATTGTTGGCAAGGATACGGGACCTCGGCATTGACATCGAGCACGTCACGCTTGACGTTGGACTAGGAACGTTTCAGCCGGTGCGTGTCGAGCGCATCGAGGATCATCACATGCATACCGAACGGTTCACACTGCCTGAGGAAACCGCGGCAGCCGTCAACGCAGCCCGGGCAAACCACGCGGCCGTGACCGCCATCGGTACGACGGTCGCCAGGACGCTCGAGTCATGCATCAACGTGGACGCGACCGTCAGAGCAGACAGCGGCGAGACGGGCATCTTCATCTATCCCCCCCATGAATTCCACGGATTCGACCACCTGGTCACGAACTTCCATCTCCCGAAATCGACCTTGCTGATGCTTGTCGGAGCATTCATGGGGATGGACCTGATGTGGACTGTGTACCGCGAGGCGATACGAGAGCAGTACCGCTTCTTTAGTTTCGGCGATGCCATGCTGATTCTCTAGGTGGTGACGATGACCGCGTTTGAAGTCACGCATCAGAGCACGACGGGACGCGAACGGATGGGGATCCTGACGACTGCGCACGGCACAGTGAGAACGCCTGTCTTCATGCCTGTCGGCACACAGGCGACCGTCAAGGGGCTCACTCCAGAACAAGTGACCGAGATCGGGTTCGAGATCATCCTGGCGAACACGTACCACCTGTATCTGCAGCCAGGAGACGGCGTCGTGCGCGAAGCAGGCGGCCTTCACAGGTTCATGCACTGGGACCGGAGCATCCTCACGGACAGCGGTGGTTTCCAGGCAATGAGTCTTTCCCGGATCAGCAAGAAGAGCGATGAAGGCATTGAGTTCCAGTCATTCATCGACGGCTCGAGGCACATGTTCACGCCTGAACGCGTCATCGCTATCCAGAAGAACCTGGATTCCGATGTGGTCATGCCTCTGGACATCTGTACGCAGTATCCCTCAGAGCGCCTGGGGGCAGAGAAGGACCTTGCGCGGACTGTCTCCTGGTTCGGACGGGCGAAGAAGGCGATGGGCGAGTCGCATCAACTGCTGTTCGGAATCACTCAGGGTGGCTTCTATGGTGACCTGAGAGAGGAGTCGACCGAACGCATCATGGAGCTGGAGCCGCAGGGGTTTGCGATAGGAGGTCTCAGCGTAGGCGAAGAGCGTCAGGTGACAATGGACATGCTGGATCACAGCTTGCTTCATGCTCCCGACGACCGTCCAAGGTATTTCATGGGGCTGGGCGATCCGATCGGGATTCTGGAGATCATCAGCCGAGGTGTCGACATGTTCGACTGTGTTCTGCCCACGAGGGTGGCTCGGAATCAGATGGTCTTCACGCGGGATGGCGTGATCAAGATCTCCAAGAAGCTGTATGAACGCGACTTCCACCCCATCGATGAAGGCTGTTCCTGCTACATGTGTCGCAACTACACCCGGGCATATCTACGGCATCTGTTCAAGGCAAACGAGATGCTCGCGGGAACGCTTGCGACCATTCATAACCTCCAGTTCCTTCAGACGATGATCGGCGAGATCCGAAACGCGATTGCTGTCGGCACATTTGCCGCGTACAAACGCGCGTTCGTCGAGCGGTACACTGCATCGTCCGACAGGGCATGGTGAGTGTCTCGCAGTGCCCATTGCTGCATTGACAGAGAGTCCTATTTGGTGTACATTTGATGTGTTGTCGAAACGAGGAGGAACCACATGCGGTCGAAAGTTACAGCAAGCTTAGTTCTTGTGATTGTCGTGGCTATCGTCGCTGGTGTGATCAACTACCAGGGACTGATTGCCAAGAATGCGAAACTGGCGCCGAAGCTCGGGCTTGACCTCAGGGGCGGTGTGCGCATCGTGCTTGAGGCGCAGGATACGGAGTCGGCCAAGGCCACGAACGAGGCGATCGATGCGGCAGTCAGCGTCATTGACAAGCGTGTCAACGCTCTCGGAGTCAGTGAGGCGATCGCCGTCCGTGAGGGTGCCAACTCAAAACGCATCATCGTGGAGCTTCCCGGTTGGGAAGATCCTGAACGCGCCAAGCAGCTCATCGGCAAGACTGCCCTTCTTGAGTTCAAGACGGATGACGGCAAGGTCGTCGTGAGTGGTTCGAACCTAAGAGACGCCCAACTTGTCTTCAGCCAGGAACAGAACAGTCTGGGAGAACCGCAGATCTCGTTTGAGCTGGATGCGGCAGGTACCAGTGCATTTGCTACTGCAACGCAGGCAAACATCGGCAAGGTGATCACCATCTATCTTGACAGCCAAATCCTGATGAGCCCGACGGTTGAGGTCGCGATCACGGACGGGAAGGGCGTCATCTCCGGTGGCTTCACCGCGGAGCAGGCCAGCAACTACGCACTCCTGCTGAAGAGTGGAGCTCTGCCCGTCAAGTTGACGGCCATCTCGGAGCAGGTGGTCGGACCGTCCCTGGGCGCTGCTTTCGTCCGTCGGAGTGCATGGGCCGCAGTCATCGCGCTTGCTCTCGTCATCCTTTACATGTTGTACATGTACCGGTATCTCGGTCTGGTGTCCGGCATCGCTCTGCTTGTCTATGTCGACATCCTCATGGCCGCCTATATCGTGCTGAGAGCAACGCTGTCGCTTCCGGCGATCGGTGGTGCTATCCTTTCGCTCGGTATGGCAGTAGACGCGAATTGCATCATTTTTGAGCGCATTCGAGAAGAACTGGGGCTGAAGAAGACCGTCAAGGGGGCCATCGGGGCAGGGTTCTCTCGCGCCTTCCGGACCGTCTTTGACTCGAACCTTACGGTTCTGGTCGGCACGGCCTTCCTGTTCTACTTCGGTAGCGGCACCGTCCGCGGATTTGCCGTGACACTTGCTCTCGGCGTTCTCGTCAGCATGTTCACGGCTGTGTTTGCCAGCCATACGCTGGTCGATCTCCTGCTCACCCCTGGCATTGCCAGGAACAGCAGGAAATTCCTCGGTTAGGCGGTGCAGTCATGACATTCAGAGAGAAGATCCTCAGCTGGGATATCGTTGGAAAGACACGTACGTGGTTTACGGTATCTACGATTGTCATTGCGATCGGCCTCATTGCCATGATCGTCAATGTGTTCAGTTTTGGCTCACCGCTCAAATTTGGTATCGACTTCATCGGTGGAACGGTCATCAACGCCTCCTTCGAGAAAGCTCCCGATGAGGCAGTTGTCCGTGGCATACTATCAGCCAACGGCTACAGCAACGTTACAGTCCAGCGTGCTGGAGAAAAGGGCATTACGATGAAGGTGGAGGCAACAGAGATTGACCCGGCCGTCAGCGGGAAGATCGTCAATGACATTGTGGCGAAGTATGGCGCTGTGGACGTGGGCACCAAGGAAATCACCTCCATCGCGCCGGTGATCGGTCGGGACCTTCTGCGCCGTTCGGCGCTCGCGTTGAGTCTCGCTCTCCTATTCACCCTCCTGTACATCACGATCCGCTTCAAGTTCTCATTCGGACTGGTGACCATCGCGGGCCTGCTGCACGACGTGCTGGTGACGCTGGGTGTCCTTGCGATATTCCGTATCCCACTCAACTCGCCGTTCGTCGGAGCGTTTCTTGCCATCATTACGTACTCCGTACAGGACAGCGTCGTCTTACTGGACCGCGTACGTGAGAAGCTGAGGTACCGCGGCAAGGAGCCCTTTGACAAGCTGGCCAATGCGGCGGTCACCGAGACGTGGATGCGTTCGTTCAACGCTTCCTTCACGACGTTTCTCGCCGTGGCGGTTCTCTTCCTGATGGGTGGTTCGCCTATTCGCGATTTCTCGACGACGCTTCTGGTTGGCATCATTTCGGGGACATACTCGTCACTGTACTTGGTCGTGCCAATGCTGGTGCTGTGGGTGCAGCGTACAGAGAGGAAAGCTATTCTACAGAAAGCCTGAGGAACTCGAGAACGTTGTGACATCCGGAGGACAATGCAGGGAGGCAACATGAACCTGAGAGATTTCATACGCGACATACCTGATTTTCCTCAGAAGGGGATCATGTTCAGGGACCTGACGCCACTCATGGGCGATGCCGACGCATTGGGGTTTGCGGTCGACGAGCTGGCAAAACAGTTCAGAACGGACCGCATCGACAAGATCGTCGGAGTGGAAGCGAGAGGCTTCATCATCGGTGCTGCCCTGGCCTACGCCCTGCATGTCGGTTTTGTGCCTGCGCGCAAGCCGGGGAAGCTTCCCTACAAATCGGTCCGCAAGGAATATGAGCTCGAGTATGGCGTGTCAATCCTTGAAATGCATGAGGACGCTATCAAGCCTGGCGAACGCGTGCTCATCGTTGATGACCTGCTGGCGACCGGTGGCACTGTCAACGCTACTGCGGACCTTGTCCAGTCATTGGGCGGCGACATTATTGCGTATGCGTTTCTGGTGACTCTGAAGGACCTCGGCGGAGCCAGCAAGCTGAGTGGTGGAAGGGTTGTCTCGCTGCTTGACCTTTGAATCTTGACGCTGAGTTTGACGTTGACAAGGAGTTTGAGACTCTCATAACGACGCTTGGAGGCTGGCTCTCCCGGGAGGAGGTCGGTCTCGTCGAACGAGCGTTCGTGTTTGCACGCCAGAGGCATGGGGATCAGAAACGTGCTTCTGGCGGTCCCTATATGCTCCATCCGGTGAAAGCCGCCCTGGTGCTGGCCGACTATCGTCTGGACGCTGAGACGTACGCTGCCTGTCTTCTGCATGATGTCCTGGAGGACACACAGACGACGGCCAAGGAGCTTGAAGAGGGTTTCGGGACTAAAGTGGCATCACTGGTCGAAGGTGTGACGAAACTGCGCGGCCTGAACTACCTTTCCCGTGAGGAGACCAACCTCGAGAATGTCCGCAAGATCCTGCTGGCCATGGCTGCGGATCTGCGGGTGGTCCTGATCAAGCTTGCTGATCGACTGCACAACATGCGGACGCTGCAGTATCTGAGCGAGGACAAGCAACAGCGTATTGCCCAGGAGACCATGGAGATCTACGTTCCTCTCGCACATCGGCTCGGGATCTACGAGCTCAAGTGGGAGATGGAGGACCTCGCATTCCGCTTCTTGAACCCCGATGAATACCGGAGACTGGCTGGACTTGTTGCTGCCAAGCGCGTTGAACGGGAAGCGTTTGTACAGGAAACGATCGACCAGATTGACCACTTTCTGGAGGAGAAGGATATCCGCGCTCAGGTCTCGGGCCGGCCAAAGAATCTGTACAGCATCTACCGCAAGATGGTTCAGCAGGGCAAGACCTTCGACGAGATCTACGACCTCACGGCTGTGCGGATTCTTGTCAACACGATCCCTGAGTGCTACCTCGTTCTGGGGTATGTGCACGAGTCGTTCACGGTCGTTCCTGGACGGGTGAAGGACTACATCGCTCTTCCGAAGCCGAACGGCTACCAATCGTTGCACACGACCGTGATGGGCTCCAACGGAGAACCGCTGGAGATCCAGATACGGACCAAGCGGATGCACGAAGTCGATGAGATGGGCGTGGCTGCTCACTGGAAGTACAAAGAAGGCAAGGCGGCCGATCTGGTTGATTCGGAGCGGTTCGCCTGGCTGCGCCAGATGGTAGACTGGCAGAAGGACGTTCGCACCAGTGGAGAGTTTGTGGAGCGCGTCAAGGTCGACGTGTTTTCGGATGAGGTTCTCGTCTTCACGCCGAAAGGGGACGTCATCAATCTGCCGGTTGGCTCCACTCCCGTGGATTTTGCCTATCGCATCCATACCGACGTTGGCAACAATCTGGTCGGAGCCAAAGTCAACGATCGCATCGTTCCTATCGATACTGAGCTCGTAACTGGAGACCGCGTGCAGGTCATTACTTCGCGCAACTCCGGAGGGCCGAAGTCGGACTGGCTGAAGTTTGTCAAGGCAGCCTCGACGAAGGGGCACATCCGGGCATACTTGCGGAAGAAGGAACTGGAGCATGCACCCCCCGAGAGGCCCGAAGTGGAGGAGCGCCCGCGCACGGTCGTGACGCGCCCATCGCTGTTGGACCGGCGGGCCGCTGCAGACAGCAGATTCCGCATCGTCGTTCGAGGCGATGCGACACTCCCGATTATCATGGGCACATGTTGCAGTCCTTCATATCCTGATGAGATTCTCGGGTACGTGACGCGTGGCAGAGGTGTCACCATCCACAGGGCTGATTGTGCCAATATCCCGTCCTTAGCCATGGAGCCGGAGCGTCTTGTCGATGCCCACTGGGAGTTGATCCCCCGAAAAGCGCTGGAGCGGGCCATTGTCATCGAAACCCTTAATGTCCCCGGCGTGCTCTATCAGGTGTCGGAGGAGTTTGCCAAGAGAGACATCAACATCAAGTACATGAAGAATGCCGAGCATCTCTCCATGTTCAGGAAGAAAGGCGAAACGCCGCGCACGCAGATCAAGATCGTCGCGGAATTCGCTGACGAAGCCGCCTATCGACAGACGATGGAATCGCTCAGGGGCCTCACGTCTGTCATCTCCGTCAAGCAGCAGTAGGGGCTGCAGGCGTCCATCCGGACCTGAAACAGCCGTCCCGGCCGCTCCTCCCCTGTCCGAAGGACCAGTGGGATGCTGGCATCCCTCGCCTCCGCCTTCTCATGAGTTGACGGAGCAAGTTCACGTCCATGCTGGATGAGCCCATGCGTCATTTGACAGATTCCGTCGTCGTTCTATAGTCCAAGCGTAGGAGTCTGGTCGAACGGCCTGCAGGTAAGTGCATCCTGGCATATTGTGAGGAGCATCGTCGCAATTGCAGCTTCAAGGATTGACGACGGAGGATCCTGTCCACGATGCTGGAAGGAGAGGAAAAACAGGTTCCGTGTACACCAAAGTCCAGGGAGTGCAAGACAGTTGGCTGAAGGCGTGAGGACCGATGGCGGTGTCGTTATGGCCTGTGGGAGGTGAAGGATTCCGAGGGCCAGGACTGGTGATCCAAGCAAGAGAGGATGAAAGGAGAGAACAGAGACATGGGCTTCCAAGATTGCATCAAGTTCGCGAGTGAGAACCCTGTCTGCTTCGTGGCAACGACAGATGGAGATCAGCCAAGAGTCAGGGCGTTGGCGCTGTGGTTCGTCAATCAAGACGGGTTCTACTTCACCGTACTGTCGCCCAAGCGTTTCTATAAGCAACTGAAGACCAATCCCAAGGTCGAGGTGTGCTTCTACAACAACCCATCGGATCTGATGCAGGCGAGACAGATGCGAGTGACCGGCAAGGTGGAGCCTGTGGATGACCAAGGACTCCAAGAAAGAGCTGCGGGAGAGGGGGCCTTCCTTGACCAGTTGACGGGGAAATCACTGGGGGATCTCTGGGAAGTCGTTCGGATACACTCAGGCGAAGCCTTCTTCTGGACTCTTGCAGACACCTTGAAGGAACCAGAACTGGAGAGAATCAGGTTCTGACAGAATCGGAACAGACGTTCGCACTCCTGAGCCCATAACAGCACTCACCAAGCTCTTCGCCGCCCAGCAGCCGTTGGGCGGCTTGTCTCAGCTGTGGGGCTTAACGAGTCAGGTGCGGAGCCATACGCTTCACAGGAGGTTGGTATGTTGGGTTATGCTCATCCTGAAGTCCTTGTAGACACGCAATGGGTCGCCGAGCACCTCACTGCACCGAAAGTCCGTGTTGTCGAAGTAGGCTATGACCTGAGTGATTTCAATTCCAGACATATCCCCGGTGCAGTGGGCTGGAGTTGGAGTACTGACTTCCAACAGCCCATCCGCAAGGATTTACCAGACAAAGGGGGGATGGAGGAGTTGCTGGCCCGCTCGGGTATCGGAAACGATACGACCATCCTCGTTTATGGCGCTCGTCGTCACGGGTACGCGACGTTCGCCCTATGGCTCTTGAAAATCTATGGTCATGGCGATGTGCGTGTTATGAATGGAAATCGCGAGAAGTGGATTGCTGAAGGTCGTCCGCTGACGACAGAAGTATCGACTGTCACGCTGTCTGTCTACATCGCGAGAGAACCTGATTGGAGTATTCGTGCGTCGCGTGACTGGGTTCTCGATTCCATTGGCAAACCGGAGCGCATTTTGGTGGATGTACGCACGCCAGAAGAATATCATGGTCAGCTGTGGGATCGGTGGACATATCAGGCAGAAGCCAGCCAGCGGGGTGGTCATATCCCCGGCGCGGTCAATATTCCTTGGGACATGACGCTCAAGGAGGATGGAACATTCAAGTCGGTTGAAGAACTGCAAGCCTTATATACCAACAACGGTGTTACTTCAGATAAGGAGGCAATCTCGTACTGTATCATTGGCGGGCGATCCAACCATACCTGGTTTGTTTTGACCTATCTGCTCGGCTACCCCAAAGTCCGGTTGTATGATGGTTCATGGGCAGAATGGAGCACAC
>Ga0209182_10000470_pt1 | contig 10918 bp, 9 predicted proteins | sample LakBais05cmmetaG_FD_185474 | JGI IMG/M metagenome (GOLD analysis project Ga0209182, IMG submission 185474) | Lake sediment microbial communities from Lake Baikal, Russia to study Microbial Dark Matter (Phase II) - Lake Baikal sediment 0-5 cm... | ecosystem: Environmental > Aquatic > Freshwater >...
AAGGAACCCCCCCCGCAGCCTCCTCCGGACAAGGTCAAGAAACCGGATAGCACAATCGATACGCTAAACTCGCTCGTCGACGATCTGCTGTGGCCCGCGCTCGCATTAGCGGGGGGAGCAGGGGTTTATTTCCTGGCTAAAGGGTCATCCGATGACTGCGCACCCCTCGGGGGGAACAAATGCTATTCGGACAGTTATATCCAGTCTGTATATATTCTTGTTGCCGTATCATGCGATTGCCCCAGTGGTACGAAAGATGTCCAAGATCCCTATCGAGAAACCTACAACGGTATCACCTATCGCCCTTGTCATTGCATTTTTAGTTCGATGAACGCGGAGAGGAGGATAATTAAGTGACGATTCAGCGTGGAATGCGGCTTACCGTTGCCGTTTGGCTGACCGCTGCAGCTGTCCTACCATTAGCTTGCCGCCGGACGCCGGCCGGGGATTCAGAGGCCGGCCGGATCGCCGAAGCCAAGAAGTTCATCACAACTCTGGACCTGCGCGCGCTCGTCGATAAGCTGGCCGACAACAATGCCGCGGCTCAACCGCAGCTGGACAAAGACGCCTTCCGGGCGTTCGTTCAGCGCGAGGTTCGCTGGTCTTCGCTCGAGGAGACGATCATCGGAGCCCTGGTCAAGAACTTCACGGCCGCGGAAATCCGGACCCTGGCCGAGTTTCAGAACAGTCTCGCCGGGAAAACGTTCATCGAAAAATATCCCGCCTACCTGGCCGAAGTCGGTCCGCCCATCCAAGCGGAAATCCGGCGGGCTTTGACGGCGGGAGAATTCGCCCGGACGCGCCTGCAGTGGGACTCCCCGGTCCAGGATTTGAAGACCGGCCCGGCCGATGAAGCCGTCACGGCCGACTTCGCTTTCCGCAACCTGGGGGCTCAGGCCATCCGCTTCCTCGCGATCGAAACCTCGTGCGGCTGTACGACGGCGAAGCCGGAAAAGACTGTCTATCAACCCGGAGAGCGGGGAACGATCCGGGCCATTCTCAAGAAAGGGGACCTTGTGGGTCTGCGGGAAGAGAGGGTTTTCGTCACGACCGATGAGCCCGGGAATCCGTCGGTCACGCTTCAATTCAAGGTGACGATTTCCGCGCCTTTGAAAATCACGCCCCGTCTCCTGGTCTGGGGATCCGGCGAAAAGGCGGCGACGAAAACGATCACGCTCGAGATTCCGGCGGGACAGGCGATCGACATCCTCGGCGTCGAGTCCGTTCCCGACGCCTTCACGGCCAAGACGATTCTGGACAAAGGCAGCCAGATCTTTCTGGTGCATATCGTGCCGCGCACGACGGCGCGGCCCATGGCCGGCAAGTTCTTCGTCCTGGCGGCCGCCGGAGCCGGCAAGGTTATCAAGATCCCGGTCTTTCTTCGGATCCTCCCTCCCACGACGCTGCCCCGGGGCGACAGCGGCCTCCCTTGGAGCGATGTGCTTTGGATCGACGCCCAATCCGCGGCCGCGTACGGCCGGTCCCATATCCCCGGAGCGCTCCCCCTGACCGAGGAGGCCTGGGACGTCCAATTCGAATTCATCCTGGCGCGATGGACGCCGGGACAACGCATCGTGGTGTACTGTCAGCCGCCCGATCTGGCTATTCAGATCCTTCAGCGGCTGAAGGCCTATGGGCTGGAAAATCTTTATGTCATCACCCCCGGGTATTGAGAATCCGCCCGATCCGCTTTCGAGCGGCCCGAAAGGAGAACATCGATGCGCCAAGTGAAGGGGATCATCGCGGGCCTGCTTTTTGCCTGGCTGCCTGTCCTGGGAAGCTCGCAGGGCCCGACCTCTGAAACGCTCGATCTGTCCCGGGCCATCCAAATGGCCCTTGCCAAAAACCGGACCCTGGCCCAGTCCGCCTTAGGGACTTCCATCGGAGTCCTGGACATCGTCCGGGCGGAGACGGCCTTCAAGCTCGATGTCCGCCCGGAGCTCTATCTCGATGCGGAAGGCGGCCAAACCATCGTCGCCGGAGGATTGTCCGCTTCGAAGAAGCTGCCCTGGGGGACGCGCGTGAGCGTCCAGGGGCTCATGGCCGGCGCATCCGGCGACGGCTCTTCGCTGCGCCAAAAAACTCTGCTGGTCGAGATCTCCCAGCCCCTGTTCCGCAATTTCGGGACGCTGATCCAGGAGGAGCCCGTCATCCAGGCCCGCCACAACTATCGGACTTCCCTGCGGGCGCTGGAAATCCAGAAGGACGCCGTCGCCTTTCGCGTGGTCGAATCGTATGAGAGCATCCTCCAGCTCGAACGTCAGGTCCTGGTCGAGCAGGCGTCGGCCGACCGGATGGAAAAGCTCGCCCGGCTCGCGCGGGCTAAGGAAGTTCTCGGACGGACGAAGCGCGTCGATACGTTGCGCGCGGAGCTTCTCCGCGGCCAAGCCCAATTCCGGCTGGAATCGATCCGGGAGAGGCTCTCTTTCGAGCAGCGGGATTTCGCCGAGCTCCTCGGAGCCAAGCCGGACGCGGTGTTCGATCTTAAGCCGACGGTCCTGCTCGAGGTGAACGTCCCTCCTCTGGAGGAGGCCTTGCGGACGGCGCTTCAAAACCGCCTGGATTACGCCCAAGCCCTCCAAGACGGTGCGGACGCAGCGCGCGGCGTCCGGATCGCGGGCCGGAGCCTGATCCCCGGCCTGAGCCTCGTCGGCCGCAAGAATTGGACGGCCGGAGATTCGTTCGGGATCACCTCCACGCAGCCGAACCAGTGGTCGGTCGGCCTGTCCCTCGATATGAGCTTGAACCGGAAGGAAGAGCGCGCCGCGCTCGAGCAGGCGCTCCTCTACGGTTCCTCCGCCGACCTCAGCACGGGGATCGTCGAATTGGCTATCGCGCGGGAGGTCAACCAGCAGCGGGCGGCCTACCGGCGGGCGCAGGCCGAGCTGAAGATCGCCGAACGCAACAAAGACCTCGCCGCGTCGCGCCGGAAACTCGCCCAGCAGCTCTTCGAGCTCGGGCGCAGCGATCAGTTCTCCGTGACGGACGCCGAAGAGACGTTCCTCCTGGCGGAGAATCAATGGCTGTCTTCCCGGGCCGAGGCGTCGCTCGCCGGATACCGGTTCCTTCACGTTCTCGGCACACTCATCGAAACGCCCAATGATCTCAAACCCGGGAGCGTCTCCGAAGATCGATGAAGATTCCCCGCATTCCACCGGCGATTGTCATCATCGCGATTCTCCTCATCGTGGTACTGTTTGGATGGGTGTTGAGGCGGGGAGGGCCGCCGGCGTCCATCGCCAAAGTGACTCAGGAGGCGTTCGCGGTCTGGTCCGAATACGAGGGCCGGCTCGAGGCCGAGCGGCTGGTCCTGGTCACGTCCAATTTCCAGGGGAGCGCCACCATCATCGATCTTGCCCCGGAAGGCGCTCGGGTAAAACGGGGCGACGTCCTGGCCCGATTCGATGCATCCCAACTCGAACGGGAAGTCCATAAACTCGAGAGGGATGAGGCGACCGCCCGGTCCGAGTATGAAAGCCTAAAGAACGCCGTGATCCCGCTCGAGCTTCGGGACCAGGAGATGAAGATTACGGAGGCCCGGGCGGTCCTGCAGGCGGAAACCGAATTCCTGGAAGCCAGCCGCCCGATGATCAAGGAGGGGCTCGTCTCCGAACAGGAAATCGCCCAGCAGAAGCTCAAAGTGGATCAGGCCCGGACCCAACTTGAGACTCTCGAATGGAAGCTCGAGCTGACCAAGACCTATCTTCATCCTGCCGCTCTCAACCAGGCCCGAGCTAAGCTGGCTGAAGCGGAGCAGGATCTTCAGTTCGCCCGGGGTCAAATAGAAAATAGCATCATCCGGGCTCCCGCCGACGGGAATACCGTCTATAAACCCTTGTACCTCGGCGGCGAATACCGAATGATCCGAATCGGCGACACCGTTTTTCCGAACCAACCGTTTATGGCTTTGCCGAATATGAGCGAATTGACCGTTCAAATCGAAGTCCCCGAAGCCGAACTGGGCCGCGTCATTGAGGGCCGAGACGCCACGATCCGGCTTGTGGCGTTCCCCGAAATCCGGCTGGAAGGCTTTGTGGGCTCCGTCGGCTCGATCGCCCAGGCCGCGCCCGGACAGCCGGCGTGGCAGCGATTCTTTCATGTGGTCGTTCGGCTCAAGTCTCCCGCCGCAGATCCACGGGTAAGACCCGGCATGACGGTGACGGTCCAGATCCAGTCCTACTTCAATCCGCGCGCGACCCTCGTTCCGCGGACCGCCGTATTCTGGGAGGAGAACCGCCCCTGGGTTCGAACTCGGAACGGTTCTTCGACCGAGCGAAGGCTCCTCCGGCTGGGGCAGGCCGACGACAAGTTCTACGAGGTGATCGACGGGCTGAAACCCGGCGAAACAGTCATCCTGCCATGACGCTTCGGGCCGAGATTCTCGGCATGCGCGACGTGACCAGAGGCTTCGCCGAGGCGTCCGGTTTTCATATGGCTTTGCGCCGCGTGAACCTCGCCGTGGCCGAGGGGGAATTCCTGGCCATCACCGGGCCCTCCGGCTCTGGAAAGACCACTCTCCTCCACTTGGCCGCTTTTCTGGATCGACCCACCTCGGGCCGGATTTGGTTCGACGGACGCGACACTTCGTCCATGGGGGACGCTGAACTCAGCGTCCTGCGGAAGCACAAGATTGCCATGGTCTTCCAAAACTATGTTCTGCTTCCCTATCGGTCTGTTCTGGAAAACGTCATCTTTCGTTTCCGCTACATGGAGCACGACCGGGCGGAAGCCGCGGCCCTCGCCCGGGAAGCCATAGCGAAGATGGGGCTTATCGGCCTGGAAGGACGCACAGCGCGGCGGCTTTCGGCGGGCGAGATGCAGCGGGTGGCCATTGCCCGGGCCATCGTCCGCCCCCCTCGTTTGCTGGCGGCGGACGAGCCCACAGGCAACCTGGACCGGGCCTCCGCGACGGTGATCATGGAAAGCCTCGGCGAGCTTCACCGCTCGGGAATCACCATCCTGCTGGTCACCCATAACGAGGATCTTCTCGCCTATACCACCAGGCATATCATCTGCAAGGACGGCACGATCGAAGGATGATAACCCGGACGGACAATCTGCGGGCGACTCTTCGGGATATTCGTGACGGCCTCCGCTCGCAGGCCGGGCGGACGGCTCTGACCTTTTTCGCCATGGTTATCGGCTTTGCCTCCTTATCTACCCTTCTCGCGGTTCTAGGCGGCCTCGAGGACAAGTCCCAGCGCATCGTCAAGGAACTCGGGATCAACGTCGCCGGGATTCTTCGTCAGAAAACCCCTGATTCGAAAGCCGGGCCGGGACTCGAAGAACGCCATAGGGGAATTCTCGCCCGCAACTTCCCAGATTGTCTGTTCTCGACCGTGCGCCGCTTCGACGTCCCAACGACGGGCAAGGACAAGTTTTTGACGGTGATCGCGACCGACGGCGACTTGGCGCGCGTGCGGCAATGGAGGCTGATCGAGGGCCGCTTCCTCGACTCCGGGGACGTGGAAAGTCGGCGCCGCGTAGCCGTGGTCAGCCGGCCCCTGAGCGAACGTTGGGGCTGGAAGACCGGCGACCTCATTGAGCTCCGCGGATCCCTCTTTCGCGTCGTCGGCATCCTCGAAGCCGGAAGCGGAGGCTTGGAGGCGGAAATGGAGACCTCGGCCTGGATGTTCGGCGAGCTTGTCGTCTTTATCCCTAAGACGCTCGGTTCGTTATGGCTTACGGAGTGGGACGGACCGCACCCGCGGGTCGATGCGATTTTTATGAGCGTTCCCGCCTCCCGCGACTTTGGCCGGGCCGTAGAGACGGGGCGTCGTCTTCTCTCTCAACCCGATATGCGCGCCGGAATTCCGTCGTGGGTCCTGCCCGATTCCTTGAGAGCCGGAGTGAAGAATCTGCAAAGAACAATCGCTTGGACGGGCGGGAGCGTGTCCGCTTTATGCTTGATTCTCGGCGGGCTGACCCTCATGAGCCTGATGATCGCCAACGTCCGGGATCGTGTCAGTGAGATCGGGTTGCGCCGATCGCTGGGAGCCATGCCCCGGGACATTGCCTTCCTCTTTTTCCTAGAAGGCGAACTGACGGCGGGCGCCGCGGCCGTCGCCGCCGGGCTTCTCGTCCATCTCGTCGTTCTCCTCGGAGGGCCGCCGACACCGTTTCCTCTGAAACTCAGCGCCTCCACGGCCTTGATTCCTTTGGCGGCGGCGGTCATTTTGGCCGCCGTGTTTTCTTATGGGCCGGCCCACGCCGCGGCCCGGATCATGCCGTCCGAAGCTCTGCGGTACGAATGATCGGGGGACAGGAATTTTCTTTTTCTCGACTCGGACTCGGTCCTCCCCAAACTAGACTGTCCCTTTCCTTTAGCCAATAAGGTGGTCGACGTTCGGCCGCCCAATCAAAGAAAATTTCAAACTTTCCACTCTTTTATTGTCCTAAGGAATATTTCATTACTGACTAAATAGTAAAAAATAATAGGGAGTTTTCCGACACTATAAAAAAGGCTCCTCCTATGTCCGCTATGCCCTCTTTACGGACATTGGGGGCCGGGGCCGGGCTGGACCTTTCAACCTAAGGGACGGAAGAAGACATCGGCGAAGCCATCATGAACCGGCTGAAAGGATAATGCCGGGCCTCCTGATCTCGTTCAGATAAATTAGTGACACGTTTGGGTATGATAGGTGTTGCCAAACTCAGCGGGACATGATTCGAGACAACATGGAAAAAGAAATTACAATCACCCAATTACTATCACCCTGAACATTTGACAAAGCGCCTTCAAAAACTCATATTTAAAAGGAAGGAAATATTTTCGGGGCAAGGCCGCCGGAGGCGCCAGCCTGAACTCAGTCAGTTATTGAACGGCTTGAGTGTCCTTCAGGAGGGGGCAGCTATGAAATCGAAAGCATTGGCATTATTCCTGAGCTTGGTTTTTCTTTTGTCCTGTGCGACATCCGACAGCGCCAAGCAGGTGAAAATCTATCAAGATAACTTGGCCCTGCTGGTTGGCAAGGATGCGGAGGAAGTGACTAAAACGATTGCCTATTCCTGGAAATTTGGGCTCCTTAACCGATGGGAAGCCAAAGACCCCGGCCTCGAGACGGTCACTAAAAATAATTTCCGGAAACACGGTTTTTCCAAGCAGGAAGCCCTGGAAATCTTCGCGCCCAAGGGAGCCTATATCGTGATGTTTTTTCAAAAACTCTTAGGCCAGGCGGAAGCGAGTACGGAAGTCCAGTTGGACATGGGGCTGGTCGGCAGGTACCAAGAAAGTATCTCTCAAGAGCTCGCCTACATTCGGGTGGTCTTCAAGGATAACAAGCTCGTCCATCAACGGGTATGGTAAAAGGCATCCCGTCTGAGATTTCAAATGGGGGAGGCGGTGGTGCTGGGTATCATGCCTTAAGACAAGAAGCTGCGGTTGGCGACTTTACCTTCGGATCCATGAAAAACAGCTCTTCAACGCGGCAGCCAGGAGCGGATTAGTCTGGCGACGCGCTGGGCGCTCGGAGGATCGAAGTTGGACAGGACGACGATCGTGTACGCGCTTTTTTGATCCCAGTCAAGCGCCGCATTGAGTCCTGGAGCGCCGCCGGCAATACCGAATCCGCCTTGCATATCCTCGCCGGTTCCACCGAACTTTCCCTCGTTGAGGGCGATCGTATACTTGAGAAGATCGCCCGCCGTGGAGTATCCTCCGCCCGCGGAACTTCCTCTGCCGGGCAAACTCGGATAGTTAGATTTCAGGGTCGAACCGTCTCGCGTGTAGCCGAGCGCCCGATTCGGAACGCTGGAATCTTTATCATACCAGTCCGAATCGAGCATTCCGGCGGGCTTATAAATATGTTCGCGGACGTAGGCGTAATAGTCCTCGCCCGAGGCTTTTTCGATGATCAAGCCGAGAACGATATAGCCGCCGTTCGAATACAGGTTTCTTGTGCCGGGCTCGAACTCGAGCGGTTTATCGGCGAAGAGGGGGAGGTAATCCGCGACCAACCGGATCTTCTCCTTCGGTGTCGATTCGTAGCGGTTGCCGAAGAAATCGCCGATACCCGAGGTCATTTCGAGAAGATGCCGGACCGTGACCTTTGCCGCGGCGTCGCTGTTCGGATAGTCCGGCAGGTACTTTTTGATCGGGTCACTCAAAGCGATCTTTTTCTGCTCTATCAACTGACGAACGGCGAGGCTCGTGAAGGATTTGTTTATGGAGCCGATATTGAATTTTGTGTCGACCCGATTCGGAATCTTCTTTTCCCGGTCGGCATAACCGTATGCTTCCGCGAAAAGGGGCTTTCCGCTTTGGGCGACCAGGATCACGCCCGAAAACTCGTCCGTCCCGGAGATCTTTTGGCCATAATCCTTGATTGCGGCGAGAAGCTCTCTATTGTCCTTCTTGGGATTGGCGGGCGGGAGATCTTCTCCGACATCCATGACCCTGATGCCGATGAGACCGAACGGCTCCGCCGGCTCAAAATCAAACTCCATCTGGACGAGCGGGCCATTGCTTCCGCGGGCGACGATGCTTGCATAATCGTTGCGCGTCTCGACGACTTTTCGGATCTCGAGCAAGCCCAACCGGTCGTGCATCTGACGGTACCGAGCTAGCCGGGTCTCCAGGGGAATTTTTTGAAGCGCGTCTTTCGCGGTATGCGCGGCGAAGAATTCGCGGATCGCCGCTTCACCGGCGTTGAAAGCTTTTATATAGGCTTCAACTTTCTTTTCGGCCTGTGTTTGGGGAAAAAAGATTCCGGATTGTTGGGCGTAGCCGGCCAGGAACAAACATGCACTGAGAAGAAAAGGAGACATCAGTTTCGTCTTCATTCAAGAAACCTCCATATTTTATATACTCCATGCCGTCCATTTTCTCAACTCGGAATCCGGGATATCGGTTTATTAAAAGCCGCGCGGTGCAAAAAAGGAGTTTTCTATCCCTTTTGCCAGAATATCAGGAATTCCTTATGCCTAAAGTAGAGAATCTTAGGAATAGAGAGGGGAGTCAAATGCGGAGGGCAGACCTCCTGCTGTGCCAGCTGTGTGACAAAATCGACTAAAAATCGCTTGTAGTGGGTCAATTCGAAAAATATTGTTATTGACCGGGGGAAAGAAAAGTTCCGCGACCAGGCCGTGAAGGACTTCATCCTGGCCAAGCCTGTGGCCAAGAAGACGGCCAGCGTCAGCTCTTCGCCGCTTCAGGGGGCGCCGCGGCGGCCTCTTTTTTTTTGACCGAGCGGAACATCATGACCGAGGTATAAAGGATCACGACCACAACCACCCACTTCAGGATTGTCAGGGGGAGAGACTTGACAATATAGGCCGCAATCAGCACGCCCACGATGCCCAGGGATGTCAGTCCTACGGCAGCCTTGGGATCATAAGCGGCTTCCTTGATGAATTTAAGACTGCACCAGGGCATGAGTAGGGCGCAGGCTCCCATCATAATCGGGAAGGCCGCTCGCTGGTTCATTCCCAAGGCATAAACCAGGGCCATGCAGGGCGCATAGAGTCCGATACCGATGGTCTGAAGCGCACCGAAGATGAAGATTACGACGAGGGCGACGATAAGCTTCCAGCCTGTAAGGCCGAAGGAATTCCCCTCGCTCGGGAAGAGCTTTAAAATCCCGGCCAGCATGGCGAAGGCCACGATGAGAAGCGCGCCGCCGAGGCCCAGCCGGATTTTATTGACCGGCATCTTAGCGACCACGCCCGCGCCGAGGACCGCTCCCAGGGTGGCGGCGAACATCATGGAGATAAGGGTCACGGGCGCGACTTCGACGACTGCGATGAAAATCAGGGCCTGGGCAACGACCGGCAGGCAGTGGCCGACATTGAGCGTGCCTGGGATGACCCGGTCGTGCACCAGCTTCGTGAACTTGTAGAAAGATGTCGTCGGGGCGAAACTCCCGATGCCAAGAGTATCAAAGAAGTTGGTGACAAAACCGATTCCAGCAAGCGGCACCCATGAAGCCTTGGAAAAGGCTTTGCGCCGGTTATAAGCATCCCTGAGGAAATAAACAGCGAATATCAAAGCTGAGACACTGAGGAGGACCAATAAAAAGGACTTCGTGTTCATGGTTCACACTCGTTGGAAAAATTTTTTGAGGATGAGAGAGAGGAAAAATATCTTATTCATGGAGCTTATTTGATATCAAATATCTTATCGCCCGTCAATAGTTTCTTTCCCGTTTTTTGAAAATCTGGGCTGAGTTTTGAAATGGAATGAAAAACGAGTCAATTATTTTTGATGACGCCGAAATATCAACGACGGCCTGAAGACGTATCAGATATCGTCTCGATAGTTGAACCCGTATTTGACGGCCTCCAGGTTCTTCTCGACGGATTTGGAGGGCAGGAGGTCTTTAATGTTCAGAAGAAGGATATTGATGCCGATGTAGCGGAGAATTCTTCCCAGGGCGATCATATTGATATAAATCTTGCTCCCGAATTTGGAGAGGGCGACGTTCTCGAATCCGTACAGAGTCCCCTCTGAGCTCTTGATCGAGCATTCGAGGGATTCTGTGTCGCAGAGGCTCTCGTCGATGACGAGGGCCTTGGCCGGGAACCACTCCCGGGTCTTGGTGAATTTGATCAGCACGTCGGCTTCGTCGATGATCGGGTTCTCGATCTTGAGGTCGGAATAGATGAGGTCTGCGCTGATCGTCCCTCCGAGCACAGAGATGCCCAAGACTTCTCTCGGGAGAACCTTTTGAACTTCGCCCCGGTACTGACCATCGTTCATCTCGATGGCCACGATCCTTTTATGCCCGGAAGCGGCCGCTTGGATCTCCTTCTCCAGCACAGGAAAAAGCGATACGGGCTTGAAGAGAGAAAACTTCTTTTTGAGGGGCAGGATGACCCTGAACACAATACCGTAAGCGATGAGCAGGGTATCGGCCTGGTCATTTTTTAGATATTCATAAAAACGGTAATTCATGGCTGTCTCGAGCATTTTGGTCTTGAC
>Ga0209182_10000471_pt1 | contig 10918 bp, 7 predicted proteins | sample LakBais05cmmetaG_FD_185474 | JGI IMG/M metagenome (GOLD analysis project Ga0209182, IMG submission 185474) | Lake sediment microbial communities from Lake Baikal, Russia to study Microbial Dark Matter (Phase II) - Lake Baikal sediment 0-5 cm... | ecosystem: Environmental > Aquatic > Freshwater >...
GCTGAGAGCCGAGAGCTGAGAGCTGAGAGCCGGGAGCTGAGACTGGGGACGGGGGACGGGAAGGGTCGCTGCCGATGGCTTGCGGCTAGCGGCGATGCTGTTCACTTGGGCCGTCAGCCGGATGAAATCCCCCCTTGCCCCCCTTTGGCAAAGGGGGGTTGGGGGGATTTGCTCGAACGCTCTCGTCAGTGCCCGACGCTATGTGAACAGTATTGCCGCTAGCGGCCCGCTCCATAGGCATTAGCGGCAATACGTCAGGAGAGGAAACCGTGACCGAACCGCGGGGTGTGATCTTCGACATGGACGGGGTGCTCGTCAACAGCGAGCCGCTGCATCTTCGGGCCACCCAGGAAATCCTGGCGGCCCACGGCGTGACGCTGACCGACGAGGACTACTTTCGCCGCTACATCGTGTACTCGGACCGGGAACTCATGGAGCTCCTGCTTCCCGACGCGACCGCGCGGCCCGCGGCCGCCACGGCGAAGAGCCGGCGCTACCTGGAGCTCATCCAGGCGGGCGTTCCCGCCTTTCCGGACGGTCTGGGACTCCTCATGCGGACCGACGGCTGGCAGGTGGGGCTGGCCACGGGATCGTTGCGGCGCGAGGCGGAGCTGGCGCTGGACTCCCTCGGGATCCGGGAGCGTTTCCAGATCATCGTGACGCGGGAAGACTGCGTCAACGGCAAGCCGCACCCGGAGCCGTTCCTCCGGACGGCCGAAGGGCTCGGCTTGCCCCCGGAGCGGTGCGTGGTGGTCGAGGACACGCCCGGCGGGATCCGGGCGGCCAAGGCGGCCGGGATGCGGTGTGTGGCCGTCACCCACTCCTGTCCCGAAGACAGCCTGCGGGAGGCGGACCTGATCGTGGATGACCTGGGGGCGGTCGACCTCGACGCCCTGGTCCCCGGTGCGAGGTAGCGCGATGCTGGACGAAGCCGTTCGAGTTCGGGTCCGCGCCGTCATGGCGCCGCTGCGGGTGGTGTACACCGCCATGTTGGGCTCGATCCTGATATACTGGATCGTCGTTCAGGTGATCCGGAAGGTGGGCCAGATCCCGAGGGGGCGAGACATCTTCGCCGCCGTGGACTGGCTTCGCTACCCGCTGTATGCCATTGGGGGAGCGGCCTGCGTGGCAATCCTGGTGATGCGCCGGCGCCTCTTCGATCCGGACGGGTTGGTTCGGCGGGCGCGCGGGCGTAGCCTTCCGGAGGTCCTGTCCATCCTTTCGTCAAACCAGATCCTGGTCTTCGCGGTGGCGGAGGTGCCGGTAATCCTGGGGCTGGCCCTCTACTTTGTGGGGGGGTATCTCCTGGATTTCTACGCCCTGGCCGGCGTCTCGGTCCTGGCTTTCGCGCTGGCCTTCCCGTCGGCCGGCGACTGGGAGGACGCCATCACGCGTATCCGCGACTCCCAGCCAGACCTGTTCGCGCCCCCCGGACAGTCCACCTGAGCCCGATGCCTGAGCTGCCGGAGGTTGAGGTGATTCGGCGAGCCCTGGCCCCCTGGGTCGTGGGGCGGCGAATCGAGGAGGTGCAGATCGCCTTGCCACGGCTCACGCGGCGCGGCGGGACGCCGCAGGGGGTCGCGGCGGCCGTCACGGGCCGGACCGTGGCGGCCCTCGGCCGTCGGGGCAAGTGCGTTCTCTTCGACCTCGGAGGGGAGAGCTTGATCGTTCGCCTCGGGATGACGGGTCAGCTCCTCTGGTGGGAGACGGGTGCCCAGTTTCGGCCGGACAGCCACACGCACGCCCACCTGCGCTTTTCCGGAGGCGGCGTCCTCTCGTACCGGGACGTCCGGAAGTTCGGCGAGATGTTCCTCCTGCCGACGGCGACGCTGGAGTCCGCGCTGCAGATCGGGATGGAGCCGCTGGACTCGGCCTTCACGGTCGAGGCGCTGGCCCGGCTCTGCCGGGACTCCAGCGTGCGAATCAAGTCTTTCCTCCTGGATCAACGGAAGATCGCCGGGATCGGGAACATCTACGCGGATGAGTCCCTCTTCCGGGCCGGAATCCGGCCCACGCGGAGGGCATCGTCACTCCGCCTCGAGGAGATCCGCGCCCTGCGGCGCGTGGTCCGGACCGTCCTGCGGAGCGCGATCCGGCACCGAGGGAGCACCATCTCCGATTATCGCGACCCCTGCGGACAGCCCGGAGACTTCGCCCCCCTTCACCGTGTGTACCATCGGCACGGCACGCCGTGCGTGGCATGCGGGACGCCGATCCAAAGGATCGTCCTCGGCCAGCGCGGCACGCACTTCTGCCCCACCTGCCAGCGATAGACTTGGAGCGAGATGAAGAACGCCGAAATTGCGGCACTGTTCATCGAGATCGCCGACTTTCTGGAGATCAAAGGGGAGAACCCGTTCCGCGTGCGGGCGTACCGGCGCGCCGCCCAGACAATGGAAGGACTGGCGGAGGATGTCGCGGCCGTCGCAGGCCGCGGGGAGCTTCTGGAGATCCCAGGGATCGGAAAGGATCTGGCGGGAAAGATCCAGGAGTTTCTTCAGTCTGGAGCCGTCGAGGTTCTGGAGGGGCTTCGCAGAGAGATTCCCGTCGGCGTTGTCGAGTTGATGCGCATCCATGGCGTGGGGCCGAAGACCGCCAAGCTGCTTTATGAGCAGGTCGGCGTGGATTCGGTGGAGAAGCTGGAGGAGTTGGCCAAGGAACACAAGCTGGCCGGCGTCCCCGGCATCCAGGCCAAGACCGAGGAGAACATCCTGAAGGGGATCGCCGTCTGGCGCGGCGGGCGGGAGCGGACGCCGCTCGGGGCGGCCCTCACCCTGGCCGAGACGATCCTGGAAACGTTGCGGGACCTCGAGGAGGTGGACCGGATCTCCATGGCGGGAAGCCTCCGTCGGATGAAGGAGACCGTGAAGGACATCGACATCCTGGTCACCTCGAAAACGCCCGCAAGGATCATGGAGGTCTTCGTTGGGTTGCCCAATCTGGCCGAAGTCCTGGCCCACGGCGAGACGAAATCCAGCCTTCGGCTGCGCGAAGGTATCCAGGTGGACCTCCGGGTGGTGGAGCCGGATTGCTTCGGTGCGGCGCTCCAGTACTTTACCGGCTCCAAGCAGCACAACATCCGAGTGCGTGAGCTCGCCCAGCGGAGGGAGTTGAAGGTCAGTGAGTACGGGGTCTTCGATGGCAGGTCGGGCAAGCGGGTGGCGGGGGTCACCGAAGAGGACGTCTACCGAGCCGTCGGACTTCCGTTCATCCCGCCCGAACTGCGCGAAGACACGGGCGAGATCGAGGCGGCGCTGGCGGACCGGCTTCCGACGCTGGTCGCGCTTGCGGATATCCGGGGGGACCTGCAGCTCCACACAACCTGGAGCGACGGGGCGCATTCTCTCGCGGACCTCGCGGCCGGCGTGCAGGCGAAGGGGTATCAATACATGGCGGTGACCGACCACTCCAAGTCGGTCACGGTCGCGAGAGGGATGGACGAGGCGCGGGTCGTGCAGATGATCGCGGAGGTGCGCTCGCTCAACCGTCGGCTGAAGGGATTTCGGGTGCTGGCCGGCTGCGAGGTGGACATCCTGGCCGACGGCAGTCTGGACTTTCCGGACGAGATCCTCGCCCAGCTCGACCTCGTGCAGGTCTCCGTCCACTCGCGGTTCAAGATGAGCCGGGAAGAGATGACGGCACGGATCGTCCGGGGCGTTCGACATCCCCTCGTGCATATCCTCGGCCACCCCACCGGCCGACTGATCGGGGAGCGGGCCGCGTACGAGGTGGACATGGAGGCGGTCCTGCAGGCCGCCAGGGTGGCGGGCATCGCGGTGGAGATCAATGCCTCACCCTCGCGATTGGACCTGAACGACTTGCACGCGCGGCGGGCCAAGGACCTCGGGATTCCCATCGCCATCAGCACCGACGCCCATGCCATGCCGCAGCTCGACTTCATGCGATACGGGGTCGCCGTGGCGCGTCGAGCCTGGCTGACGCCTGGAGACGTGCTCAACACGCTGCCCGATCGGGATCTCGTCTCCTGGCTGGGCCAGAGAGGGCGGCCGGTATGAGCGGCAGCGGCGCGTCTGCAACCGATTCGCCTGGACGAATCGCGCATTCGCACCACGTTCCCTCCGCGGTTGACGTAAGTCGGTCCCAGGGGTAGTATTCGCGCCGATTCGCCGAGTCTCCTGCCGACAGCGCTTGTCCGCGGCAGGTTGTTTCGGTCGACAAACCCTCTGCCAAGGAGAAAGACTCATGGCGTCTTTCACGACCCGTCCCGTCATCATGGGAACGCGTGGGGTAGTCACCTCGGGACACTATCTGGCGACAGCCGCCGGCTTTCGCATCATGGAGCGGGGCGGCAACGCCGTCGATGCCGCCCCGCTCCTGGGTTTCTGTCTCAATCTGCTGGAGCCGCAGAGCAACGGGATCGGCGGCGAAGTCCCGACGCTCATCTATTCGGCGCGGGAGGGGAAGGCCTACGCGATCAGCGGGGTCGGCTGGAACGCCACGGCTTTCACCATCGACTGGTGCCGGACGCACGGGATCGACCTCATCCCCGGCGACGGATTCCTGCCGGCCTGCGTCCCGGCGCCGGTGGACACCTGGGCGACGGCGCTGGCCCGCTTCGGCAGTCTGCGTTTCGCGGATATCCTCCAGCCGGCGATCGAGCTGGCCGAGCAGGGCTTCCCGATCTACGAGGGGCTGCAGGAGCACCTGGCGGCCAACCGGGAGAAGTACCTGACGCGCTATCCCACGACGGGGGAGCTGTACCTGCCGGGCGGCCGCATCCCCGAAGTAGGTGAGGTGTGGCGGAACCCCGAGTGGGCCGACGTCCTCAAGCGGCTGTGCCAGGCCGAGGCCGCCGCGGCCGCGAAGGGACGCGTGGCCGGCCTCGAGGCGGCGCGCGACGCGTTCTACACGGGGGAAATCGCCGAGCGCATCGTGCGCTTCATCTCCGACAATCCGGTAGAGGACGCGAGTGGCAGCGCCCACACGGGCCTGCTGTCCTACGAGGACCTGGCCGAGTGGCACGCCTCGGTCGAGGAGCCGGTATCCCTGGCGTACGGGGATCTGGAGATCCACAAGTGCCCGACCTGGACGCAGGGGCCGGTGTTCCTGCAGCAGTTGGCGCTCTTGGCCGGGGATGATCTCCGGGCGCTCGGCCAGAACTCGGCCGAGTATCTGCATCTGCTCATCGAGTCTGCCAAGCTGGCCTTCGCCGACCGGGAGGCGTACTACGGCGACCCGCGCTTCGATCGGGTGCCCCTGGACGTCCTGCTGTCGCCTGCCTACACGGCCAAGCGGCGGGCCTTGATCGGGGCCGAGGCCTGTCCTCACTTCCGGCCGGGGGACGTGGGGCAGGGGGTGCCCGCCTACGCCACGTTCAACGTGCAGGAGGACAACCGGAAGGCCCTCCAGATTGCCGGTCGCGACGCGCGGGACCTGGGGTTGGGCCACTCCCATGTGGGCGACACGACCCATCTCGACGCGGTGGACCGCCAGGGGAACATGGTGGCGGCGACCCCCAGCGGTGGCTGGCTGGCGGATTCCCCGGTGATCCCGGGGCTGGGCTTCCCGCTGGGCAGCCGGGGGCAGATGTTCTACCTGAACGCCGCGCGGCCGAACGCCCTGGCGCCGCGCAAGCGCCCGCGCGCCACGCTGACGCCCTCGCTCGCCACCCGCGGCGGCAAGCCCTTCATGGTGTTCGGCACGCCGGGCGGCGATGGGCAAGACCAGTGGACGCTCCAGTTCTTCCTGAACCACGTGGTCTTCGGGATGAACCTGCAAGAGGCGCTGGATGCCCCCACGGTCACCTGCGTCCACTTTCCCTCGTCCTTCTACCCGCGGCCGGCCTACCCGAACCGGGTGGAGGTGGAGGGGCGTATCGACAAGGCGATCCTCCAGGGGTTGGAGCGACGCGGCCACGAGGTCAAGCTGCTGGATGGCTGGGCCAACGGCAAGGTCATGGGGATTCGCTTCGACGAGGCGCGGGGCGTCATCGCGGGCGCCGTCTCGCCGCGCCGTTCCATCGGCTACGGCCTGGGGTGGTAGAGATGCTGGACCTCTTCACGTTTTCCATTGTGGCGCATGACCCGGCGGTCGGCGCCTTCGGCGTGGCTGTGGCGACCGCGCGGCCGGCGGTAGGGGCTCTGGTGCCGTTCGTCTCACTCCACGGCGGGATCGCGACCCAGGCCCGGGTGAGCACGGAGATCGGGCGGCGTGGGATCGCCCTGCTGGAACAGGGGGTTCCGGTCGGCGTGGCGATCCGCGCGCTCCTGGAGGGCGACCCGGACCGCGAGATCCGGCAGGTGCACGGGGTGGACGCCATCGGAGGCTTCTGCCACACGGGGTCGAGCTGCGTGTCCTGGTGCGGGCATCACGAAGGGGATGGTTTCAGCGTGGCCGGAAACATGCTGGCCGGCTCCCGCGTGGTCGAGGGCATGGTCGAGGCCTACCAGCGTGCCCGCGAGGAGAGGCGCGAACTGTCAGAGCGCTTGCTTCTGACCCTGGAGGCCGGGCAGGCGGCGGGCGGGGACAAGCGAGGGAAGCAGTCGGCCGCGCTGCTCGTCGCCAGCCGCGAGCCGCGCGGCTACCACAATCTGCGGGTGGATGATCACCCAGACCCGGTGGCGGAGCTGCGGCGTGTCTACGACCTCTTGGTGCAGCACACGCTGAAGATCGAGCGGGAGTACGGCCCGGAGGGGCTGCGGCTCTTCAGCCGGGTCAAGTACTGAGTGGCGGCGTTTTCCGTGTCAACATCCCACTCCTGCCCTGAGCGCCCGCGCGGGCAAATCACCTTGACACCTCCCAGGCGCCCGCGCTAGCGTCAATGTATCAGAGGCTTGAGGATAAGAACTATCAGGCGAGGTTCAATATGTTTTGTCTCGGATTCCGCAAATGACGTCGATCAGAAGGGGATCTGCGATCCCTGCGCTTCTTCTCATGACATTATCACTTGTTCTTGCGACCACCTGCCGGGTTACTCCCGTATATGCCGACCAATCACAGAGTTTCGTCTGGGTGGCGGACACCCGGGGCGATGCCAACAACGATCTCATAACCACGAGCATTCTCACCCCCATTGTGGATAATATCCTCGCTATGAGCGTAAAACCCAAGGTGGTCATCTTCGGCGGCGACGCTGCTTACCGGGGCGGCTACGACACCGGCGTGAGCAATCTGCCAAAGTTCAAAGAAGTGTTCACGGATCGCTTTACCGCCGCAGGCATCCCTTCGGCATTCGCCGTGGGCAACCATGAACTCTATACAATGCACCATGCTCCTAATCTCGCCGATCAAGCACTGTCGAGGCAGCAAGATGTCCAAAAATACTTTAATAGCACAGACTTGCTAACCATACAGAAACAGAAAGGTCCTGCCGGCTTTGATAATTTGGCCTTTTCCTTCCATGTTGGCAATTCTCTCTTTATCATTGCCGACAGCTTTTACGCCACCACAAATGGCCCGGAGCCGGCCTACGGCATCAATGCGGCACAACAGACCTGGATGAAAGGCCTTCTGGCAAACAATACGGCAGCCCATACCTTTGTTTTGACCCACGTCCCGGCCTGGTCTCCCGAGATTCCTTCGGCGAATCCCAATATGACAGATACATGGCAAACGATCACCACATCTGGCACTGCCACCAATACAAATGCCTCGATTCTATTTGCCGGACATGAGCACATTTATTACCGGACCCTGCACGACGGCACCTACCAGGTGCTGGCCGGAACCGGCGGCGCCCCTATGGGGTGTGAAGAAGAAGGCGCGTCATGCAACTACCAGGCAGTCTATCCGGGCGATGTCTATGCACTGAGATACAACTATGCCGTCACGTCCATCAACGGTAGAGAAATCACGGTCAGCGTGTTCGACCAGAACAATTCGTCCGTCGACAATTTTCATTTCTTCGACTATAGCGGCGTGAACAACACCACCATTACAAACGCAATCGCCATTGCACCGGACGCAGCCCTGCAACAGCCTACAGGCATCCTGGCCGGCAGTAATAACATCATCAACAACAGTGCCTCCATAAGCAATGTCCTCACCGGTATCGATGCCGTGAACAACAACACCATCACCAATTCCGGCAGCATCACCCCGTTGTCGGGCGGAAACGGCATCCACGTTTATGACAACAATACGATAACAAACGCTGTAGCCGGAAGCATCACCGGAAACTCGACAGACCTGTGGGGAATAAGAGTCAACACCGGAAACACCGTCATCAACAATGGTACAGTCTCTGTGTCCGGAACAAACAGCACCGCATTTTTAGCGCAGGGTGACAACAACACCCTCACAAATAATGGCACAATCAGCGCTTCCGGAACAGGCTCCTACGCGGCGAAGTTTCTGGGCACAGGGAATGCCCTCGTCAATTCCGGTACCATTTCGGGAAACCTCTGGTTCGATGCCGGCAACAATACCTTCACCAACAACGGAACCTTCGACGGTTCCGGCGGCCTCTACAAAGCCGGCTCGGGAACGCTGACGCTACGGGGCCCCACATCGTATACCGGGGGTACATATCTCAATGGCGGCGTCATCAATGTCACACAGGACGCCAGTTTGGGGGCATTGTCCGGCGGATTGGTATTTGGCGGAGGAACCCTGCAACTGTCGGCGGACGTGACATCAGCCAGGAACGCGACCCTCAATTCCGGCGGTGGTACGTTCGACACCAATGGCAACACACTGACGCTTTCAGGCGTCATCTCCGGCCCAGGGAGTCTCGCAAAGGCAGGCGCCGGAACCCTGATTCTCTCTGGTACAAACACTTACACCGGAGGCACGGTCTTGAATAGCGGGACCTTGAGCATCAGTTCAGACACCAATCTTGGTGCTGTTTCCGGCACACTGACGTTCAACGGAGGCACTATCCAGCCCAGCCTTCCCTTCAACACCTCGCGGGGCATCACAGTGAACAGCGGCGGAGGCTCTTTTAACAATAACGGACAGACCTCCAGCCTGGGCGGTTCTTTTACCGGCAGCGGCCCGTTCACCTTTACCGGTTCCGCCGGATTGACCCTGTCCGGGAATGGATCGGGCTATACCGGTCAAGGCACCGTGTCCGAGGGGCTGCTCTTCCTAACCTCAGGGGCTTCCATGGGTGGCACACTGACCGTGAATCCGGGGGCCACAGTGGGTGGTTACGGGACGCTTGGCCGGGTGATCAACAATGGAATCGTATCGCCGGGAGGGTCCATCGGCACCCTCAATATTATCGGCAACTATACCCAAGGCCCAGGGGGAACCCTTAATATCAAGATAGCCTCCACGACCAGCAATGACCTTCTTGCAATAAACGGTACAGCCAACCTCAGCGGTAACCTCAAAACTTTATGGTCAGGCGGATACGTCCCGGAGCCGCAGAATAAATTCACCATCCTTACTGCTTCATCAGGGATAACGGGACAGTTCACCTCCCATCTCACCAACATTACCCCTACGGTACTCTTTAAATCCAAGTATGATATCCCCAACCAGGTATATCTCATGGTAGAAAGAGACTATACCAACCAGACCCTCCTTCCCTACCTCACCGCTAACCAGATGGCGGTAGGCTCCATGCTCAATTCTGTGGGGAATACCGCAACAGGGGATCTCGACACAGTCTTACATGCCATAGATGACCTCCCCGCATACGAACAGACAGCATATGCTCTTGGTCAGCTTGCCCCAAAAGGCAGTGATGCCCAATTCGGCATGGGGATCAGCGGCGCCTCCTTCCAGACAGGGAACCTCTCTGAACGCTTAAGCGACTTACGACACGGGATACGGGGCATGAGTCTCAACGGACTGTACTTCAAACACGGCAATGAAAAACCAATAATGCTTGCCGATATAAACCCCGACCTCACCGGTATGCTTCCCTCGGGGGTGGATGAAAGATGGGGCATCTTCGTAAAGGGCAATGCCGTCTACGGAGACCAGAAAGACACACCGGACGCAACAGGGTATAACTTCACCAGTACGGGTGTCACCATGGGTTCCGACTACCGCTTTACCGGGAACTTTATTGCCGGTCTCATGTTAGGAATCAACACTGCCAGGGCCAATGTGGATAGTATGGGCAGTAAGGTGAAGATGAACGGTTATACCCTGGGAACTTACGGGACATACTATGATAATGGTTTTTATATTGATGGCAGCATAAGCTATGGGTTAACAGACTATGACAATACACGCCGTATTGTATTTCCGGGTTTGGACCGTACCGCAACCTCATCCCCTGATGGCAAACAGATTACCGCCTACGGAGGTACAGGCTATGACCTCCGCAAAAACAACTGGATCATTACCCCGAATGTGTCCTTCCAGTATGTCAAGCTTGGCATTGACAGCTATACCGAGAAGGGGGCAGGAGCCATAAATCTCGATGTGGACAGACAGAATACCGAATCACTTCAGGGGAACATAGGGGCCAGGTTGTCCTATACCTGGCAGACAGATGCTGCGGTCATTATGCCCGGTATCCGTGCCTCTTACGGATACGAGTTTTTAAGAGGCAGCCAGAATATTACTTCACGTCTCGCCCAGGGGAGTTCCCCCTTCAGTATCGAGACCATGGCCCCTGACAGAAATATTCTCTCCCTTGGTGCAGGCATTACCGCCTTTACCGTCCGTGATATGTCAGTCTACATAAACTATGATGTTCAGATCGGTGAGAATAAATATATGGCCCACAGCGTGAATGCAGGACTGAGGGTGGGGTTCTGACAATTACCTTAGTCCTTGGGAACGAGGAAGTCGCGCAGGCCGTCGCCGGCCAGGTTGAACGAGAGGGCGAGGGTAAAGATGGCCAGGCCGGGCCACCAGTATCAGGGGACGTGTATCAGGGGACGTTGGCAAATAGCGCAACTAGTGGTATGGCCTCGTCCGTGCCTCGCCAGGCCCGCTTGGACGCCCCGGACGCCCTCCACCACATGTGGAGGAAGAGCCCTATCTGCCGGATACT
>Ga0209182_10000473_pt1 | contig 10901 bp, 9 predicted proteins | sample LakBais05cmmetaG_FD_185474 | JGI IMG/M metagenome (GOLD analysis project Ga0209182, IMG submission 185474) | Lake sediment microbial communities from Lake Baikal, Russia to study Microbial Dark Matter (Phase II) - Lake Baikal sediment 0-5 cm... | ecosystem: Environmental > Aquatic > Freshwater >...
ATCCTGGCAATTTCCTTCTTAGCTCCCTCATCCCGCCCGCCGGCTCCGATCAAAGCCGGCGATTCCACCAGCACGATATTGGGTTGCATGCGGGCGATCACCGCCGCATCCTCGCTTGTATCGGCACAGACCATTGTCGCCAACCCGACCGTATCTGCGCGCCGGATGGTGCGTTCGATCACCTCGCAAGGTAAACGCTTTTCGACATGATTCAACAACACGCCGACCGCACCGGCCGCCCTGACCGCTTCGGGCAGGATGGAACCCACCCCCCGCCCGACCTCCAGGTCGTCCATGTGCTGGGCGAAGACCAGGACTTTTTTGGTTTCACGAGCGAGCAGAGGAATATCCACCACCTGAGGGGTGAGGATGATGCGCACATCATATTTTTCACTGGCAGCATCTGCCTGGCGGGCAAACGCCAGCATCTCCGCTCCATATAAATATGCCTTCGGACCGATTTCAAAGAACGGAGGAGTGATTACCAGCTCTCGATACATCCAGCTACTCGTTTACCAGTTTATTGAGTTTTCTAGACCAGCAGCACTTCCACGCCCATATCCCGGATCGACTGGATGATATCCGGCGGTGCGTTGATATCGGTGATCAATATGCTAAATGAAGAGACAGGCTTGACCGGGACGAAACCCACCCGACCGATCTTGCTGCTGTCGGTAACCAGGATCACCTGGCGTGAGTGTTCCGCCATCATACGGTCGACCTCTGCCATCAAAATATTGGCAGTGGTCGCACCGCTTGACAGGGTAAGTCCGTCGGTGCCTAAAAAAAACTTATCCGCAGTCAATTCCTGCAACTGGGTCATGGTCTGGGGACCCACCGTCGCCTGATAATCAGGCAGATACAGGCCGCCCAGGATGGTCAGGTTGGGTGAGGGCCAGGTCAGGACGTCATGCGAGATGGGTAAGGAGTTTGTGACCAGGGTGATGGCATTGCTCATGCGTAAAGCCGCCGGTATATGACGGATAACCTGCAAAGTTGTCGTGCCCGAATCCAGCAGCAGGATATCCCGGGGCTTGATCAATTCCGCCGCCACCTTGCCGATGCGTTCCTTGGCTTTAATATGCAGCTCCATCTTCTCGGCAAAGGAGTCCGTGCGCGAGCTGCCGGGGATGGGTATCGCGCCGCCATGGACGCGCTTCAGGCGCCCGCTGGCTTCCAACAACGTGAGGTCGCGACGGATGGAAGTTTCAGTAATTTGAAATTGGTCGACCAGGTCGGTTACTAAAACCTTGCGCCTCTCCAGCACCATCTGGGCGATCTGGGATCTTCGTTCGGCAGCACTTAATTCATCCATTTGGCTCTCTCCAACGATACAGTATCTATCAAAGCTCTCATTTTACAACAAGAACCGCACAGCAGGTTAAAGACTCGAAGTGTCTGCATCATGCGACGGGAATAAATCGATCAGATCTCCACGACATCCAGACCCTGCATGGCAGCATAGATCTTGATTTTGCTGCCCAGGTGACCGTAAGCCAGCGCCATGTGATGCGGCGAGCCGGCCTGGCACCAGGCGTCACACCAATCGGCGATCTTCAGGGTCCTGGGTTTGAACAGCATCTGGGGTGCAGCCACGGGGCGGGGCTTGATCGCGATCGATTCCCCTTCGGCAATATTCAGGCGCCACCTGCCACCGACCTGGACCAATGCCAGGTTAGTCACGGGACCCGGGGCGTAGGCAAACTCGAAACCGGCGCCAAAGCCGTTCACGCCCTGGTAATAGATACTGTGTTTGACGCTCACATCACCCGGTTTGGCAGCCAGGGCAGGGTTACCGTGCCCATCGTGCGACAGGATCATGGCATTCTGTTTGAAATCGATCACATAGTTCTCGAGGAATGTCGCCTGACCGGTCAATTCCTGCAACATCAACATGGCAGAGACGGTGGTGATATCCGCCTCGGTCGAACAGGGGAAACCGATCTCACACAGGCGCCCGGTGCCATAGGAGGGGATGATTCCCACACGTGGGTCGGTGAGCCAGACCTGGTCAAAGGATGCCATTGCATCGAATTTTCCATCCCGCGTCACCTTTTCAAGTGCCAGCGCCAACCGGCAGGAACGCTCGAACTGCGCGGCTTCCATGTCGACCTTGTATTTTCCCGATTCACTCCTGACCAGCGCTTTCACTTCCGCGTCGGATAGTTCGCCCATCGCAACTGAAACCTTTTCGGGCTCGACCGGCCAGCACACCGGACCGACTACCTTTCTCAGGTTGAGCAAATCGATCATCAGGTCGGTCATGCCTTCAAAAGCATGTCCGACGACCGCGATGCGCGCACTTTTCATACGCCGCATGATCCCCGCTGCGGCGATATATTCAGCTAACTTTTTATGCCCTTCCGGGTCATCCATCATCGAGGTCACCATCCAGAAGGGTCGTTCAATCCTCAACAGGGCTGAGGTCATTTCAGGTACACCTGCCATGCCGGAATTGACCATGATCAGGTCGAAATCAGCATCTTCCGGCAAATATTCGATCTGTTGAGTGTTCCACACCACCACCGGAGCGGTGGTTTCCAGGAAACAGCGGGTCGGCACAACACCCTTGGTATAAGCTACTTCCACTGCGATGATCAGATCGACGCCGGCCGCATTGAACATGCTGGCAGCTTCGGCAGCCTGGTTTTCCTCTTCCACCAGCGGCGGGCAGACCGTCTCGGCATATTTAGCGATGATGCCGCCGATCTTGTCAGCTGCTTTCTGCGCCATCGGTCGCACGTGGGCCGTTTTATTGTAATCGTCCTCCAATAATGCCATCACCAAGACGCCAACTTTCGGCTTAATCGTCATTTCGATATCCTTTCGTCACAAACCTATTCATTATTCAATATCAGGGCTTATCGGAATAAGCCTTGCGATAATACTCTGCCAACACCCGGTCAAGCTCACAGAACAGTTTATATGGTTTCAGATATGCCCCCACCATCTCTCCGGGCTGATAGTTTTCCTTTAATTTCAGCATTGAATCGCATCCGACCTGAATCGACGGAAATACACCGCTGGCGACACCCGCCAGGATGGCATCCCCCAACAAGCCGGTCTCTTCGCTTTCCATCGTGATCACCGGCAGGTTGCAGACATCCGCCTTGATCTGATTCCACAGGCTGCTGCGGGCTCCTCCGCCGGTCGACCGTATCTCAGTGATCTTTATCCCTGTCAGCTTGATCATTTCCAGGTTTTGTTTCAAAAGAAAAGCCACCCCCTCCAGCAACGCCCGTACAAAATGAGCGCGCGTATGGCTGAGCGTGAACCCGGTGAAGGAGCCACGCGCCGCCAGGTTCGGTTCCGGGCTGAAAGCACCCATCAAATGCGGCAGCATGACCAGCCCATCTGAGCCGGGCGGAACCTGCGCTGCCAGATCGGTTAATAATTCATATGCATCTGAATTGCCGTTCCAGGCTTGAGCCATCTCGGTTTGCGCAAAGGTATCCCGCAACCATTTGAACGCCATCCCGGCGGTCGGGCAGACCGGAACGAACAGGTACATGCCCGGGACGCTGTGCAAATAGACCGGCACGAGCATACACGCATCGAGATCCGGGTTGGTAATGGTTGCCTGGATGGCCAGGGCAGCGCCAGTTGTTTCGGAGATGACACCCGGTTTGTAGTTACCCGCACCGATGGCGCCCACGGCCTGATCCATACCACCGGAAACAACACTCGTTCCGCCTGTCAAACCGAGCAATTGGGCAGCTTCTTCGGATAGAGTCCCAATTTTCGAACCGGGTAAAACGATCTCAGGCAATTGATCCTGCCGGACACCAATGGCAGCCAGCATTTCAGCCCACCAGGCGTTCGCGCGGATATCATAATACATGGTCGTGCAGGAAATCGAGCCGTCGGTCACGAACCGGCCTGTCAGGTGATAAATGAGATAATCCTGCACGAGAAGATACTTCCCTGCGTGAGAAAAAACATCCGGTTCATGTTGCTGCAACCACAGCAGTTTGCAGGCCGGCCAGGTGGCGACGACTTCCGGGATGCCTGTACGGGAGTAAACATCCTGTTGGAATCTCGATTTGAGCAATTCAGCCTGTTCGACCGCCCGGTTATCCAGCCAGACGATTGCCGGGTAGATCACCTGCCCCTCCCCGTCCACGGTGATGAGCGTCTCACCCTGACTCGATACCGCCAGGGCTTTCACCTGGTCTGAGGTTACACCTGACTGTCGGAGAACCTCCCGGACGACATCGATACAGGACCGCCAGTAGATTTCCGGATCGAGCTCCGCCCTATCTGCCGCAGGCGTGGCGAGCTGATACTCGCGTCGAGCCACACCCAGACAACTCCCATCCGGTGAGAATAATCCGGCTTTTACCGATGTAGTTCCTGCATCAATACCCAACAGGATAGACATGTCAATCCAATTTATATTTCGTTGCAACTGTATCCGGGGCAATCATGTCCTTGACAACCTCTTTCAGCGCATCCAGCAATCGGTCGGGGTCCTTTGATTGGATCACGTTGCGCCCGAAGACGATCCCGCGCGCGCCGGCGTCTATGGCGGCTGCAGCGAGCTTCAGTGCATCGCGTTCTTTCGGCAATTTTTTGGCACCGAGCGCCAGAATCGGTACCGGTGTGGCGGCTGTGATCTCCTTGAAGCGCTTGCCGGTGTAGAAGGTTTTTACCAGGTCTGCTCCCAACTCCGAGATGATGCGACATCCGATAAAAATCTCATCCTGCAGATCTTCCGGCTGGTGATCATCACCGCCGGTCGGATATAGTTCACCGATCAGCGGGATGCCAAGCGCGCGCTTCTGAGTCACGCAGTCTGCAAATATTTCCACATTCTGGGCATCCTCGGCTTCATCCGGATTCTTGAGGGTCAGGCTGCCGATCACCAGGTCAGCTCCCTGGTTGACCGCATCTGCCACCGATGTCATCGGGACGCTATAGGAATGTTTGTAGTGCCACATGGCGGCATAGTTGGAACCCCAGTTAAGACGGATAATGCACGCCGGGGCACCGCGTTTTGAAAACACGCTCTGGCAGTGGGCCGGCATGCCAGGTGCCATCAGGATGGCATCTGCTCCAGCCACTTTATTAATGACCGACGGCAGGTCGATCATTCCGGCCAGTGGGCCAAAGTACAGGCCGTGATCGACCGCTACGACCACCGCATTCTTGCCTTCTGAAAAAAGTCTTGCTAATCGAATTGATTCTCCAGTGGATGGCATAGGATACTCCTGACAAATATGATTAAATCAAAATGATTCCAAATTTTACCTGTGATAGGATGGAGCAGGATTACTGCTCCATCCTATCTGACAATAGTGCTTTGATTACTTTGCGATCAATTCCCAACCATCAGAAATGGCGGTACCGGCAGCATCCAAGGCTACATAGTCCTTCGGGAATTTCACAACTTCATAAGCCGACGCAGCGGGGAACTTGGCCAGCAATTCAGCGGGCAGGGTGACACTGGTGCGGATGGGATGTACAAAACCATTCGCGTAAGCCAGTTGACCTTCGTCTGAATATTCAAGTTCGATCATCAGTTTTGCGGCATTCGCATGCGGGGCACCGGCAGTGATGAATTGGACGTACATACCACCAACAGTACCTTCAGATGGAATGATCACCTGCAAATTCATGGCTGCATTTTCTTCCTTGTTCGCGAGGGCATCGAAATCCCAGAACAGCGAAATCGGGCATTCACCTTTTTGAACAGCAGCAGTGGATGGTTTCACACCGTTAAGGATACCCTTTTCGATCATTTGCTTGAAGAAATCCAAACCCGGTTGAACGTTGGTTTCGTCGCCGCCCAAACCGTAGGCAGCACCAAGCACGACCATGTTGGCGGTCGCCGAAGAGCGCGGGTCCTTTATGCAGACTTTTCCAACATACTCATCCTTGAGAAGGTCAGACCAGGTCTGAGGTACGGTCGTAACGGCATCCGCATTGACCAGGAAGGCTATGGCGCCCCAATAAGCAGCCGACCAGCGACCATCCGGGTCCTTGGCATAATCCGGAATTTCATCCCAGTAGGCATGCTTGTACGGCTGAGACAGGTTGTTGTCTTCGACGATCTTGGCAAAGTTGAGGCCCAGATCGGTGATATCTGCAACCGGGGCATTCGCTTCTGCCTCGAGGGCGGCGATGATCTCACCGGAGCCCATATCGGTGTCCTGAACCGCTATGCCGTATTTGGCAGTGTAGATTTGCTTCATCTCAGCATAGTTCACCCAGCTATCCGGTAAACCGTATGAAACGAGCGTCCCTTCGGTCTTGGCAGCGGCTTCGATCTCTGCCAGGGTGGGTCCCTGGGGTTCAACGACCGGTGCTTCGGTTGCAACCGGTGTTGCTTTGGGCTGGCAGGCGGTCAACGCGAGGATCCCTACCCATACGAGACAAACGATAAAACTGACCTTCCTTGACATCTTGACTTCTCCTTTTCAAAATTTTGTAAAACGATTCCCAATACTTATGCTCACTTCGCTAACATTGATCACTTATTTACCATAGAGGTATCAACCACCTCCTTTCATCCTGATAAGTCAATGAAAAATGGTATCCATAATTCATGTTACCTGCCCTGAATCAACACCTCTCTGGCTCCAGGATTAATTTCGAGAACCCGCAACTCATCATCCCAACGCCAGCCCGGAGCGGTATTCAACTGTTCTGTACACGCGAGTGGCGTCGAACCGACAAGTACCTGAACCGGGCAAAATGTGAGCCGTAATTTCTGAACACCACTGCCATCAAAAGTACGATAAGAGATCTCTAGCGGTTGATAGGTGATCTTTTGAATGACATTGGTCGAGCGCAGCAGATGATCGCTGTCTGAGGGTGAACACTCGGGCATGGCTGCCATGCCATCGATGAAATGTGGCACATAGTCGAAATAGCCATCCGTGAACCAGCACTGGTTGTAATAATCCGGGCGGTCGATACCGACGGTGACGGTACCGTCATCATTCGCCATATAGGTCGCCCAATTGAAGCAGCGCCTGGCAACCTCCCGATAGTGTTCATCACCACTCAACTCAGCATAGCGGGCACAAATGCTTGCGAATCTGGCGGTATGGCTGCCCATCGGGAAGTAGCAGAACAATTGCTCATGAATGGGTATGGCGGAAAAGAATTCCGGGCTGCCCAGGATTTGGATCACCCAGTCCAGAATACCTTTGACTGTTGCTTTCCATTGCGGGTAACGCTCGTGGTGCTGCAGAATGTAGCGGGCGGTCTCCAGCGGCGACAGTTGATCGCGGTTCTTGTTTTCCTGATCGATGCGAATGTCTTCGAAATGACCTTTCCAGACATTATTCCGAAGAGGGTATTTTTCGATCCAGTCCCATGCCAGATCGCGCCCGGTTTGATATTTTTTCTCGCCCAATTTGACCAGTTTATCAAATAATCTGACCAGAGGTATGATGTGGGCGGTATAGGCTTCGATTACGCTGCCTTCCTGGACCGTCACCCGGAATGGGATGGGCGAATGGGTCTCGTCACCCGGTTCAAGCTTATCAGCCAGGACCTCGGCGCAGTGGCTTCCCATCTGGAAGTATTGCTTATCACCGGTCAATTCGTAGAAATCCAGATAAGCCCTTCCGATTTGCGCCACCTTGTCCGGTTCGGTTGCATATTCGCCATCCGCCCGGGCACCAAAGTAAATGCCCGTACCGGGATGTGCAGATGCATACGGGATCCCACCCCACGCAAAATGCTCCGGCGTCCGATATTCCCACAGACGGTCGAGCATGACCCGGACGATTTCGATCAAGCGCTGATCCCCGGAATAGGGGTAATACTTAATCAGCGTAGTCACCGCCCAGGCAAATTTGCCTGCCGGGTTATCCGGCCAGACGGTGGGTCTTAAGGGATCGATCCAGAAACACGAATACTGCAAATACCAGGGAAGACCATTTCCCGGATCCAGCGGGCAATGCGCAATGAAATCCATCGCAAGCCGGATGACATGGTCGTAGGACGACCAGCCTTCCAGCTGCTCGTGGGAATCGAGGATTATTACATGCGCATTGATATGGATCATGTGTTATTAGCCATCACCTGGCAGGCAGTGGGTTGGAAAGACAACCAGACTGTCTTATTCAATGTCACCGCTTCATTATTCGCAACCGTCACATCCGCGACGACACGCTGCTGATCATTTATATGCACGCCGAGGCGGGTTACAGCCCCGTGGAAGGTGATCGTTTCGACAACACCTTCGAGAATGTTCCACCCTTTTTTATCGGGTCTGGCGGCGTGTACCTGGATATTCTCAGGGCGCACCAGGACGACCACATCCTGATTGTTATTAAAGCCGCTTAACGGACCTGTCACAAGTTGCAGTTTTTCACAGGCTACGGTCGCCTGACCGCCGACCTTGCCAAAGAATTGGTTGGCAGTCCCGATGAAAGTGGCAACGAACCGGTTTTGAGGTGCACGGTAAATTTCAATTGCCGATCCAACCTGTTGGATGATGCCTTTATCCATGACCACCACCCGGTCAGAAATGGAAAGCGCCTCCGCCTGGTCGTGGGTGACATACACAGTGGTGATCGCCAATTCTGATTGAATGCGACGGATCTCAGCACGTAATGCCACCCGGACTTCCGCATCGAGCGCCGACAGGGGTTCATCCAATAACAAGACACGCGGTTGTACAGCTAGCGCCCGCGCCAGGGCGATGCGCTGCTGCTGACCACCCGAGAGTTGGTGAGGAAAACGCCTGGTGGTATTTTGCAGGCGAACCATATCCAGTACTTCATTCACCCGCTTATCGACCAGCTCCTTGGTTAACTTTTTCATCTTCAGCCCGAAAGCGACATTTTCCCGCACGGTCATGTTGGGGAACAAGGCATATGCCTGGAATACCATGCCGATATCGCGTCGATTGGGGGGAACAGTCGTTATGTCTTCACCATCCAGTTCGATCGTCCCGCCATCCGGCTGTTCGAATCCGGCGATCATTCGTAATGTAGTCGTCTTGCCGCATCCCGATGGCCCGAGGAAGGATACGAGCGATCCTTTTTCAATATCCAGCGAGAACTCGTGGACTGCAACCACGCCGGAAAAGGTTTTTGATACGTTTTTTAGTTCAAGGTATGCCATAAGATTATCCTTTGTTAACGGGCTTGCATCGCTTCAGTTTGTGCAGCGTGATCCTTGCTGCCTACTCGTAGAATGAGGATGGAGGCGAGCCAGGCGATGGTAAATGAAATTACAGAAAATGCCGCGGCGATATTCCCATTGATGCGGGTATATTCGACCAGCAATAACGGGAATGTTTTAAAACTGGCACCGACGATCAGACGGGTCAGGGTAAACTCAGCAAAAACGGTGGCGAAAACCAGCAAACTCCCACTCAGGATGCCTGGCAGGATATTCGGAACGATGATGCTCATCAGGATCCTGAAGGTGTTCGCTCCCAGACTCTGACCGGCTTCGGTCAGGGTGTGCGCGTCAATAGCCTGCAAGGCATTCGCCACCGGGCGATACATGAACGGCATGGAATATACAATCACAGCACCCAGTAGTAAAACCGGTGAACGCGATAATGGTGTCAGGCTGTACACGCGCACCAATGCCAGCGCCAGAACCACCGTCGGGATGCCGAAAGGCAGGATCATAAGGATCTCAAGCAACGACTTGGCGCGTGGAAGACGCGTATGAACCCAGTACACGGTGGGTACGATGATCATAAGACTGACAATTACAGAGCTGATGGATAAGATTAATGAATTCCTGAGTGTTACGGTAAAGTAAGAAGCCTGGAATGCCCGTACATAGGATTGGAGTGTATACCCCTCCGGAAGAATCGAGCGATCCCAACGGGTGGCGATGGAAAACATGTAGGTGGAAATGATCGGCAGGAACATATAGAGCACAAAAAAGGCGATTGCGGCAATTTGCCAGAAGGCCGGACGTTTTTTTATCGGAGTGCCATTGGGAGGATTTGATTTATTACTCATTCTTTTTTGTGGTTCTTTTTAAGATTTCGTCCATTTCCGCGCCCGGACGGTGGTAAGCTGGTAAATACCGATGCTTAAGCCCATTATGATGAGCGACAGCACTGCCATCGCCATTCCGATACCCGGATCATGCCGTACTTCACCAGCGATCATATAACCGATCTGAAGGGTTACCAGGGATAGTTGTGATTCAACCAGGGTGTAAGCGGTGGCATAGGCGCCAAATGCATTGGCGAAAAGCAGCGTAAAACCAGCGAACAATGACGGCATCAATACCGGTAATCCGATTCGGCGCCAGAACTGGAAGTTATTCGCACCCAAGCTTTCGGCGGATTCTTTCCACTCTTTCTTGATCGCACTGAAAGCCGGAATGACAAGCAATACCATCAACGGCAACTGGAAATATACATAAGCCAGCATCAAACCTGAAAAAGAATAAATGGTAAATTTAGGGTAAAGGTTGTAATTAAAATATTGAATGAGAAACTGGGTGATGACCCCGTTCATACCCAAAATGACGATGAAGGCGAAAGCGAGCGGGGCACCGGCAAAGTTGGTGGTAACATCCGAGAGAGAGATCAATGCCTGGCGCAACCTTTCAGATGGCCAGCGATAGATGGCATACCCGATGATGGTACCCAGAATTACGCCAATGATGGCGGTTATACCGGAGAGCTTTATACTGTTTATAAAAGAGTTTGTGTATATCGCCCGCCCCATCTGGAGGTAATGATTCATTGTCAATCCCTGGGTCGTCTTATCGATAAAGCTGCCCCGTAACAAGAAAATGATCGGTATGAATTCAAATGCCAGACAAAATACAAGGAAAGGTACCAGACCCAACCATGCGCCAACACGAATGTTACCTCTTGTATTTTTTGCCATGTTGCGATTTGCCTGTTACCCAATATTATACCCAGGTTGTTATGAAAGTCAACCCTTTTTGTTGCGTTTTAT
>Ga0209182_10000474_pt1 | contig 10899 bp, 12 predicted proteins | sample LakBais05cmmetaG_FD_185474 | JGI IMG/M metagenome (GOLD analysis project Ga0209182, IMG submission 185474) | Lake sediment microbial communities from Lake Baikal, Russia to study Microbial Dark Matter (Phase II) - Lake Baikal sediment 0-5 cm... | ecosystem: Environmental > Aquatic > Freshwater...
GAGCCAGGCGCCTGGCAGGCAAACCTGACGGGTATCGTGACAGGAACACTGTCGGGCTTCTGGTACGCGGGCTACAGTCTGATGGGCCGTTCGGCCTCTCAGCGAGGCCTCAACCCTTGGACGACCCTGCTGTACACGTTCGCCTTCGCCGCGTGCTTTCTGCTCCTGCTCAATCTGTCCCTCGGGAGGTTTCTGCCCGGCGCGGCCGTTCGCCCTGTGGACCTGCTGTGGCTTGGAAAAGCCACGTGGGGCTGGTTCGTACTCTTCCTCCTGGCGGCAGGTCCCACAGTCGCGGGCTTTGGACTGTACAATGTCAGCCTGGGCTACTTGCCGTCGAGTGTCGCCAACCTGATTCTCACGCTCGAGCCGACATGTACCGCAGCAATCGCCTACCTCGTGCTAGGTGAACACCTGAATGGCATCCAGATCGCCGGCAGTCTCCTCATCCTGGGTGGGGTAGTCTTCCTGAGAGTCTTCGAGAGCCGGCACAGCATCCACGTACTGAGCACGCCGCAAACTAGTAGCACACTGGCAAGCACAGAGGAGGAATGAGTTGAAACCGCCCAACAACCTTCTTGGAACCATCGCTGGCGGCAGTCCGTCCAGTTCCAGCGGACAATGGAGCCTCCATGAACCCTGAACCGCGGCGATCGTCGGTCCTCAGCTCACTCGCCTGCTCCCTGGGACGTCGCGACCAGGTGCCCAACCAGGAACTTGCGCGAGACCTGGTGCGGACGCGCGACACGGCAGCTGTGCAAGAGCTCGCCGACAGCCTGTGGAACAAGGACCAGAACGTGCGGAGTGACTGTCTGAAAGTCCTGTACGAGATCGGCTATGCCGCGCCTGACCTGATTGCCGACCACGTAGCGTCCTTCCTGAGACTCCTGGGCGACAAGAACAACCGCATGGTGTGGGGAGCCATGATCGCGCTGGCCGACGTGGCCGACCTCCGCCCCGACGAGATTTGGCTACGTGTAGACGACGTCCTGCGCACAGTGCAGAATGGGTCGCTCATTACCGTCGTGTGGGGTACCAGAGTGCTGGCGAAGGTCGCGGCGAGTTCATCTGAACGACGCGCAGCCACGTTTCCGGCCCTGCTCCGGACACTGGAAACGTGCCTGCCCCGCGACGTCCCCACGCAGGCAGAAAGCATCCTGTGCGCCGTGGATGACACCGTGAGGCAGCAGTATCTTGCAGCGATCGACAGACGTGCCGCCGAGTTGAGTCCATCGCAGCGCGCCCGGCTGAGGCGCGTCCTTCAGGGAATCCGGCCAAGTGGCCGAACGGGTAACCTATGTATGGGAGACGCCGGACGGAGATATGGCCGCAGTCCTCAACCCAGAGAGTCTCGGTGAGGCATTCCTGCAGGTGGACCCGGCACTCCGGACACCGGAACTGGAAGGACAGATGCTCGACACCGCCGAGCAGCATCTCGCAAAGACGGGCACGGGCAGGGGCAGGAGACTGCTGGTATGGAGCGCCATCGACGACACCCTCCGGCATTCCCTGCTCACCTCCAGGGGATACCGACGCGTGGAAGGGAACGAGGTGCAGGAGCACCATCACCGGGCACGCCTCAGACAGATGCTGCCAACATCCATGCCGTCGGGGTACACTGTGCCCTCCCTAGGGGACGCTCAGGAACTACCAAGTCGCAGCTGGGCATCATGGAGGGCGTTCCATCCCAGCGAGCTCGATTCAGCGTGCGAAGGTTGGGATTGGTATCTGAACGTCCAGCACGCCCCGTTGTACCGCCCTAACCCGGATATCGTAGCTGTGACTCCTGACGGGGCTATCGCCGCCTTCCGCACCATGTGGTACGACGACGTGACGCGGAGCGCCTACATCGAGCCGGTGGGTACTCTGCCTGAGCACCAGCGCCACGGCCTCGGACGAGCGGTGCTCACAGAAGGACTTGTCCGTCTGTGGAGCCTGGGCGCGACAACAGCAATGGTTTCAGGGTTCTCTCCCGGGGCAAACGCCCTCTACGACGCGGCGGTCGGCCCTGACTACATGGTGTCGGAGCCCTAGATGAAGGAGCTCCCATCTGCGCAGGTCTGAACGTCCAACGGCCGGCCGGTTGATGGCCGGCCGCCTGCGCCATGCCCCGCATCCTTGCGCTCCGTTCTCGGCGTACTATGATAAGGTATCGCACGATTCGAAAGGAGCAGAACACATGAGTCAGCCTCAGGTTCGAAAAGGCGGGATCCTGGTCGCCCTCGCGTCGGCCGTCATCTACAGCGGCGTCTCGGTCCTCGCGAAGTTCGCGTACCGTCCTCGCGAAGTTCGCGTACCGGTACAACCTGAGCCCTCTGCAGCTGCTCAAGGAGCGCTACCTCCTCGCCAGCATCATCCTGGCCGTGATCATCGGGCTCTTGAACTGGCGCCTACTGTTCCCGCGCAACTGGCATGAGGCAGGCGTCCTCCTTGGCTTCTCGGCCGTGTTCGTCACCGGGCCGACGTTGCTGTACTTCACCGCCGTCCGGCTGCTGCCCGTGTCGACCGCGATGTTCCTCTTCCACTGCTACCCTGCCTTCGCCGGCCTGTTCGCCTGGATTCTCCTCCATGAACGCGTGACACGCGCCTACCTGGCGTCGGTGGGGGTCATCGGCGTCGGTCTGCTGCTCCTGCTGGGTGTGAGTTTCCGCAGTGTCTCGGGAATCGGCGTCCTGACCATGCTGGCCTGCACGGTGGCTTATGCGCTGTACGCCGTGCTCTCCCAGCGCGTCATCCGTGGAGTCGACCCGCGCACGCTCGGCCTGTACAACCAGGTGGCGCCCGCCGTGGTTCTGAGCCTCCTCACCATAGGCCAGCCCGCCTTCTACCCGATTGTTTTCAGCTCCCGCACGGCGACGCTAGCCTTTGCCGGCATCGGTCTGTCGGCCGCAGGCGGCATGTTCTTGTTCGTGCAGGGCATCGCCATGATCGGCGCTCAGCGGGCCGTCATCATCGACTCCCTGGAACCTGTCCTCTCTGCCCTCTATGCACTGGTGCTCCTTGGCGAGCGCATGACACTTGTTGCCCTTGCGGGAGGCCTCCTCATCGTGGCCGGTGTCGTCATCAGCAACCTCCCGGCAACAAGACGCAACGTACCGACGACATTGCCTTCAGCCAACAGTCAATGAGCAAGGGGCCAAAGCGATTGTCAGCCTGAGATGACTGCCGTCCTGGGATATTTGCCGTTTTGCGTCTCGTGTTATACTTTCCGCAGTCAGAGAGCTCTGAGAGGAAATTTCAGGGGAGGAACAATGGCAAGAGGGCACAGCGAGAAGCTCAGGCGCACACTGGCGGCTTCCGTCCGCAGGCGGACAGAGACGTCCGGGGTATCACGCGGTGACAAGGCGCTCATCTACGAGGGCGAACTGGAGATCATGGCCCGTTTCGTCGTAGACTATCCAAGTATCGAGACCGGTGGAGACCTCTTTGGTTTCTGGACCCACACGGGTTCTCCGATGATCGAGTACGTGCTGGGACCCGGCGAAACTGCTGAACACGACGACACGGCCTTCTACCAGGAGTCCCCGTTCCTCAAGTCTGCCGGCGGAATCCTCCGCGACCTGCACGGCCTGCAGCATGTCGGCACCTGGCACTCCCACCACAGGCTCGGTCTCACCGTACCGTCCACAGGCGACTCGAGCACGATGCAGCGAGCACTCGACAAGAATGGGTTCAATGCCTGGTTGCTCACGATATGCAATTTCGTCGACAAGTCCGACAGAGTCGAGATGCGCGGATACCTGTACCGTGCACATGGAGGTGGAGAACGCCAGCAGTTGACGTGGCTCATCCTGCCCGGTTCCAGTCCCGTGCGCGCTGCCATGGAAGCCATCGAAGAATTTCCACGCAGCGAACCGCGCACTCCCGCCTCAACCTATGAAGCCATCCCCACCACAACATTTGCCGTCGTGGCAGCCGCGCCACAGACGGACAGCCCGACCTTCCCGAACTCCTCGTTCATGGCGACGCCCGAAGGGCGTGGCGAACTGTACCGCCTGTTCCAGGAGTTGTCCGCGCTCGAACGAGACGTCGAAATCCTGCAGCGAGAGGATGGACGGGTGTCGTTGTCCTTCCAACGCGATGCTTACGCGTTCGAGATCGTTTTTCCACACTCCTACCCTGTCGTCAAACCCGTCATCGAATACCGGCCCGTGAACATTCCAGCAGGACAGGAAGAGTCCTGGAAAACCCCTCGCACCCTCTTTGTTGCCATGGACCGCGGCGAGGACGTCGTTACGCACATCGAGGAACTGGTCACAACGTTCCTTGTCAACCGGGAACACACGGGGTCTGACGCCCCCCGCGACAGAGAAAGCTGAGTCCCGTGGGCTGGTCTTCCCAGCAGTCAACTAGACTGCGTCTCGAAATGGACATCCTGTCGCGCTACTTCCCGACCTTCTTTCTGAAGGACAGCATCATCCCCGGTCATGCCGTCATCGAGGGGACCTTGCGCTCCAATGTGGGCAATGAATACCTCGTTCGTCTCCACGTGCCCGCCGACCTGCCAAACTCCGTCCCTATCGTCGAGATGGTCAGCCCCGTTCTCCGAGACCGCTTCGGGCACTCCCTGGTCGACCTGGGTACATCGTACCCGATGCACCTACTGAAACCGGAGAACGGCATCGTACGCATCTGTCACTACAGCGCCTCTCACTGGCACCCCAATATCACATTCTCCAAAGTCCTGCTAAAAATCCGGGCCTGGATCGAAGCCTATGAAGGCCATCTGGACAGCGGCTATGCCATAGACCACTACCTGCCGCACATGGAAGCCTGACCACGAGGAGGAACGCGATGGAAGAGAAAGACTTGAAGAGCGTCCTGAACCATCTGACACAGATAACACAGGGCAAGACGACGACCAAGAAGCTGGTCTTCGACCCGCGAACACAGGAGCTGGTGCTTGTCGACGCCACGGCCCCTCAGTTTTCGCCCGACGCTGTGACAGCGGATGACCCGACGCGCGATGGCTTCTTCGCCTGCTGACTGCTATGACACCCCTGGTCTACGTCCTTGAAGAGCAGGTCCGTGACCTGCTCATCCAGGCGGGAGACGTCCGCCTGGTAGATGGTGTCTCATACGCGTTCGACGACTGGACGGTCTTCCACGCTTATACCGAGAAGCCGTTTTCCACGCCTTCTGGGCACATCTGCCCCTGTGTTGCGATGCGTTCGGACGCTGCGGGGTTCGTCGACGAAGAGAATCTCATGATGCAGGTTCGCAGGCGTGTCGACCCCGACGGGCGTCCCATCGTGATCCTGATAGCCGGGACCGACGCGGGGGGTTCACCCTCCTGCCGCGCACTTGTCCTGACCGAGAAAGGCGTAGCCGGCGCAGACACACGGTTTGTCCCTCGCCGCTCTGAGTTGTACTCCCGCAACACCGGGCTCCTCGAGACATCGGCGCTGGCCGAGAAGAAAGTCGTCATCGTCGGTCTTGGCAGCGGCGGTTCCCCTGTCGCTCTAGAACTGGCCCGCGCGGGGATCGGCCATTTCACCCTTATCGACTTCGACCGGCTCGAGCTGGGGAACATCAGCCGCCACGTGTGTGGCGTGAACGATCTCGGCCGGTACAAGACGCTCGCGGTGCGGGACCAGCTGCTGCAGAAGAACCCCTTTGCCGAAGTCTCGACGATGGAAGTCAACGTCAACCAGTCGCTCAGCCAAGTCGAGGATGCGGTCGCAGCGTGTGACCTGCTTATCGTCGCTTCTGACAATGACCAGAGCCGTTTCAACCTCAACCAGATGTCCCTCAACAACAACAAGGTTGCCCTGTATGGGCGCGCCATCACACGCGCCGCAGGCGGCGACGTCCTGCGCGTACGACCATGGAAGGGCCCCTGCTACAACTGCGTGTTCTCCTCGGGCCTTGTCGACGGCCGCGAAGAGGAGATGTCACAGAAGCGGCAGGCTCTCGCCGTGTTGCCTGCCTACGTCGAGGAAGACAAGATCAATGCCATGATCCAGGTCGGGCTCTCCTCCGACATCGCGCCTATCGCCAACATGATGACCAAGATGGCACTGGTGGAACTGTCACGCGGCATCGAAACCGGGATGAGCACGGTCGACGAAGACCTCGCCTCGGATTTCTACGTTTGGGCAAACCGGCGCGAAGAAGCCTACGCGAACTGGCCGCGCATGGGGTTCAAGTGGACACACCCGAGCATCCTGCGGTGGTATGGCGCCCGCGTTGACCGTGATCCGGACTGCCTAGTGTGCGGTGGTCATCTGGAAGAAGAGCCAAGAACATAACGCCACCCTCGAACAAAACTGAAATGGCCCATCCCGCCGGATGGGCCATTGTCGTATCCTCCGTGCAAGACACGTGCTAGAAGAAGTCGTCACGATCGTCCACTCTCGTGTTCATAATGCGCAGTGCGATGAACAGGATACCGAAGACGATACGGACGATGAGCCAGATGACACGCCCGGCCACGGCCCAGCCGCTCAGGTCCTCCTGCGCACGCTGATCCGGAACGTTGACCCACACGTCACTGAACAGACCTCCTCTGGTGCGCTCCTGAGAACGCATCGCTTCCCACATCGCCTCGGCTTCGGCCTGCCGCTCACGCGGGTCCGCCGCCGCATTGCCCCACCGGGGGTTCCACGTGGACTGGGGGCCTGCGTCCGCAGCTGGACCGCCGTATGCAGACTGTCCGTAGCTGCTGGGAGCAGCGGTCTCACTCCAGCTCCGCGACGACGCATTGATCCCGACGTCGTACTGCCGCCGCTCTTCGGGGCTGCCGAGGACGTCGTATGCCGCGTTGACCCGCTCCATCATGCGAGCGGCGCTCGTGTCGCCGGGATGCAGGTCCGGGTGGTATTTCCTCACCAGGACCCGATACTGCGAGCGGATCTGTTCCTGGGACGCCGATGGGCTCACCCCTAGAACAACGTACAGGTTGTTGTCAGGCGTCACTGTCCTCGTCCTCCGCGTCCGCCGGGAGCCCAACCGCATCGGCCAGATTCCGCTCCCGCGCCGCCCCCGCCGCATCGCCCATGGCGTCACAAGCCACGCTCATGGCGAAGTGGAGCTGCGCCCGTATCTCGGGATCCGGTGACATTACCTCGAGAGCCAGTCCCTGCTCATACTGGCGGAGCGCTTGTTGGTGCTCGCTGGCAGCCTCGGAGACATCTCCGACCGCCCGCATGGCCTCGGCCTCCAGCAACCTGTCACCGCACGAATGAGCCAGTGAGAACGCCCCCATGGCCTCGCTGCGCGCAGGCACCAGGTCTTGCCGGGCAAGACTGACCTGTGCAAGAGCAAGCAGCGCGTTAATCTGCCCGGGGCAGTTGTTCGTGGCGCGTGACACTTCGAGAGCTCGGCTGTTCTCGTACATCGCCTTCTCCCAGTCTCCCAGCTCCGCGTACATGGCTCCCAGGTCGGACGAGACATGATAGACAAGCTCAGGGTCGGGCTCCAACTGGGCCGCCAGTTCCTCAGCTTTCCTTTTCCTGGAGAACCTGATGCCGCGCGGGATGTCACCCGTCTTCGCCGCTATCGGCCCCATGTTGGCATACAGCCCCGCAACCTCTTCGAGACGCGCCTGATCCTCGTACATTTTCGCTGCCTTGTCCCAGAGCTCCAGAGCGCCGATGGTCCTGTCCTCGGAAGCAAGCGACGCGCCCATCTCGTCCAAGAAGCCTGCGACGTCATCGTCTGGCAGTGCAAGCGCTTCGACCGCGCGTACGAATGCCGGCAGGTCCTTGTGATTCGCCTTCAGCAGGGCGACCACGCGCTCTTCGATCGTCTGGCTTTTCCTCTCACCCATTTCCGTCTCCTTTGGGGTCAGCTGGTAATCACCCGCCGTGATGGTAAGTTCATCGCTCCAGCCCGGGCAACATGCCCACTATTGTAGCAGAACACCCAGCGACAACCATGACCCCGTGCCCAGCAGGCGCCGCCCGCTTTTCACAGATCGTCCTTCTGGTTTTGCAGAATCAGCAGACGAGGCGCCTCTCAGTCGGCGACGCCGCCTCTTTCCTGGACATCCACAACAATGGCCGTACAGTTGTCCGGCCCTCCACAGGTGTTTGCAAGGTCCACCAGGCGGTGCACGGTCTCCTCCGGAGATCCCGCGGTCAGACCGGCTTTGAGGTCGGACTCAGAAACCGTACCCCACAGCCCGTCCGAGCAAAGGAGATACCGGTCACCAGCGCGCAGCTCGTCCGATACGACGTCGACCTCGACCCTCGCCGCCGTCCCGACCGCCCTGGTCAGGATGTTCCGTTCACTGACCTGTCCCGCATAGGCCGGATCCAGGAGTCCTTGGCGTACCATGTCCGCCGCCATCGTATGGTCCTCCGTCAGCTGGGTCAGCACACTGCCCCGAAGACGGTAGCACCTGCTGTCCCCGACGTTGCAGACATACGCGCGCTCCGCGTGCGGCACGAACGCCACCAGTGTCGTGCCCATGCCCGCCAGCTCCTCCAACGAAAGCGACAGACGGTAGACGACCGCGTTCGCTTCATGGACGGCAAGCCGCAGGCGCTGTCTGGTGTCTTCAGCCGACAACTCCCGCGAGGACCATGCCGCAACAAAGGTCTCCACCGCCGTGCGAGAAGCGACCTCTCCTGCCTGTGCTCCGCCGAGGCCATCGCAGACGACATAACAGGCACCCTGACGCTCGACCTCCTTGCCTTCCTGAACGACGGCAAAGCTGTCCTCATTGACATGACGCTGCAGTCCAATATCAGTCCAGCCCGCTCCGATGACCCTCATGACGACCTCCTGAGTGAGTATATCCAACCCTGTCAATAGTCACAAGTCCAACGCGTTCCTCGCGGACGAACTGGTGCTGGGCAGCACGGTCGAGTCAGCTGATCGAGTGGCTACGTCTGGAAAGCCGAACGCCCCACAACGTGCGTGGGGCGTCGGTCTTCGCCATGTCAGAGTTCGCACTCCGACATATTCAAGTATATGCACCTTGTCACGAATGCAAGCATTTGCTTCCATTCTAGTCGGTCATTGACCCTTGCCTCGTACGTCTATAATGAAAGCGGTGAACTTCCCTGTCCTTCAGTGATGCTTAGGAGGTGTCCATGAGACGTTTGATTGCTGTGCTCCTTGCGAATGCAAGCATTTGCTTCCATTCTAGTCGGTCATTGACCCTTGCCTCATACGTCTATAATGAAAGTGGTGAACTTCCCTGTCCTTCAGTGATGCTTAGGAGGTGTCCATGAGACGTTTGATTGCTGTGCTCCTTGCCGTGACCGCCATCAGCTGCCTCGCCATCCCCGGCTGGCTGCTGCAGCCCGCCGCAACGCTTGGGGCCGCACCATTATGGGAGAAGACGTCACTTGATGCGGGGCACGTCCATACCGTGATGATCCATCCGATGAACCCCTCCACGGTCTTCGCGGGTACTGACCGCGGGCTGTTCAGGTCGACGGACCGGGGCAGCACCTGGGGGCAGTACGGCACCGGGATCAAAACGAGCTCGTCCGCGACCCTCAAGGTGCTCGGCCTAGCCGCTGCGCGGGATGGCAGCCAACTATACGCAGGAACCTCCGCCGGAGCATTCCAGTCGACCGACGGAGGCGCAACCTGGTCGCAGGGATCGGGGATGCTCTCGGGCGGTGGAATACTCCGCTACTACTACGCAATTGCCGCACTGGCGGTCGACCCTACGAATCCGCTGACCGTCTATGCGGGCGACAGTGGTATGATGACGGAGGGACGAGTCCTGAAATCCACGGACGGTGGGGCAGCCTGGAGGTCGTCTGGGTCCGGGATTTCCGGTGACGACGTGGACGGGCTGGCTGTTGACTCAGACAGGCCCTCAACAGTCTATGCGGCGGTCGAAGACTCACTGTACGTTTCGGCTGACGCCGGCGCTGGCTGGACAAAGACTGCCGGGAAAATGCAGGTCAACTCCTCAGATGCGCACGTCCTGATAGTCGCCGTGACTGCGGACGTAGTGTACGCCGGAACTACGGCCGGTGTGTGGAAGTCCAGAGACGGCGGGGCCACCTGGTCACAGGGAACGGGGCTCAGCTCATCGGGCATCCTCAGGTACTTCTTTGGTATCGCCGCACTCGCGGTGGATCCAGCCGACCCATCTGTTCTCTACGCAGGCGACAGTGGTCTCATGACCTCTGGCGGAGTGTATACGTCGACTAATAGTGGTGACACTTGGACCCAGGCGGGCGGTGCGCTCGCCGAGAACGTCTCTGCGCTTGCCGTGGACCCCTCGAACCCCCGCACGGTGTATGCTGCCACAGACGTCGGTCTGTACCGCCTGGTGGACGTGTCCTCCGTCCATTTCCAGGTTACGGCATCCGCTCCACAGGGATACGGCACCATCCTGCCAGCAGTACAAGAGGTCGCGGAGGGTGAGGGTGTCACACTAACCATGTTGCCCGACGCAGGATACCGGCTTGCGCTCCTGACCGACAACGGCACCAGCGTGACCGGTCTGATCCGCGACAACACGTATGAACTGACCGACATCACTGCAGATCACGTCATCACGGCAGTCTTTGAACCTATCCCCATCATCCTGCCTCCGCTTCCATCGCACACGCTGGTGCTAACCATCGGTTCATCGGTGATGTCCGTCGATGGGAGAAGCGCGACGCTCGATTCGCCGCCCATCATCCGCGAAGGGCGCACCCTGCTCCCGATTCGGGCCGTGATCGAGGCTCTCGAGGGCAGTGTCGGCTGGGATGCTGTCCAGAGAAAAGCGACCGTGACGCTCGGCATGCATACCGTCGAGATCTGGATCGGCTCAAAAGAAGCACGTGTAGACGGCGTGAACATAGCCCTGGACGTTGCTGCGATAATCGTCAACAGCAGAACGCTGTTACCCCTCCGGTTCGTCGCCGAGAACCTGGGCTGTACAGTCACATGGGACCCGGTCGGCAGGACGGTGACGATCGAGCTATAGCCTGTGAGGTTTGT
>Ga0209182_10000475_pt1 | contig 10893 bp, 10 predicted proteins | sample LakBais05cmmetaG_FD_185474 | JGI IMG/M metagenome (GOLD analysis project Ga0209182, IMG submission 185474) | Lake sediment microbial communities from Lake Baikal, Russia to study Microbial Dark Matter (Phase II) - Lake Baikal sediment 0-5 cm... | ecosystem: Environmental > Aquatic > Freshwater...
AAGGATAGCGCATTCGAGAGAATGAGACAAAATGCAAGATGTCTGGGTGGAGAAGTACAGGCCAAAGAAGCTCTCCGATGTGATCGGGCAGAAGAGCATAGTGGAGAGGCTTTCTGCTTACGTCAAGACGAGAAGCATGCCTCATATGCTGTTTGCTGGCCCTGCGGGGTCCGGCAAAACGACTTGCGCAATCTCTCTCGCTCGCGAGCTGTACGGGGACCAATGGCGCGACAACCTCATCGAGCTCAACGCTTCCGATGAGAGGGGCATCGACATTGTGCGAGGGAAGATCAAGGATTTCGCACGCTCCGCTTCGCTCGGCCAAGCAGATTTCAAGGTCATCTTCCTCGATGAGGCGGACTCGTTGACATCCGACGCCCAGGCAGCATTGCGCCGGACGATGGAACGCAACACGCAGACGTGCAGATTCATTCTGTCGTGCAATTATTCTTCGAAGATAATCGAGCCAATCCAATCTCGGTGCGCGGTCTTCAGGTTCAGACCTCTGAGCGAATCTGACGTGAAGTCATTTCTCAAGAGGATTGCGCTCGGGGAACACGTCGACATCACCGATGACGGCACACTCGCCATATGCGGGCTCGCGGGGGGCGACCTGAGGAAGGCCGCCAACATCCTTCAGGTCGCAGCATCGCTCGGAAAGCGCGTCGACCAGGATTCAGTCTTCGAGTCGACCGAGAACATCAGGCCCTCCGAGATCCAGGAACTGCTCTCAACCGCTCTCAGCGGCAATTTCACTGCCGCAAGGTCCAGACTTGACGAGCTCATTGCGAGACACGGCCTGTCTGGAGAGGACATCGTGGCGGGGATCCACCGCGCCGTGTTCGAACTAGGCGTCAGCGAGGATGCCAAGATACGATTGATCGATCGCGTGGGCGAGGCTGAATTCCGGATGGTGTCCGGGGCAAGTGAGAGGATCCAGTTGGAGGCTCTTCTTGCGCACTTCGCGCACGAGGGCAAGAGACCGAAGTAGAACGCTGGTGCGCAATAGTTATATACAGTATGTCTGTTTGAGGCGCAAGAGGACCGACAATGGCAAGGTTCCCGGAAGCCGAGGCGCGCAACTTGGTCAAGAAGATCTGCATGAACTGCAATGCTCGAAACGCCATAAGGGCGACGCGTTGCAGGAAGTGTGGCTACAAAGGCCTCAGGATAAAGACCCGAGAGACGAAGAAAGCCTAGATCGCTAGCATCCTCATGATTGTTCGATCACATCAACATGCAGGGCGGACGCGCTCAAGAATGTGGGAAGAAAAAAGGGGGTGGAGGTTACTCCACCGCAGTTGGGCATCACCCTTTGGTCACACCTCTCCTCTTCCTTCAAAAGAGAGTGTTTGCCAAAATGGCAGCCCCGCATCAATTCTACTGACCATAACCTTTTTGATTGTCAGATGCCAGATTGCTGCACTATTGCCACATTGGCAGCTGCAAAATGAGCAATTCTCCGAAAAGGATATCTTTAATTGAAATATGCCAATCTACCTCCTCATATGTGGAAGTTTCTCGAATCCGAGATGCTAGTGATCCTAGGCCTTGCGGAAGATGCGACCAGGACCGATGCTCAGATCGCAGACATCTACAACCTGAAGAAGGGGACCGTTGCTTCGATCCGTAGAAGACTCCTCGATGCTGGCGCCATCACCTTCGTGAACGTGCCAGCTTTCAACAAGCTCGGCTGTGAGATGATCGGTTTTCACATGGGCACTGCCGAACCTACCGAGCGAGTCGATGCTAGAGCCAACAACTACATCGAGTTCTCCAACAAAACCCCGCAGCTGTTCCATGGTTTGACCGGCGGGAGCTCAGTTGTCTTCTACACAGCGCTGAAGAACGCAACCGAGTACGATGAAATCGTCCAGAACCACAACAAGTTCTTCAGCGGACCTAGACGCGAGTCCAAAGCAAGGATGGTCAGCTCGGTCTTCCCATTCGCTCTAACCAAGGTCAACCTGGTCCCCAATTTCGCGCCGATAGTCCACAGATTCTTCCAGTTGGATGTTCCGCCCCCGAAATGCTCTGCTCCAGTCTTGGCTGAGGTGGAGTCTCCGGACCTCAGCAAGACCGAGCAAACCACTCTCGTGGCGCTGGTGGAGAATCCACGCGCGTCAGATAGGGAGATCGCGGCAATCGTCGGCCTTTCAAGACAGGCGATAACCAGGATCAGAAACAAGCTGCTCGAAGAAGGCGTCTACAATCCCGTATGCCTGCCGAGTCTCTACAAGTGGGGCTTCGAGATATGTGCCGTCGCTCACCCCAAGTTCAACATGGAAATCCCCTGGGAAAAGAGACTGAAGAGTCAGCCGAAGGATGTCGTGGGCCTGTCCTTCTACACGCTTTCAAAAGCCGATGAGGGGATTGCCAACTACATAATCGCCAGATACTCGGAATATTCTGACCAACTCCAGGGCATACTCGCTTGGTATCACAAGGCCAAAGCCTTGGATGAGACGCCTGACATCACGCTGTTTCCGCTTGAAAGGTCGACGGAACTCAGGACCTTCGAATTCGGTCCCGCCGTTCGGCATCTGATGCTCTCTTGATGGCCTGGTATAAACATTCGAGAGCAATATATAAAAACCATCCAGCGCATACTGACCACTGGTGATATTATCAGGGTAACACCAATGATGGCTAGCAGATGGGTTAAAGCGGTCTTCCTTGTGATTCTTGGAATCGTGATAATGCTCTACGCGGACAAGTTGGTCAATGACCTCAAGTCATTTATGCAGGAGGCCAATTTCGATGTCGCCTTTACCGGGACTTGGGATTTGTTGACAATCCTGTTGTGGGTTTTAGTGCTCTGGTTGTTCGTCGACGCTGCTCTCATAATTGCTCTCAGTTTCTCTGAGCATCGGTTCACGCTCATGGATTTAGCAAAGCGTCTCGATGCAATCGACAAGAAATTGGGAATTGCCCAGCCAAAGGGAGCCTCCCAGTCATCGGATGTCGACACCGGCCTGGAGGAAGTCGTCGAAGAAGAGATGCCGCCGCCTCCCAAGGAGTGAGGTCTAGTCCTTCTTTGAGACTTCGTTTCCTTTGGCGGCGTCTTCCTTTGCGGCCTTCTTTGCTGCCTTCTCAGCTTTCTTCGGGCAGCTCATGTTGAGGCAGAGGGTCCATTTCCCCCTATTCTGCATGAGTATCTGGATGGTCGGGGAACCGCACACGTCGCAGACCTGTCCTGTCGGGACTATTCTGCCCTGCTGCGGGAGCGGGTACATCACCTTGCAGTTCGGGTAGTTGGAACATCCAGCGAATCTCTTCCCCATCCTCGACTGGATGACTCTGAGATCCCCTCCACAAGTGGGGCACTTGCCGACGAACCTCTCCTTAAGCGCTCCAGCACATTTCGGATCTATGCAGACCGTCACCGGTGCCTGTCCTCTGGAGACGGTCTTCACTTTTGGTGCACCGCAGACTGAGCACTTCACACCGGTGGCGAGAACCAACATTCCGCTCGGCAGTGGATAGGTGTTTCTGCATTCTGGATAGCCGGAGCATCCAGCAAATGTGCCTCCATTCTTCATCCTGATCTGGAGCAATTGGCCGGTCCCGCATTTCGGACAAGTTCCCAGAGTATGTTGCTCTCTGAGGGCCTTTCTTATGTGCTCCCCTATCTCCTTCTTGTGCTTCTCGAGGACGTTCATGATGTCCTCGAGCATCGCTTGGCTCTCCTCGACGACCTCGTCCTGCTGGAGCTCGCCGGCAGCTATCATGTCCATGTCGCTTTCGAGATGTGATGTCATCTTCGCGCTCGTGATGTCGTTCGCGTGTTCTTCCAGCGCAGTAATGACCGCAACGCCGCTCTCCGTCGGCTCGATCATCCTTGTTCCTTTCGCGAACCGTCGGTCATAGAGTTTCTGGATCGTCTCGTGCCTCGTGCTCTTGGTTCCCAGGCCGAGGTCCTCCATCTTCTTGATCAGGGAGCCCTGGGAGTACCTGTCCGGCGGTGTCGTCTTCTTCTCGGTGGAGTGAACCCTCAGAACCTCAGCGGCGTCTCCAACTTTCAGTTGAGGCAGACTGACCTCGGTCACCCTGTAGTATGGGTAGTACTTCCTCCAACCAGGCGAGATGATTCTGTAACCTTCCGACATGAAAGGCTCTCCACCTATGTCCAGCTCAACAGAAGTCGTCAATGACTTGCAGGGAGGTGCGAGAGTGGCGAGGAATCTCCTCACGACAAGTTCGTACACATCCCAGTGGTTCCCCTTGAGTTCGCCCTTCTTCGCTGCTTCTACTGGGTGAATGGGCGGGTGGTCAGTGGTGCTCTTCTTCCCTCTCGAGGGCCGCAGACTCTCCTGGGAGAGTATCTCCTCCGCCTCTTTCGCGAATTCGGATCTCCGGAGCTTCTCGAGTATCGTTCTCAGGCTAAGCGAGGGCGGGTAGACGGTGTTGTCCGTCCTCGGGTATGAGATGTAGCCATCGGTGTAGAGGTCCTCGGCGATCTTCATTGCCTGAGATGGCGAGAGGCCGAGTTTGTTCGCCTCCATGAGGAAAATCGTGGTGCTGAACGGCCAAGGAGCCCATTCGTTGTTCTCCTCTTCCTTGAATTCCTTGACTGAAGCCATCTTCGCCGATTTCGCTCTCCCGAAAGCAGCCTGCGCGGCCTCTTTGTCCAGGAATTTCCCGCTCTTGTGCGAGGCCTTGAATTCCGAATCCTTCTTCAGGTCCGCAGTGACTAGCCAATAGGGGACTGGTATGAACGCCTTGATCTCGCGTTCCCTGTCAACTACGAGTGCGAGCGTCGGACTCTGGACGCGCCCCACTGAGAGGAAATCCTTTCCCAGCTGACCGGAAGCTAGCGAGATGAACCTGGTCAACGAAGCTCCCCAGGCCAGGTCGATGAGCTGCCGCGTTTCAGCTGCGGACGCAAGGCGATAGTCGATCTCGACCAATTCCGTGAACGCTCTCTCGATCTCGCCTTTCGTTAGCGCGCTGAATTTCGCCCTTCGCTTCGGCTTGTCTACCTGAGCCTCTTCGAGTGCCTCGACCCCAATCAGCTCCCCCTCTCGGTCGAAGTCGGTTGCGACGATTACTTCGTCCGCCGACTTGGACAGGTCTTTCAGAGCGTTCATTATCTTCTTTGCCGTCGGATCCACTGTCTTCTCAGGTTTCGCATAGACTAGGTCCTTCGGCGGGATTGCATCCCAGTTGTTGTACTTGTCTGGATAGTCCAGGACTATGATATGTCCTCTGAGTCCCAACACGAAGTACTCATCGGGTCCTTTGACGAATGTCAGAACAGGAACGCCTGCGACAGAACGACTCTTCTGCGTGTTGTCGGAGAGTATGAGTGCTATCCTCCGCGCGGCGAGATTCTTCTCGCTGATGATGAGTCGGCGCATCCGTGCTTGGATGATTGGAGGCTTATTTAATGATGATGGGAGGGGTTTCTTGCATTGCCAGATCGAAGATCTGGCAGGAAACCGCGGCTACTTCCTGCGACTTCCCCACTTCCGCTTTCTCAGGTCGAGGATCTCGTTCCTTCTTCGGCCAAGTCCAAGGAGCGTAACGGGGACTCCCATTTGCTTCTCAACGAACTTGAGGTACTTCTTCATGTTCACGGGGAGCTCGGCATAGCCCTTCGAGAGGATTCTCTTCATGCCCGCGTCGCTGATTTCGTCCCACCCATCGAGGGTTACGTACTTGGGCTCGCATCTTTGGAGAAGTCTCAGGTCTGCGGGGATTCTCGACACCTTCTTGCAGTCAAGAACGTAGTGTGTGCAGATCTTCAGCTGGTCGAAGCCTCCGAGGACATCGATCTTCGTCACTGCAAGTCCGGTGAATCCAGAAAGTGAGCTGGAGTACTTCGTGACCACGAGGTCGAGCCATCCGCATCTTCTGGCCCTACCGGTCGTCGTTCCGAATTCTCCTCCCTTCTCTGCGATGCGCTTTCCGATTTCATCGGTGAGTTCGGATGGGAATGGGCCCTCTCCGACCCTCGTTGTGTAAGCCTTGACAACGCCGTACACATCATCCAGCGCCAGAGGAGAGATGCCGGAACCAGATGCCGCGTTGCCCGCGACTGTCGTGGACGAAGTCACAAAGGGATATGTCCCGTGATCGATATCCAACATTGTCCCCTGAGCGCCCTCGAAAAGGATTCTCTTTCCCTTACGCAGCGAGTCATCTACGAGCGCTCCCGTGTCGACGACGTGGTGCTTCAGTTTCACCCCATATCCGACGTACTCGTTTCTAATCGCATCGAGATCCAACTTGCTCGAGTCGCCGTATGCTTCGAGGATCTTCTGCTTCAGCGGCACGAGAAATTCGAGCTTCTCAGAGAGGAGGCTTTCGTCTATGAGGTCGCCCATACGAACGCCTAGCCTCGCGACCTTGTCCGAATAGGACGGGCCGATCCCACGTCCGGTCGTTCCGACTTTCCCACCCTTTCTCATCCTCTCCTCGGCACCGTCGAGCAGTCGATGGTAGGGCATGATGACGTTCGCTCTGTCGCTGATTCTCAGGTTCTTCACGCTCACACCACGTGATTCGAGGTTTTCGAGTTCTTTGATGAGGACGCCAGGGTCGATGACCACACCGTTCCCGATGACCGCAATCTTTCCTGGCCTGAGAATGCCCGATGGGACATGATGAAGCGCGAACAATTCTTCGCCGACCTTGACGCTGTGTCCCGCATTGTTCCCTCCTTGGAACCGCACGACCATGTGGGCTTCGTTCGCCAAGAAATCTACGATCTTGCCTTTGCCCTCATCTCCCCACTGAGAGCCAATGACCACCAATGACGGCATCTTATCGATACAAGCAATCCTAGTCCGCCTAATAAAATGTTTGATGGGCCGCAATCATCTCTTCTTGTGGTACTTCCTGTAGTGCTCCAACAGTTCGGATGCTTCGAGATCGGTCTTCAGTCCTTTCGGATCGAAGTGAGTCTTCGAAGCTCTCGCTCCTTTGTCTCTCAGATACTCTATGAACTCCACCAGCTTGGGCGGGGCCAATTTCGTCTTCCTCGCGAGCTCGTCCATGCCGTAGTATAGCGGGGGCATGTCTGCCTCGTCTCTCCAGACATCGAGGATTCTTCCGCACCTGACAGAAGTTCCCAGGTCGCCGGTCGCCTTCATGTCCTTGAGCACTTCCTTGGATGAGAGTTCGAGAAGCCAGAGCGGTCCAGCGTCCTTGTCACTTGCTCTTGCAGTGTCGGCGGTCCTGGACAAAGTGGGCCGCGCGAAGCCGATATACCCGAGCTTCTTGATGGCTGCGTCAGCCCTCGCTGCTCCGTTACGAATCCTGAGATTGCATCTGAAGTAGTGGTCAGCGTGATAGCACAATAGCGGTTCAGCCGCACGATCGTGCTTGGCGGCCTCTCTAACGACGAATCCGATCAGGATTCTGAGGCCTGTCTCATGGGCGAAAGGGGATCTCGCTGAGGTTGCTCCGTATCTGCGAAAACATGTCTTCGGGTAGGTCCCGTACAGTGGCGCCGTGTCTGTCGCTGTGATGGCGATCACGCCATTGTTCTTGCAACTCTGGACGGCTGAATCGATGAAGTCCACAGGCGTCCCGAAGGGATCGATGTCGATGTAGTCGAACTGTTCTTCAGCGAGCAGGCATCTGAGGTCTCTGCAGTTCACACGAACATGACCAAGGCTGTTGAGCTCCGCGTTCTGCTTCATCAGAACAGCAGCTCTGATGTCTCTGTCGTTCAGCTCGAAATCCGCGCGCACTCCGCACTCGTTTGCTAGTCGGAGTCCTCTCGCGCCGGTTGCGGCCAGCCCGTCGAGAATGCGTTGTCCCTCGCTGAAGATCACGCGGCCTAGCATGACTGAGATGTCCCTGCCGAACTCCATCTGCTTGTTGTAGAAGACCTCGCCAGTTCTCGTTCCAGGGCCTTTTCTTGTGTAGCTCTCAGGAACGAGGAGGTCAGTCGTCCCCTCTCTCACCTGAGCAAGACCGGAAAGCATCAAACGTACTCGCCCTTCATCAGCTTGATAATCTTGTAAGGCAGGAGGTTTCGATTGATTGGCGTTACCTCAAGTATCCGCACGTCGTCCCTTCTCCTGATGTCCTGTAGGAGGGGATTCCTGGATTTCTTGTGAAGCGTCAATATGATTGGCTTGTCGACCTCCATGGCATCCTTTACCGCCTTCACGAACTTCTCAGATTCGACCTCCATCTTGCCGACCTCGTCGATCACGATCACGTCTGAGTTCTTGCTTGCGTCAACCAGCGCCTCGACACCGACTGTATCCAGGCTTTCGAGGTTCACGCCGTACTTCCCGACATAGAACTTCGATTCGGTCTCGATATGGGCGAAGATGGCTTTGCGCTTGGATTTCCAGTCCATAACGTAGAATCCGACTCTCTTGCCATTCTCAATTATTGGCTCAGTGACCATGCCACCGACGGTGAGGTTCTCCTCCTCGAGCATCTCAATCACCTTGACGAGGGCCTGCGTCTTCCCCGCCCCCGGAAGTCCGGTGATACCTATCTTTATCCCCCTCGTCATTGTGTCACCAGGCACCCAGATAAACGGCATCTGTATGGTCTTTCAAATATATGATGAATGTCATAAATCTTCACACTCAGTTCCAGCAAGCGACCGGGCAGGAATCCTTCACTTCTTCCCGATCTCCTCTATGAACATCAGCGGGTAGTTCATCTCCTTGATCAACTTCATCGAGGCTTTTACCCTCGCGTTCTTGTACTTCACCACGAGGGTCACGTCCAGCATGTCTCCGGTGAGGGAGACGTAATCATATTGTCCTCTCTTGCTCTTCAGCTTCGACCTGTCGATCCTCACGCTGACATGCTCCACGAACGGCTGGACCTTGCTTCCTGCCTCGATGGCTTTCTCGAGAGTTTCCACGTTCTCCACGCAGAGCGGCACGCCAACGAACTGATGATATATGGTGCCCATCTTGACTCCGGCCTCAAAGGCCGCCCTCTCGGAGTCAGAGCACGAGAAGTAGCTATCCGCTTTTGCTTCTCTCGATCCTTTCATAGATGGGCCCCCCGAAAACGTAGACAAGAGTCAGTGCCAGTGCAATGCCAGTGGCGGTACGTGAGAATGATGTATATAATGATTGGTCGGCGACCAGGAGGAGGCCAGCAGCCGACGGGAGGATTGCCAGTAGCAGGGCAAACCCCGTCGCAGCGGCCATCTTTCCGTGGACTTTCGGATAGGGAATCTCGGATACCATGAGATAGCTCGCCAGGAAACTGAAGCCCAAGACCAGCCATGGGAGCTTTTCAAAGGCAAAATAATGCCTGCTGGGGTCAAGGCCTTCCGTTGCCCCGAATAGCAGGCACAGCAAGACTATCAAGAGCGCGGCAGCCGGTGCTGGCATTCCGACGAAATGCGGGAGCTGGTACCCGCCAGCGCTGAATCTCGCAAGCCTGAAAAGGCCCGTGGCGAGGATGGCGACCGCGCATGCCAGCACGGCACCGTTCTCCAGACCGGAGCCAAGATTCGTATGGAACTCAGCATATACCAGAAGGGCGGGAGCGAACGCAAACGATATCGAATCCGAGATCGAGTCGAGCACCTGTCCCATCGAATGTTTGCTGCCGAAGCGCCTCGCGATGATGCCGTCAAGGCCGTCCATGATCATCGAGAGGAACAGAAGACTGGTTGCGGCTAGGAACTTCTGATCGAGGATGTAGGTGATGGCGATGAATCCGAGGACTCCGTTCGCAAGCGTGAAGAGGTCTCCGAAAGAGACTCTATTCCACGCGGCCATCACAGACCTCCGCGATGCATGTGACGCCCGCGCGCAGTTTTTGACCCTTTTCCACAACTATCCGAACACTTGATGGTGGAAGGTAGAGGTCCACCCTGGAGCCGAACCGAATGAGACTGATCTTCGCTCCCTTCCCAAGTTCTTGGCCTTGCTTGACATATGGCACGATACGTCTAGCGATCGCGCCCGTCATCTCGATTATCGAGATTCTGCCGATTCGGGTCATGAGCGACATCTCGAGGCGCTCGTTGCTTGGCGTCCCTTTCGAGAATGCAGGCCGGTGTTTTCCCAGTTTGTGGAGGGAGTTCTCCAAGACTCCCTCAAGCGGCGCCCTCGTAACGTGAACATTCCTTAGTGCAAGATAGATGGAAACCAGGCCCTTCTCGTGGTCAATCGCTCTGACCGTTCCATCTGCCGGGGACACAATGCCGTCCCCTATCGTTCTTCTGGGGTCCCTGAAGACGCAGATAAGAAATATGGTCAGACCGGCAAGTCCAATTGCCACATAGAGCTGGAACGGGAGAGCTGCAGCGGTCGCAAAGGCGCTTAGCCCGACCAGCCCACGACCACCTTTAGCAATCATTGCAGACACCTCGCGACAGATAAACTCCACTCACAATCAATCATCACTTCAAGAGCAGCTTCGCATCGACCACGACGGCGCCCTTCTCCTTCACGAACACGGGGTTGAGGTCCATCTGGTCGAGCTTGTCCATGTATTTCTCCCCGAGTGCGGACACCTTCATCAGGATGTTGATTATCGCGTCCCTGTCGACCTTGATCTTTCTGAAACCTTCTAGGATCGGTGCCGCCTTGATCTCCCTCAGCATCTCCTCGGCATCCTCTCTCTTGATCGGGACGATTCTGAACGTGACGTCCTTGTAGACTTCCGTGTAGATCCCGCCGAGGCCAAACATGACTGTCAGGCCGAAGGTCGGATCGTTTATTAGGCCGACGATGACTTCGACTCTCCTGTCCTGATGCGACTCCACGAGGATCTGTTCAGTGGGGAACTTCTCTCTCATCTTCGCGAATTCGTGCTCGAGTTGATCCCTGGCAACGTCGAGAATGACGCCGCCAACGTCGGTCTTGTGCAGTATGTTCGGGGAGCAGACTTTCAGCACGGCAGGGAACTTCAGTTTCTTCTGGTCGATGTCCTCGAACTTCCGCACGACCT
>Ga0209182_10000476_pt1 | contig 10883 bp, 6 predicted proteins | sample LakBais05cmmetaG_FD_185474 | JGI IMG/M metagenome (GOLD analysis project Ga0209182, IMG submission 185474) | Lake sediment microbial communities from Lake Baikal, Russia to study Microbial Dark Matter (Phase II) - Lake Baikal sediment 0-5 cm... | ecosystem: Environmental > Aquatic > Freshwater >...
AGCAGGGCAATCCATGATCCTGACGGCGTGATCCTTTCTCAGGACGGCCGCGATCATGGCCAGGGAAAAGGGAGGCCAGGGCGTGGCCCAAAAGCCGGCCTCCTGCGTGCACCGCCCTTCCCGGTTGTAGCCTTTGCCGGGCTCATAGGGCGGATTGACGAGCAAGATCTCGAGAGACATTTTAGAAAAACAGGTTCTTGATCAAAGAATAGATATAGCGGAGCCAGACTCTTCCGACCCTGATATGGGAAACGCCGAATTCCCTCTTGTATTCATGAGTCGGAACTTCGGCCAGCCGGAAGCGTTTTTTCAGGGTCTTGATGATCATTTCCTGCTCGATCGTCGTCCCGTTCTCTTTGAGATCGAGCTTTTTCAAGACATCCGTTTTTATGGCCCGGAAGCCGTTCTGGCTCTCGCTCAGCCGGGCCTTGAATCTCCAGCCGATGCAGGCCGTTATGAGGGAACTCCCCATCAGCCGGAGGAATTCATCAAAGCCGCCGTGAAGCTCGCTCGAGCCGCCCAAGAGCCGAGAGCCCGAGACGTGATCGGCTTCGCCCTTGAGAATCGGCTCCGCCAATCGCGGGATATCGTCCGGGTCATGGGACCCATCCCCGTCCATAAAGACCGTGATTTTCTTCGATACGAGCGGGATGGCCGTCCGGATCGCGTCCCCTTTTCCTCTATGGTGGTCCTGAACGACGAGAGCGCCTCTTTTTTGGGCTTCTGAAGATGTGTCGTCCGTCGAATGACCATCCACGACGATGACTTCGCTCGAATGCTTTTTCGCTTTCTCGATGATCCCGCCGATAGTCTTTTCTTCATTCTTCGCCGCAATGACGACGGTAATGAGGTCGCCGATTCCTTCGAGAGATTCCTTGCTTGGCATGATGGATGTCGGCCTTCGCGTTCAATGACATCCTAGAGGGAATGCGAATTTTTGTCAACTTGCGCCGACGATTTTCGTTTCTTGACACGGTTCGTCTTCTGTCCCTACATTTGATACGCCATCGGCATACGGAGGGCGCATCGAATATGAAAAGAAATTTGTTTGGTTCGAGTTTCATCATCGGCTTTTGTCTTTCGGGCTTGTTCGCCCAAAACCCGCCTTCCGGATAGAAAGGAAAAACAGAAACGGAAAACGAGGCCGACGTCTTCAATGCGGATGGATTTTGCATCTACCGGACAAGCGTCCCTGAAAACACCCTTAATTGGATGGGGATTCTTATACGCCCGTCAATACAATCGGGATCAGGAGTGCAATCAGCTCGTCCGGTATAAAATCAAGAATTTGGAGAAAATCAAAATACCGGCGCCGTGACGAGCAAAGAAGGATTCGAACCTCAGTTTTCAAAAATTTTTTGGAGTTTTCATGGTCCGCATCCCGAATCTTGAAACAATTCTTCTGATGATTAGCCAAGGGTGGAATTCGGTCCGCGGACCCTGCCCCATTGCCAAAATTAAATCTGGTTATTATAATGGACAACGTGTTTTTTCATTCGGCCGAAAAACGGCAAAAGGAGATTCCGATGCCACACAAGATCTCTTCGTCTAGCCTTGGATTCCTCATCATTTTCGGGTCTGTCTGGGGTCTGTCCGAGGCCGCGCTGGGCTTAGGGCTTGAGAGCTGCGCCAAGCTTGCTTCGGGCTCGATCATGACCGGCTTCGCCCTCTTTTTCATCTCGACGGCCTGGGTCCGGACAAGGCGAATCGCCGGTCCTGCGATTGTCGTTGCCCTGGCTTTGAGCTTTAAGCTCTTCGACGCTCTTCTTCTCGGGCTTCCCGTCAGGCACGGCGCCGTCGCCAACCCGATGTTCGCTTTCCTCACCGAAGGATTGGCCTTCCTCGTCATCGTCCCCTTCATCGCCGAAGCCTGGAAAAAGAAAGCGGCGGGCCAGGCTATTCTGGGCGGAATCTCGGCGCTTCTCGCTGTCAATCTCTTCCCGTTCGTGAAATTCGCAACGGGTGTGCCAGCCTGCGTTGTTTCGGGCGGGACAACGCCTCTTTCCCTTTATTACGCGCCGCTCGCTGTCGGCATCTCGCTGGTCACGGTGCCGTTGGGCTTCCTAGCCGCGGCGAAAGTCGAAGCGCTTGAAGGAAGGCTGGCGGCTGCGCCGAAAGCGGCCGCCTGGCGCTGGCTCGCCCCCGCGGCCGCCGCGGCACTCTGCCTGATCATCCAGGCGCTTATCAGGCTCGCCTAAGGAGATCCTTCATGGAAAACTCCCGAAAAAAGAAAAAGGCGGTCACTCGGAGGGCCTTCCTTCAGAGCCTAAGCGGCGGGGCTGTGGGCGCGGGTGTGGCTTCGCGCGTCCTCGGCAAAGAGCCTCGTTCTATTCAATCCGGTCCCGGCGAGATGGAGGTTTTTTCGAGCAAGAGAATAGCCCTGACCGTGAACGGGAAAAAGTTCGGGTTCGAAACGGAACCCGGCGAAACGCTGCTTCAAGTCCTCCGGGACCGTCTGAGGCTGACCGGTACCAAACGGACCTGTAACCGCGGGGAATGCGGCGGCTGCACCGTGCTCCTCGACGGCAAGCCCGTTTATTCCTGCCACATCCTCGCCATCCAGGCCGAAGGAAAAGACATCCTCACGGTCGAGGGGCTGGCGAGCGGGGATAAGCTCCATCCCGTCCAGCAGGCCTTTATCGACAAGGACGGCTACCAGTGCGGATTCTGCACGCCCGGTTTCATCATGTCGTCGGTCGCGCTCCTGAACAAGAACAAACAGCCTTCGCTCGATGAGATCAAAGCCGGCCTGGCCGGCAACCTCTGCCGCTGCGGCAACTACCAGAAGATCCACGCCGCTGTCGCCGCCGCTTCGGACGCCATGAGGAGGGGCTAAGATGAAAAAAGAACATCTCATCGAAGATCCGCATCTCGAATATGTGGAGCTGGCCCAAAACCCTGGAAGCCAGACCGCCGCATCGAAACAGCCCTCGGCACAGCCCGAGGCCGAATTCAAACATATCGGCAAATACACGCCGCGGATCGACGGAAAGAAGATCGTCACAGGGACGGCCCAGTTCACGCAGGACCTCTATGTTGACGGTATGCTTCAGGCCAAAATCCTCCGCTCGCCTCACGCCTGCGCCGATCTTGTTTCGATCGACCTCAGCCAAGCTTTGAGCTATCCCGGCGTCAAAGCCGCTTTGAAGCTCAAGGAAGGACGCATCAAATGGGCCGGCGAGCAGATCGCGGCGGTCGCGGCTGTGGACGAGAAGACGGCCGAGGAGGCGCTCAAGCTCATCAAGGTCGAGTATAAAGTCCTCCCCCATGTCGTAAGCGAAGAGAAGGCCATGGAGCAGGCCGCGCCGCTCATCCAAGACCAGGGCAACGTCCAAAAATCCAACGAATACAACCGCGGCGACATCGAAAAAGGGTTTAAAGAAGCCGATATCGTCTTCGAACAGACGTACAAAACGAGCTGGGAAGTCCACCAGACGGCAGAAACTCATTCCAGCCTCGCCAAATGGGACGGCGACAACCTCACAGTCTGGGATTCAACCCAGGGAGTCCAGTCCGTCCGGGACGGTCTGGCCCGCGCCCTGAGCATTCCCGCCAGCCGGGTCAAAGTCATCAAGCATTACATGGGCGGCGGCTTCGGCAGCAAGCTCGGCCTGAACGATCACACGGTCGTCGCGGCCCGGCTCGCGCGCGAGACGGGGCGGCCCGTCAAAGTCGTCCTTACGCGCCAGGAGAATTCCTATTGCGTGGGCTACAGGCCTTCCGCCCGGATGACGATCAAGGCCGGGGTCAAAAAGGACGGTACGCTCGTCGCGCTCCATTTCAAGAATTACAACTGCGGCGGGATCGGCCGCGGCGACCGGTGCGCCGAGCCGACGACGGACGTTTATAAATGCCCGAACGTCAAAGTTGAAGAATACTCGGTCTTCGTCAACACCTGCGGCTCTCGCGCGACCCGGGCACCCGGGCACACCCAGGGGACATTCGGCCTCGAGGGTTTCATGGAGGAGCTGGCGGCAAAGCTCGGTATGGATCCGCTTGAGCTCCGGCGCAAGAATTATTCAGCGAAGGAGAAGGGCGACACGGGAAACCCCTATTCGACCAAGGGCCTCGACCAGTGCTATAAGCTGGGCGCGGAAAAGATCGGCTGGCTGAAGCGGAACAAAAAGCCGGGCGCCGGCAGCGGAAAAATCCGGACGGGTATCGGCATGGCCAGCCAGATCTGGCCGGGCGCCGGCGTGCCCGGCACGCTCGCCGACCTGAGGATCTATTCAGACGGGAGCGTCGAGGTCGAATGCGGGACGCAGGACATCGGCACCGGCACGCGCACCCACATCGCAGTCGTCGCCGCGGACACGCTGGGACTGGAGCCCCAGGACATCTCGGTCAAAATAGGGAACTCCGACTATCCCTGGGCGCCCATCTCCGGCGGCAGCCTGACGACGCCGTCCGTCGGACCGGCGGTCCGCGACGCGGCGCTTAAGGCGGCGGAGTATTTGAAAGGTCTTGCATCCAAGAAGCTCAACACTCCGCCGGCCGACATCCTCCTCGAGAATAAAAAGCTCGTCCCGAAAACCGACCCCTCCAAGGCGATCGAGATCCGGGAAGTCGTTCGGGGCCTGCCGCGGCCCATGGTTTTCCACGGCGAGCGTTCGGAACATCCATCCGCATTCGCCTTCCAGACGTTCGGCGCCCATTTCGCCGAGGTCGAAGTGGACACGGAAACGGGGAAGATCAAAGTGAAAAAGGTCGTTGCGGCCCACGACGTCGGCCGCGTGATCAACCGTCAGACTGCGGAAAGCCAGGTCCTCGGCGGCATCATTCAGGGACTGAGCGCCGGCCTCTTTGAGGAGAAGCTCATGGACCCGGAGACCGGGACGATGGTCAATCCCAATCTCCACGATTACAAGATCGCCACAGCCTTGGATATTCCGGAGATTATTCCCATCTTCGCCGACGTGGTGGACGACCGCCTGAACAACCTCGGGACAAAGGGGCTGGGCGAGCCGCCGCGCATTCCCTCATCGGCCGCGATCGCCAACGCCGTGTATAACGCCATCGGCGTCCACGTCCGCGAGATCCCGATGACGCCGGCCAAGGTCCTGGCCGCCCTCAAGAGAAAGGAGGCGAAGCCATGAAGAACTTCCAATACGGAAAACCGACATCGCTCGAGCAAGTGACCTCTTTTCTGGCCAGAGGAAACGCAAACGTTTTCGTGATGGCCGGCGGGACGGACTTGCTCGGCGAGATCAAGGAAGGGCTGATCGAGCCGGACCTCGTCATCGACCTCAAGGCCGTTCCCGGTCTCGCCTATATTAAAAAGGAAAAGGACGCCCTCGCGATCGGCGCACTGACGGCGGTGGCCGACCTCGCCGAAGATCCGATGATCCAACAGGATTACCGTATCTTGTCTGAGGCGGCGAAGGTCATCGCCTCGCCCCAGCTCAGGAACATGGGCACGGTCGGAGGGAACCTTTGCCAACGGCCGCGCTGCTGGTACTACCGGGACGCACGGGTCGTCTGCAGCAAAAAGGGCGGAAGCAAGTGCTACGCCGAGAAAGGCCGGAACAAATACCATGCCATCTTCGCCGGCGGCATCTGCTACGCCGTCTATCCCTCGGACCTGGCGCCGGCGTTTATCGCCCTCGAGGCCAAAGCCGTGATCGCCTCGCCCCAGGGCGAAAGGACCATTCCCTTAGCCGAGTTCTACGCGCCGCCCATCGTGAACGTCCGGAAGGAGAATGTCCTGGGTAAACAGGAAGTCGTAAAGGAAATCCGCATTCCTCTGGCCAAGAAGAACGAAAAGAGCACGTACCAGAAATTCATCGAGCGCGGCTCGTGGGACTTCGCTGTCGTGTCGGCGGCGGTCAAAGCCGCCCTCTCGGGCGCCACGATCGAGGACATCCGGATCGTCTGCGGCGGCGTGGCGCCCATCCCCTGGCGGTTGAAGAAAGTCGAGGCCGCTCTCAAAGGGAAAAAAGCGACGGAGTCCGAAGCCCGGAAAGCGGCAAAAACCGCATTGGCAGAAGCGGCTCCCCTGGCCGAAAACGGATACAAGATCGAACTCCTGGAAACGATGATCGCCCGAGCGGTAGTCGCCCTTGGGAAATAGACCTTGGGCCGCGGATCCTGTCTGCTCCGGAAGCTCAGGGATCGCCCCCGACCCGCTGGGGAACCAGTCCCGTCGGTTCCCCCCATCTCAGACGATGGGACCTCCCTCCGCTATGCGGGCCTTGGGACAATCCCTTCGCTTTCAAGTCAGAACCGGGGATCCAAAAATCATGATCAAGCCGCGGGTGACGCCGACGGGATCAGAATCGAATGAGAGGCCGTTTCCTGACCGAAAAAAATGGCTTTTTTGAGGGAGTTAGGATGAGACAAAAAACCTTGGTCAATATCATCACGATCCTGAGCGCCCTGTTGCTCATCACGAACGTTGCGGCGGCCCAAACCCCGCCGCGATTCTTCGACGCGGCGGCCGAGCCCCACGCCGTCCCCCGCCTGACGATCTTTTATCCGTCGGTCGGAACGCTCAGGGACCTGCTCGCGCTGAAAGAACAGGGGCTTCTTCCGGCTGAAAAATTCGAAGTCGTCGGCGTCTATCAGGCCAAAGAAAAAACGAACTACAAGCAATCCCAGAAATTCGTCCAGGACAACGGCCTGACGTGGATCAAGTTCCATGAAGTGTCCGCCGAGCTTGGGCCCGCCGACCTGTTCAAGCCGAACGCCGCCTCCAGGGAATTCGAAGACATCTTCAAGAAATCCGACGGGATGATCTTCTTCGGCGGCCCCGATATTCCGCCGACGACCTACGGGCAAAAGACGAGCCTCCTAACACGCATCGAAGACCCGTATCGGCACTACCTGGAGCTCTCCTTTGTTTTTCATTTATTGGGCGGCTCGCAGGGCGACGGGTTCAAAGGATTCCTGGAGACGCGGCCGGGTTTTCCCGTCCTGGGCATCTGCCTGGGCTGCCAGACGCTGAACGTCGGCACGGGAGGGACGATGGTCCAGGACGTCTGGGCGGATGTCTACGGCAAGACCTTCGTCGAAGACATCATTTCGCTCGGCCAGTCCAACTGGCACACCAATCCCTGGCCGCGGCTGGATCCCCTTGACCGGAAGCTTCTTGGCTACATGCTCCATCCCATCAAGTTCGTTGACAAAAGCAAATTCCTCGCCGAGCTCGGCTTCAAGCCGGGTGACCAGCCGTATATCATGAGCGCCCATCATCAGGCTGCCGATAAGCTGGGGAAGGGCTTAAAGGTCGCCGCCACCTCCCTCGACGGCAAGATCGTCGAGGCCATGGAGCACGTCAAGTTCCCCAATGTCCTGGGCGTCCAGTTCCACCCGGAATTTCCTATGCTCTGGGAGGCGGAGCCGAAGTATAAGTTCACGCCCCAGGACAAGGACCTCATCGGGATCAAGACCTATTTGGAAGCCCACCCGCCGAGCGTGGAATTTCACAAGAAGCTGTGGCAGTGGTTTTTTGACAAAGTCAAAAAACATTAGATAAACGTGGGGACAAGCGAAAAGAAATCCTCGGGAAAATTGCGAATTGTCTTATGGCAATCGGAACTGGAGGGCAACGGATCTGAATTATTCATGAACGACTTTATCTCTCCCGGTCGTGAATTTGCAGACGGATGCCGAATTCGGGGACATGACCCAAATTCTCCGGAATTTGGGATCGTGTCCCCCTCGTCTTGAATTCGGCGCCATCTGCGAATTCTCTTCTCGAGGAAACGACGCAATTTATGAATAATTCAGATTAATTAGCTTATGTGTACGATAGGGCAAAGAATTGACATTGGCCCAAAGTAATTCTATACTATTCCTATAGACTTTATGAAAGGAGGAGCGGATCGATGAAGCGATACATGATTCCTCGCGTCAGCCATTGCAAGAGCGGCTGCCTACGCACCTCCTGAGCACGAGGTGAAACGGCTCTATCGGTGAATGTTTTCAGGCCCTTCGGCCTCCCCTGAAAGGGGGGGAGGGCGAAGGGCCTTTTTGTTTTTTGACAAGAATTCTTGTTTTGATATATAACACCTCCGAAGAAGGATTTGAGCTATTATCTCGTGGTTTCTTCTGCATTCCGAAATCAAATTGAGGGAGGTGTCCGTGTCTAAAAAACATTTAAGGTTTTCATGCGTTTTGGCCCTTGCCGCTTTTCTTTTGATCCTCGGCTTGACCGGTTTCGGCCAGACCAAGCCGGCCGCCCAGAAGGCGGCGCCAGCCGTCAAGGCCGAGGATTTCGATTACGCATCCATCCTTAAAACATTCCGGCTCCGCAACATCGGCCCGGCCAACATGGGCGGCCGGACGGTCGATTTCGCCGTTCCGCTCGCGAATACATCGATCATCTACGCGGCCGTCGGGCCGAGCGGCGTGTGGAAATCCTCGAACGCCGGTGTCACATGGGAGCCTTCCTTCGTCAACGAAGGCTCGGTGGCTGTCGGCGCCGTGGCCGTGGCCCAGAGCGCGCCCGACATCGTCTGGGTCGGAACGGGAGAGGCGACGGCCCGGAATTCCGTCGCCATCGGCGACGGCGTCTATAAATCCGAGGACGCGGGTAAGACCTGGAAGAACATGGGCCTCGTCGAGACGCGCTTCATCTCCCGCATCTCGGTCGACCCGACCGATCCCGACGTCGTCTTCGTCGGGGCCCAGGGCCACCTCTGGGGCCCGAACGAAGAGCGCGGCGTTTACAAAACGACCGACGGCGGGAAAACCTGGAAAAAAGTCCTCACCATCGATAAGGACACGGGCTGCTCGGACCTGGCCATGGATCCGTCCAACCCCAAGATCCTCTATGCCGGCATGTGGAAGTACCGGCGCAATCCCTATTACTTCACCAGCGGCGGCGAGACGAGCGGCCTCTTCAAGACGACCGACGGCGGCGAAACCTGGAAAAAGATGACGACCGGCCTGCCGAGCGGCGTCGTCGGCCGGGTTGGTGTGGACATCTGCCGGTCCAAGCCCAACGTCGTCTATACGCTCTTCGAGCATATCACGGACGGCGGCCTTTACCGCACGGACAATAAAGGCGAGACCTGGATCCGGATGTGCGACAAGCGGACGTACGACCGCATCAATTTCCGTCCGTTCTACTACAGCCGCCTGACAGCCGATCCCAACAACGAGCTGGTCGTTTACGTCTATTCGGGATCGTCCTATATCTCCCGGGACGGCGGCCGGACCTACGATACGATCGGCCGCGGGACGCACTCCGACCACCACGCTCTCTGGGTCGATCCGTTTAATTCCAGCCACATCATCGACGGCAACGACGGCGGGATCGACATCTCATGGGACAGCGGGAAGACCTATCACACCGTCCAATCCGGGGCCTGGGCCGAGATCTACAATGTCGCCTTCGATATGCGAGATCCGTATTGGGTCAACATTGGCCTCCAGGACAACGGCAACTGGGAAGGCCCTTCGAACTCCCGCGACCGGAGCGGGATCCTGAACCAGCACTGGTACGCCACGGGCGGCGGGGACGGTTTTTACGCCCAGATCGATCCCGAAGACTGGTCGATCCTCTACCGCAACCTCCAGATGGGCGGGATCGAGCGCCACGACCTCAAGACGGGCCTGTCGCAGGGCATCAAGCCGCAAGCCCCGATCGGCCAGGAGCCGTACCGGTTCAACTGGAACTCGCCGATCACCATCTCGCCGCACGACCACAATGTCGTCTTCTTCGGCGGCAATTACCTCTTCCGGTCCAGGGACAAAGGCCGGTCGTGGGAAAAAGCCGGGCCGGATTTGAGCACCAACGACCCGAAGAAAAAAATCGACTCGGGCGGGCTGATCACGATCGATAACACGGGCGCCGAGATCCACTGCACGATCCTGACGATTTCGGAATCCCGCGTCAAAAAGGGCACGATCTGGGTCGGCACCGATGACGGCCAGGTCCAGGTCACGCGGGACGACGGCAAGACCTGGGATAACGTGACAAAGAACATCAAAGGTCTCGGACCCGACGACAACTGGGTGACGCGCGTCGAAGCCTCGCACTTCAACGAAGGCGCGGCCTACATCTCGATCTCGCGTCATCAGGTGGACGATTACAAGCCGTATATCTTCAAGACCGAGGACTACGGCAAAACCTGGGTCGCCCTGGCGTCCAACCTGCCCGCGGTCGGCTACATCCACGTCATCCGCGAAGACCTCGAAAACCAGAACCTGCTCTTCGCTGGCTCGGAATTCGGCCTCTTCGTGAGCTTCGACGGCGGAAAGCACTGGATCCCTTACAAATGGGACTTCCCGACGATCGCCGTCCGTGATATCCAGATCCATCCGCGGGAGCGCGACCTCATCATCGGGACCCACGGCCGCGGCGTCTGGATCATGGACGACATCCGTCCGCTCGAACGGCTCACAGCCGAAACCGTGAGGAGCGAGAGCGAGCTGTTCGATGTCCGGTCCGCGACGATCTATTCCATGAGGAGTGTCTCGGATGTCGACACCAACGATTTCCCCGGCCAGAACCCCGTCTTTGGAGCCTATATCAACTATTATCTGAATCCGGCCGCGGCCAAGGACGCCAAGCTCAAGCTCACCATCCAGGATAAGACGGGCATAGATGTCCGGACGCTCCGGTCGACGAACACGGCCGGCGTGAATCGAGTTGTGTGGGATCTCCGGCCGGACCCCGCCGGCGCTCCCGGCATGGACGCCGGCGGGATGGGCGGATTCGTCGGCGGCATGGGCGGCGGCCAGCGCGCCGCGGGTGGCGGTCAAGCCGGAGCCACGACGATCGGGACTCCGTTCGGGGGCGGCGGCCAGCGCGGCGGCATGGGAGGGGGCGGAAGGTTTGGCGGAGAGGGCGGCGCTTATGCCGACCCGGGCGATTATAAAGCCGTCCTCGAAGTCAACGGCAAAAAATACGAAAAATTCTTCGCGGTGAAGGACGA
>Ga0209182_10000477_pt1 | contig 10864 bp, 11 predicted proteins | sample LakBais05cmmetaG_FD_185474 | JGI IMG/M metagenome (GOLD analysis project Ga0209182, IMG submission 185474) | Lake sediment microbial communities from Lake Baikal, Russia to study Microbial Dark Matter (Phase II) - Lake Baikal sediment 0-5 cm... | ecosystem: Environmental > Aquatic > Freshwater...
AGAAGAAGCCCGATCCGGAGATCTACAACCTGGCGCTCTCCAAGACCGGGTTGAAACCGGACGAGGTTATCGTGGTCGAGGATTCGAAGAACGGTGTCCTGGCAGGGAAAGCCGCTGGCACGCATGTAGTTGTAACCACCAACTACTACACCGAGAAAGAAGATGTCAGCGGCGGTGACATCATCGTCACCTGCCTGGGTGACCCGGATGGCGAGAAAGGCCAATTGCGCAAGGGCAACCTCGTATTCGACGGCGTGCTCCACATAAAACCACTGATTGATTTCTTCTCGAAGTAAGATCGCTCCGGCTCTCTGCCATGCAAGAAGGACGCGCAGGGTTTATCTCCTTCGCGTCCTTTCTCATCCAGAATTAGCCACTTCCCTTCTCACTTTGCAGCGCGGCTGATACGCTCCTCCAGCAGTTTTCGATCCGTAAAGATGAATTCCGTGCGGTTGATCTGTATCGCTCCTTGTTCCGCAAAACGGTAGAGGATGCGGCAGACCATTTCGCGGGTCGTGCCGACGCGGGCAGCCATTTCATCCAGGGTCAGATGACGGGCAGCAGTTCCCTGGTCAGTGGGGAAATTCTCCAGCAAGAGGCGCGCCACGCGTCCGGTCAAGGGCTGGAAAGCCAGCTCCTCCACGATCTCGCTAGCGCGCTGCATCCGGCGGACCATCATGCGACAAAGTTCCCAAGAGGATTGCCCATTCTGCACCAGGATGGGAAGAACGCGGTCGCGCGGCCAGAGATACAAGCCGACGGGCGTCTGCGCTGCAAGCGTGACCGGCATGGTCATCTCTTCATAGAAAAAAGCCAGACCCCAGAAGAGTTCTCCCGGCTCGAAAGATGTCACAACCAGGCTGCGTCCCTCGCTCGATTCCTTCAGCGCGGTCACGATCCCCCTGCCAATGACAAAGAGATACGGCCACACGTCCCCTCGAAGGGTGATCGTCTCGCCCTTGTCATATTCCCTTCGGATAGCCTGCTCGACCAGTTGTTCGCGAATCGCGGCATTCAGGCAGGAAAAGACAGGATTATTATTGAGCAATTCAGATAACGGAAACATGGCCAACCTTTCTGGGGGAGGACGCAAATTATACAACCTTTTCACTGGGATTCCCCAAAAACAGCCCACCGGCATTTGCTTTAAGTTAAAGCAATGAGCACGCCATTCGTGATATGCTTCACATAGAATAAAGTCAACTTCACGTAATGGAGGTGAAAAATGAAAGAAACTTCGCAAACCAACCGGCTGATCCTGGCCATCCTGGCTGTCGTTGTCGGCATCTTCATGATTGCCGTCGCTCCTTTTTTGATCCAGACCTCGCTGGAACGGGTCGTTTCGGCGCTGGTAACTGTATCGGCAGAAAAGCCTGCCTACGCCAGCGGCATCCTGTTATTCTCCTTTGCCTTTCCGCTGTACCGGGGGCTGATCTTCGTCGGTGGGATTGCCCTGCTCTGGCTGGCGCGCCCCATCTACCAGGGAAAGGATTGGTCATATCCTGCCGGACTGCTGGCGGCGGCCTTCCCATCCGCGGGTGGGATGTTCATGTTCATGCCTTATGTTTCCTTTGTGGATGGGTTTCCCATTCCAATGGCAATCTCGTTCGTCGGGCTGATTTTCTTCTGGTCGTTCATCCTGCTACGCAAAGTGGATAAGTGGTTGAAATGGGGGCAATTCCTGGCGCTGACCTTTGCCGGGATGCTGACCACCCACGCTTTCATTGTCGGCATCGGCAACCTGCGCACGCTCCTGACTCGCCCCGAAAAACCGATGTACAACGGGCTGGGGTGGTGGGTGCTTTCCTGGTCCCAACCGATACAATGGATTTGCGTCATCCTGCTATTCGTCGCCATCTACCAACTGGCCGCCCGCAAATTTTCCGGCTGGTGGCTGGCGTTGGTGTCGGTAACCTCCCTCATGGCAATTGACATTCCGATGCAGATCCTCCGCATCACCATGACTGACTCCACTTCCTGGGATTACTCGTACGGGTTACCGGTGGCCATAGGCCTGCTGTTTACCCTGCTCTTCCCGAAGTTCAAGAAAGCCCTTCTTGGAGAAAATCCTTGAAACATGCCCTGCGTTACCTGATTGCCTTGTTGATGTTACTGTTGCCTTCGGCCTGCCAGTCACAACCATCGGCTTGTCCGCCAGTGACTGGTACCCCCCGTTACCTGGATTTGGCGCAATTGATATCCTTGACTCCCACACCTGGCCCACCTCCTACCTCGATGCCGGTTGAGATTGGCGGTAAGCAAATGCTGGTAGATATGGTTGTTTCTGGGCCTCTCTGCAATGACACCTGGCAAGGGACAGTTTACGTGACCTGCGCTGTTCAAGTAGCCAAATGGAACGAGGATGAAAACCCAACCTTCCTAAAAGGTTGCAACTTCACCGTCGAGCCGGGCACCATCGTGTACGTGGCAGCGCATAATGATGTGGCGTATTACAACGGCTGTTCATGTCACACCGGAGAAGAACTCAATCCATAACAGGATCGCATTTGTGAAAAGCAAAGGCAAACAAGACTCTTCGTGATATGCTTCATGATAAAACCTGACATCTTGAAAGGAGAATTTCACATGAAAATCAATTTTCGTCTGGGAGGCATCCTGGCTGTCATAGCAGCCCTGATGGGGATCATTGGACATTTCGTGTTATTCTTGGACTGGTACCAGATCGGGATGCACACACCGTCCGCCGAGCCAGGATGCGAAATTCTGCTGAAGTACATCCACCCGCTCATGGCTGATTTCGGCATTCTCGGGGGAGTGTTTTTTGCTGTGAGTGCCTACGGCTTTTTCACGAAGAAGAAGTGGGCATTCCCATTGACTGTGATCGCTATCGTACTCGCGCTGCTCGGCAGTTGGTTCATCAATGTGCCCTATATGGCAGCTGGCTTGCCACCGATCTATTTCCCCCTTTTCTGGCCCTACGCGATCCTCTACTTCCTGTTTATGGTACCTGTTGGGAAAATATCCTGGAGTCGCACGCTGCTTGCTTTGCTGACCGGCATGGCCTACATATTCTGCTGGATGAACGGCGTCGCCAGCACGAGTCGCATCATCACCATTGGAGCACCGATCTTCACACTTGTAGAACGGCTACATTGGGTTGCTATGATTGGCTGGGCTGTGGCCACAGTGGGGATTCTCCTTAGCCCCAAAGAATGGCTGCGGGTTGTTGGGCTGACCGCCGGGATAACCGAACTCGTAGTCGGCATTCCGCTGGCGTTCGTCACAGCCCAACAACTGGGGCGATTCTCGCTCTTTGCCCTCGCCCCGATTACCTGCCTCGTCCTGCTCGTCTTGTTCGTCTGGCCTAATCTCTGGCAGCGGCTCACCGGGGCAGCAGAATAGAGAAACGCTTCTAAAACGGGCCGCAGGCTCCGGCTCCGGTAAGTAGCGGAAATGTGATATTTGTTACAGAAACAAACAGGTTCATGTGCAATAATTCACATAACGTGTGTTGTCCGCTGGTGTTTTAACCCGTAGGATCCAACCCAAAAAAGGAGAATGCACATGAACCTGTTCACGCTCGACAACCTGTTCCTTCTGTTGACCGGCCTGACGGCCATCTACCTGCTCTGGCGGTTCTATTCCCGCTGGAGCAAGGAAAAGAAACTCTATGACCTGTACTATGGCATGGGTTTCCTCGTCCTGCTGGTCTCCGGCCTGCTGCTCATCTTCCTGGGACTGGGCATCCTGGCCTCACCCTACGTGCTGACGGTGGCCTCGCTCATCCCGCTGGGCATTTCGATGGGCATCGTCGAAGAGTACTTCCCGCAGTGGAAGAAGGCCTTCAAGTGGTTTGCGCTGGTGGGCTTCCTGGCGATTGCGATCTCGGCCATCTTCGGGATCGACATCCTCAAGAAGATCTCCGTTCCGCTCTTCCACGGCGTGGCCGGATTGGTCATCTTCCTCGGCCCGTTCTTTGCAAAGAAGGCTCCGAAAGGCTTCTGGTGGGTCGGCATCGGCGGTCTGTTGATCGGTCTGGGCGGCATTGCCCTGGCCTTCATCTCGATGGGCGCGCAATTGCTCTTCTTCAGCCCGGCCTTCGTCATGCTCATCCTGACCCCGCTCCTGCTGCTCATGACCCTGGCGTTCACCTGGGGTTTCATCAAGGATATCAAAAAAAGCTGACTACTGGAAATCTGTGATCTACTGAATTTGCATTGTGGGAACAAGCACACAACGCCCTCTCGCGAGGGCGTTGTGCACTTGCATCCTACTATTGGAGGAGAGAGAAACGAGAACCAGTGCCAAAGCAATGGAAATTTCCGCTCCCGGGTTTACATCAGAAGGCCTGAACCTTTACTTCGACAACTTCCTGTTCTTGTTCCGTCCAGGCCCCCCTTGCAAGCATGGCCAGCCCGCCCAGGGTCAGGAATGTGCCGGAGATATAGATGGGCCAGGCAAGTACATCTACCCAATTACTTCCCTTATAGATATGTGAAGCGCCCACCCACATTGGCGTTGATAAGATGACAACGCCAGCCACCATGGCTGCCAATCCTCCACCTGTCATCTTGTCCGCGTCCTTGCCGCTTTTTGAAAAATCAACCAATGCACGAAGTCCAGGGATGGCAAGGATCAGGAAGACGATCAGTGTAAAGACATTGATATAGAATACGACATTGGCAGGCGCGGCTTTGCCGATCACAGCGAGAGATGTAAAGTAATGGACCGCGTTCAGTATCGTACCGATCCCCAGGACGATCAGTGTGTTTCGATATGCATGTTTCCCGCCCCGTACCAATCCAATCGTGATAGCAATGCCTGCAATCCCTATTGCGATCGTTGTGATAACAAAGCTTTGATAAAGCCACCGGTAGTCTACTGGCTTTATCAACACCCAATACGGAGGGTAATTTTTCGTAAAGAAGGCTGCGCAGGAGGTGCCAGCGCCGCCTAGAATATTCATTGCTGCGGTCATGGCCATCAGTACAATGGCGATGACGCGTAAGATTTTTCCGAGTGCGTTTTTCATTGTTTATTCTCCTGTTATAAAGAATATGCAAATACAATTCCTGCAATTAAGGAGCACCTTCCGAAACCTTTTCCGATAAATTCCAGGGGTTATTCAGGAAATGGCACCGCTCGCATAACGCTTCTTTGGCGATATCATGGGATGCAAATGGGATTGAAGACCCAGGCTGGAAAGTAAGCCAGTTTCCCTGTTCATCGGGGCCAACTTCCAAACTCGCCGCGTCGTGGCAGGCGACGCAGGCCACCATTTTGTGATCTTCGTCATGCCCCGGGATGGGAGGTGATGGGTTCAAGACATCCGCATGACAATTTTCTGATACGCACGAAGCTGTCGTAGCGTGAGCATCGTGGCATTGCGTGCAGGTGTACTCTGCATGAGCGTCTGCAATGTCAATCACCGCATGGTCCGGCGGCATCTCGACCTCGGCGTGGCATTTCCGGCATAGCTCCGTCGTGGAGGCGACATCCTCGTATTCGTCAATCGGAACGATCGCCAGCCAGGCATACTGTGGCTCCACCACACCTTTCTTGACGCGATGGCAGATGTTGCATGGGATGTTTTTCCAATCGGTTTCTGTAATCGTCGGAGGTGGAGGAGCAACCTCGAATTTGCAGGTTGCGCAACTCGCTGGCATGTCGTCCATCGAGGGCACATAGTTGATCGGCGCGTGACAACGCGCACACGTGCTGTTCATCCCAACATCGTTCAATACATAAGTATGCGCGTGAGGGCTTGCCTCCCAAAGGGATTGTATCGGGTCTGTGGCTATTTCTGTCGGACTGACGATTACTTGGGGAGCCCCACTGGGGCTCCCCTCGTTTGACGGAACCTGTGGAGACGCCAATTCCTCCGGCGGCGTTTCCCCACCTGGTTGACAGGCGGTCAGCCCTACAACCAGAAACGCCGCAGCTATCAGAAAGAGGAATAGGGTTCTTCTATGCAAGTCTCACCTTTTCCATGTGGGTTTAGGGCTTGGGAGTCGGTGTCGGGGTTGGGGGAATCGCTCCAGCCGCAGTCAGGACGGTCAGTCCCCAAGGGTTATCAGCTTTGTGGCAGCGGTTGCAGGAAACCATATACACAATACTATGCGATACGATCTCTGCAGTTGTGGCAGGTGCAGTGCCTCGTCCGGGAGTGGTCAGGATGGTTGTAAAGTCGCCACCCTCTACCGCGCGGCCTACAGTTGCCTTAGAGGCATCGTGGCAGGCCATGCAGGTGACTGTGTCCATCATCGCTGTGACCTTGGTATGCGTGGCGGCTGTATCCGTGTGACAATCCACGCACTGCTTGGTCTCACCGGAGTGCGCATCGTGGCAGTCTGTGCAGTACTGCGGGCGATCGCCTTGCGGCCATTCACCGGCATAATTCATATGTGCGCTGCCGCCCAGGATGATCTCATGTGCCGCCGACAACCCAGCACTACTTACCTTGGCGCCTGTGGGAGTCGCGTGGCATTTCGTACACAGTTCATTCGGGGTATTGAGTGGCTCGTATGTCAAGGCTATAGGAACGAGCCAGGCGATCTCTGCGCTGGCGGTCCCGTTCTTATCAACCTCGTGACACTGTGCGCAGGGAATTCCCACCCACTGCTCTTCAGTAACCAAGTCCATTCCACCTTCTGCAAACGAGGGAGCTATTCGCAATTCTGCATCGGTTGCAAATTTACAGGTTACGCAGTTAGGGGGAGGCATAGCCTTGGAACCGGGTATCCAGTTCTGCGGCGAATGGCAGCGGGTACACATGGTATTGGGGCCTTTACCAAGGTCATAGGCTGCACTATGCGGGCCGTTTTCCCAGGCTGTAACGTACGCCGATTGATCTGGCAGTGGTGTTGGTGTTGGTGTAGGTGGAATGGGCGTGGGAGTGGGAGTGGGCGTAGGCTCTGGTGTAGCCGCCGGCTGGCAGGCATAGAGCAGCAAGGCTAATAAGATTAGTGCCCCACCCGCAATCAGCCAGCGCGCTTTGGGTGGGCCTGTTTTGTTACAGGGTTTTTTCATATGCATTCTCCTTTCCTTTCAATAGGTTAAATACAGAGGTAACCCTGCAAGGGTTCCGTCATTGTTAAAAGTATCACAATTACTATCGAAAGTCATTGATAACTATCAATGTCCGACTTGACGATTGTCAATTTCTACTAAGCCAGGGTCAGCTACATCAAACAAGGGGATAAACCGCTCATTTGGGAAAATCAATCCAGTTCAGTTTGACATTCGACAACATTTCTGATACAACTTAACTATGGAAACACCCGAAAACTTGGCCGAAAGACTTGGCAATGTCAGCCACTTCATGAAACTATCCCTGGCTGACAGGTTGTCCATCATCCTCGCTGGACAAATGCGCCTTTTCTCACCCGACACGGTAATATTCTCCGAGGAAGAGCCGTGTGCCGGTATGTTTGTCTTACTAAGAGGACACGTGCACATCTGCAAACTTGGCCCACAAGGTCAGCAAAACATTATTGCCGACATTGATCCAGTCATCATGTTCAACGAAGTAGCTTTGTTGGATGGAGGCCCAAATCCATACACAGCTATTGCGACTCAGAATTGCTTTGCCTGGCATATGCGTCGTGAGGCTTACCAAAAATTACTCCAGCGATATGCGCAAGATCAGTACATGGAAGTTGCGCTTGGGCTGCTAGGTATTATGGCAAGTCGCTACAGGCAACTATTAGATAACTACGCCGACCTATCTTTCCTGACCGTGCCAATTCGCGTGGCCAAATTAATATATAAGTTGAGCGATCAAGGCCAAACACCCATAAACCGTCACGAAATCTCGATCAACGAGATGGCCGCGCACATCGCCTCTGTTCCTGAGGCGATCAGCCGGTCGCTGAACTTCTTGAAATGTCAAGGAATTATTGAAACGACGCGAACGACGATCAACATTCTAAAGCCAGACGAGCTAGCCAGGCTGGCGCAAGTTGAATCGAAAAACATATTTACATACGGGCGTAAACGCTAAAATGTCCCCAAGCCTTGGGGACATTTTATAAAACTGTGAAAGTCCCCCTGATTTGACATAAATCAAAGACAGTTGAAGCGCATTGTGATACCATGTACAAGGTACACGGTGCGGGTTAGATTTTTAACCCATATCAGATAAACGACGGAGGAATGACTTTAATGGCTAAACGTCTAAACTATCTCTTTCGCTCTACCAAAGGCCTGATCCTGGTGGCGATTGCCATGATCGGGCTGGAGACCGCCCTCTTCGGGATGCTCTCCGGACCGATGGCGGAGTTTGGCGTGCGCGATTTTGTCGTCCGCCTCTTCAAGATGGACCTGGTCCAGGCCGAACGCGAAGGTCGCATCATCATCCTGTATCACTCCATCGCCATGGCCGTGGTCGCCATCGAGACCTACATGATCACCGGCCTGCTGAAGATGAAAGAGTTCTACAAGCTGGCTGTGCGCGTGCTCATCACCGTGGGTTACATCCTGACCATGATCTTCGGCATGGGGTTTGCCTACTGGGGCCATAACTGGGCGCTGCACGGGCTCTACATCGCCGGGCTGACGCTCATCTTCTTTGCTGGTGTGCTGCTTACGATTGCGCTTTGGCCCTGGAACAAGGAATACTACCAGCCGGATAAAGCCTACGCCCGCACCAAGAAGGGCGTGGATATGGAACGCGTCGCCTTCTTCGCCACCGCGCTGACCACGGTCATTTCAGCGCTGTTTGGCGCCATCCCCGGCTCGTTCTACGGCAACGGCTTTGAGACCTTCATGGCTCAGGATATCATCCGCCTGCCAGAGAAGACCACCATGGAATACTCGATCATCGGTCACCTGCACATTATGCTGGCCCTGATCGCCATCATGATCACGCTCATCATTGGCCGCTGGCTGAACTTCAAAGGCATCCTGCACAAGATCGCCATGCCGCTCATCATCCTGGGCACCATTGTGCTCAACCTGGGTGTGTGGGGTGTGGCCACCCCGCTCGAACCGGTGGCCCACATGATCATCTACGTTGGCGCCACTCCCGCCATGCTGGGCGCGCTGATGTTGGTCATCTTCACCTGGGACAAACTCATCCGCGAGGGTGTTGCGGGTATCCAAAAACCGAACGGCTGGCAAAAACTTAAGGCACTCCTGCGCGACCCGTTGCGTTTCGGCCCGATGTGGCAGATGGTCTTCATGAATTTCACCACCAGCTTCATCGGCATTTTCATGGCCGTGCGCTTGGAAGAGATCTTCCGCGTCTGGCCTGCCCATGAAGAGCGCATCGAACTGACCGGCCACTGGCACGTTCTTTCAGCCATCGTCGCCACCATTATTCTGCTCTACTACGGCGATATGATCGACCTGAGAGGCAAACTGCGCACAATCTACGGCTGGTCCATCATCATCCTGTCGGACATTGCTTTCGGAGCTGTCACCATCTTCGAGATGAAACGGCTGTTCATCACCGAGGCTAATCAGCAGCCGCTGGTCAACACCCTCATGCTGCTGATGGATTTTGGCCTAGGCATGTTATTGGTCGTCCTGGCAATGGTCATGGTCTGGCGCTTACTCGACCTGTCAAAAAAGAAAGGACGCTGGACGGAAGAAGTGGAACACGAACTATCTGCGGAGGTGAACCAATGAAGCGCACAACTTTCATGTCATTGCGAGGAGCCCTTTGCAGAGCGAAGCGCAGTCGAGGGGCGACGAAGCAATCTCCATTTCGCGAGAGATTACTTTGGGCTGTCACCATCGCAATGACACTGATAATTCTGGCCGCGTGCGCCCCCGTAGATTTGAATGCTCCGATTCCCGTCTACGGCACGGGCGTGGACCCGGACTCCTGGGCCGTCATCCCGGCTGGTCCATTTTTCCAGGGACAGGCAGCCGATCCCGCCTCGATTGATTATGATTACGAGATCATGGTCACCGACGTGACGGTGGAACAGTATGTAACCTTCCTGAACGAAGCCCTGACCTCTGGCGCGCTCATAGTGAGCGGCGACCAACTCGTCGGCTTCTACCCAGGCGACGTGTTCCACGGCGTCAAACACGAGGTCCGGATTGACTCGGGCGATTACATCATCGTCCCGACGGATGACCCAGCCTCCCGGTTCACTTTTGACGGGACCACGTTCACGGTCAAGACCGGCTGGGAAAATCATCCGATGACGAACGTCTCCTGGTTTGGCGCCTGGGGCTACTGCGGTTACTACGGCTGGCGGCTGCCGACCGAATTGGAATGGGAGAAGGCCGCCCGCGGGTCCGGCGACGACCGCCCGTTCCCGTGGGGTTACGAGATCGCCCGCAATAACGCCAACTTCTACGCCAGCCGCGACCCATTTGAAAATATGAGCTCATTTGGCTCCCGGACCACTCCGGTTGGTTTTTACAATGGCCAGACTTACAATGAGTACGAAACATTTGACTCAGCCAGCCCGTACGGACTCTACGATATGGCCGGGAACGTCTGGCAATGGACCGGCGACGTGTACGAAGGCATGCACTACCGCTTCATGCGCGGCGGCTCGAAGGATACCTACGACATGGACCTGCGCATCTGGGTCCGCAACAACGCCACACCCACGTATTATAGCCCCGGCGTGGGGTTCAGGTGCGCACGCGGCGGCCAGTAATCATTGATACGAGAAAAAAGCAGTACAATGGGACAATCTCTCGCCCATCCAACGCCATAAGCCATTCGCCATGCACAATCTGCAATCTGCAATCCGCAATCTGCAATCTAAAATCCGCCTCTACTGGCCCCTCACCAAATCCCTCCAGACCGGCCTCCTGCTGTCCACCGGCCTGGCCGGCTACATGAGCGCCCGCTGCCCGGTGATGCACTGGTACGATTTTCTCGGCCTGGCCGTAAGCCTGTTTCTAGCCATCGCCGGAAGCACTATCATTAACATGT
>Ga0209182_10000479_pt1 | contig 10858 bp, 13 predicted proteins | sample LakBais05cmmetaG_FD_185474 | JGI IMG/M metagenome (GOLD analysis project Ga0209182, IMG submission 185474) | Lake sediment microbial communities from Lake Baikal, Russia to study Microbial Dark Matter (Phase II) - Lake Baikal sediment 0-5 cm... | ecosystem: Environmental > Aquatic > Freshwater...
GTGTGGATAGAGTCGCTTCATAAAAGCATCAACCCTTGTGCAGAAGAATCTCTTTAATTTCCTCCACGGTATCCCGGAGCGCCTTGTCTGTATCTAAAACCTTTTTTATTTTATTGTGGGCGTAGATGACCGTTGAGTGATCCCGGTTGCCGATCTTGTCGCCGATATCCGGGAAAGATGAGCTGGTCATCTCTCGTGCAAGAAACATGGAAACCTGCCGCGCCAAAACAAGATTCTTGTTTTTTTTCTGCGATTTGATCTCAGAAATCTTGATGTTGAGTTTGACGCCGACCACTTTTATAATCTCCTCGATCGTGAGCTCCTTTTTTTCCTCCTTCCGGAGGAGTTGTTTCAGCACGCTCTTGACCAGATCCAGGTCGATCTGACGCCCGGTCAGGGAGGAGTAGGCGGCGATCCGCACCAGGTATCCCTCCAATTCCCGGATATTGGACTCCGCCTGGGAGGCAAGGTAAATGGCCACGTTTCCCGGCAGCGCAATGTTGTTCTCATGCGCCTTCTTCTCTAAAATGGCGATCTTCGTCTCGATTTCCGGCGGCTGGATGTCGGCAATCAGCCCCCACTCAAACCGCGATCGCAATCTTCCCTCCAAATTCGGGATATCCTTTGGGAATTTATCGCTCGTCACAACGATCTGCTTACCGGCGTCATGGAGGGTGTTGAAGGTATGAAAAAATTCCTCCTGGGTCCTCTCCTTTCCGGCGATAAACTGGATGTCGTCGATCAGCAGACAGTCGATGTTCCTGAACTTCTCCCTGAATTTTGGCATCTTGTCGTAGCGGATCGAATTGATCAATTCATTCATAAAGACCTCCGCCGAGACATAGACCACGTTCAGGTCCGGAAAAAGTTTCAAGGTCTTCAAGCCGATGGCGTTCAGCAGGTGAGTCTTTCCCAGCCCCACGCCGCCGTAGATGAACAGTGGATTGTAATTTTTCGCCGGCTGCTCGGCGACGGCGGCGGATGCGGCATGGGCGAATTGGTTGCATGATCCCACGACGAAGCGGTCAAAGCTGTAGTTCACATTCAGGGTGGAGTGAATCCGGGCGCGGGAAGGCTTTTTTGGCGCCGTTTTCGTTGCGGCCGGTGCATCTCCCGTATCTGCAACAAATTGATTTTGGTTATTGTCCTGTTCTATCACCAATTCGATCTGAAACTGGACGCCGGCCGCAGACTTTATCGAATCCCGGATCAGGGAAAGATAATTTTCCACCAGCCAGTCGCGGAAGAAGCGGTTGGGTACGCTCAGATGGACCTGATCCCCCTCCATAAGGGTGATGCGGATCGGGCGAATCCAGGTCTCAAAGTTCTGCTGGCTGACCGTTTCCTTAATGATCTTGACCGTTTTATCCCAGAGGATGTCCATTTTTCACAACCTTATACACAGTTTTATCCACACCTGTGGACAATGTTCATCCAACCCATCACCTATGTCCTGTCGAGAAACAGCCGCACCAGGCGGTTCAACTCCTCCCCGTTCGTGTAGCGGATCTCGATGGTTCCCGATCGTTTCCCGGCGCGGATCTTAACGGCCGCGAGCAGTTGCGAGGAGAGCTCGCGCTCCAGATCGGTCAAGTACGGATCCTTACGCCCGGTTTTTTTCTTCTCCGGCGCCGTTTTCAGATTCCGGATCAGACGCTCCGTCTCCCGGACGTTCAGATCCTTCTGCTGAATGGTCTTCAGCGCGCTGATGATGGTGGGGACACCTTGCGGCAAGGTGTCCCCACCAAGCAGCGCAAGGAGCGCCCGGGCATGCCCGGCTGTGATCTTTTTGCCGATCAGGGCCTTCCTGGCCGCTTCGGGAAGCTTCAGCAGCCGGACCGTATTGGCGATCGTGGAGCGGTCCTTCCCGACGCGGGCGGAGATCTCTTCCTGTGACAGCGCAAAGCGCGTCAGCAGGGTCTGATAGGCATTCGCCTCTTCGATCGGGTTCAGGGCCTCGCGCTGGATGTTTTCGATCAGCGAAAGCTCCGCCAGTTCCCGATCCTCCGCTTTGCGGATGACGATGGGCACCTCTTTGAGACCGGCCGCCTGCGCCGCCCTCCAGCGTCTCTCTCCGGCGATGATCTCGTAGCCGCTGTCCCCCTTCCGGACGATGATCGGCTGGATGATCCCGTTCTTCTTCACGGAGGCGACGAGTTCTTTCTGGTCCTCGTTGTGGAAGTCCCGCCGGGGCTGAAACCGGTTCGGGGTGAGCTCCTCGATCCCGCACTGGACGAAAGAAGGCCGGTCGCCAATATTGTCCAGAAGATCGGGGAACATCGCCCCCAGGCCCCTGCCGAGGGAATTCTTTGGCGGCATCATATCCTCCCGTTGCTCAGGATTTCCTTGGCCAGTTCCATGTAGGAGACCGCGCCGCGCGATCGGATATCATAAAGAATGATCGGAAGGCCATGGCTCGGGCTCTCCGACAGCCGCACGTTCCGCGGGATGACCGTCTGAAAGACCAGCTCCCCGAAATTGCCGCGCACATCCTCGCTGACCCGGCGCGAAAGCAGATTCCGTGTGTCGTACATGGTGAGCAGAATCCCCCCCAGGGTCAGGGTCGGGTTCAGCCGGGCCTTGATCAGCCCCATCGTGCTGAGCAGGTGGCCCAGCCCCTCCATTGCAAAATACTCGCATTGAAGGGGCACGATCAGGCAGTCCGAAGCCACCAGCGCGTTGACCGTGAGAAACCCGAGGGACGGCGGACAGTCGATGATCACATACTCGTAAGGCGCATCCAGTGAGCGGAGCAGGTTCCGGAGCCTCTTCTCCCGGTCCTCGAAGGAGATGAATTCCAACTCGATCCCGACCAGGTCCCGGTTTGCGGGGACCAGATCCAGATGGGGGATCTGTGTTCCGACGATCACCTCCCGCAGCGGGCGATTCCCGATCAGACAGTGATAGAGGTTCTTTTCCCGAATCGCTTCGCCGTCGATCCCCATACCGCTCGTCGCGTTTCCCTGGGAATCACAATCGATCAGAAGAGTTCGCTTCTCCGCCGCCGCCAGCGAGGCCGAGAGGTTGATGGCCGTCGTGGTTTTTCCGACCCCCCCTTTTTGGTTGGCCATGCTTAGGATTTTACGCATCGTTTAATAGAACAAGCCCCGCGAGTTCTGTGTTTGTCGAACCGGCTCTGACGGTAGCACAAAACGCGATTTATTGTAAAGGTTTTTTCAAGAAAATATCAGCGAAAAACGCGATTGTAAATTATTATTTTTCTTAACGAATCAGCTCCAGGTGGACGGACGGCCCGGCAGGCCGTGAAGACCATCCCGGCCGCCTCCGAAATTCGCTCCGTTTCTTCTATCTCTTCCTGCGGATCGGGTCCCTTCATTGCGATGAGTTGACCCCCCGGTTTGAGAAAAAAGGAGGCCGTCCGGATCAGATCCGGGAGTTTGAAGGCGGCCCGGGAGATGAGCGTATCGAAGCGGCCGGCAAGGGCCTCCCCGGCGGTCAGCTCTTCGACGCGCTCCCGGATCACGTGAACCCCCTCGAGGCGGAGGGTCCGGACGACATGGGAGAGGAAGGAGCTCTTTTTTCGGGATGCCTCGACGAGCGACAGATGCAGTCCGGTCAGCGCGATCCGCAACGGGATTCCGGGGAAGCCGCCCCCGCTTCCGAGATCGATCAGGGCGCCGTCCGGACGATCCAGAAACGGCGCCGGCGTCAGCGAATCGAGAAAGTGGCGGATCACCATCTCCTGTGCAGAGCTTTCCGAAACGAGGTTGATCCGCCGGTTCCAGAGCAGGATCTCCCGGTGGTACGTTGCAAAGCGGTCCAACGCCGCCGGACCGAGGCGGATGCCGATCGCCGCGGCCCCGTCGGAGAGGGTTGTGATCAGGGGTTCGTCCATAGCTCTTTTTGACAGAGCCCCGCCTTCCTGTCAACCCCTCTCTGAAAAGGGGGGGGGACAGCTCCCGGTTGTCGGTTTCGTCTTCTGTCCCTGTGCAACAATGATTAGTACCGTTTCCTGCCCACAGAGGCAAGGTAAATGGTTGATTCCTCTTGTCCGTCAATTCGGAGGAGTTCGTCTATCTCTTCCTGATCATAAGCGGCAATCGCACAAGTTCCTGCACCGATTGCTTCACAGGCAAGATAAAGATTTTGGCAGACATGGCCGGCGTCAATCGCAATGACCTTATGGGCGGCAATTCCGTAACGCCATTCCATTCTGTATGGGATCGCCGTCCAGATAAAGGTAACGGCAGCTTCTCCCGGATAGGGTTGACCCAGAACAGCCTGCACAATCTTTCTATCCAAGTTCTCCTCGGTAAATTCAAAAAGCAGTTGATGCTCAATAGGGAGGTAACGGTAGATTCCCCGATCCAGCCCCCGGATATTCAAAACACAGAGATAGGTTTCAAGCGCATGGCGGCAGCCGGCAGAAGGAACCGTTCTCAACACATGACCGGGATCAATTTTCTGCCTTATGCCTTGGGTGGCCCACAATAGGAAAGAGAGTTCTTCAACGGTCATCGGCTCGGCACGATAGGACCTGCGGCTTTCCCGGTTTCGGATCGCGGATTTGAGATCAATTTTGCCTATCTCCTTGAATTGGTCATATTGGGGAAGATCAATGCGTCTGGCTGCTTTTGGGTAAGGCTTTTCAATCGGTGGAGGCGCAACTCCTCTGTGTTGATCCGTTTTAGAAAAATCGATGCCCTTGCGGATGCTGTCTTTTAAAAACGATCGGTATTTCCTGGTGAGCTCCTGGTCCATTCCGTCGCTCCCTCGGTTCTGTATAGTCTCGGCAAAGCCTAATTTTTCCCCTTCAAATAGCCGGCATAGTGTGACGCTGTTTCCCGTGGGTTTTCCAACATGGGGATCTGCCCCGAATCTTTCATGATGACGGCAATGATACCCAAGCTGGCAGCCAGTATCTTTTTCATCTTGCACCTCGCACCTTCATTATGATCGAATCATGACGAGCATCATCTTGAATCTCTTCACTGCCTTCAATGCGTGAGGTTTTCCGCCGGGCATGATGATCATTTCGCCTGTTTTCAGTTGATGAGGCTCCCCCGATATGATGATCTCGGCCTCACCATCGAGAATGTAGACTAAAGCGTCGAAGGGCGCCGTATGTTCGCTCAATCCCTGATCCCGGTCAAAGGCGAAAATGGTTGTTGTTCCAGTCGGTTTCTTTATGATTTCCTTGCTAACGATGGAACCGTCCTGATACGCGACCAGCCCCTCCAGGTTTGATATTTTTTCGGTCATATTCCCTCCATGAGTGAATCATCAAATGGCTCGCTTCCGTCGCCGTAAGCGGGTCGGCCAGCTCGCCGGTTTTCACTGCCTGACAGTTGACGAGACAGTAGTATAAACGTCACGCCTTCGTATATGGTTGCACAGTTGTCAGGCGGGGTATGGGTTCATAGTACTTTTTATTAAATGACATCCGTATCAAGCAGAACCATTAATAATCCCTATTTTGAGCTTCATCTCGCAGCTTGCGGGCGTACATAGCGCTATCTTCAATGGGGTGATCCTTCCATAAGCCCACAATCTTCGATTTCAGCAGATTTTGTGCAGTAGCACCAATGAATTCCGTTATCAGTGGTTCCGTCATTACGATCATCTCGACGCGCTGTCCCTTTCTTAAGGGAAGACCAGACATTTTGAGCTCGCCATCTTTTTTAACGATTTCCAAAATTTGATGCTCTCGTCAAAAGTCGTCACACCGGTGAAAACCGGTGTCCAGTGTTTTGTAACCCTTTAAAATCTCTGGATTCCGGTTTTCACCGGAATGACGATTCGTGGGCATTTTTGACTTTTGAAGAGTTCGTCAAAATTTTAATTGCTTGCATAAAGTCACCTCATTTGCACCTGCACCATTATACTGAACAATGGTCTTGTGCGCGAATCTCCTGCTTCATCCTTCGGAACGCCGCGTCGGCGCTTTCCGAAGGCAGTTCCCGCCGCGGCACCGGTTCCGCTGCCCGCCAGTCGGTCTCACCGATCCCGCGGAAGTGATGGATGGCCTTCTCGATGCTTGCACGATTGATTTCGTCCACATGGATGACCATATTCAGCCCGATGCCGTATCGGTAGGAGCGGTCCATCTTGAATGATTCAAACACTTCCGGCGGTTCGTTCCGGATGATCTCTCCGGTCAGTTTGTCCCAGTATTCGCGATAGGTCAACCCTTCAAAATTATCATAGATCCTCTTAGGTTTTTCCAGAAGGCGGTACATGCGCACGCCGTTTTCCCAGATCGGCTCGAACTTCATCTCTGCTTCGGCGGATTGCTCTTCGGGGGTCAGCATCTCCCATGCCTGAGAGTGAGCCATATCCTCGGTCGTATCCCAGAATTCCTGGACAGCCGTTATGATGACGGCATTCCAGAGGGTCAGTCCGTCGCCGCCGAGGAAGCAGAAATCGGCCCACTGGTTGTAGAGGGCAGGGCGGCCCTGCTCATTGAGGATCTGGTCGCTGGTGAACTGTCCGCCGTAAACCGTATCAGTGGAACGAATCTTTTGTCGAAGACGAATAAAGCTGTCGCGCTGTTTCCGACGGGGAAGACGGCAATAGGGCGTCCATTTCTTGCGTCGCATCATCCGACTCCTTGAAGTGTTTCAGTAGCGCCCGATGAAGGTGGCTACAGCCTTCACGATCCTGAAGGCCCGTTCCAGATCGAATTCCCGAAAATCTTTTTCGCGCAGTACGGTTTTAAATGACGGTTCAGGTCTGGTCATTCAGCACAACCCCCAGCGGCGGTTGATTTTCCCCCGTTTCGGTTTTGTGGGTATCCAAGGGATCAGAAATAGATCATTCACCCCATAAGTTTTCGAAGCTCAGTAGCATCAAAAACCAGCCGAATCGATTTAATCTTCCCATCTGTAACCGTAAAGAACTCAGCTGTTCTAATCACACCTGCAGGACTCATGGTGTCGCAATCATAGAGCAAAGCGGCACCACTTTCAGAAAAGAAGCTTTGAATGATGTTGATTCCCCGAAGCATCTTTTGGAACATAGTGAGCGCAACGATAAAGTCATCAGCCCGACGAAAAGTATCAATGCTTCCTTGAAAATCTAAATCATCTGCCAGGTAAACACGTGCCGCTTCCACATCCCCGTTAGTCCAAGCATTATGATAATTTGTCACAATCTGCTTCGTATCCATTATTCTTCCTCCTTCAATACTCTATTATCTCGATCAGGCCACACTACTTAGTGGTGTGAGCGTTTGGGGCCAAGAGTCAACCGACTGCTCTATTTTTTTATAGGAAGTGTAACCTTATATGAAAATTCATCTACCAGAACAGTAAAAAGCCATTGGCAAAATAAACAAGCCCTATGGCTCCAGTTGCTACCCCTATAGCCCAAATAACTTTCTTTTTCAGCAAAGCGGCAATTGATGAAAGCAAGATGGCTATTTGCAGGAAGATGACTGCGATGCCAAAAATTCCAGAGTGCTTTTGGGCATCATCTCTAATAGATTCCATTTTTTTTGCTTCTTTGGATATTTCGGCCTTTTCTTCATCATATTTTTTTATCTTTTGCGAATAGAGTGCAATTTTCTTTTCATACTCGTTGGTAAGTGCCTTTGTGCCTCTAATCTCAGTTTTTTGAAATTCTAATTCCAATGCTTCCTTTTGGATTTCATACAAATAACCCTTAATGCTTTTTGCCTGATAATAAGCCCATTGGTTAGCAGCTTGCGTTTGAGAAATTACCGAACGCGTGGAAAAGCTACCCCCTTTAAAAGTGGAAAGTGTTGCACAGACAGCAAGGATGACGGTTGTTAAAGCAAGATAATTCAGCCATTTTTCCTTTGGTTCTTCTGCCATAAAAAATTTTACCTCCTTAAAAAATGAATTTTATATTGATGTCTGAGTAATAACGTAAGAGCTACTTAACACCCATTAAGATGTCAAAGTATGTGTAATAACGCTCCCGCACGAGCCGTACCCGAATTTGCCTTTCTCACAAAATAACAAAGACGAGAACCGCCTATGCCGTCTTGTCTGTCAACTGGAGTCCATCAATTTAAGATCTGGTCTCTAAGGGTGGCAATCACCACGAAGACCCTGTGATCATTTTTTCGTTAACATCCAGTAGAATAGACTCAATACGCGCATCGCAGTATCTCGTCGATTTGATTCTATTATCGGCAAATTCCCTATAAAACTTAAGAGGGAATAAGCCGGTTTGCGGTCATGAGTAGTGAAGAGAGCTGCAATGCTTTTAATCCATAAGCTGTGGTCAGCTTATTAAATAACCGCTCTTTCAGCAGTCCCTGATTACCACCAAGACCTCACGATGCTTTTAGCTTACCTCACAGTGAACCGTGAAATGATCTGACTTTTTTCACATCCCGGTGACATAACCCAATCCGAGCATTGCAGCATCTCGACGACCGTAATGTACTGCTGATTATTGCTGATGTCAATAGGTGCATCAAATATCAGTGAAATTTTTGATCACCCAAACTGATTTCCCTAACAGACCCGAATTGTTTCTCGTAGTTATCGAGGTTTTCCTTCAGGGCGTCGATAATTTTTTTAGAGCCTATCCGTAAATAATATTGGTTCTTTTAATTTTTTTCCAGCAGATAATGGAGAACGCTAATTGTATCAGAGCGATATAACTACCGGACAGTTTTTCGTAACGTACCAGAAGCTTCCGGAACCGGTTGAGCCAGGAGTGGGTTAGTTCAACAACCCATCGGCGAGCACGATAACCGGGTATTTCTTTTTTTGCTTTTATCTCTTCACCACGTTCTTTGACATGAGGAATATAGCCATGGGCCTCTATGATTCTCTTGGCTGGATCTCCTGTATATCCCTTGTCAGCACAGAGGTTTTATTCGATCTCCTCTGGTGGCAAGACGATACGATTATCAAGGACTGCAGTCAATTGAGTCACGTCATGCCGGTTCGCTCCGGTTACGACTAGGGATAGCGGGACGCCATGCTCGTCTACAAGGATATGACGCTTGCTGCCTTTTTTCCCCCCGGTCTGTTGGATTGCGTCCTACCTCTTCCTGTGCCATTGGAGCTTTTATCATGGCTCCGTCGATGCTCTGCCATTGCCAGGAAATCCCTTCCATTTCATCATATTCGGCTAGACCGGCGCGCCAAAAGGAAAGGAAGAACCCCGCTTTCATCCAACGGGTGAAATATCCGTGGACAGAACTGGGGCTGCCATAAAGCTCCTTCGGTAAGGCTTTCCATTGACAGCCGGTACGCAGAACGTAGACGATGCCTTCAAATACTTGACGATAGGGAATCGGTTTTCGTCCTCCACCTGCTATCCGTTTATAACTCTTCTCCTTATCCCGTTCCGGCTGAGGAATAAATGGATTGACTCGCTCCCAGAAGGCGTCCGATACCTCCCATGACTGTATCCGCTTTGCCATAAATCAACCTCCTTGACGGTGATGTTAATCTATGGCATTGATTCATAACAAAGATCTTTAAGAAAGTAAACTTTTATTTACGGATAAGCACTAAATCAATATTCCATTGACTCATGCTGTCTCTCTTCATATACTCTCGGTTCACGGAAGCAAATTTTTTATCAAACGGCATTTCACATTTGCAAATGTCTTTGTAAATAGCGCAAAAAATAAATGCAACAGGAGGCATAACTATTATGGCTCAAATATTTTCCGGAATCAGGGTCCTCGATTTGACAAATAATCTCGCAGGCCCCATAGCAACGGCGATGATGGCAGATTTTGGTGCCGAAGTAATTAAAGTGGAGAAACCCGTATTCGGTGATGATTCCCGCGCCTGGCCTTTCCAGATTGATGGCACGAGCAGTTTATTCATACAATGCAACCGCGGTAAGAAATCGATAGTTATCGATTTTAAAAAAGAAACCGATTTGGACATTCTGCGAAAGTTGATTAAAAAAGTGGATGTTTTTGTAGAGAGCTTCAAGCCCGGGGTCATGAGTAACTTTAATTTAACATACGAAGAAGTATGTAAATTGAATCCAACAATTGTTATGTGTTCAATATCCGCTTTTGGCCAGAGCGGTCCTTACAGAGACAGGCCGGGATATGATCTTATTGCCCAGGCCATGAGCGGGGTGATGGATATCAATGGGGATCCTAACGGCCCCCCGCTGAGATTAGGGCCGGCAGTAGCGGACAATACAACAGCTTATCATGCTTTCGGTGCCATTTCCGCAGCATTATTTCACAGGCTGCGTACCGGAGAGGGTCAATTTATTGATGTTTCGCTTCTCGAATGCATGACAATGCAGATTGATTGCTTTGAAATAGTTTCAGCCGGCGGAAACGCAACAAGGAACGGCAATCACAGCAATATGTTAACCCCCTACGGAGTTTTTGGCAAAAAAACAGGCGGCATGATGATAGCGGCACTGAATCCTAAATTGTGGAACATCTTAACTTCATTGATGGGCAGGCCGGAATTTGCCAATGATCCCAAATTTATCACCGTTGCGGAACGGAATAAGAATCAAAGGGAACTCATACCCATTATGGATGAATGGGTGGATTCGTTTGAAAATATAAACGAATTGGAACAACTGCTTATGAAAAATAACATTCCCTGCGCAAGAGTCAGAACGGTAAAAGATTTAATTGATGACCCACACCTCAATTATCGAGGGACTTTAACTGATGTCGATCTGCCTTATTCGAAAAGCAAGCCGAAACTCAAAATAAGAGGAGTAGCAATAAAATATTCCAAAACACCCGGAAAAGTTGGACCCGCACCCACACTTGGGCAACATCAAGAAGAGATTTTAAGGTTGTTATCGGAGGGGGAATAATAATTGCGGTCGATTATTAAGGGCGAGGCTCTCGACCTTTATGAAAAAAGCCAGAATACCCCGTTCTGTGAACGGGGATGAATGGCGGTTATCGGTTCTTTAT
>Ga0209182_10000480_pt1 | contig 10851 bp, 8 predicted proteins | sample LakBais05cmmetaG_FD_185474 | JGI IMG/M metagenome (GOLD analysis project Ga0209182, IMG submission 185474) | Lake sediment microbial communities from Lake Baikal, Russia to study Microbial Dark Matter (Phase II) - Lake Baikal sediment 0-5 cm... | ecosystem: Environmental > Aquatic > Freshwater >...
ATGCATTTCGGCAAATTCCTGGTTTACACGTTCCTTGGTTCGTTCATCTGGAGCGTGGGGCTGGCTTACGGCGGCTATCTGCTCGGTGAGCACTGGGAGAGGGTGCGGGCTATCCTGCGCCCATTCGACCCACTGATAGCGGCGGGTATCGTGGCGCTGGTGGTCTTCTACGTTTACCGGCACGTCCGTCGCCTGAATAAACATACTTGACCTGTTTTGGGCTTCGTGATAGATTGGAAAGGAACGTCCCTGTAGCTCAGTCGGATAGAGCATCTGCCTTCTAAGCAGTTGGTCGCGCGTTCGAGTCGCGCCAGGGACGCCACCAGGCTAACCAGAGCCACTGCTTTTCCAGCATCAACACACAATGTAGCACTATGTCGTAATCATTTTCCTAAAAATGGGGTAGGCTGGGAGCGTGAGGATTTGGAGAAAATGACCCTGTCCGACGCGCTGGCCGCCTATCGCATCTGTGCCCGGGCTGAGGGCCGCAGCCCGAAAACGATTCACTGGATTATGTCAAGTGTCGCCTACTTCAGTGAGTTTCTCGGTCCTGAACAGCAGGAGGTAGCTACGATAACAGTTCAGGACTTCCGGCGCTTCATTATTGCTCTCCAGCAGACCTCGAAGTACCGCCGGCACCCCTTCACCAGGCCGCAGACGGAAAAACTGTCGGCGCAATCGATTCAAACCTATGCGCGCGGCATTCGGGCGTTCTTCGGCTTTCTGCATCGGGAAGGCCTGCTCGAGAGCAACCCGATGGAAAAGGTCAAGATGCCCCGGGTGCCTCAGAAAGTGGTGCCGACTTTTAGCGAACGGGAGCTGGAAAGACTCCTGGCCAAGCCGGATAAGCAGACGGACATCGGTTTTCGCGATTATGCTCTGCTGCTGACCTTCACCGACACCGCCGCCCGGCTGTCGGAAATAGCCACGGTGAAGGTCGACGACGTTGACCTGGAAGAAGGTTATTTGAAAGTCATGGGCAAGGGTGGCAAAGAGAGATATATCCCGTTCGGTCACAAGGTGGCCAAAGCGCTGCTGAAATATAAGATCAAACACCGGCCGGAACCCGTGGGGACCGACCAGTTCTGGCTAACCAGCGACGGGCGTCCCCTTACCTTCGGGCGTATCGAGAAGCTTATCAGCGTATACGGCCGGGAGACTGGCTTCAAACGATGCTATCCCCACAAGCTGAGGCATACCAGCGCCGTAATCTACCTCCGGAACGGCGGTGACCCGTTCAGCCTCCAGAAGAAGCTGGGTCACAGCTTACTTCAGATGACCCGCCACTACTCGAATCTGGCCGATGCTGATGTTCGGGAGAAGCATCTCCGGTTTGGTGTCGCCGATCGGCTAAACGTGTGATTCCCCGTGGGTGAAGCAAGCGGTTTCATTCCTGGTAATGCCCGGGTATCACCACATTGATGGTTTCGGTTTTGCCCCTGACTTTGCCGTCTTTGTTTCTGGCGTAGACCAGCACGGAGATTGTTTCTGGCTTTCCCCACTTGGGTTGTCCGGCCAGGTCGTCAAAATAGATGCCACCGTGGGCGGCAAGCAGGGCTGAGATTTCTTTACCTAGCGCAACCGGAACCCGGTGCGCGGATTTTATCCAATCATGGATAGACTTTTTGGGCCAAAGCAGCTTGCGGCGTGCCGGGATAGGCCCCGGTAACCGGCCGGCGCGGTTAAGACGTCTGACCTGCTCCTCCGACTCAAGGCCGAGTATTACGCGTAAGTCTTCCACATCATAGTACAGATTATCCTCGGACAGCCGGCGCGCCTCAGTGCGTTTCTCCTGGCACGGGCGGCATAGGGTGCCGGGGTTGGAGACTGACAGCACAGCACGGCATTTGGAGCATAGCCTCTTATCCATCTTGTATTTCCCTATCTGAGGCGGAATATTCCCGCCGTATCCATTCTAGCACAGGGGCAGAAGTCTCAGCTATAGGTGGCTTTCCTTCCGTTTGTTCAGACACTGATGGGGCCAAGAATAGTACATTGCGCTGAGGATTCCCCAGGGCCCCGGCTCACCTGAACACTAATCAGGTGCGCGGGTTCGAATCCAACGTAGTGGGTGGTGCTGTACGAAAAGTGGAACCTTTGAACTGGTCTTCAGTCTAACTCATTGACTATGATCATATAAGAGCTATCTAGAGTGAACAATAGTTTCGTGCAACCAGATAGACCTTAATCTGAGTAGATGGTAGCCAGAGACCATCGGCGAGACATCTCAGATACCGCTGAACCAGTAACCAGCTTGTCTCTCACGGACTGTCGCCTTGCGTTCACTCTCACCAGCTGTCGGTGTGTAACTCCACCAAGTGTCACCTAGGCGGCCAAGGCGGTTAAACAGTGTGGGAACTGAGATGCTCGCTCGCTTCACACTAAGAGCGTTGAAGGTCCTGGTGTCGTCAGTGCTCCTTAATCCACTGAATCAGTTCTTCTCTCAAGAACACCCTTTTCTTGCCAATCTTGTGTGAGAGGAGGCCTTGACTCATAAGCTTGTAGAGAGTCTGGTGACTGACTCCAAGGAATTCTTGGGCCTCTTGAAAGGTCATGAATATCCGCTGCAAATCATTGGTACTTTTCTTTTCTTCAGCCACTTTAACCTCCCCGATGTGTGAACTAGATAGTATGTTATCGAGTTTATATGACTTAGGCACAAATAGATGTATATAGACGCATATTGACAAAACACGTAGGTGAGTCCATAATGAAGCAGGCACGCGAACTCGTGAGCTTTCGATTGCGATGATGAGACATTGTATTTCTGCGTACCGGAAGAATTCGACATGCAGACTCAGAATTCTGCGATTCGCTGTTATTGCAACTTTTCTCGCGACCCTTGTTCTTGCGTCTTGCTCGTCGCTACCAGCACCAGCACCGACATCCTCTCCAGCTCCGCTTCCTGGCACAATAACTGACCCAATGGCTGAGGCGGCGACCGAATTAACCAACATCCAAAGCGCCGTAGTCGCCCTGATGACCGATAACCAGCTGAGCTATTTACCGCACCCAGTCCGTACCCCAACAAACGACATGGCGGCTTTCCCAGATGCCACCTCAGCGGTAACCGTTGATAAGGTCAAGAATCCAAGTGGCAATGCCTACAAGGCGGGGGACAAAAACGGCTTCATACTTTTCAACCACGACATCACCGCTGATGGTGCGCAGACTCCCATGGTCAACTATGTTGCTGCCCGGTACACCAAGGGCACTTACACTGTTGATTCGCAAGGAACGGTCACTCAAGTGACCACCGGCCATATAGAACCAATGCCAGCTCCCGCCCCAACACTTAGTCCCGCTCCGGCTCCGAAACCAGTAACAACGGAGACCCAAAGGTCGGGGGAAGAAGCCGCAATTATGGTTTTGGAGAGGCTCCAGAACTTAGCCAAGACGCGCGAGGCAAAAGAATACGTGGCACTGCTTTTCCCCAGTTCTATCCCTTCGCCTAAGTACATGGGAGACCTGAGAGCGTGGGAAGTTGTTCTGGCGGAAGACTCTCATTTTGGCTCACGCGCAGGTTTTGAAGCAGCGGATTGGTTCCAGGATGATTACGACCAACATTTCGCGGGATACGAAGGGTTAATATGGTTAGTATACGGTGACGGCCGGGTTATGCCGTTTGCCGGCGGGGCTCTCAAGATTGAAATTGATATCGAGCAACTCAACACAACGAGAATGCTGGGCAAAAAGGGAACGCCACCGGCACCTGCGTTTGTGCCGCCTCCTACCCTAGCACCCACCCCGGCTCCACAGACTAGGGACGGCCCAGCAGACCTGCCTGTGGATGAGGTGGTGACCCTACTCCCCTATGGCACACATGATAATCCCACGCCAATTAGTCAGAAGTATGGTTCGGTGACTAGCGGTGATGCGCACCTCAGCGCCTCCTTAGCCCTGGATGAGCGACAGGTGATAAAGCTAACGCTTGAGTCAGACGTCCCCATAGACTGGGATAGCAAGGGTTCTTGGGACCAGCCCATGCGTGCAGTCAGCGTCATGTTTGCTGAAATGCGGACGTTCGTTGAGGGAAAGGGGTGGGTCAGCATCTCTAGTTCCGCAAAGAAGGTAAAGAACCTCTATATCACGAACGACACCAAGCGAGTAGAGGTGATACTTAGTCCTGATGACATGGCCGGGTGTGGATTCGAGCCTCCAGGCAAGGGCTTATACAAGCTGATTGCCGTGAACCGTGATAGCGTCCAGAGCCACTACCTCAGGTATACTATGAGCCTGGTGACCACGCCTGCGCCAACCCCGGTACCGACGGCGCAACCTGCTCCGGGCGGTCAAACCTTAAACATCAGGAACCAGGCTAAGACTCTTGTCCTCAACCGTCTTGTTTCCCTCGCAAAAACATCAGACGGTAAACAATTCCTGGCGGAGTTTCAAAGTAGCATTCTGGAGATGGCTTACCTTGTCTTTGATAGCAAAGGTGCCAGCCACGAAATCGGTGATTATCAGGGTCAAGACATCCAAAGCTACTTGGTTGAGTTTGCCTTTCCGGAGAAAGCCTATCTCAGTGGTGTTCTCGGAAAGGAAGTTGAGGCTTGGCCGAAGTTGCAGGAAAATGTGAAGGTGTGCAGATGGGTCGTTGAATTGGATAGCACGGTGCGACCAATCGACCGCAACGCTTATCGCGTGGAGTCCGTGTTGACCTTTCCCATGAATACCTCTTCCTGGACATACCCTGAACTACACCAGCTTGGGGTATCGGGTACACCTGATTTCTTCCATCAAACAGTACCGCGAAAAGACCTGGAGAATGCAGCGTGGGAGCCGGCGGTACTTGAGAAAAAGGTCCGCGAACTGGCTGTAGCATATGAAAGAGCCAATCCCTACGTTGAACCGAACCACGTATGCCGACACATGGCTGCTGAATTGTGGCAAATACTGAAAGACAATGACATTACCAGCCTTGTAGTTGCCGGAAACACTCAAGCCCAGAACGAATGGAAAATAAAGTTTGAATGCGACCACGTCTGGCTGGTCGTCCTGGGGCCCGACAATCTGAACCTTGCTATAGAATGCACTGCTGGCTTAGTCTACGCACCTAGCTATATGAGAGCCTATGAACTGGATTGTGAACGAACATACCGAGAATATGGCACATCAAGTCTCCAGTGGCAAGAAGCACGAAACCTCTATGACCAGGCCTACGCTAAATATCAACAGTATCTGGAAGGCTATTTCTACGGGTCGCCAACGGCTTTCTACGGATCACAGCTATTTCTGTTTTTCCCTTCCAACTGGTAGGCCCTTCCGTCCGGGAGTTTCGGTGGCATCAGAGCTTCATTAAGGTCTCTCTTAGCTAAGGTGGGACCAAATAGCAAGCGCGCGAAGTACACTCGGCTGGAAAGGATGAAGCTCTTTCCTTCACGGCGCTACTGCCTCGGTATGCGTGCCGACTACCTTGCTTTAGAAATGTGCGCTCGATCTGGCCCGCTAGATTCGCTTTACACTGTAAGACCACGCCGCTACTGCACTTTTCGGCTTTGTGTTGTCACAAAAAGTCAGATTGTTCCACCAATCCTTCTTTTTCTTTCGGGTTAAGGCGCCATTCTTCACGCCAAAGAATCAGTGGTGTGCTATCATATTACTCAATAGGTTGGTGAGGGACCAATGGAAAGGAGTGAAGAGATGAGATTAGCCGGAAAAGTCGCCATTATTACCGGGGGTAGTCGGGGAATCGGGCGGGCTATGGCTTTGGCCTTTGCACAGGAGGGAGCGAAAGTAGTTGTCGTTGGAAGAAACAAGTCGCGTTGCCAAGAGGTGTTTGCCCAGATTTCGCGGAGCGGTGGCACAGCCATCAGCATTCAGGCTGATGTTTCCAAGGAAGCCGATGTCGCCGCCATGGTCAGCCAAACCAAAGAGAAATTCAAACGGATAGATATCTTGGTCAATAACGCGGCGGTGAATCTTCCCTTTCGGGAGGTGATTGAACTTACCCTGGATGAATGGAATTGGGTTATCGCAACTAATCTGACGGGACCATTCCTTTGCTCCAGGGCGGTGCTACCACTGATGATTGCCCAGCGCTCCGGCAAAATCATCAATATGTCTTCGCTGGGTGGTCGACAAGGTGCGGCAGGGAGGGCTCCCTATCGACCGGCAAAAGCGGCGATAATCAATTTCACCGAATGTTTGGCGGCTGAGGTCAAGGAGCATGGCATTGATGTTAATGCCATTTGTCCGGGAGTTGTGGCTACGGACATGATGTCTGAAATAACTGGTGGTAAAGTCCCATCTTATGCCATGCCACCGGAAGATATTGCTTCTGTCGCCGTGTTCCTTGCTTCCGATGAAAGTAGAAGTGTTACCGGCACAGCCATTGATGTTTTGGGACTATCCAACCCTGTCTTTGGTGTACAGGCTTCAGTGACGCGAAAGAAATAAACAAACTTAAATGTCTACCAATGCCCCAGGTAAGACTTCTATCCACCGACCATAGGTTGGAATATAATTATAATAGCCCGGAGACAGGCTGAGTGGAAAAGGCAGCAATCATTGGATAAGAAGACATACCTCAGGGCATTGAAAGGGTTGAGGTGCGAGCTATGAAGTATTTGAGCACATATTCCTTTGAAATCGGTCCTATCAGACCGCCTAGCGAAGGCGGAAGTCATTCGCTGCTGCTCCGGGTGACTCGGAATTGCCCCTGGAGTCGGTGTAGGTTCTGTTACGGTACGCTCTACAACCGCGAGAAGTTTCAGCTGAGAACGGTCAAGGAGATCAAGAAGGACATCCAAGCGGCCAAAGCTATCAGCGATGGAATCAAACGGCTATCATGGCAGCTTGGGTATGCTGGGCAGGTCAATAATATTGTCGGGGCAACGCTCGTCTCGGGAGCCCCGGAGCTGAGGGTGAGCCATAGTTTTGCGACCGTGTTTAACTGGCTCGTCTCCGGTGGGCATACGGCGTTCCTTCAAGATGCCGACTCGCTCATTATGCCAACTCCTGACTTAATCGAAGTGCTCAAGTACTTGGAAGAGACGTTCCCAAGCTTGGAAAGGATTACTTCCTATGCCAGAGCCAAGACCATTTATCGTAAAACCCTAGACAAACTAAAACAAATCAGGGCAGCGGGCTTAAACAGGTTACATGTTGGCCTGGAAACCGGCGATGACGAATTGCTGAAATACGTCGATAAAGGTGTGACTGCCGAAGAGCACATTATGGCCGGTAGGAAGGCTAAAGAAGCTGGTTTTGAGTTTTCGGCATACGTTATGCCCGGTTTGGGAGGTCGCACTAGGTCCCAACAACACGCGGAAAACACTGCGCGCGTGCTAAATGAAATCAATCCGGAATACATCAGATTGCGGCCCTTCGTTCCCAGGCCCGATACGCCTTTGTTCAAGGAATATGAAATGGGAGACTTCCAGCTGACGTCACCCCACGAACGATTAAGAGAGCTCAAAACGATGATAGGGACTTTAACAGTTACCTCTCGCTTATGTTTTGACCACATGGTGAATGCTTGGCGAAAGGAATCCGGCGAACTGTTGTTTACGCAAGACTATGAGGGATACAAATTCCCGGAAGAAAAAGGGCTGGTCTTGGAACTGATCGAAGAGGGCCTGCGAATCGGCGAATCGATGCATATCGATACCAAGCATATGGTGGCAATGCCACATTTGTAACTGCAGAAAGCACCTTACTGTTTTTGGGCCCCGCGCAAAACATGGGCCGAAAGTCACTTTTCGATGCAAAGTGCAATAACGATAACTACGCCGACCATATAATAGGGAACAGACTCTCGCGCAATGACCACGAGACTTGCGCTCCCTAGTCGAAGATAGTAGATTATCCTTACATTTGTATATGCCCAATGGCAGCGGTTTGCCTACCGGGTGCCCTAACATGACCCGGTGATGGGGAGGTGCTGGAAATGAGTTCAGTGACGAAGCGGGAACGGATACAGGCGACCTTGGCGGGACGACTAGCCGACAGACCGCCGGTGGCATTGTGGAGACATTGGCCGGTAGATGACCAGGATGATGAGCTACTCGCGGAACGGGCCATGGAATTCCAGAGACGTTATGATTGGGACTTCATCAAAATCCCGCCATCGTCAACTTACTGCGTTGACGACTACGGAGTGAAGCACGAGTATCGCGCCTTACCGACCGGCCCCTGGCAGCTCGGCGAGCGAACATACACAGAGCGAGCCATCAAACAGCTGGCAGACTGGGACCGGATTGAGCCGCTCGACGTAGGCAAAGGAACATACGGGCGCATATTGCGGTGCCTCAGGAGGGTCATCAAGAGACGTGACTCAACGGTACCGGTAATCCAAACGGTGTTCAATCCTATTGGAGTCGCGCGCTACCTTGCCGGTGACGAAATCTTCTTGGCGCATCTGAGACGTGACCCCAGGCGATTGGAGCGAGCGCTCCGCGCCTTGACCAGAACCTGTACCGATTTTGTGCATGCCTCCGTGAGTGAGGGCGCCGACGGGATATTTCTCTCCACATCCGCCGCTAGCTACGACGTTATTAGTGTGAAAGAATACGACAGATTCGGACGTCCATACGACTTGCAGGTTCTCGAAGCGGCTTCAGAAGGCTGGTTCAACATACTTCATATTCATGGCCAGCACCCGATGCTCTCCGAACTAGCTGACTATCCCGTGCATGCCATTAACTGGCACGACAGGTCGGCGGGACCACCCCTCAAAGAAGCTCTTAAAGTCTTTGAAGGTGCTCTCATGGGCGGCGTTGAACAATACCGTATCCTGCACTTGGCGACGCCGGTAGAGGTCGAGGCTCAAGTTCGTGATGCCATCAGGCAGACCAGGGGCCGCCGCCTTATTGTGACCGCTGGTTGCACTTACCCGGTGACTGTTCCGGAGTGCAACCTCATAGCCGTACGCCACGCTGTAGACACGACCTGAGACTCCGTGTACTTTACTGATCTTGAGGAGATGGCAATTCGTCCACCTGCTCGCCTCGGTGCCTTGCCGTGCACTTTTTGGCTTTCTGTGCAGTCATAGAAAGATGGAGAATGTAATTAGGCAAAATGGCTTGTTGTTGCTAAGTTTAGCTGGATCGCTTCTCAGATAATTGGATGATTGGGAAGCGGGGTAACTGCGTATGAGCTATAATTTAGTAGGTTACTCACAATGACCAAGGCTGTTAAGGCACATGAAGGAGGAATGTGGGGAATGGCCAAATATCTAGCTAGAGGAAAAGTCGAACATGAATTTGCGGTTCTAGACAAAAAGGGAATCCATGTGAATTTTCCGGAGAAACTGCCTATAACGATTGGAGAATTTAGAATCGCTAGGTCTCCAAATTTTGAACATTATCTTCGAGAACTAGGCTGGATTGCAGCTAAACAATCCAACAAACCTGATTGGGAATATCCAATGTCCTATCTGTACGTTGAAACCGTGTTTGACATTGAAGACAAAGGGGACCCGTTCGATAAAGCGGACAATATTCTGGAGCAACTTGAAGCAATGTTTAGGTTATACCACACGGGGGGAATCTACATAAGGCTTCACGATGTCTGGCATATTAACGAGGATAAACGTGAACGCATGGTCATCTTCCGAGTAGCCCCTGATAGACCAGAGCCACCAAGAATTGGTCTTCAGGGCGACTACCCGCTGAATGATGAAGTATTGATAGGCTTTCAAACTTATTTCAGTAAATATTGGGGTATTGTTAGTGGCCGGCAAAAGAATTTATGGAGTGCAATATATAGATTTAATTCATCTTACGAGAGGCGCACAATCGAAGATCGGCTGGTGGAATTGATGATAGCGATGGAAGCCATCTACAGCGACAAAGAGTATCATAGGTACAAGATACCACTTCGATGTTCCTGTTTACTTTTCCCGCCGGGGGAAGAAAGAAAGGGCAATTTTAAATTTATTAAGGATTTATACGATGACAGAAGCAAACTTCTACATGGGGGTATCACAGATTTACCGGGAGTAACAACATTTGAAGTGAATCGATTTGAGGATTTGGTTAGAAGATCAATCCAGAAGTTTATGGACATTTTCAAAGAAGGGAAACCTATCCCAGACGGACCCCAGCTCGATGATATCTTATTTTTCACTTAGTCTAAGCCTATTACCCGCTTCTCGTTATTCAATCTCACTTCCTTACGGTTGCTGACTAGGCAAAATACCTTTCGACTAATTATTATGTTACCGGTGTGGAAAATTTCCCCGTACCGACCCACGGTATTGCCTGAGTTTCAAGGCAAAAAGGTCGAAGTTAGCGTCCCTATCTGTGACCTTTTTGCGCATGATTTGCGTTTCTGAAAGGCATACCCGATAATCGCGAGGTGGATCTCAGCAGTCAAAGCAACATTTTTCTCTCTTTCAAGTACACAAGAACCGAGATATCCCCTAAACCAATACGTACACTGGCCGGATCGCTCGCTATGTGAAAGACAGTTATCCCTTCTGTATCACAGCGCTCTTCTCAAATATCGATTTCAAGCTGTAAGTCGTACGACTTAAGTCGTACGACAGCCTCAAATGGTGCACGAAAATGCACGTGAAATACACAAAAACGGCCCTTATCAACGCTGTTTTATAGGCCTACTATAACCGAAGTTAGGCTTATCGGCACACAGCCCGAACCCATGTGTTCATTGAGTGTAGGTGATGGGCACTTTTCTTCCCAAAACTGCAAGAAACTTGCAGGTGTGACGCATGACATCTTGGTAACAGAGAGCCGGCTTTTCCGGGCGGTGGCTGGAGACGTTCATGCGTCTAACTAAGGGGACGCATAGACGGCGCCGATTGAAACGAAAGACGGAGTAAGGAATTAGGTGCCTATTTTTGCCGCACGAATTGGCCTTCTGGTTGCTCGCCGGGCTGCTGACCTG
>Ga0209182_10000481_pt1 | contig 10845 bp, 13 predicted proteins | sample LakBais05cmmetaG_FD_185474 | JGI IMG/M metagenome (GOLD analysis project Ga0209182, IMG submission 185474) | Lake sediment microbial communities from Lake Baikal, Russia to study Microbial Dark Matter (Phase II) - Lake Baikal sediment 0-5 cm... | ecosystem: Environmental > Aquatic > Freshwater...
GCGCGGTCGCAATATCGTAAAAGGGAGCCAGTATATCAAATACTTTCTTTACGAGCGAGTAATATTTCCTTTCATCATCCATTGTTCTGTCTGACATGATTTTATTGACCCCTTTCCACTAATCAATTGTTCCGTTTCATATAAGCTCAAAGGTGGAAAAGTCTGCCGCTTTGCGACGCTGACAACCTGCCTAAATCTAAGCCCCCTTAAGAAGAGTCTCTATAGCACAACCAAGCGCCCATGAATCGATTGAAGTGAAGAACCAGTAGAGTTCGTCTACTTTTGCTTCTTACTTAGTCGCGGCAGGAATGCCGGCACCTCCGTCATGTATTCTCGGTAAGCTGGCAAGCGCTGCAATAAGTCCAATTCCTCCAACCGGGATTGCACAAAGAACATTCCGAGCCCAAGGGTACAGGCGACTACAACAGCGGAAGTCGGCCGTAACAGAGCTAGGCCGATAAAACCCAGCATCATCCCCCCATAGATAGGGTGACGTACGTAAGAATAGAGTTCTCGGCGCACCAAGAAGTCCCGTACGGAGGGCATATGAGTCCGCCAGCGAAGGGTTAAGTGTCCTGAAATTATGGGTACTAGTCCTATCGCGATTAGGAACCAACCCAATCCCTGAATTACTTTGCTAGAGGGAAACAGCAGTGGTGTGGGCACTCGCCAGGCTAGGAAGAAAGCCAGCATCAGTAACGGAATACCTAAAACGTTCCTTAGGATGAAAGTAGCCAGTTGACCACTCCGTTCACTCCAGCGTTTAGAGTAAGCAGCCGTGAAAGCACTAGCTCCTACCAGCGCAAACCCAATCGCTAGCGGAATCAGAAATAACCAGTCCATCTCTTAAACCTCCTTTTCAACCAGGGGCAAAGCGGCGTCAGAGAATCGTAGGCCAGTGCTGGCGTAAACTTCTTACCCATTTTTCACCTGAAGATTACCAGCCTGGTTATTCGAACTCATGCTTCAATTCTTGTATTCACATCGCCTGAATTTTTAGCTGGGAGCTCCCGTGGCTATGTTGGTCCTGGTCTTTCTCCATAGATATACAATGGCCGCCACCGATATTACTAAAATGCCTACCGCCACCACCTGGGCTTCCTGCAAGCCCCAGAACCAGATTTTTTCTTGACGCACAAAGGTAAATACGAATCGACCTAGGGCATAGATTGATAAATAGCTGAGGAACAGAAGGCCGTCGGTCTTCAAGTGGCGGCGCAGCTTCAGTGCTATTGCTAGCCCCACCAGATTCCATAGCTGGTCATATACCGGGTAAGGATGGACAGGTACGCCTAATAAACCGGCGGGAACCATTGCGCCGGGATTAATATAAGTGAAGTCCCAGGGTAAGGTAGTAGCACCACCAACAGCATCCCCGTCTATGATACAGGCAAACCTGCCGATTATCTGGGCGACAAGTAATCCTGGAACCAGGGTGTCGGCAAGGCGGCCGAACGATATCTGCTTTAGCCTGGTAAAGATGACAGCTGCCAAACCTCCGCCGGCCAATGCACCCCAGATAGCCAGGCCGCCCTGCCAAAGCGCAAATATCTGAAGCGGGTTACCCGCGTAATATTCCCATCGGTCTATGACGTGGAACAGCCTGGCTCCCACAATGCCTCCAATCAGAACCCAGGGGACCAGGGAATAGATTACCTCGGTTGAAATGCCTTTTCTCTTGCCCTCTTTTAGCGAAATCGCAACCGCGGCAATGATTGCCAGTATCACGAAGATGCTATACCAGTTCAGCATAAAGTGCCCGATCCGCAATGCCACCGGGTCGATATTAATGACAATACCGCTCATTTGTCCTCACCTCAACCTGTTCCTCGCAATTTCGTTTCACGACCAACTTAATTCCGTCGGTAGCCGTGACTTCTACCCTTTCGCCGGGTCGCAAAGTTTCAGTGCTGCGCGCCGTCCATAGCTCATGCCCGGCTTTGACCAGGTATTGACCATAACCCTGGCTCTCCACAGAAACCACCATAGCTTCGGTGCCAATCAAGCTCTTGAAGCCCTCCTTTGGTGACATCATCATTGCCCTGACCACCTTATAGCCCAACAGGCCAGAGACTATCCACAGTAAGACATTGATCGGCAGGGCATATTCCAGTGGGAGTACCCAGAACAATGGTATCCCCGCCAGTGGAATCAGGAAAATCAGATGACACATATCCTCTTCTTTCTCCTTGTGGACTTCAACAGGTTACGGCAGATGATTATAGTAGATTCACGTCGTGGTTTGCCCGGTTACTGGCGATGTCGTAACCAACCGCGGCATGAACATGGACACCTTCCGCCGGTAGGCCACATACTTGTCGCCAAAGTGGTCTTCCATTTCCTTCTCTTCCCGGCGAGCTAACCGATAGTACATGAACATCAGAATAGGCCACATCACCAGCGTGACAATGGTTGGCCACTGAATTAGCATACCCACCGTAATCAAGAAGAGGCCAAAGTACTGAGGGTGTCTCACCCGGTCATAAATTCCTGAAGTCACCAGTTCTCCGTTGGCTTTGTGTATCTGCTTCCAGGCTCTACTCATGATTATCAGCCCAACCAACATGACTGCTCCGCCAAGAAACATGAACAACCCTGAAAGGAATTCAGAACCGCCGAAGAAGACTGCGAGCAGATTGCCACTAACATGACTGAAGGGATTCGTGGCAGGATAGCGGCTCCCCAGTATTGAAGTGAGTACGTAGACGGTCAGCGGAAAGCCGTACATCTCGGTAAAGAGGGCGACCACAAAGGCCGTAAACGTCCCCATCGAGCGCCACTCCCACCGCTTCTTCGGCTTTAGAAAGCTGAAAACAAAAAAGATGAATATACCAGCGTTAATCATTACCAAAGGCCACATTCCGTAGGCATACGATGCTGTCATTGATTCCTCCCTATCCAATACCTATCGTGTGCTGCTCCCCTTGTGTTGACCCAACTCGGGGAAGAGTGCTGATTTTCCTCATTTACGATAGTCTGGGGCTCACATATTATGATGACCGCCGTGGCCAGCCATCTCTTGCCCTCCTCCGGTATACTTGGCCGGGTTTGCGTCAAATGTTTTCTTACAGGCCGAAGAGCAGAAGTAGTAGGTCTTGCCCATGTACTCGGACTTGGCTGGTGCCGTTTTCGGGTCTACGTCCATGCCACATACTGGGTCTTTTACCTTTGACGCACTGGCCATCGGGCTGTGCTCCTTCATCCCGACTGGCGCCATCTTCATACTTTCCTCTTTTTCAGTTTTCTTGCCAAAAAGCTTGCCAAACAGTCCCATATTATCCTCCTTTATTTTCTCTGGCCAGTTATGCCGCGGGGCTTGGTTTATCTTTTGGTGTACCTCTCGACCACTTCTAGCAACTCGTTCACGTAATCGTCGCTATGGTCGTTTCGATTAATGGCATCCCTAACGCAACCCTGGATATGGTCCTTCATAATGATGGCGGCTACTTTTTGCGTCCCGGCAATTATTGAGTAGAGCTGATTAAGTACATCAACACAGTACTTGTCTTGTTCAACCATCTTCCGGATGCCTTTAAGCTGCCCCTCCATTTTTCTCAAGCGGAGTAAGATTTTCTCCTTGTCACTTAAATACGAAGGCATCGTTTACCTCCATGATGAATTATTGTATGCCCTATGGGGGCATCACTCGTATTATAATAGACCCCGGTGTCCGTGTCAAGACCTGCACTAATTGACGCCATTCCAACAGGGGCACTCTAATGAAAATCTTATCTTCTTCTAAGGAGATTCTTATGTTCTGGTATTGCGAGGAAAGCTTGACACTGCCATTAATAGAGTGTATGCTTATTATTGTGATGCCCTACGGGGGCATTGGGCATAGTCCAAATATTCTTCTGAGTTTAAGGTGCCCAGACCAGAATCGTGGGAAAGGTGGTGAAAAACAATGGTTGAATTCTTGAAAAGCTACGGCATCTGGATAGTGCTGGGACTCTTCTTACTGCTCATGCTCCGCGGTCATGCGCACAGAGGCGGTGGGTACCGTGTAGTCACCCAGCACAACCAGGAGGAACCGGAAAAGAAGAAGGGGCAACAGGAATCGGGGACACACAGTTCAGGGTGTCACTAGCAGGAGCAAGCCATGTGGCGAAGGTACTTGAAACGGCAGAGCGCACTTGAACAGGCAATGACTCCCAATTTTCGTGGAACGCGACTTTTTCTGGCGTTGATGCTGTGACTGTGCACTCTACCTTTGCTGGCTTTCCTGGCGGCTCCTTTTCTGGGATGGAAGGTAACCACTTACCTGGCGGGGTTCCTGCTGGTGGCCGACCTGGTCGCCTGCTGGTTTTTATGTGCCTTTCTTCCACCAAAATCAGGGCAATAAGTTCTAAATGGAGGTCTACGTATGACAGACGGTAAAGATTTCAAGAAAGCGACTCTATCCATCGGCGGCATGACGTGCGCTTCCTGCGTGGCCCATGTCGAGGACGCGCTCAAGGGTGTGCGTGGTGTGAAGGGAGCAGTAGTCAACCTGGCCACGGGTAAGGCATCCGTTGATTTTGACCCGTCGCAGGCATCCCTTTCAGTCATGAAGAAAGCGGTAGATGAGATAGGATATGAAGTCGTCCTGAGCACCGCATCACTGCGGGTGACCGGCATGACCTGCGCATCGTGCGTTGAGAACATCCAGAAGGCAGTGGGTGACCTGCCGGGTGTAGCTAAGGTGGTGGTCAACCTCGCCGCTGGCACCGCTCGCGTCGAGTACGAGCCAGCGATAACGCCGCTTTCTGAGATAAAAAAAGCAATACAGGCGCTTGGCTACGGGGCGGAGGAGCGTGCCGAAGGGCAGGAAGCCCTGGACCGGGAGAAAGAGGCACGTCAGCGGGAGATAAAGCGCCAGCGCACCAATCTTATTATCTCCTGGTCTATTGGCTTCCTGGTAGTGCTGGGAACCTTCCAGCCTTACTGGTTCCTGCCCAGTATTATCCCGGCCTGGATGAACAACAAGGTCTTCCTCTTTTTCTTGACCACACCAATCGTGTTCGGTCCCGGCAGGCAGTTCTTTACTAACAGCTGGAACGGCTTAAAACGCGGACTGACTGATATGAATCTGCTCTACGCCACTGGTATCGGTGCTGCCTACTTTATCGCGGTTATCAACACCTTCTGGCCTGATGCTGGCTTTGGCGGCAGGGAGGCTACCTTTTACGAGGCAGCAGCGCTGCTCACTGCCTTCATCATCCTGGGCAGATACCTTGAAGCGATTACCAGGGGACGCACTTCGGAGGCCATCAGGCGGTTGATGAAGCTCCAGCCGAAGAAAGCCAGGGTGCTAAGAGATGGCCAAGAGGTGGAGATTCCCGCCGAAGAGGTACAGATAGACGATGTACTGTTGGTACGTCCAGGCGAGGCGATTCCAGTAGACGGCTTAGTGCTTGAGGGTTACTCCGCTGTTGACCAGTCCATGATTACCGGGGAAAGCATGCCGGTAGAGAAAAAGGCTGGCGACGAGGTAATCGGCGGCACCATCAATAAGACCGGCGCCTTCCGGTTTAAGGCTACCCGCGTGGGCAAAGATACGGCGCTGTCCCAGATTATCAAGCTGGTGGAGGACGCACAAACGACTAAAGCCCCGATTCAAAAGCTCGCGGACAAGGTCGCCGGGCATTTCATCCTGGGCGTCCATGCCTTGGCACTCATCGTATTCCTGTTCTGGTTCTTTGTCGGCTACGGTCTGTGGTTTGTCCCGGAGAGCCGGCTGATACTTACCCCTTACGTCCTTGCCGGAATGGGAGTCTTTGGCTTCGCTTTGCTCACATCAGTGACCGTGCTCATCATCTCCTGCCCCTGCGCCGTGGGGCTGGCTACGCCCAGCGCCATCATGGCCGGGAGTGGCAAGGGGGCAGAGCACGGCATACTCTTCAAAGAGGCGGAAGCCATCGAGAACACTGCCAAGCTCAAGGCGGTTATCTTCGATAAGACCGGTACGCTTACCAAAGGTGAACCCTCAGTGACCGATGTCATGGCATTAGGTAGCTTTTCGCAGGATGAGGTACTGCACATGGCGGCCGTGGCTGAGAAGAACTCGGAGCATCCCCTGGGAGAAGCAATAGTGCGCGGCGCTCGGCAAAGGGGATTAGAACCGCAGGACGCCGAGAGCTTTAACGCTATCCCCGGACATGGCGTCGAAGCCACGTCCAACGGCCACACCATCTTGTTGGGCAACCGGAAGCTGATGGCGGAGCGAAACATCGGTATGGACGGACAGATGCCCGAAGCGGAGCGTCTCGAGAGAGAAGGCAAGACCGCCATGTTTGTTGCCGTTGACGGCAAGCCGGCAGGAATTGTCGCCGTGGCGGACACCCTGAAAGAGACCTCAGCCCTGGCAGTAAAGGAACTGCATCGGATGGGTATCCAGGTGGCGATGATAACCGGGGACAACCGCCGCACCGCTGAGGCTATCGCCCGGCAGGTAGGTATCGACCGCGTGCTGGCGGAGGTGCTCCCGGCGGATAAGGCCAACGAGGTGAGGAAGCTTCAAGCCGAGGGTCTCAAAGTGGCTATGGTTGGGGATGGCATTAACGATGCCCCTGCCCTCGCTCAGGCCGACGTAGGCATCGCTATCGGCTCAGGCACCGACATCGCCAAGGAAACCGGTCACGTCATTCTGATCAAGGATGACCTCATGGACGTGATAGCGGCACTGCAAATAGGCCGCCAGACGCTGCGCCTCATCAAGCAGAACCTGTTCTGGGCCTTCAGCTATAACACCCTGTCTATCCCCATCGGGGCCGGCCTGCTCTACCCCTTCTTTGCCCAGATGGTCAGCCCCGAGCTGGCAGCCCTGCTCATGGCTACCAGTTCAATATCGGTAACCCTTAATACCCTGCGGATGCGCAGCTACATCCCGCAAGTAAGACGTCACGGGCAGACGGGTGCTCTAGCGCCGGCTGTGATGCGAGAACCGTCTGTAAATTAGTTGGAGGGAGACAATGAACATTCGCAGCGCACGTTTCATAAGCGCCTTAATTTACCTGGGCACGGCCCTGCTGGCGGCTGCACTGTTTCTGGTCGCCACATCAGGCGGTGACTATGACTGGGTCGCCCGGGCGGGCGGTGCCGGCTGGGTCTTCATGCTTACCACCATTGTCCTCATGCCGGTGGTTATACCGCTGGTGAAGAGAAAATATAACAGGTGAGGGGGTGAAACATGGACCTAGGGTTAAAGGCGAGCGAAAATCCACAGGACAGACTTGTGTTAACGCTTAACCGGAGGGATTTGGTACTACTGAACCTGTGCCTGGAAGTGGTAGCTCATGACCATACTAAAGGTGGTAACCTTCACTTTGATATCGAGAGCACTGCTGTATCCTAATTGCCAGAAAACTAACGGAACGGGACTTCTTCCGTTATCATCCATCCTACTGCGCATAGTCAAGCTCCAAGCCAAGCAGATCTATGATGGCTTCCTCAACCTCGCCTACCGAAGCACCCCAGGGCACGTAGGCAGCATTCCCTTCAATCACATGCCCTTCGTCAACCACGCAACACCTGCACAGACAAGGCTCAGAGGTGCCGATAAGCCTCTTCTTCGGGCACAAATCCGTGAACGCCGGCTTCTCTCCGTAGAGAGAGGTGAATATCCTCAGCGACAGCTCACACCCAATCAGGGCTATTTCGTTTGCTGGCACTTTCAGGCCGGGTATCTGGTCCAAATACAAGGCACTTTCCACACCTTCCAGAATAGCTAGACTCGCGGCATAGCAGGGAAACATAACGTGTTGTGTGTTTCTCGTCCGGGCCAGTTCGTCCAGGTCCAGAATCTTTGGGATAATTCTTACGGGCTTTTTGATTCTCCCGGTGCCCAGGGCGGCTTCCGCCAGTTCTACGATTTTGGGCGGATTGGGAGGCACTACGTCAAATACAACAAGGGGCGTCGTTTTTTCCTTGTGAACAAAGGATATGTGCTCAAATTTACCCTTTACAATCAAAGCATCCTTTCCCGTCTCTTCCGCGATTCTTACCATGACGCTGGGATTCTGCACGTCCACTTCCGGGTTTTCGAGGTACACCGTATCCGGCGGTAGTGATACGATTTCCATTTTCTCAATCTTCCTGAACAATCCTTGCTCTCTGGCTTTACCCATTCTCACAACCGCCCAGTCCGAGCCGTTATTTAGTACCATGTAATTGGTATTTGTGTACACCGACTTGCCTGAAACCTCCTCCATGATGTTTCTCTTTGCTAGAGGAAAGGAAACTTTCTTTACACCTACCTCGCGGCAATGTCTGGGTATCATGATTCACATCCTTTTTCGGTTAGTCTCCTCTACCGACTGCCAGCATTCTTTCAACAGGACGCTTTGCCCTCCTGATGACATCTCGCGGCAGGCTAACCTCCGGCTGCAGTGTTTCCAGGGCTTCGAGAACATTTTCCAGCTTTACCTTCTTCTGGGTCCGACAGTAGGCTTTCTCGACTGCGTAGAACTCCTTATCCGGGTTATCCTCTATCATGGCGTTCACCAGTTCCAGCTCGGTGGCGACTATAAATTCTCGTTCGTCGGAGTTTGCCCCGTACTTTACCATGCCATCGGTGGAGAGCACGGCATCCGCCATATCGACTACGTCAGGCGTGCATTCCGGATGCACGACAATCTTGGCACGCGGGTGAGCGCGGGCTAGCTCTAGGATGTCCTGCTTCAGTATCATTTGATGCACGGCACAAAATCCTGGCCATATTATCATCTCTTTGTCAGGCACGTGTTTCTTTATGTACGAGCCGAGGTTTCGGTCGGGGACAAAGATTATCTCTTCGGCTTCCAGAGATTTCGTTATTCTGACCGCATTCGATGAGGTGCAGCAGATGTCCATTTCGCACTTGCATTCCGCCGACGTGTTAAGGTAACCGACCACTTTAGCATTGGGATAGGCCTTCTTCAAATCCCGCAACTCTTCAAGTGTAATCATCGCGGCCATAGGACACTTGGCCGCACAGTTCGCATATAAGACGGTCTTATCTGAAGCCAGGATTTTAGTGGTTTCAACCATAAAGTCAGGGCCGCAGACGACAATGACAGGTTGTTCCACTTCCCTTGCAAGCATTGAGAGGGATAGCGTATCTCCAACGTAGTCAGCTACAAATTTGATTTCAGGACTCTGGTAGTTGTGGGCTAGAATGACCGCATTCCTCCGTTTTTTCAATTTAAGGATTTTCTCCACTACCTTCAACTCGGGCAAATCATCATATGACATTGTGCTCATCTTGAATCACTCTCCGGCCTTAATGGCAACTGGATTCACCTTGAGAGTTCTGGCCTGCTGAGGCAGTAAGGTCTAACCCCTCCAGACTCAGTCTCTTCATAACGAGCCCCTTAACGGTTATGAAGAGTGGATTCGTGCTTCGTTTAGCCATATTGAAGACCGGCTTAGCCAAATAAACCGGAATCCCGGCCTGGGTATCTACTTTAACAAAACCGTTGCCCGGCTTCCCACCGTCAACCATCACGATATTGACAGAGGGAGTGCTGGTACTGGGACCGCCTTCACCACACCCTCCACTACCCTCACACCCCCCACCGCCTGACCTGGTGCCCAGATTTACCAGTATCATTGGGGCTTTGAGCCTTTTTGACTGTATGAATTTCAGAGCTTTCTCTTCAATTTGAATGTTCACACTTTTATCAGATGTTGCCATTTGCTTTCTCCTTTTTTGTCCTCTACCTGACTCCTATAGAAGTATCGTGCAGTTGACACTCCTGATTCTACCGAGCAGAGCTTAATCCCATATTAAGAAATGCTTAGTATGAGCTTAGAAACTGCCGACCTCCCGTACCATATGCAGAATTCCCCTTTTCTGCACCCCTTTTGTCCACCACTGGATGACAAGGTGTAACTGGAATGTAGGCAAAAAGTAAACCGGGTCGGATTCTGGTTTTGGCATTGTTCGCACTATGGTTTTTAGGGGGCGTGTTTCTGCTGGCAAGCGTGATAGCTTGATGAGTATTGTGTGCTCGGTATGATATTGAGAAATTGCTTCCCCGAAAGGTATTCACAGTACAAGACAATTAGATATAGGGTTTATCTACCCCACGGCGGGCCACTTTTCCTGGATGGGCTACCCGAGTTCGGGCGTTCTCCTGCGTAAGCCCCCGCGAGAACAAGGCGGTGGTCCATCAGTAGAGCACGCGGCGTTGTGTTTTTTCTTCAATGAACTTCCAAGGTTAGTTCAGACTACAAAAGACCCTCGCCAGCAGTTGGAGGTGGAATGAACCCAGCTACCGGCAAACTAGAAAGCAGGTGCTGGAATAGAACCCGAAGGTGTTCTGTGGAACCTATTCCCCAAGAGAAATCTGTGTGGGGAAGGGGAAAATGAAAGAAGGGTCGGCACCCCTTCAGGGTGAACCCCTCAGGGTGAACCCTCTTAAACGCCCCGACACTAATAGGCCTTTGGCTCGCCATCTCAGAACCCTAGTGCGGTTTGACGGACACTTTGTTCAGCATAGCAAAGCCAAACGGGTTCAGCTTGTAGCCTTCCACGTAGGGTTTGACCAGGACAAAGTTCCTCCCGAAGTAGAGGGCCAGAACACCCACATCATTCACCAGCTTCTGCTCCGCCTGCTGGTAGAGTTTGAGGCTGGCGGCATAGTCCTGCTCCACGTTGGCTCTATCGATAATAGCATCGAATTCCGGACTGCTGTACTCGCCGTAGTTGTTGTCCTGGCCCGAGTGGAACAGGATATCGAGGAAGTTCTGCGGGTGCGGGTAGTCGGCCACCCAGCCGATGGAGTACATCTCGTCCTTCTCCGCCTTCAGATTGTAGAGAAAGACCTGCGGCTCAAGCTGTCGCACCTTGACCTCCACCCCGAGGTTCTGCCGCCACTCCTGGAC
>Ga0209182_10000482_pt1 | contig 10839 bp, 11 predicted proteins | sample LakBais05cmmetaG_FD_185474 | JGI IMG/M metagenome (GOLD analysis project Ga0209182, IMG submission 185474) | Lake sediment microbial communities from Lake Baikal, Russia to study Microbial Dark Matter (Phase II) - Lake Baikal sediment 0-5 cm... | ecosystem: Environmental > Aquatic > Freshwater...
GTCTTGGCCTACTTGGCGCGTTCCCGGAGAGTCTTCAGGGTCGCTTCCAGCCGCTTGACCTCCTCGCCGTAGGCGGCGAAATTCCCCTGCCGGAGCAGCTCCTGCGCTCGATTGTACTGCTGCCACGCCTGATCCGCCAACCCCCGGACGCCGATCTCCTGGGGCTGCGGTTGGCCTGCCGGGCCCGGCGTCGCCATCCGCGCCAGCGCCTTTCCGCCGATGCCGAAGAGCTGCGCAAGCGCGGCCTCCAAGTTCTCCTCCATGGCGATCTGATTTCCCATCGAGACGATGACCCGTTTCAATTCGGGGAGCGAGCCCTTCTCTGCGGCGAGGTAGAGCGGCTGGACGTAGAGGAGGGACTTCTCGATCGGGATGGCCAGCATGCTACCGCGGATGACCTGGGAGCCGCGCTGGCTCCACAGGGTGAGCTGTTGCGAGATGACCGAGTCCTGATCGATGCGGGCATCGATCTGCCGCGGCCCGTAGATCAGCTTCTGCTTGGGGAAGTTGTAGGCGGTGAGCTTCCCGTAATCCGGCCCGTCGCTGCGCGCCGCCATCCAGGCGATCATGTTGTCCTTCTTGCTGGGATTGAACAGGGAGAGCAGGACGTATTCCTCGGCCTTCTCCCCGGGAAGCCGCATGATGGTGTAATACGGCTCCATCTCCCGCTCCTGGCCCTCCACCATGTGCTTGGGGATGTTCCACAGATCCTCTTTGTTGTAGAAAACCTGTGGGTCCTGCATGTGGTAGGTGGCATACATCCGGGCCTGGATCGTGAACATCCCCTGGGGATACCGGATGTGCGGCTGCAGGTCGGCGGGCATCGCGGACAGGGGCTGGAAGAGACCCGGGAAGGCCTTGGCGTACGTCGCGACCACCGGATCGGCCGGATCGCTCAGGTAGAAAGCTAGGGTGCCGTGGTAGGCATCCACCACCGCCTTGACGGAGTTCCGGATGTAGTTACCCATACCCCGGACGGGCTCGGAGTAGGGGAACTTGTTGCTGGTGGTATAGCCGTCGATGATCCAGACCAGGCGACCGTCCTGCCCCACGACCAGATATGGATCTCGGTCGAACTGGATGAACGGGGCAGCCTTCTTCACGCGCTCTTCGATATCGCGGTGATACATCACACGGCTCTCGCCGATGATGTCATTGGAGAGGAGGATCTTGATATCGCCGAATCGGAGGGCGAACAGCATCTTGCGGAACACCGACTGGACAGGCACTCCGCCCTGGCCGGTGTAGGAGGTGTAGACGTTCTTGTCACCGGCGGGGTAGTCCAGCTCCTGCGCCCGGGTCTTCACGAAGACATAGTCGCCGCCGACATCGTTGGCGATCTCTCCGTAATAGATCTCGGGCCGGGTCACCTTGATCGGCCCCGTAGATGCGGGGGGAATATCTTTGATCCAGAAGTCGGGGAGCCCCTCGGGTGTGATCCGGTTGACGGGGCCCATCACGATCCCGTACCCGTGGGTGTAGGTGAGTCGCTCGTTGATCCAGATCCGACTGGGGAGGTTCCGGTAGGACAACTCGCGAGCCGAGAGCATGACCTGGCGGAGCTGGCCGTCCACCATGTATCGGTCGTTGTCCACGTCCACGAACTTGTAGTAGGTCCGGATCTCCTGGAGCTGGGCGTACGTCACGAGAAGGGGCCGGCGGTCCCACAGGCGGATGTTCTTGATGGTGGCGTCGTTCTTGAGCAGGTCCTCCGCTCGCAGGGTCTCCTCGGCGGGGAATTCCTCTTCCTTGATCCGATCCAGACCATACGCCAGCCGGGTGTACTTGATGTTCTGTTCGATGTACGGCCGCTCGGCGACCATCTCGTTGGGGACCACGCGCAGGCGCTGCATGACGTTGGGGACCACGCCGAGCCCCAGGACGTTGGCGGCCAGGAGCACGCCGAGCGCCACGAGCACGACGCGGAAGCCCTGACGGCCGATCTGCCAGATGCACACCGCGGCGGAGATCAGGGCGAGGATCGCGAGAATGCGCAGGGCGGGGAGGGTGGCGTGAATGTCGCTGAAACCGGCGCCGGAGACGATGCCGCGCACGGAGGTGAGCAAACTAAACGTGTCCAGATAATACCCGCCCGCCTTCACCACGAGGAGGAGGGCGCCCAGCGTGAGGAGGTGGGCCCGTGCCCGTGTCGTCATCGTGGGTCCTTGCGGGGTGATCTGAACGCCCCGATGGAGGACGTAGGTGGCGAGCACCAAGAGAAGGGTGCCGCCCAGGAGGAGCATGGCCCAGCCGTAGAGAGTCTCCAGGAACGGCAGTCGGAACACGTAGAAGCTGATGTCCCGGCCGAAGAGCGGATCCAGCGCGTTGAAGGGCTGCGCGTTCAGGAAGCGGAGGACCGTCTCCCACTGCGAAGCCGCCTGCATGGCTGCCAGAAAGCCAAGGACCAGCGCCCCGGGGAGCAGGAATTTTCGCACCAGCGGCTCGATCACCAGGCGGCTGGGCAGCCCGAGAGGATCCTCCAGCTCCACCAAGACGTCGCCTGACGTGGGACGGGCCGCCAGCCAAACGTTGAGGTAGAGGAGGAGCGCGACGAGCAGGCCGCCGCCGATTCCCAGGAGCAGCTTGAGGCCCAAGACGGTTGTGAAAACGGAAACCAGCTTGACTTCCTGGAACCAGAGGTAGTCGGTGTAGAGGGGCAGGACCTGGCCGGCCACGTTCAGCAAGACAAAGACGACCAGGATCGGCCCGATGAGCGATCGGGGTAGCATCATAAGGACTCCTTCTGACAGTCGGAGTTGACGGATAGACTGTTATAGCCCAGACGGGAGAATCTTGTCAATCAATCCCGGAGGAGAGTCGTCGCCACGACCCGATGGGTGTGGCGGGACCATCGAGGCCGGTTCCGGGGGGAGCGGGCGCTTCCCCGGCCCTTGCTTTTTCCGGGAGCCTGACTATAATCTGGTTGCGCCTTTGATGCGGCCATCGCCAGGCCTTCTCCGTCTCCGATAGTTGCCTGTTGAGGTCTATCCGCACAACCACGTTCATTCAGGAGGGTGCTCATGCCGACTTACGATTTTCGCTGCGGCGGTTGCCGGAAGAAGTTTTCGCTGGTCATGTCCATCAGCGAGCGGGGGCGGAAGCGCATCAAGTGCCCGAAGTGCGGGTCGCAGCGGGTTGAGACGGTCTTCTCGTCTTTCTCTGCCAAGACGTCGCGCAAAAGCTAGGGACCCCCATCCCGGGGGTGTGGCGAGAAGAGGCGGCGCACCGCTCCCCGGATCGCGGGGGACTCTGCATCGCCATACCCTGCGCGCGAGCCCTGCCCGTGGGGTGTCTGTAATGGAGAACCGATGATCCTCGTGACGGGAGCCTCCGGCTTCCTGGGACGCCACCTCATCCGTCGGCTGATCAGCGCCGGCGAACCGGTGCGGTGTGTCGGTCGGCCCGGATCGCCGGGGGTCGATTGGCTCAGATCGCAGGGGGTCGAGGTGGCGGTGACCCCCCTCTGGGACCCGGAGGGGGTCAGGTTGGCCTGCCGGGGGGCTCGGCGCATCATCCACCTGGCCGCACCGATCCGAGAGGTGCGGGATGCGGTGGTGGATCGGTTCCACCGCCAGGGAACGGCTTGCCTCGTGGAAGCCGCCCGGGCGGCCCGCGTGGACCGACTCTTGATGGTGAGCCCGCTCGGCTCCGGGACGTCCTCGGGCCTGCCGTTTCTCCGCGGCTGCGGAGCGGCCGAGGAGTGCGTCCGGGAGAGCGGCCTGCCCTTCGTCACCCTCCAGTCTTCCCTGATGTTCGGGAGGGGAGACCGACTGATCGGGGGCTTGATCCGCCTGTTGCGTCAGACGGGGCTTCTCGTCGTCCCCGGGACCGGGAAGACCATGCTCCAGCCGGTCTGGGTGGGAGACGTGGTCTCTTGTCTTCTCCGCGCCCTCGGTGATGACGAACTGTTGGACCGGACCATCCCGATCGGCGGCCCCCAGCACCTCACCTACGAAGAGATCGCGGATCAGGTCGGCAAGATGATGAATCTGCCCCTTGTCAAGGTGCACCTCTCGCGGCGCGCGACGAGCTGGGTCGCTCGCGTGCTGGAAGCGCTCGGGCGCAACCCCTTTCCGGGGTATCGGCACCTCGAGCTCCTGGACGTCGGGACCATCACCGCTCCCGACGCCGTGAAACGGACTTTCGGCTTCCAGCCGATGCCGTTGATCGAGGGGGTGGCCTACCAGATGACACCCCCGAACGAGGTCGGCGGGGTCCAGCCGCCCTCGCGTGCGGAACGAGGCTCGAGAAGCCGCGGCCGCCGGTAGTGGAGAGCCGAGCGCCGAGACGCGAGCGTTCCGAGGCGTGGATTTCTTCATTCCACTTTCAACCCCGACACGCAAAGACTGATTGCCGACCGCTGAGCGCTGAATGCTTCCACTTGACTTCGCGCGGAGTCCGCGACTATTGTGAACGCGGGACACGAGTTTCGGGTGACGGATCCTCCCGCGCTTGGAATGAGGAGAGCCGATGTTTGCCTCGCCAGGAGCCATCCTCTTTCAGTTCGGACCTCTGGCCGTGCGGTGGTACGGACTGCTGATCGCCACAGGCGTCATGCTGGGGACCTCCCTGGCACACCGGGAGGCGATCCGGCGCGGTCAAGACCCCGATCGACTTCTCAACCTGATCATCGTGACGGTGCTGAGCGCGCTGGGAGGCGCACGGCTCTATTATGTGCTCTTCAGCTGGGACTACTACGGGGCTCAGCCGCAGAAGATCTTCGCCATCTGGGAGGGGGGGCTGGCCATCCACGGCGGCCTCATCGCCGGCGCCCTCGCGACCCTCATCTACTGCCGAGTGACAGGTCTCTCGGTGCTGCTGACAATGGATATCTTGGCGCCCGGGGTGGCCATCGGGCAAGCCATCGGCCGGTGGGGCAACTTCTTCAACCAGGAAGCGTTCGGCGTTCCCACCGATCTGCCGTGGAAGCTCTATATCGATCCGTACCATCGGCCGCCGGATCTGAAGGCCTTCGACTATTTTCATCCGACCTTCCTGTACGAGTCCCTCTGGAATCTGCTTGTGTTCTGTGTGCTCTGGTTCGGTCTCCGGAGGCGGCTGGAGGGGAGGCCGGGAGCGCTGCTGCTCTGCTATCTCGGGCTGTACTCTCTGGGCCGTTTCTTCGTGGAGGGGCTGCGAATCGACAGCTTGATGCTGGGCAGCCTGCGGGCGGCACAGGTGATGAGTCTCTTTCTCGTGGCGGCATCGGCGGCCGGGCTCGCGCTGGTGATGCGAAAAAGATAGGCGGGCGCGCGTGCCTGCCGGTGCCGATCCGAGAGCGCCTGCGGAGGGATGCATGAGACTGGTCGTCGGGATCTCGGGTTCGACGGGGGTCGTGTACGGCATTCGCCTGCTGCAGGTGCTCCGGGATGTTCCACAGGCGGAGACGCACCTGATCATCACGACGCCGGGAAAGCGTACGATCGTCGAAGAGACCGACTATACGGTGCAGGAGGTGGAGGCGCTTGCCACCCACGTTTACGACAACCGGGACATCGGGGCGGCGGTGGCGAGCGGATCCTTCCGGACCGATGGCATGGTGATCGTTCCGTGCAGCATCAGGACGGCTTCGGCGCTGGCGGGGTCCACGGGCGAGGGGCTGCTGTGTCGCGCCGGGGACGTCACGCTGAAGGAGGGGCGGCCGCTGGTGGTGGCCGTGCGGGAGGCCCCCTTGCACCTGGGGCACCTCCGGCAACTGACGGCACTGGCGGAGCTGGGCGCGGTGATCTTTCCGCCGGTGCCGGCGTTCTATCATCGGCCCAAGACGCTCGACGACATCGTGAACCACACGGTGGGGCGGATCCTGGATCGCGTCGGCCTCCCGCAGACCCTGGTGCAGGAGTGGACCGGATCGCAGCCGAACCGCTCGACGTCGGCATGAATCCGGCGACGCATCCCAAGCGGCCGACGCGACGGGTGCGGCCGCAACCGCCGGGGCGGAGGCCCGCGACGGGGGTCGCGTCGGCCGGCCCCGATTGCCCGGCTGCCGAATGGCCCGGCTGCCGGTGCTTTTCGTTTGCGGTCGGGAAGGGGCGACATCGGGTGTGGGGGACGGCGCTGCTCACGGAGAAGAGCTTGAGTGTGAATCTGCTGGGTGGCGAAGTGCCGCACATCGGGGCGGTGGCCGTCGGGATCCCGCGCCCGAGCCTGGCCCGCCCAGCGCGGCAGAGTGCGACCACGTCGGTGTTCGCGCTCGTGGGCCACAAAGAGGACGAGCTGGCCCGATCCATGGCGACGGAACTGGCGCGCCGTCTAGGGATCACGTCGGTGGTGGTGGCCGGTGTGCACTTGGAGCGCGCGCGGCCGGCGGACATTGCCGTGGTGATGCGGAACGCGGATCGTGCGGTGGAGGCGATCCTGGCATGTGCACCGTCGGATGCTCGACAGAAGAGGAGAGGATAATGGAAGCCCGGAAGCGTGGATGGGGCCAGATCCTGGTCGTGACGATTGCAGTCCTCGGTATGGTGGGACCGGTGGCGAGTTGGGCCCAGGAGACGACGCCAGCCGCGGCCAATTCCGGGTCCGGCCCCTCCGGGCGCACGATCCTGGCCGAGGTCGGGGCGGTCTTCGGTAGCATCTTCTACGCGCCATTCAAGGGGCTGATCCTGTGCCCGGCGGTGGGGCTGGTGGCAGCGGGGGTCACCTATGCGGCGACGGGAGGCGAGAAGGAAACGCCGGAGTACCTGCTCCGGGTGGGGTGCACAGGTACCTACTTCATTTCTCCCGAGATGGTGCAGGGGCAGGAGGCCTTCCGGGCGTATGACAAGCCGTAAGGAGTTGTCGTGACGGCGTGATGTGTGTGAACGTCCGGACCGCGATCTGGCAAGGAGTGTGGTGTGGACAAGACGATGGCGTTATGGTACGCGCTGCGGACCCGCTCGCGGCACGAGAAGCGGGTGCAGGATCAGTTGCAGGCCCGGGGGATCGAGCCGTTCCTCCCCCTGGTGGAGCGATGGCGACAGTGGAAGGACCGGCGGAAGCTGGTCGCGTTTCCCCTCTTTTCGGGATATTGCTTCGCGCGCTTCCCCCTGACGGAGCGCGTGACGGTCCTCAGCACGCTAGGGGTGGTGCAGATCGTCGGGAATCAGGAAGGCCCCATCCCGGTGGCGGAGGCGGAGGTTGAGGCGGTCCGCCGACTGGTGACCAGCACGCTCCCGTACGATCCCCATCCGTACCTGCAAGAGGGGATGCTGGTGGAGGTGAAGCGGGGGCCGCTCAAGGGCCTCCAGGGCGTCTTGGTGCGCAAGGGCACCCGCGCTCGCCTCGTCATCCGGATCACCCTCATCCACCAGGCCGCCTCGGTGGAACTGGACGCCCATGATGTGGAGCCGGCCCTGTAGGCCGCTGCCCCCGCGGGAGGAGGACTGTCGTGCGCATTCGTGATGTCCGCACCATTCCGATAGAGTGCCCGCTGCCCCGGCCGGTCTTCGACGCGAACTACATCATGGCGACCAAGCCGGCCCTTCTCGTGGAGGTGGAGACGGACGCCGGCCTAGTCGGGCTGGGCGAGGCCGCGCATTTCGGCGGGCCGCTCGCCTCGACGAAGGCGGTCATCGAGGGGGAGTTGCGCGCGCATCTGGTGGGCGAGGATCCGCGGGATGTCGAGCGCCTGTGGGAGCAGATGCACCAGCGGGCCTACAAGCACGCCCGGGGCGGGATCCTGATCGCCGCCATGAGCGGGATCGACATCGCGCTCTGGGACCTGCGGGGCAAGATGGCCGGGATGCCGCTGTGGCGGCTTCTGGGCGGGTATCGGCGGCGTGTGCCGGCGTATGCCACGGGGGGCTTCTATGCCGAGGGGAAGGGGATCCCGGAGCTCGCGGCGGAGATGGAAGGCTACTGTCGCCACGGCTTCCGCGCGGTCAAGATGAAGGTGGGGCGGAACAGCGAGATCGAGGGGAGCCCGTTGCGCGCCATGGCCCACCGGGGTGTCTGCGAGGTGTCGCTGGCGGAGGATCTTGCGAGAGCCCGCGCGGTGCGAGAGACCATCGGGCCGGAGGTCCGACTGATGGTGGACGTGAACGGGGCGTGGGATGTGCCGACGGCCGTGAAGATGGGGCGGGCGATGGAGCCCCTCGATGTCTACTGGTACGAAGAGCCGGTCTGCCCAGACGACGTGCGCGGGAGCGCCGAGGTGGCGGAGAAGGTCGCCATTCCGGTCGCCGGCTACGAGACCTGCACGTACGGCCGCGTGGGGTTTCGCGACTACATCGCGGCCAGAGCCATCCACTTCGTCCAGCCGGACGTCGCCTGGGCCGGGGGGTTGACCGAGAGTCTGAAGATCGCCCACCTGGCGCAGGCCTGGAACCTGCCGCTGGCGCCCCACATCCACGGCTCTGCGGTGGCCGTGGCGGCCGCCGTGCACCTCCTGGGGGCGGTGCCCAACGCCAGCATGGCCGAGATGGTCTTCCCGGCTCATCCCCTGATGGGCGAGCTGGTGAAGGAGCCGCTCGTTGTGGACGGGACGGGCCACATCGAGCTCAGCGAAAGGCCGGGCCTCGGTATCGAGCTTGATCCGCAGATTGTCGCCAAGTACCGCGTGGACAAGTGAAGGAGAAGGAGATGACGTCGCGGGAGCGGGTGATGGCCGCCCTGTCCCACCGGCAGCCCGATCGCGTGCCGGTGGATCTGGGGGGCACGCGAAACTCCAGCATGGTGGTGGAGGGGTACGAGCCTCTCAAGTCCCACTTCGGGGTACGGACGGAGACGAGGCTGATCGACCGGATGATGCGGATCGCGGAGATCGAAGAGCCCGTCCTGACCCCGCTCCGGATCGACACCCGTGGGGTCAACCCCGGTCCGGCGACGGCGGGCCTGTTTGCCGAGCTGGGTCCGCGGGCCTACCGGGACATGTGGGGAGTGGCACGGGTGTGGCCCGAGGGGAGCTACTACTACGATCTGCAGGGTTCGCCCCTCGCGGGCGAGATCGGCATCTCGGACATCCTGAAACACCCCTGGCCCGATCCCGACGACCCGGGCTTCACCGCGGGCCTGCAGGATCGCGTGCGGTGGCTCAGACAGAACACCGAGTGCGCGGTCGTCCTGAACGTCTCCTCCGCCTTCGTGCACATCAGCCAGTACCTGCGGGGGTTCGAGGACTGGTTCTGCGATTTCGTGATGGATGCGAGGCGGCTGGAGGTGCTGTTCGACGCCGTGATGGACGTGACGCTCCAGATGACGAAGAACCAGCTCGCCGTCGTGGGGCGGGACGTGGATGTGGTGTTCTGCTCCGATGATCTGGGGACGCAGGACGGTCTGCAGATGAGCCACGAGCACTACGTCAAGTACATCAAGCCGCGGCATCAGAAGTTCTTCCGCGCGGTGCGCGACCTCTCACCCGCGAAGCTGGTGTTCCACTCGTGCGGCTCGGTGGCCGGCATCATCGAGGACCTGATCGAGATCGGGGTGGAGGGTCTCAACCCGGTCCAGCCGAGCGCGGCCGGGATGAATCCCGTGGATCTCAAGCGGAAGTATCGGGGGCGCCTGGCGTTCTGGGGCGGGACGGAGAACCAGCGCATCCTCCCGCGGGGCAGTGTCCAGGAAGTCGCACGGATGGTGGAGGAGTTGATCGAGGCGATGGGCGAAGACGGAGGGTTCGTCTTCTCGTCCTGCCACAACCTCCAGCCCGACGTGCCCCTGGAGAACATCCTGGCCATGTTCGAGCGCGCCGGAGGCTACGTCCCCTCCTATGCGCGATAGGGATGACCGATGCAGATCGATCATCTGGCCATTCAGATGGAAGGGGCCGCCGGATGGGTCAGGCGACGGACACCGAGGGTCAGAAAGAAGAGGCAGGTGCTGACCAGGACGATGGTGGCGCCGGAGGCGACGTTGAAGTAGAAGGAAAGATAGAGGCCGGAGACGATCGCCAGAATCGAGAAGAGGATTCCGAGGAGCATCATGCGAAAGAAGCGTTCGGTCACGAGATAGGCCGTGGCGCTTGGGGTCACCAGCAAGGCAACGACCAGGACGATTCCCACGGCCTGGATCGAGATCACGATCGTGAGGGCAACCAGGGTCAGCAGGAGGGAGTTCAGCGCCTGCACCGGGTAGCCCATCGCTTCCGCGACGACGGGGTCGAACGACAGGAGGAGGAACTCCTTGTAACACAGGGCGACGGTCAGGATCACGATTCCCGCCAGGACGCCCACCACGAGCAAATCCGTCGTCGAGATCCCCAGGATATTCCCGAACAGGAAGCTGAAGAGATCCGCTGTGTAGCCATGGATCGTGCTCATGAGCAGGATGCCCAGGGCGAACGCCCCGGCGAACAGGATACCGATGGTCGTGTCGTAGCTCGTGCGAGCCCGCCGAGATATGAAGGCGATGCCGAGCGCGGTTCCCACCGTGAAGATCGCGGCACCCAGGTAGATGTTGGCGTTCAGCATATAGGCGATCACGACCCCGGGGAAGGCGGCGTGGGCCAGGGCGTCCCCAATGAAGGCCAACCCGCGCAGCACGACATAGGTCCCGATCACGGCGCAAATCGTCCCCACCAGGATACCGCCCACCAGGGCGCGCTCCATGAAGCCGAATTGCCATGGTCCCGTCAGGAAGTCCATCATTTCTTCCGGTGGTGGTGTTCGTCTGCGACGACGACGCGCCGGTCTCCGACCTTCACGACCATCAGATGGCTGCCGTAGGTGGCCTCCAGGATCTCCTCGCGGAAGACGTCCGTCGGCGACCCGTAGGCCACGAGCCTCTTGCTGAGGCAGAGCACCTGATCGAACCGTTCCACGACGCAGTTCAGGTCGTGCGTGGCCACCACCACGGTCTTGCCATCATCGCGCAGCTCTTCCAGGACGCCGAAGATCGCGTGCTGGGTCGTGGTATCCACGC
>Ga0209182_10000485_pt1 | contig 10785 bp, 9 predicted proteins | sample LakBais05cmmetaG_FD_185474 | JGI IMG/M metagenome (GOLD analysis project Ga0209182, IMG submission 185474) | Lake sediment microbial communities from Lake Baikal, Russia to study Microbial Dark Matter (Phase II) - Lake Baikal sediment 0-5 cm... | ecosystem: Environmental > Aquatic > Freshwater >...
TTTGTTAACCGTGCTGCTCTGGGGCGGTGCTTTTAAAGTGGAAGATAAACGGGCGACACCCATTTCGATCAGGGTGGCAGCTTTTTTCCATGCAGTGGTTTGATCACCATGGACGTAGGCCACCTGTTCGCGTATGTCGACCATATGCAGATAATCCGGGTCAAGTCCGGCGGCTTTGACGTTCGTGCGGAACAATCTTTCCACCAGACGGGGAGTACAGCCTGCCACCAGTATTCGGTCCAATGAATGTTCGCTGACGGCTTTCAACATGCGTCCCTGGCCATCCTTGCTGCATGGGTATGCTTCGTGGCAGGTGTATGCGACACCGTCGATCTGGCCGATGTGTTTTTGAAGCGCACCGGTGTCCAATGCTCCGGAGATACATCCGCCGCAATCACAGATAAAAACACCGATACGGGCTTTTGTCTGAAGGTTTGTTTCACCCATGGGTTATTCACCCTCCTTTGGGTTTGCCAGCAAAGCGGTGATATCCTGCTCGTAAGTGGGATGAAGATCAAGCTCACCGCCCAGACGATAGTATCCGAGTCGGTAGGATGACTGAGAGGGAGAAACGTATTGGAATCCGGTAACACTCTCGAATTTGAATGCGCCGGTCGGGCAGATCAAAACGCATGTCCCGCAACCGATGCAGCGGGAGGACTTCACCTGGAAGGGAGTCGATACTTTTTTTGAGATTCCACGCTGGATGACGCTGATGGCGCTGACCCCGACGATCTCGCTGCAGGCGCGTACGCACAGGCCACAAAGCACGCAGGCGTTCTCCTCCGGTAGTTTAAAACGGATCTCTGTAACCCCCAGTTCCTTGCCGAGCGCCAGCACTTCCGGGGTATCGTAGGAACCTGCCAGGATCAATTCAGCTGTGATACGCCGGCTGCGCTGGACCATTTCACTGTTCGTGCTTACTACTGCACCCTCTTCGCATGGGTAGACGCAGGATGCCACCAGGCGTGGTTTGCGTCCTGCTTGTGAAAGCTCCACGACGCATAAGCGGCAGGCACCGTACGGCTCAAGCGCGGGGTGATAACACAGGGTGGGGATGGCAATGCCGTTTTCACGGCAGGCTTCCAACAGACTCCTGCCTTCTGGTACTTCAATGGGTCGGTCGTCGATCGTCAGGTGGATCAAGTCACACCTCCACTAATTTACGGTGATCGCATCGAATTTGCATAGGTTGATACACACTCCGCAGCGCGAACACATTTTCGGATCGATCGCGTGAGGCTTCTGTTTCTCACCGCTGATGGCGCTGCTGGTGCAGTTGCGCAGGCATACCATGCAACCCTCGCATTTTTCGGGGATGATCGAGTAGGTGATCAGTCCTTTGCACACCCTGGCGGGACAGCGTTTTTCATTAATATGAGCTTCATATTCATCTCGGAAATACCTCAACGTGGTTAACACCGGGTTGGGAGCGGTCTGACCGAGAGCACACAGCGAACTGCTCTTGATCGTCTCGGCCAGTTCGAGCAGGTAGTCAATATCACCAGGCTGCCCATCTCCCGCGCAGATGCGCTCGAGCGTGGAAAGCATCGCTTTCGTCCCAATGCGACATGGAACGCACTTGCCGCAGGATTCCTCCTGTGTGAAATGCATGAAATAGCGTGCGAAATCCACCATGCAGGTATCCTCGTCGGCAATGACCAACCCGCCGGATCCCATGATGGCACCCAGTTCGGTGAGCGAGGCATAATCGATCGGTACGTCCAGATGCTCGGCCGGCAGGCATCCACCCGACGGCCCGCCCAGTTGGGCAGCCTTGATCTTTTTCCCGTTAGGGATGCCGCCCCCGATGTCATAGATCAACTTTCTCAGGGTGATGCCCATCGGCACTTCCACCAGCCCGGTGTTGTTGATCTTTCCGACGATCGAAAAAATCATTGTACCTTTGCTGTTCTCTGTGCCGATCCCGGCATACCAGGCAGCGCCTTTGTCGATAATGATCGGGACCGAAGCCCAGCTTTTTACGTTATTGATATTGGTCGGTTTACCCCACAGACCGGATTCGGCCGGATAGGGTGGGCGAGGTCGTGGTTCACCCACCCGTCCTTCGATCGAGGCGATCAGCGCTGTTTCTTCACCGCAGACGAATGCGCCGCTGCCCAGTTTGATAGCGATATCGAATTCGTAGCCCGAACCCAGGATGTCCTTGCCGAGCAGGTTGTATGCACGTGCCTGGTCGATGGCATACCTGAGATGCTTGACCGCCAGGGGATATTCATTGCGGATATAGACATAGCCTTGATGGACGCCCATTGCGAAAGCGCCGATTGCCATGCCCTCGATGACACGATGGGGATTCCCTTCCATGATCGAACGGTCCATGTAAGCGCCGGGGTCACCTTCATCTGCATTGCAGACGATATACCCTTTGCCGGTCTTCTTGACATTTTTCTGACATAGTTCCCATTTAATACCGGTGGAAAAACCCGCTCCACCACGCCCGCGCAGCCCCGAGGCTTTGATTTCCGCGATCACAGCATCCGGGCTCATCTGTGTCAGGACCTTTTCCAGCGAGCCGTATCCGCCGCGGGCGATATACTCATCGATTTGCAACGGGTCCAGGTCACCGTTCAGGTTAAGAATGAGCCGGTACTGGTTTTTGTAGAACGGCACATCCTCTTCATGAGCGATTTTTTCGCCGCTTTGCGGGTCGCTGTACACCAGACGATCGATCAGCTTGCCACCTAGAATGGTCTCGCTGACAATCTCGGGTACGTCTTCAATCTTAACCCGGGCATAAAAGACCCCCTGCGGTCGGATGACCACCAGGGGACCTTTTTCACAGAAACCGTGACAGCCGGTTACTTTTACATCCATCGAAAGCTTGGCATCTACTTTTTGAGTGGCAAGCTCCTTCCGGAAAGCTTCCCATACTTTTTCACTGCCATATACCCGGCACCCGGTTCCACCGCAGACGGTGACGCAGGGACGGTCCGGTTTGTAGCTGTCCGCGAGCTTTACCCGCAGGTTGTCAAGCAAGGCCGGGGAGGTCAGTGTGACCATGTCATTCCTCAGATCCCGCCTGCAGGATGGTTTTCAACAGGCGATCGGCTTTCACGGTTGTCATCTGACCGGAATACTCGCCATCCGTGACCACGATCGGACCCAGAGCGCAGGCACCCAGGCAGTTTACAGTTTCCAATGTAAACAAATGATCGCGGGTCGTCTCACCGGCTTTGATTCCCAGTTTTGACTCGAGGCGGTCCAGTACCTGCGGGCTGCCGCGTACGTGGCAGGCGGTGCCCATGCAGACATGCAGGCAATGTTTTCCTTTGGGTTTCAGACTGAAGGCGTTATAAAAGGTGGCAACACTGTAGGCTTGTGATAGCGGAACACCCAGGCGCTCGCTGGCAAGGATCAATGCCTCAGCCGGAAGGTAGCTGTAGCGCTCCTGGATTTCTTCCAGGGCGGCTATCAGCGAGCCATCCCCCTGGGCTTCCTTGTTGATGATTTCATAGATTTCATTGATCGAGACTGGCATGTTGTGCTCTCCTGCGGATTATCGTCGTACCCTCCGATATGACACCTGCTGCACCGTCACCAGAAAACAGCCAATACCATCGACACTTCTCTGTACAGACTGCCAATTATTAGTTTAGACCGAAAAGGTGATGATTGGATAAAAAATGAAGCTGGTTACGTGAAAACTACGTGAAAACGGTGTTTCCCCGGAATGACATTGTCATGGACATGGATTATGAGATCGGAATGCGTTGATCTGCACCGGTTGGCAACCAGGCAGCAGTGTCAGGACAGACAAACATATAACCAACACCGCGGCAACGAACGATCAGTCTGGGGTGGGTGGGGTCGGCCTCGAGCTTTGACCTTAAATGCCGGATGTACGTACGCAGATATTCCAGGTCTCCCCGGTACTCCGGACCCCAGATGCTGGTCAGGAGCTGTTCATGCAACATGACCTGGTTGCGGTGGCTGACCAGTTCATGCAACAGCTTGTATTCGGTGGAGGTCAGCGTGATCTCTCTACCCTCAAGCGTTACCCGATGCCGGGCGAGGTCGATCCTGAGGGTTCCACATACAATTTCAGAATCGGTTGCGGAATCCTTTTCTTCATTCGAACGCTTCAATACCGCGCGAATGCGCGCCAACAACTCCCTGGAGCTGAAAGGTTTGGTGATATAGTCATCAGCGCCGGCTTCAAATCCTTTCAACAGGTCTGGCTCGCCGACTTTGGCAGTCAGCATGATGATGGGGACCTTCGAGAATTGGCGGATGCGGCGGGCGACTTCAAAACCATCGATACTGCCGATCAGCATGATGTCGAGCAAAACCAGAGCAGGCTTTTCCAGTGCAGCCGTTTCAATGGCATGAACACCGCTGGAGGCGGCGCTGACTTCGAATCCGGTAGCGTTTAGGATCTCACGCACCAGGGTCACCAGTCTTGGTTCGTCGTCGACAACCAGGACGCGTTCCTTAGTGATCATGTTGATTTCCTCTGTGAGACTGTGGGTTGTTTGTTCAAGGGCAAGGAAAACGAGATGGTCGTGCCTTCGCCAATCCGGCTATCGACCCAGATATGACCGCCGTGTGCTTCCACAATGGCACGTGCGATCGGTAAACCCAGACCGGTGCCCGAGATATGAAGTGTAGCGGCGGTTCTCACCCGAAAATACTTCTCGAAAAGCGGGATCAAATGCTCTGGCGAGATGCCAACCCCCTGGTCGGATACGCTGACCGCCACATCATTTTCCCGCGCTTCACCGCGAATGACGATTAATCCTCCGTTGGGAGAGTATTTGATGGCATTATCGATCACATTACGAAAGACCTGCTTGATCCAGCGTAAATCGGCCTCGATGATCGGGAAGTCCACCGGGAAATCAACCACCGGTTGATGGATGGGGCTACGTTGCTCGATCTCGCTGGCAATCTCATTGGCGACATGCTGTAAGCGTATCGGTTGATATTCCATTACGAGCTGGTCGATATCGATTAATGAGGAATCCAGAATGCCTTTCAACATGCCATCCATGTCGTCGCAGGCAATCTCGATCTGGCGCAGGAATTCCATCTTCTTTTCCTCACTCCAGGTCACCTCTTCCAGCAGTAGCGCTGTGGCATACCCCCGGATGGTCGCCAGCGGCAACCGCAGCTCGTGCGATAAAGTACCCAGTACTTCGGAACGCAGCCGTTCGACCTGTTGAGCTTCGCGGTTGGCTTCGTTCATCGTCTCAAGCCTGGAACGCTCCACCACCAGCGCGATCAGGTCTGCCAGGGTCCGGACGAACGGGATATCCTGATTGGTGAATGGATTATTTGTTTGGATGCTCTCCAGGATCAGGACGCCGAATTTCTGTCCTGCTGCTGAAATGGGAGCAGCGATGACACACTGGGGGATTTCGTCGGTACCGGCAGCGCGGATCATCACCTGCCGGCTGTGCGGGTCCATGTCAGACATGGCACGCGACACTTGCTCGACGGTTGAGAAAAGGCATGCCTGCCCCTGGTTGAACACCTTGCCGGTGATCGATTCGCCGGCGTGTAATTCGATTTCATCCAGAACTCCGGGATTCAGCCCATGCGATATGATCGGGCGAAAACAACTGCTCGCCTCATCCCATAACATGATGGTACCGATATCTGCCTGGGTTAATGCCTCGGTAATGGTCTGCATGACCACCCCCAGCAGGTCAGGTAATTCCTTGGGCGAAGCCAGAGCTGCGGCAACTTTCGTCAGCGCCATCAGCTCATTTACCGCACGCTCATAAGTATGGTTTGTAGTAGTGATCATTCGGTGACTAAAAGAACCTAAAGATGCAGGCTTGTAGAAGATTATAACCTCATCTATCGATTGAGATTACAATACAAATCGACTTTCACAACAACCATTAAAACGAGTATCTCTTGTGGTTGATTGAATCAAAATGCATTTCACTCGCAAATATGCTTATAATTAGGTAATATTCCGTATCATGAATCATGATTTAAAAATGGAAAGACTGTCCACAGCACATTAATTATCCTGGCTGACCATCATTAAATTTCACTATGAAAAAAAATAGATTCTCAGCCCGAATTATTCACCAGGCAGTCCTTGAACGCTGGGGGGTCAGGTTGATTGCCATTTTGACTGCCTTCATGGGAGTCATTAACCTGATATCAGCTATTATTCCGGCGTTGAAAGATCGGTTGGTTGTTCTCGAACAAATCCTTCCATTGGAAGTGCGGTTTGGCAGCCGCCTGGCGACGACTTTGGCTGCGTTTGCTTTATTTATCCTGGCAAGCAGTCTGTGGCGTCGAAAACGGACTGCCTGGTTATTGACAGTGATCATCCTGAGCCTATCCATCGTCACCCATTTGTTTAAAGGCATTGATTATGAAGAAGCAAGTCTGGGCTTGGTGCTTCTGATCCTGATGTTGAGCCTCCGCTCAAGTTTCCATGCTGCTTCTGACCGGCCTTCGATCCGTCAAGGGTTGTTCATTCTGGCAGGTGGATTGTTGTTTACACTTCTCTATGGGACGCTTGGTTTTTTCCTGCTGGAGGAACATTTCAATGTAAGGTTCAATTTACTCACAGCTATCCAACAATCCTGGCTCATGTTTGTGTCCTTCAACAATCCCGGGCTGGTACCACTAAAAACCTACAGTAAGTATTTTGTCGATTCGATCTATGCCGTTGGTCTGGTGACTATGGGTTCAGCATTATTCATGCTTATCCGGCCGGTACTTGTTCGGATGCCTTCATTACCTGAAGAATGGGAGAGAGCGAAAACCATCGTGGAAAAATATGGCAGGACCGCTCTGGCACGACCAGCACTTTTTAATGATAAACAGTACTATTTTACACGGGGGGGATCGCTAATTGCCTACGCTGTTCATGGTAGGGGGGCTTTGGTACTGGGGGATCCGATCGGCCCTCGCAGCGATGCTTTTAGTATGATTAAGGCTTTCGATGAATATTGCCGGCAGAACGATTGGCTGGCAGGATATGCATCGATATCACCTGATTATTTAAAACACTATCATCGTGCTGGTTATGAAACCATGTGTATCGGCTATGAAGCCATTATCCCGCTTTCGACATTTACACTCGAAGGGGGCGTGAACAAGGATATCCGCAGCCCGTACACAAAATTGTTACGCTTGGGGTATCAGTCTACATATTACCCACCTCCGCTTGAAGACTGGCTGCTGCAGGAATTGCGTTATATCAGCGACTCCTGGTTGACCATGCGGCATGGTGGTGAGATGCATTTTTCGGTGGGTTGGTTTGACGATGATACCATTCGGAACGGTCCGGTAATGGTTGTCCAGGCTCCAGATGGACAAATAACTGCTTTTGTTAATCTCGTACCCGAATATCAAAAGAAGGAATTGAATGTTGATTTAATGCGACATTACCATCCGGTCGAGAATGGGACGATGGAATTCCTGTTTGTCTCCATGTTGGAATGGGCGAAACAGAATGGCTACGATTCATTCAGCCTGGGTGTGAGTTCGATCATCGGGGTGGGGGAGAAATCCGATGATCCTCGAGTGGAAAAAGCGTTACACACTGTAGCTGAATATGTTCAACGTTTCTACAACTTCAGAGGATTGCATACCTTCAAGGAAAAATTTCATCCCCAATGGGAACCACGCTATATTGCCTATCCGGGAGTTGCCAGCCTGCCTTTGGTGTTGAATACACTATTGTGGGCGCATTCAGGGGATAATTACATCTGGCGTTTTATCAAACAATAACTTCGGGGACGATAGATCAGGAAAATATTTCCTGATAATCTTTAATCGCAGCGTTAATCACCTTCAGGGCATACTCCTGATTGTATACCTCATGAATATATATTCTTTGCTTATGATCCGGGACGAGTTTGTAGGTGCTGAAGTAATGTTCGAGCCTTTCAATCAACACCGGTGGCAGCTCTGACAGGTTCTCCACGTGACCCCAGACAAAGTCGGTCTGAAGCACCGCTACGATCTTGTCATCCGCCTCATCATCATCGATCATCTGTATCCCGCCCACAACTTTTGCATGTAGGATGATCTCAGCCTTGGTGATTGGCCGTTCACACAATACGCAGATATCCAGCGGGTCACCATCACCCCGTTTGGCATGGGGCGATAGCTTCCTGAAGTTTTCACCGCACAGTGTCTTTGGGATGAAGCCATAAAGAGCCGGTGGTTGTGAGGAGGTGCGCTGTGGGCGGTCAGCTCGCAGGTACCCCGAATCTTTATCAATTTCGTATTTAACCAGGTCGAAGGGCGTGAGTTCAATAAAAGCATTGACGATCCGCGGTGGTTCTGGACCGATCTCGAGCCCGTGCCAGGGGTGAGGGCGCCACATACTGTATGTCTTGCTCATTTTCTTCTTCCGTATGATATCGTATACCTGCTCACTTCAGCCAGTAGAAGAATCCGTCTAGCATGATGGCATATACGCGGTATGGTTTGGGACCAACCATCGCTTTACCATTAATGAAGACTGTTGGTGTGCCCCGGAAATTGGTATACAGAATTTGTTGTAGTTGTGCCTTCACGTTGCTTTCGGTTGCCGGATCGTTTGCGCAGGTGTTTATCCGTTCTCCGTCCAGACCCACAGACTCGGCAGATGTGATAAGGAACTGGTCACTATCTAGATCGACTTTTTCAGCATTAAATAATGCGTCGGCATAGTCCCAATACTTCACAGGATCCTGTTGGTAGGCGCAATAGGCATAGCGTGTATCCAGGTCAGTCTTCTCCTTAACCGGGTATTCCAGAAAGGTGAAACTGGCCTGGTGTTTATCTGCTAATTTGCGCACCAGTGGATATGCCTTGCGGGTGTAATCACACGCAAAACAACCGATAAAAACGATCGTATCCGGACTGTCAGAATACAGAACCGGGAAACCGCCAGGATCAACATCTTTCAGGGTCAGTTCGGTTCCGCGCCCAGCCTGGTCCACCCGGCAACCCTCGTCGATCACGGAGGTTTCGTTGTTCTTGCCGGTTGGATCGAAAACGCACAGCGCTGTCGAGTTGAGCCCATTGCAACTACCGGTGGTATAAAAAAGATAAAATCCACGGATTGCAAAAATACCGCTTGCCAGCAGGAGCACAAAGAAAGACCATGCCAGTACTTCAAAGTAATGACTTAAAAAGCTCGCGACTTTCTCTGAGCGGTTGATCACGCTGCCGAGGATGCGAGCTTTCATCTTTTCGTCAAATCCGGTATTGCAGGGTCGCAACGTCACCCGTCGCAGGACGCAGTCCAGAGCTTCCTTGGCCAAGACGCGATTTGATGCGCTAAAAATACCAAGAATGGATAGGACAATCAGGGCGATTACGCAAAACATATTGGTTTTTAGAGAACCTTTCTGATCTTGCGAAGACTGGTGACAAACAGGTCTGCTTCATCGAGGGTATTATAGAAGTAAAGGGATGCACGCACAGAGCTTGTAATCCCCCGCGCATGAAACCAGGAATGGACACAGTGTTGACCCGACCGCACGATGATGTTTGACATTTGATCGAGCATTAATGCTATCCGATGGGAATCAAGTTTATCGATAAAAAAGGTGAAGATAGCTCCACGTAGCCGGGCGTTGCTGGGGCCGATCAAATGCAGACCTTCGATATCCTGAGTCTCACGGGTGAGATGCTCATTCAGGAGCAGTTCCTGCTTCTGAATGGTATCGAAGCCTATACTCTCAAGATATTTTACGGCCGCGCCCATTCCGAGGATGCCGGCATAATCCTGCAATCCGGCCTCAAATTTGGCGGGGGGTGGCAGGAACTCTCCGGTTGTATAGGTTGTGCTTGAGACGGTATCCCCGCCAACCAGGAAGGGTTCCATTTTTTCCAATAATGCGTATTTCCCGTATAGAATACCCATCCCCGACGGTCCGAGCATTTTATGACCCGAAAGTGCCAGAAAATCGACACCCAGCGCTTTCAGATTGATTTTATGATGCGGCGCGGTTTGAGCAGCATCCAGCAGTACAAGCGCGCCTTGATGATGCGCTTTTTTAATGATCTCTTCCGCCGGTATTGTTACGCCATCCAGGTTGGACGTGTAATAAAACGATACCAGCTTAACCGGTTCATCCAGCAATTGATCGTAAGCAGTCAGATCAAACGTGTTGTCAGGCAGGGAGGGGACAATTTTGACGATTACACCGGATTTTTGAGCCAGCCTTTGCCACGGGAGAAGGTTTGAGTTATGTTCCTTGTCTGAGATGAGAACGACATCACCCGCTTTGAAATCGAGCGAATTTGCCACCAGGTTGATCCCCTCTGTGGTGTTGCGGGTAAAGATGATCTCTTCCTTGCGGTTGGCATTGAGATGTTTCGCGAGAATACCGCGTGCTAGGTCGACATCGCGTGTGACGGCTGACGCGAGATGGTGCATACTGCGTCCTCCGCAGGCAGACTCCTCCAGATAATAGTGGTTGATGGCATCCATGACCTGTCGGGGTCTAAGGCTTTGACAGGCGGTATCAAAATAGACCATCGGTTTATTGCTGGAGTGAGTTGCCAGCAGTGGAAAATCTTCTCGAATGGAATGAATATCTTTCATGGGCTATTGTTTGCGGTTAGTATCTCTCAAAAAAGGGATTATACCGTTAAGTGAAAATTGATATTTAATAATTCGATTAGACCCATCGACGATCTAGTCATTTGTATGCCTATCGTAGCTTACCATGAACTAGGATCATTACAAAACTCCTACCGGAAGCGAGTCCAATCTAACAGATATTTATTAATCAATTTGGTTAGAAATTATTTCATGCGCCAGGAGGCTGGCACGGTATGAATTGAGAT
>Ga0209182_10000487_pt1 | contig 10776 bp, 10 predicted proteins | sample LakBais05cmmetaG_FD_185474 | JGI IMG/M metagenome (GOLD analysis project Ga0209182, IMG submission 185474) | Lake sediment microbial communities from Lake Baikal, Russia to study Microbial Dark Matter (Phase II) - Lake Baikal sediment 0-5 cm... | ecosystem: Environmental > Aquatic > Freshwater...
ACGCCGTCCACGCCCAGCAAGGGATCTACATCCTCCACGATCCCAAGGCCGGCCGGGCGTGGAAGCGAGACGCCGACATCCTCGACATCGCCCCGACCGTGCTCGACATCATGGGCTTGCCCGTGCCGGCGCGGCTCAAGGGAAAGGTCCTTCGACACTGAACGAAAGGAAACAGAGAACATGTGCGAAGAACATGACGGCTTCACCCTGTGGTTCACCGGACTGCCGTGCTCCGGAAAATCCGCCGTCGGCGACCGCGTCGCCGCCATCCTCAAAGAACGGGGCCACCGGGTCGAGCGGCTCGACGGCGACGTCGTCCGCCAGGACTTGACCCGGGACCTGGGCTTTTCCAAGAAAGACAGGGACGAGAACATCCGCCGGGTCACCTTCGTGGCCAAACTGCTCTCGCGCAACGGCGTCGCCGTCCTGACGTCGTTCATCTCCCCCTACCGGGAGATGCGGGACCGGGCCCGGAAGGAGACGACGAATTTCGTCGAGGTCTACGCCAAGTGTCCCCTCGACGTCTGCATCGAGCGCGACATCAAGGGCATGTACCAGAAGGCGATCCGCGGCGAGATCAAGGAGTTCAGCGGCATCTCCGACCCCTACGAGGAGCCGCAGAACGCCGAGATCGTCCTCGAGACCGACAAGGAGACCGTCGAGGAGAGTGTCGCCAAGGTCCTGCGCCGCCTGACGGAGCTCGGCCTGCTATAATAGGACGGGAACGATGGCGAAATACCTGGTCACCGGCGGGGCGGGCTTCATCGGCTCGCACATCGTCGAAACGCTCGTCGAGCGGGGGGACGCCGTCCGTGTCCTCGACAACCTCACGACCGGGAAAAAAGAGAACCTGGAAGCGGTCGCCGGCCGGATCGAGTTTGTCGAAGGGGATATCCGTGACCCCGAAACCTGCGCGAGGGCCGTCAAGGGCGTGGACCACGTCCTGCACGAAGCAGCCCTCGCCTCCGTAGTTCGCTCGGTCGAGGACCCCCTCCTGACCAACGCCATCAACGTCACGGGCACGCTCAACATGCTCCTCGCGGCCAGGGACGCAGGCGTCAAGAGCTTCGTCCTGGCTTCCTCGTCCGCCGTCTACGGCGACGACCCGGCCATGCCCAAGGTCGAGGGCCGGGAAGGCAGACCCCTGTCGCCGTATGCGGTCAGCAAGCTCGTCGACGAGAAATACGCCCAGGCCTTTCATGCCCTCTACGGGTTGAACACCGTCGCCCTCCGTTATTTCAACGTGTTCGGGCCGCGGCAGGACCCGTTCTCCCAGTACGCCGCCGTCATCCCGCTGTTCATCACCAAGATCCTCGGGGGGGAGCGCCCCGTCGTCTACGGGGACGGAGAGCAGTCCCGGGATTTCATATTCGTGGAGAATGTCGTCAGGGCCAATATCGAGGCCGCCGGATCGGCCTCCGCGGCGGGAGAGGTCCTCAACGTCGCCTGCGGGGACGGGATGACGGTCAACGGTCTTCTCAAGGCTGTGAACGAGGTCCTCGGCACAAAAATCGAGGCCGTCCATGCCGACCCGAGGCCCGGTGACATCAAGCACTCGACTGCCGACATCCGTAAGGCCCGGCGCCTCATGGACTTTACGCCCAGCGTATCTTTCATGGACGGACTCAGGGAGACCGCCGCCTGGTACAAGAAAAGGAGCTGAGATCATGAATACCGAAGCTTTGAAACTGCTCAAGAAGATCGAGACCAAGAAGGCCCGCGTCGGCGTCATCGGCCTGGGCTACGTCGGCCTGCCCCTGGTCAAGACCTTCCTTCAAAAGGGTTTCCGGGTCACCGGGTTCGACATCGACCAGAAAAAGGTCGACATGCTCAACCGCGGCAGGAGCTACATCCGCCACATCTCCGCGGCCGAGCTCAAGGACTTCCTGGGCCGGAAGAAATTCAAAGCCTCGGCGGACTTTCGGGGCATGAGGGACGTCGATGCCATCCTCATCTGCGTGCCGACGCCGCTCGACGGCCACGGGAGTCCCGACCTCTCCTACGTTCTCAACTCGACGATCACCGTCGCCGAGAACCTCCGCAAGGGCCAGCTCGTCATCCTCGAGAGCACGACCTACCCGGGGACGACCGACGAGGAGATGCTGCCCATCCTCGAGGCCGGGGGCCTTCGGGGTGGCCGCGACTTCTTCCTGGCCTTCTCTCCCGAACGGGAGGACCCGGGCAACAAGAATTTCTCGACGGCCACAACCCCCAAGGTCGTCGGCGGCCTGACGCCCGACTGTCTGCGGGTGGCCAAGGCTCTTTACGACCAGATCATCGTCCGGACCGTCCCCGTGTCGTCGACCAAAGCGGCCGAGTCGACCAAGCTGCTCGAGAACATCTTCCGCTCCGTCAACATCGCCCTGGTCAACGAGCTGAAGATGATCTTCGACCGCATGGGCATCGACGTCTGGGAGGTCATCCGGGCCGCTTCCTCCAAGCCTTTCGGTTTCATGCCGTTCTATCCCGGGCCCGGCCTCGGCGGGCACTGCATCCCGATCGACCCCTTCTACCTGACCTGGAAGGCCAAGGAGGTCGATTACCAAACGAAGTTCATCGAGCTCGCCGGCGAGATCAACACCTTCATGCCCTACTACGTCAGGGAGAAGACCGTCACTGCTCTGAACGAGCGGGGAAAATCGATCAAGGGCGCCAAGGTGCTCGTCCTCGGGCTGGCCTACAAGAAGGACATCGACGACTCGCGCGAATCTCCGTCCCTGAAGATCATCAGCCTCTTGCAGAGGAAGGGGGCGAAAGTCTCCTACAACGACCCCTTCATCCCGAAGCTGGCCGGCCACCGCGAATATCCGGGGATGGAGCTCAGGTCCGTCCCCTTGACCCCGGCCCTGCTCCGGAAATCCGATGCCGTCGTCATCTCCACGGACCACACGTCCTACGATTACGACTGGATCGTCAAGCACGCGCCGCTCGTCGTCGACACCCGGAACGCCATAAAACGGCGCCGGAAAAATGTCGTCAAGGCTTGAGCGGCAAGCAAATACTGCCCTTCGCCTGGCGATGCCATTAGGGGTTGAGGGGTGTCGTCGGAGGGAGCGGCGGGGTGAGTCTTAAAGTAAGGGGACACGTACCGGAGGTACATGTCCCCGGATCCGCGGGAAGGCGTGAAGAATCACCGCAGTGGACGGAGACGAGCCCCGAGAACCCGTGAGGCATCGCCTATTTATGCAGGTGGTAAATCTAGCAAATACGGGGGAGAAGCTCCGAGGTCAGGGGCTCGAGGAGGCGGAGGCCTCCGGTGGCCGTCTGGAGGAGGAGCTCGCCGGGCTTGCCGACGCGGTCCTGGACCTCGCCGATGACGGCGGCTTTCCGGCCTAGGGGGTGGTTGCGGATAAGGCGGAGGAATTCCCCGACTTGGGCCTTAGGCGCGATGACGACGGCTTTTCCCTCGCAGGCCATGTAGAAGGGGTCGATCCCCAAGAGCTCGCTCGCCGCCAGAACGGGCCTTGACAAGGGGACCTTATCTTCTTCGACAAGAATAGGATAGCGGAGCCGCTCGGCCAGTTCGCAGAGGACCGTGGCCAATCCTCCCCGGGTGACGTCCCGCATCCACAGGGCGCCTTTCTTCCACAGGGGCAGGAGAAAAAGAAGGGGCGCGCAGTCGCTCCGGACACTGGAGCTCAAGCCGAAATCGCCGCGGGCGAGCATGACCGCCAGGCTGTGGTCGCCGAGCGTCCCCGTCAGGATGACCTTGTCCCCAGGGCGGATCTTCCGGACCCTCGGACGGGCGATCGACCGGCCGATGCCGGCCGTGTTGATGTAGATCTTGTCCCCCTGCCCCCGGCGAACGACCTTGGTGTCGCCGGTGACGATACGGACGTTTGCGGTCCGGGCCGCGGCGCGGATCGAGCGGATGACCCGCCCGAGGACGTTGAGGTCGAGGCCTTCCTCGAGGATGAAAGCGAGAGAAAGGAATTTCGGCTCGGCGCCGGCGACGACGAGGTCGTTGACCGTCCCATTGACGGCCAGGCGCCCGATGTCCCCGCCGGGGAAAAAGAGCGGGTCGACGACGTAGCTGTCCGTGGTGAAGGCAATCCCGCCCGGAAGATGGCTGGCGTCGGAGAGCTCGTCGAGGACAGGGTTGCCGAAGGAGGGGAGGATCGTGCCGGCGATGAAATCCCGCATCAGGCGGCCGCCGCTGCCGAGCTCCAGGCTGACTTTCTTCATGGCGAGGACCTCCGTGTCCGGCCGTACTTGAAGTGTATTAGACAGGCGCCTTCGTAGGAAACCATGCAGGGCCCGAGCGGGGAATCGGGGAGGCACTTCGTCCCGAAGAGGCGGCAGCCTTCGGGCCGGATGACTCCCCTCAAGACGTCGCCGCAACGGCAACCGGGCAAGTCGCGCCCGGCCGAGCCCGGCCGCGCCAGCCCGAATTTCGGCGTGGCGTCGAATCCGGCGAACCTCTCCCGGAAGCGGAGGCCGCTCGCCGGGATCGTCCCCAAGCCTCTCCAAGCCGCGTCGAACGGCTCGAAGACCTCCTCCATGAGGGCCCGGGCCACCGGGTTTCCCCCGGCGCGCATGGCCCTCGAGTATTCCAGGGCGACGCGCGGGGTCCCCGCCGCGGCCTGCTCCAGGACCGAGCGGACGGCGAGCAGGATGTCCCCCGGCTCGAAGCCGGCGATGGCCCCGGGGAGGCCGTGGTCCCGGGCGACGAACTCGTAGGGTTCTGCGCCGATGATGGCGCTCACATGGCCCGGATAGAGGAAGCCGCTGACGGCGATCTCTCCCGCTTCCAGGATGGCCCTCAGGGCGGGAGGGATGAGCCAGAGCGCCGGCAGGACGGAGAAGTTGCCGAGTCCTTCGGCCGCGGCCCGCTTGGCCGTGAAGGCGATGGCCGGGATGGTCGTCTCGAAACCGGCCCCGAAGAAGACCACCTGCCGCGACGGTTCCCGGCGGGCCTCTTCCAGCGCCTCTTCAGGCGAATAGACGATTTTTAGCCGTGAGCCCGGGGCGGGGACGGCCGTCTGAAGCGACCCCTTCCGGGTCGGGACCCGGGTCATGTCGCCGAAGGTGGCCAGCGTCAGGCCCTCTTTTTCGGTGACGAGGGAGATCGCCGCTTCGTGGATCCCGGCCGGGGTGATGCACACGGGGCAGCCCGGCCCGGAGACCATCTCGACGCCCGCCTCGGCGAGCAGGGGGGTCAGGCCGTGCCGGAAGAGGGCCATCGTGTGCGTGCCGCAGACTTCCATGATCCGCGGCGGGCGAGGGAGGAGCCGGGCTTTCTCCCCGATGTCCCCGAGGAGTCGGCGGATCGCTTTGGGGTCTCGGAGCTCCTTCATCGGCGGGAAGCGGCGCCCATTTCTTTGAAGAGCTGGAGCGTTTCGCGGGCCTCCCCCTCGTCCAGGAGGGAGATGGCGAAACCCGCGTGGATGATGACCCAGTCGCCCAGCCGGGCTTGGGGGACGAGGGAGAAATTGGCTTTCACCTCGCTGCCCATGTAGTCGACGGTCCCTTGGCCCGAGTCCTCGAGCCGGGTGATCTTGGCGGGTACGGCCAGGCACATTTTCGTTTCGCTCCGGGCACCCTACTTTACCAGAATTTTCCTCTTTGTTCTACCTCCTAACTCGCTGCGCCGGGCGAAGCGCTAGCGGCGTCCCGCCGCCATGGGCAGGCGCACCCCGAACCGCGTTTGTTTCCGCCCCGGCCCATGATATAATAAGGGGCCAATGCCGAAGAACCTCGAGGAGTATTTCACCCCCGGGACAGAGGAGCACGACCTCCTTCTCAAGGTCGATCTCCGCCGTCTGCCCGGACATATCGCCGTGATCATGGACGGTAACGGACGCTGGGCCGAGCAGAAAGGTCTTCCCCGGGTCGAGGGCCACAACGCCGGCTCGGCTTCCGTCCGCGAGGTCGTCGAGGCTTCGGCCCGGCTCGGCATCGAGTTCCTGACCCTCTACGCCTTTTCCCGGGAAAACTGGAAAAGGCCTCGCCCGGAAGTCGGCCGGCTCTGGCGGCTCCTCCGGGAATACCTGGGCAAAGAGGACAGCCTCCTCGTCGAGAATGACATCCGGCTGCGGGTCATCGGCCGGAGAGAAGGCATTCCCCGGCCGGTCATCAGGGAACTCGAGCGCGTCGAGGGAATGACCCGGACGAACGGCCGGATGACGCTCGTCGTCGCCCTCAACTACGGCGGCCGGACTGAGATCGTCGACGCCGTCCGGCGGATCCTGGAAGAGGGACGGCTGGGCCCGGGCGACCTGGACGAGAAAGAGTTCGCCGCCCGCCTCTACACGGAGGGCATCCCCGACCCGGACCTCCTCATCCGAACGAGCGGCGAGCTCAGGGTGTCGAACTTCCTCCTCTGGCAGATCGCCTACACCGAGATTTACGTCACCCCCGTGCTTTGGCCGGATTTCCGGAAGAGGCACCTTCTCGAGGCCGTCCTCGAATACCAGAAACGAGACAGGAGGTTCGGTGACATCCACGCGGGAACCCCTCGGAAGAAATGAGTTGACATGAGTCTGCGCAAGCGCACCTTCACGGCCCTGCCTCTGATCGGAACCCTGTTCGTCGTCGTCCAATATGCCCCGGACTGGGTCTTTTTCCTTTTCGGGCAGGCCTTCATCATGGCCGTTCTGGTCGAGTTCTATAACCTGGCCGAGCGGAAACAGCTCCTGCCCCAGAAGATCGTGGGATGCGCGATGGCCCTTCTCGTCAGCCTGACCTTCTATTTCCCGGCCATCCCCCTCGAAGCCGCCCTTTTCGGCGGCCTCCTCCTCGCAGCCGTCTACTTCGTAGTCACCTTCAACACCCTCGAAAAACTGCCCTATTTTCCCGCTTCCTTCGCCGTCACCGTCATCGGTATGGTCTACATCAGCTTTCCCCTCAACTTCCTCTTCAGGATCCGGGCCGAGGCCGGCCCGTTCACCCTCTATTTCCTCTTCGCCGTCATTTTCCTCGGGGACACGGGCGCTTATTTCATCGGCAAACCGTTCGGCCGGAAAAAGATGACGCCCATCGCCAGTCCGAACAAGACCTGGGAGGGAAGTGCGGGGGGGATCCTTTTCGCCCTCGGTGGGGCCGTCCTGGCCCGCACCCTCCTTCTCCCCGAGGTCCCCCTCTGGCTGGCCGCAGCGAGTGGGGTCGTCGTCCACGCCGCCGCCCAGGTCAGCGATCCGCTGGAGTCCCTCTTCAAGAGGGCCGTGGGGGTCAAGGACTCCTCGAACGTCCTGCCCGGACATGGCGGATTCTTCGACCGGATCGACAGCCTGATCCTGGCCGGCCCCTTGTTCTATTTCATCGTCAAGCACTTCTGGAAATAGGCGGCGGGTTCGATGACGCGCGGCATCGCCATCCTCGGTTCGACGGGGTCAATCGGGACATCGGTCCTGGACGTCGTCGACCGGCTGGGCGAGAGATTCCGGGTGACGGCCCTGGCCGCCGGGTCCAACCTGCCGCTTCTCGCCGCCCAGGTGGAAAAATACCGGCCCGCCCTCGTCTCGGTCTGCGACAGGGGCGATGCCGGGGAGATCCGCCGCCTCTCGCGGCGGTGGCGGACGAAGGTCGTCCATGGGCCCGAAGGGGCCCTCGAGGTCGCCCGCGCCGACGGGGCCGAAATCGTCGTCTCGGCGATCACCGGGATGAGCGGTTTCGGGCCGACCCTCGAGGCCGTCCGGGCCGGCCGCCGGGTGGCCCTGGCCAACAAGGAGTCCATGGTCGTCGGGGGTGCCTTCCTCCGTAAAGAGGCGGCCCGCTCGGGGGCCCGGATCATCCCCGTCGACAGCGAGCACAGCGGCGTCTTCCAATGCCTGAGCAAGGAGAAAAAGAGGCACGTCCGCAGGGTCATCCTGACGGCCTCGGGCGGCCCCTTTTTCCGGACGCCGCTCGAGGATCTCAAAAAGAAGACCCTCGCGGAGGCCCTCCGCCATCCCCGCTGGGTCATGGGCAAAAAAGTGACCGTGGACTCGGCGACGCTCATGAACAAGGGGCTCGAGTTCATCGAGGCCCGCTGGCTGTTCGACATCGAGCCGGCCAAACTCGATGTCCTCATCCACCCGCAGAGCGTCGTCCATTCCCTGGTCGAGATGGAGGACGGATCCGTTCTCGCCCAGCTGAGCGCCACGGACATGCGCATTCCCATCCAGTATGCCCTGACCTGGCCGGAACGGTGCGATTCGGCCCTGCCCGGGCTCGACCTGGGGAAGGTGGGGCGCCTCGAATTCTACCGGGTGGACGACCGCCGCTACCCGCTCTTCGCCCTGGCCAAAGAGGCCCTCCGCGCGGGGGAGAGCCTGCCCGTGGCTCTCAACGCGGCGAACGAAGTGGCGGTCGGGGCGTTCCTCGAAGAGAAAATCATCTTTCCCGACATCTCCGCCGTCGTCGCGAAAGTCATGGAAGCGCACCGGACCCGCCCGGCGGATTCGATCGAAGCGATCTACGAAATCGACAGGGAGACGCGGCGCGAAGCCCGCCGCTTCATCCCGCAGAGGTAGACATGGCCAACATCATCGGCACAATCCTGGCGTTCATCGTCGTCTTCGGCATCCTCGTTTTCGTCCACGAATTCGGCCATTTCTTCACGGCCAAGCTCGTCGGCGTCCGGGTCGAGGTCTTCTCCTTCGGCTACGGGAAGAGGCTCTTCGGCGTCAAGAAGGGCGATACGGACTACCGGATAAGCCTCATCCCCATGGGCGGCTACGTCAAGCTCCTGGGCGAGGGTATGTTCGAGAAGGACCGCCCCGTCGCGCCCGACGACATGATGGCCAAGACCCGCTTCGAGCGGTTCCTGATCATGGCCATGGGTTCGGTCATGAACATCGTCCTGGCCGTGGTTATCGTGGCCTTCATTAACGCCGTCGGCGTCCCCGTCGCCGAGTACCAGGACGAAAAGCCGGTCATCGGCTGGATCGAAAGCGGCTCGCCGGCCGAACGGGCCGGGTTGCGGGTCGACGACGAGATCATCCGCATCGCCGGCCGCGAGGTCGAGACCTGGAACGACGTCCACATGGCCGTCGGGTCTAAACCCGACCGGCTCGTCCGTCTCGAGGTCCGGCGGGACGGCCAGGTCCTTCCCGTCGACCTCCAAACGGAATCGGTGACGCGCTACCAGATGGGCTACGCCGGCTTCCAGGCGAAGATCCTGACCCAGATCCAGATGGTCTTATCCAACTCCCCAGCCGAGAAGGCCGGCCTCAAGCCGGAGGACTTGATCTTGGCCGTCGATGGGAAGCCCGTATTCTTCTACCAGTTCCTCGAGGTCATCCAAAAGAACGCGGACAAGGAGCTCCGGTTCACCGTGGAGCGGGGCGGCGAGGTCCTAAGCCTTCCGATCACCCCGCGCCTCGAAGGCAGTGTCGGCAAGATCGGCATCTCCCAGGTCCCCAAGTCCGTCCTCAAGAAATACGGCTTCTTCTCCGCTATCAGCCAGAGCGTCAAGGAAAACCTGCGTAATGTCTTCCTGATCATCCGGTTCATCAGGGGCCTGTTCACGGGGGAGACCCCGACAAGCCAGCTCGGCGGCCCCTTGATGATCGCCAACTTCTCCTACGCGGCCTTCCGCATGGGCTGGCTGGCTCTCCTCGGCTGGATCGCCGTCATCAGCCTCCAGCTCGGGGTCCTGAACCTTTTCCCCATCCCGGTCTTCGACGGCGGCCAGATCTTCGTTCTCATCGTCGAAGGGATCATCCGTCGGGACCTCGGCCCCAAGGCCCGCCAGGTCTGGATGTCGATAGGCTTCGTCATCTTCGTCGCCCTGATCGTCTTCGTCCTTCTCAACGACATCGTCAAGCTGCTGCCCAACGGCTGGAGCAGCCTCGTGCCGTTCTAGGCGGAAAGGGGGTACGGATGTTCCCGCGCCGGAAGACTCGTTCCATCTCGGTGGGCGGCGTCGTCATCGGTGGCGGCGCCCCCGTCGTCGTCCAGGCCATGACCAAGACAGACACCCGCGACGTCCGGGCGACGTCGGCGGAGGTCCGCCGGCTGGAGAGAGCGGGGGCCGAGATCGTCCGCCTGGCCGTCCCGGACCGGGCGGCCGCGCTGGCCCTTCGGGACATCCGAAAAAAAGTCCACGTCCCGCTCATCGCCGACATCCACTTCGACCACCGGCTGGCTCTGGCCGCGCTCGACGCGGGCGTCGACGGCCTGCGCCTCAACCCCGGGAACATCGGCTCTCGCGAAAAGGTCCGCGAGGTCGTCCGGGCGGCGGCCGCGAGGAGGGCGCCCATCCGGATCGGCGTCAATTCGGGCTCTCTCGAAAAGGACATCCTGGCCCGGGCGGGAGGAGTGACGGCCGCGGCCATGGTCGAAAGCGCCCTGCGGCACGTCCGCCTGCTCGAGGACCTCGATTTCCGGCTGATCAAGATCTCCCTCAAGGCCTCCGACATCCCCCGGACCCTCGAGGCCTACCGGCTCCTGGCCGGACGCGTGAACTATCCTTTTCACGCTGGGATCACCGAGGCCGGCCGGCTCCTGGCCGGGAGCGTCAAGTCGACGGCCGGGCTGGCCCTGCTCCTGGCCGAGGGCCTGGCCGACACCGTCCGCGTGTCCCTGACGGCACCGCCCGAGAAAGAGGTCTTCGTCGCCTGGCAGATCCTTCAGAGCATGGGCGTCCGCGTCCGCGGCGCGAACTTCGTTTCCTGCCCCACCTGCGGCCGGTGCGAAGTCGACCTGATGACCCTCGCGGCCCGCGTGGAAAAGGCCGTCCTCGGGCTTCGCGCGCCGCTCACGGTGGCGGTCATGGGATGTATGGTCAACGGGCCCGGCGAGGCCCGGGAAGCGGATATCGGCCTCGCCTGTGGTCGGGGAAGCGGCGTCATC
>Ga0209182_10000488_pt1 | contig 10740 bp, 11 predicted proteins | sample LakBais05cmmetaG_FD_185474 | JGI IMG/M metagenome (GOLD analysis project Ga0209182, IMG submission 185474) | Lake sediment microbial communities from Lake Baikal, Russia to study Microbial Dark Matter (Phase II) - Lake Baikal sediment 0-5 cm... | ecosystem: Environmental > Aquatic > Freshwater...
GGGAAGGGGAGGGGACCCTGACCGAGCTTGCGGCGGGGGAAGAGCCGGGCCGGATCGACGGCCTGATTTGGATGGACGGGGACGAGGTGGTCGTCAACCCCCCGCGGGCGCCGCTTCCGGACCTCGACGACCTGCCGTTTCCCGCCTACGAAAAGCTGGCCGGATTTCCGCGGGGATACAACCTGCCGCTGTTCAGTTACATCCGGTTTCCCGGCGCCACGATGATCACCAGCCGGGGCTGTACCTACCGGTGTTCCTACTGTGACCGCTCCGTCTTCAAGCGGGGGTACCGTTGGAACTCGCCAGCCTATATCTACGACCACATGCGACATCTCCGGAGCCGCTTCGGGGTCCGCCACCTCAACATCTACGACGATCTCTTTACCGCCAACCGGCCGCGGATCGCCGAACTCTGCGCCACGCTGACCCGGAATCCGCTGGGCGTGCAGTTCAACTGCGCCGTCCGGGTCGGCCAGACGGATCGGGAGCTCCTAAGGATGCTGAAGGCGGCCGGATGTCTGATGGTTTCGCTCGGTATCGAGTCGGCCGATCCCGAGATGCTCCAACGCCACAAGGCCGGCGTGAATCTGGAGGAGGTTCGGGAGACGGTGGAGATGATCCGTGCGGCGGGGCTCCGGGCCAAGGGACTCTTCATGATGGGATTGCCGGGCGAGACGGAGGCGTCCATCCGCCGGACAAGCGATTTTGTCCTTTCGCTGGGGCTCGACGACATGAACATGACAAAGTTCACACCGTTCCCCGGCGCCCCGATCTGGGAGACGATCCGGGAGGAGGGGACATTCGTGGAAGACTGGCGGCTGATGAACTGCCTCAATTTCGTCTTCGTTCCCAAGGGTATTGTTTCCCGGGAGCGGCTCGACCAGCTCTACAACGAGCATGTGAAGCGATTCTACACCGACCCCGCCTGGCGGAGGAGATTCCGGGACCGCCTCTGGGAGCACCGCCACAGCCTCTGGCACATGGCGAGGCACCTGCCCGATTTCATCGCTGCCCGCCGCCATTTCGAACCGGCGAAAATTTCAGGGTAGATGCGCAAGCCATCAACGAGCTTACTGCGTCCATCCAGAAATTGGGTGTTATGGTTCCCATCCAGTTTTGCCAGAACGAGCAAGGCGCCCTGGTCATCGTCTCTGGCCACTGCCGCGTCACGGCTGCAGGAAAGGCGTGGCTGACGAGTGGTCTGAAGACGACCGGAACGATCTTGTCAATGCCCTGACTGGCGTCCACAGCAAAACAGAAGAACTTTTGAACGCAATGAACCCGCAGTCAGGGGAGGAGGAACCTAAATCCTCCCGGCGGCCCCAACCTCGCATGATGGCGCTTTTGTTTTCACCAGGGTGAATTTCGAAAAATCCCCGGAAGAGAGCTTAATGGCAAGATTCCATTGAATTTTCTGGTTGCCGGTCGACAACCAGAAAATAAGAGATACCTCCATGATAAATTCACTTTGTTTGCGTGATGTATGGTACGTGTAACACCTACAAAGCATCAACCCCATAGCTTTAATAATACTGAAGATTACTGGTAAAAAGCAGCAGAGCTTGCAGGAGAAGGCCAGTAGATATTCGTGGCCGCAATCTTTACACTTCACGCGGGCAAAGCCGTTGTGCAGCTCCGAGATAGCGATAGATCACCTACTCGACATAAGGCCGCCAGAACCCGTTCTGCTGTGAGAAATGCTCATCATAGATTCTGACGAAGGTCTCAAAATAGTCCTCCACGCAGTGGTAATAATCGGCTACGACCATGGTCACCCCACCTCCGGCTGCCGCTTTTGAACCAGATTCCCAGTTCTCTTTGTGCGTGTAGCCAGGCTCACGGAAATGGACGTGAGTGTCGATGAAACCGGGAATGACCACCCTTCCTCCTGCATCAATCTCTTCCGCCCCCCGGGGGAGGTTACACTCCGTATCGACGGCAATGATCTTCTCGCCTTGAATCGCAATGGCCACGCGCCTCAATCCATCCCGAGTCAGTACCTCTCCATTCTTGATTATCAGATCCGTTCTGTCCATCGCTTTTAGAGTTGAGAAACCGACCGGGAAAGCCCGGAGAAGTGAATGAACGCCAGACTGGTCGCTTTCAGGAGGACGATTACTACGCCGGTCTGCAGGATGCCTAAGGCGGGAATCAGGATTACCCCCACCAAAAGCGATCCGTTGAAGGCCCCGAAGAGGTCTGCAGCATAAAGTGTTCCCGCCGTCCGAACCACCCCTTCGCCGCTATGAGAAAAAAACCGGCTGGCCAAGGGAAACTCAAGCCCAACGAGGAATCCCACCGTTGCGCTCGCCAGAATGAATCCATATCGCATCTCCGTGAGGATTCCTTCTCCCACCCCGGGGGAGTAGAGAAAAGACAAGAGAATCATCCCAGTGGCTGCACATACAATGATGAGTATCTCCACAGCGGCCAGAATCGAACCCAATTTCTGAAATTTTTCCAATGTACGGATCATGATCCCACTTCCCCATGCCAATCCGGCCATAAAGAAAGCGATCAGAAGCCCGATCCAAAGATAGGCATACCCGTAGAGGGTCTGAAAGGAAAAGATGATAATGACATTTGCAGCCATGCCAAAGAACCCCGTCGAACTGACGACCGCAATAAGAATCTCTTTTTGCCGGTCTTCCCGCCGCTTTTTCCCAAAAACCAACGTCCCGCAAATCAGAATCAACAGGGGCATGGCGATGTGCCATAACTTAAGATCGGCCAAGGTCCTCCAGAGGATCTGGAGAGTGGGATGGAATTGGGCGTTCCAGTAAGCGATGCCGTAATAGAGGCCGAAGGGATGGGCATCCCTATTCACCTTAATTGCGTCACCTCGGTTCAGGGAATCCTCAAACCACCTCAGACGATTGGGCTCGAGCTTCAGGCGAATATGAGGTTCTCGGAAAAAGCGAGAGGAGATTTTTCTCTCGTGCAGGCGTTCGATCAGTTTCTCCGGCGAAAGAGGACCGGCGCTTGGCGAGGCAAAAGCGAGGATGTAATTTACCTCTCCGGGAATGAAATAAACAGACGGGAATACCGCCTCTAAAGAGCGGCGGAGGCAGAAATTAAGATCCCTTATCTCCGGGCTGAGATAGGTTTCGGAGCCGGGGAGGTGAAGGGACAAAACCCCGTTTTTGTTCAGGGAACGAAAAATCTCGGCAAAAAATTCCACAGTGTAGAAGCGATTCAGTTCCAGAGTAGAGGGAAGGGGGAGATTCAGAAGGATGGCGTCGAATGATTGAGAAGCGGTTTTTATATATAACCGGCCATCAATGGCATCAATACTCACCCGCGGGTCTTCCATCTCCTCACGGGTGAGGCGGGTGATGTTCTCTTTCATCATCTCAATCATCAAGGGATTGATCTCCGTATAATGAACGTTGGCCACAGGGTGCTTGAGAACCTCCGCAATGACCCCGCCGAGCCCGCCGCCAATGACGAGAATGGTTTTTGGAGAGGAGATGGAGAGCATTGGGTAGTGAACCATCTCCTCAGCAAAAGCAATATTGGGGATCGGGACAGTGCAGGCGGGGATCCCGTTGGAGAAAAAGGTGAGCTGACCTTCCCTTCGCCCTACCGTGACATTACCATAGGAAGACCAACGTGATCCCAGTATCTCCAACCCGCTCCACTGTCGCTCTAAGGACATTTTCTCCAGACCCCGGGCGCCGGACAGGACGAACAGCAAAACATCGGCAATCAAGAAGGTCCAGAGCAATCCTCTTAAGATCTTCCCCCGTCCTGCCTTTTCCTTCCGGAGGGAAAGCATCAGTATTCCGGAGATCAGGTTGATCATCCCCAGAAGAAATGCAACCTCAAAGGAGGTGAAGAAGGGAATAAGTACAAGGGTATAAAAAATCCCTCCAATCCCTGCACCCAGCCCTTCATAGAGGTAGACCCTCCCAATGGACTGTGAGGATTTAAGGGAGTCATCAGAATAAAGAGAACAACCGAAGGCAAAGAGAATCCCATTGATGATTCCCAGGGGGGCCAGGATGATGGCCGTCCAGAAGAATATCTGCGGAAGGCTCGCACTCTCACCGATGGAAAGTCCCATGATGTCGCGCAGGCACCGTATGTAGTAGATGGTAACGGGAAGCAGAAGAGCGAGAAGCAGCTGCAGAGCGGCATACCCTTTTTCTGTAACTGCACCTGCGACCCTCCTTCCTACGAAAAAGCTCCCGGCCGCCTCCAACAAAAGCCAGTTGGCGACAATGATGGCTATGGAAAGTTCGTTTCCAAGGAAGATGACCAGTAGTTCACGGATGACCGCCACCTGGGTGATGGTGAAGGTAAATCCCATGACAAGCAGAGCAAAAAGGAGTGAATAATGCATGTCAATCTCGATCCAATGCATTGTTCGTCCCAGGAGAAGGTTGAAGCCCCGTTACTTACTCCCAAATGCCCGGGATGGGTCTCCCGCAGTACCCGCATTTCCCGTTTGCGAGATGCATTTCTCCAACCATAAATCCTATTCGCTGGATTATTCTCTTCCGGCAATTCGGGCAAAAAGTATTTTCCCCCTCGTGGCCGGGGACATTCCCGATGTAAACATATTCAAGGCCGGCGGATAAGGCGATTGACCGAATTTTTTCGAGAGTTGAAACCGGCGTCGGAGGTAGGCTCTGGAGCTTATACAAAGGATAAAACCGGGAGAAATGGATTGGGGTGTCTCCGCCCAACTCATTCTTCACCCAGAGACACATTCTGGCTACTTCCCCCAAGTCATCATTTTCCGTGGGAATGACAAGGTTGGTGATCTCAAGGTGAATCTTCTCCTTCTTGAGTGTTTTGAGCGTCTCCAGGATCGGATTGAGTTTGCCGTCGCACAATTTTTTATAAAATGAATCCGTAAAGCCTTTCAAATCGATATTGGCTGCGCTGAGAACGGGACAGAGGGCGCGAAGAGGGGTGGTGTTGATAAAGCCGTTGGAATGGCAGATATTCAGCAGCCCGGCCTTCTTTGCGAGACGGCAGGTATCCGCCATATATTCATAAAAGACAACCGGTTCTACATAACTATAGGCCACTGAGCGGGCTCGCATCTCTTTGGCTTTTTTTACTGCAATTTCGGGCGGGAGATCGTAATTGTACAAATCCTCCGGGGAGGTCTGCGAGATCTCCCAATTCTGACAGAACTTACAGTGAAAATTGCATCCGCCGGTTGCCAAGGAAAAAGCGGTCGTTCCCGGGAGGACATGGAAAAAGGGTTTTTTTTCAATCGGATCTAAATGGGCGGCACAAGGATTTCCGTAGGCGAGGCTGTAATATGTTCCTTCCCGGTTCTCCCGTACCTTGCAGAATCCTCTCTTTCCTCTGGGAACTCGGCAACGCCTCGGGCACAGCTCGCACTGGATTTCCCTTCCCTCCAGCGAGGTAAAATAGGAGGCGGCTTTGGTTTTGATGAGTCCTTTTTTTGCTATTTGCGCACGGCCCGTTTTTGGTAAACCAAGAAGGCATGTCCCTGGAACCAAGCAGAGACCCGCCCTGCATAACTGTAAAAATTCTCTCTTCGTCATGGTATGAAGGGATCCGTCTTTACACCGCATCGGTCTCACCCGCTTAACTGCAGATGGCTCGCTTTTTAACAAGGAATCCAGGGTCTACCCTGGGGTTCATGCCATTGGTGGTATGGTCAGTTCAAAGGTGAACGACGGTAAACGTTGTATGTCGCCAGAGATTTGGCATCAAGATTGATTAATCCCGTTTGCTTTGCCCAGCCAATCGCCTCCGTGAATTCCCGTACGGTGATTCCTCGGGCGAGCTCCGGATATTCATAGGCTTTGTAGTCCACGTGGTATTGAGCCATGATGTTGACGTAGGTCGATCGGGGGAGATTCTCCGCGACCCATTTGACGAATTGTTCGGTGTCGGCGATCCGGTTGGGCATGACCAAATGGCGGATCAGCAGCCCCTGGATGGCATATCCGCTTTTATCACTCTTGAGTACTCCCACCTGCCGATGCATTTCCAGGACTGCCCTTTTGGCTGTGTCCGGATAGTCGGAAGCGCCGGAGGAATATTTCGCCGCTTTTTGAGGGTCCATATATTTAAAGTCCGGCTTGTACATATCCACGATGCCCTCGAGGATCTTCAATATTTCTATGCGCTCATATCCGCTGGTATTGTAGAACAGAGGGAGCCGCAGCCCCTTCTTCAAGGCCATTCGGGTGGCATTGAGAATGTTGGGCATCACATGAGTAGGAGTGACCAGATTGATATTATGGCAGCCGATCTTCTGGAGTTCGATCATCATGTCCGACAGACTCTCATCATCAATTTCGTCCCCCCGGCCCTCGTGGGCGATGGGCCAGTTCTGGCAAAAAACACAACGCAGGTTACAGTTGGAGAAGAAGATGGTGCCTGAACCGTTCATTCCCGATATGGGCTCTTCTTCGCCAAAATGGGGTTGATGGCTGAAAACCACGGGGCGTAGTGGCGCCCGGCAGAATCCCTTCTCACCCTTGGTGCGGTTCACCCCGCATTGCCGAGGGCAGAGACGGCAATTCTCGAAGATGCGGTACGCTTGTGCGACCCTTTGGGCGAGTTTCCCGCTCCTTTCCAGTTTTGCATAGCCGGGCTGCCATTGGTCCTCACTTTTTTGCAGACCGTGAAGTTTCTTGGGCGAAAGGAGCGCCGGCCCCCCGATGAGCAGACAGCCTTTGATAAAATCCCGACGCGTGAACCCCATAGTGTCCCCTCTCTTTTTTTCGGGGCATTGTATCGCCTTGAGTCAAATGGCTTCAATGGTGGAGGGGGGCTTCTTCGCCAGGCCGTAAATCACACTGACGACGCCTTCGACCTCTGTCGTGATCCGATCCGCCATGAGATCAAGGAGATCGAACGAGAGTCTGGTTTGATAGGAATCGCTTTTTTATTGTGGAAAGTATAGGAAGATCGGTCTTGTATGTCAAGGCAATATTGGCCGCAAAATGTTGTGTGTGGTCGATGACCGAGGCAGGGATGTATCGCGGCATCCGTCCTTTAATTGATTGAATTGATTGATAATTGATAAGAACTTGCTTTTGCATGGGTTGAGGATACGGAAAGCGGTCTTGCATGTCAATGTGAATTTGTCACAGGAGAATTTGTCACAATATATTGTGTTAAGACAGGAGGCGATGGCAGCGGTTCGTGGGATTTCAGCGCCGGCATAGGCGGTGTCCCATGTGATGCGGACTGCGACACGTATTGAGACGATGTAGAGTGTTTTCACCTACTTTGTTTTTTTATCTTTGGCTCAGGTCTTTTGCCATCTGCACAAGACCGTCCAGGAGGTAAGATAGTCTGCTGAAATCCAGGGTGTCAATCCTGTCCGTCTCCGCATGATAATTGGGGTTGCGGTAAAATGCCGTATCGGTGATCATGACGGCGGGGTAGTCCATTTTCCAGAAGGAGAGGTGATCGGAGAAGTCCACGCCGGGGATGAAGCTGACCGTTGACAGGGTCTCCACAGGAATACTTCCGCCTTTCCTCAGTGAAACCGCCACTTTATTGACAAGACTCCGGGAGGACAGGTTTCCGACAACGGTGATAAAATTGGGCGTGGATGGGTACATCAGGGCCATGAGCGGAACGGGGAAGCTTTGCCCGCCTTCCTTATCACTGTAATAACCAAGCATCTCCAAGGAAATCATGGCGCTGATATGTTCCTGTCTGTTTCTGGCCTCACGGGCATAGACGAAACTACCCATGGATTCCGATCGAAATATCGGCGGCTCCTCAAGGGCAAAAAATACCAGCTTTAACGTCCGTTCCGGTGAGTAATCCTTTAAGAGGCGGCACATTTCCAGCAGTACGGCCACAGCGCTTGCGTTGTCGTCAGCCCCCGGCGTGCCGCCCACGGTATCGTAATGGGCCCCAATCACTGCCACATCCTCAGGGTGGGTTTTACCCGGCAGGGTGACGATGATATTGCTGAAAACTCTTTCCTGGCAGGAAAAATCTTGCAGTATCGGCGTATAGCCCATCCCCTTCAAGGAGGAGAGGATGTATTTTTTTGCAGCGGTTAACTTATCGTACTCGTAGACGCTTCGTGAGCCGATCTTTACCGATAATTCCTCCACGTGCCGGTATAGCGCCATGTTTTTGGTCCTGGGCGCCGGGGGAAAGACCATGTACGGCGATCCTTTGATCTTCATCACGGAATAAAGAAGAAAGGCGCTGAACAGGAGCGCCAGCAATAATAACAGCGTCATTATCTTTCTCATCTTTCCTGCAAACCTCACCCATTCCGGCCGGCTCTTTCTTCGTACAGGGGCTTTCTCGCACATCCTGCCGAGTCGAGGCCATGCGCGCGAGAGCTTATGAACGATCCAGATGACGCGGCTCGCATCCGGCAGTAGGTGTGGCTCATCCTCGGCGCCATCATGGTGCTGTATGGTTTGGTGCTGCTGTCGTTCGGCCCACTGCCACAGGGCCCGGCCATCCATCTACTCGCCGACACGCGGATGTACCTGGGCATCATCCCGCCATCATTCCTGCAGGGCAGCTTTCCGGCCGCGCGCGACGTTCAGGCCGGCCAGTATGCTGATGCCGATCACGAAGAAGACGCCGGTTACCAGCATCGCGAAGCGGTGATTCCCGAGTGTGATCCAAGTGATGAGGCCGTAGGTCATCGGCCCGAGGATCGCCGATAGCTTCACGGCGAGTCCCCACAAGCCGAAGAACTCGGCCGTGCGCGGGGGTGGGCTGAGGTATCCGACCAGCGCGCGGCCCGCCGACTGGCTGGAGCCGAGGCAGATCCCGACCAGGTTGGCGACAACCCAGAACATCGTCGTGCTCTCGGCCGTCCACGCCAGGACCACAGCGATCAACCATCCGATCATCGTGATCACCAGGGTCCTCACGTGCCCGATTCGGTCCTGCACGTGGCCGAAAGCAAAGGCGCCCGCTGCCGCGGTGACGTTAACCACCAGGATCAGGGTGAGCGTATCGCGCGTGGTGAAACCCATGACCTCCTGCGCGTACACCGCAGCGAGCGCGACCACGGTCTGGATGCCCGCCTGGTAAAACACCACGCAAACCAGGAAACGCCACAGGTCCGCAAAGCGGCGCGCATGACCGAGCGTTTCCGCGACTCGTGCAAATGCGCTCCTCACGATTCCACCGGGGACGGCGACCGGTTGGGCGCGTTCCCGCAGGATAACGAACGTGGGCAGGCTCGCGATGGCGAACAGGACGGCGGTGATCAGCATGGTGACGGGGACGAATTCGGTGGCGGTCGCGCCTTGAGCCTGCGCGTAGGTCACGTAGGCAAGACACGCTCCAAGTGTGACCAGCCCTCCGCAATAACCCAGGCTCCAGCCCCACCCTGACACCCTGCCCATCGCCTCGCCGCGCGCGATCTCCGGCAGGAACGCGGCGATCAAGTTTTCGCCCGTGCCGAAGAAGAAGTTGGACAGGATCACCAGCGCAATGCCGAGCGCGAGATCACCGCGCCCGACGAGCGCCAGTCCAGCAGTGAAGACAACACAGCCCGCGGTGGTAAAGAGCAGCAATCGCTTCTTTGCTGCGTGCACGTCGGCATAGGCGCCGATCATCGGGGCGGTCACCATGATCAGCGCGTAGGAAACAGCAAGCGCGGCGGTCCAGGCAAAGGTCGCCCAAGGCGTGTTGCCCGCCACCACGGCAACGAAGTAGGCATTGAACACCGCCGTGATGATGACGGTGGTGTAACCGGAATTGGCGAAGTCGTACATCGCCCAAGAAAAAACCTCGCCCGGGCGAACATCCGGTGCGAGGTTTTTTCTTGACGAAGTCTCATTCAAATCGCCACTCACGTTATGCTCCATCATGTCACGCAGTATCAAATCACGCTTCGTTAAATAAATCCGCGCTGCTTCAGCTCCCGCTGCTGCTTGCCGCTGTAGCCGAGCGCACCGAGCACTTCGGCCGTGTGCTCGCCGAGCGCCGGACCAACCCACTTCGTATCGCCCGGGGTATCCGACAGTTTCGGCACGATACCCGGAAGTTTGAGAAACTTTCCGTCCTTGAGTTTGATAAGTTTTGTTTGTTTTTGATAAGACATTGCTTCCAATTGGTGAAAGTATAGGGGGCTGTTTTTGCTTGTCAAGGGATATTTTGTATCGTGCAGGTATTGCTTTCCGTCTGAAATCAGCAACTTTTCCTGATTCATGCCGATTACTAATTTCAGGAAGTTGTTCGTAGGAACAGAAGAGGGGTCTTTTGTCCCCCTCTTCTGTGTTGCTAACATCCTTAATCGATTAATCATCTTCACTCACGATACTTGAATGAAAGGTTTAACCTGACTCTGAAGGCGGTTATCTTTCCGTTCTCGATGGTAACATCCTGCCTTACGACCTCCGCAACCCTCAGCTCATCGAGGGATTTAGCGGCAGTCGCCAGGGCCTTCTGGGTGGCGTCTTCCCACGACTTTGGACTTGTCCCCACAATTTCAACGATTTTGTACACGGACATAACAGCTCCTCCTTTCTTTCATTGGCTGAATCAGTTAGACCACTATTCCAAAGGTCTCCGCGGACCCCCTCATAACAGCTCATTAATATCATAATTAACGAAAAAAAACATCGATGATTACGAGTTAAAGTCACGCATTTTCATCAAGGTTGACGGATTGCGTAGTACAGGAAGTACGTAAGAACCGGACAAACCCTTACTTTTTTTCCCGTATCGCCCACATCTGTTACTTCACAAGATCCGACAGAACGAGCACCGTCCAGTAAGGAAATAACATGAGCAGTATGATCG
>Ga0209182_10000491_pt1 | contig 10724 bp, 8 predicted proteins | sample LakBais05cmmetaG_FD_185474 | JGI IMG/M metagenome (GOLD analysis project Ga0209182, IMG submission 185474) | Lake sediment microbial communities from Lake Baikal, Russia to study Microbial Dark Matter (Phase II) - Lake Baikal sediment 0-5 cm... | ecosystem: Environmental > Aquatic > Freshwater >...
TGCCGGGGTTGAATGGGCGGGAGTTCTCGGTGGGGTCCGAAGCCCAGGCGAGGAGGCCGGAGGCCTGCTGCATGGCGAGACCCAGGGCGATGGCGGTCTTCTTCGCGTCGAGGCGGAAGAGACGCCCGGCCGCGGCCGCGGCGCCGAACGCGCCGCAGACGGCGCTGGGGTGGAAGCCGCGGTTGTAGAGGGCGGTCGGGTTCAAGGCGTAGCTCACCCGGCAGGTGACCTCGATCCCCAGGATCATCGCCTCCAGGAAGCGGGTCCCGCTCGCCCCTTCCTTCTCGGCCACCGCCAGACTGGTCGGCACCATGACGGCCAGGGCGTGCAGGATTCCTCCCACGTGGTGCGGCTCGACGTCACAGTAGTAGCCCAGCGTCCCGTTGACCAGGGCGGCGTTCACACAGGAGGTCTTGATCCGCTGGCCGATGAGGCTCGACTCCGGTTTCCCGCCCACCTGTCGGGCATATTTCACCAGGATGCGAGTGGCCGAGTACTTGGAGTTCGAGGCGGCGAGCATCGCGCCCAGCGTGTCCTGCAAGAGCAGCTTGGCGTGCCGGACCACGTCCTTCGGAACGTCCTTGAGGCGGAATGCGGCCAGGCGCTCGGCGAACTGGGCGGAGAGGGATTCGGAACCCGGCATGCGGCACCTCCACGGACAAGGTTGGTGTCCCTTTCTATGCCTCCTCCCAGGGGGACGTCAAGCGTCTTTCGGGCTTCTCTCGGGCGTCAGCCTGACCCTCGATCGTCGGCGCCACGTGGCGCTTGACCCGTCTGTCGGAAATTGCATATACTAAACATCGTTTCATATATTGAACAGGGGGTCTTCCACTATGCCTGACTACGCCGCTCCCGCCGTGGAAGGGGCCCTCTCCATCCTCGAGACCCTCGGCAAATGAAAAAATGATAGGAATTTGCTTTCCAGGGCGCGGCACGATGGCGCCCTGTCTCTGGGCCGCGAGCCCGCCGGGGGTGGGCCCGCCGGCCCGATCGCGAGGTGCCAGGGCACGCGGCTTGCGTCCGTCGGGTCGGGCTGGAGTATCCGGCGATCTGGAGAGGCTGTCAAGGGGAATGACGAACACTGTCATAACCAGCACACGGTAACCACGATCTGGATCGGGAGTGATCGGCCAAGCCAACAACCGCGGGGCAGGGGCTGCAGTTGGCAACCGAGGTGTCTCGATAGGGGCTCTGTCATGACGGACAACGGTTTCACGCGGATCGCAGGCGGAATCCAGCGAGGGAAGCAGTTCAGCATCCAGGTTGATGGCCAACCGATCGTTGCCTTCGCGGGCGAGACTGTGGCTGCCGCGCTCCTGGCCAGCGGGAGGCTGCCCCTACGCCACACCGAGAAACACGAAAAGCCACGAGGCATTTTCTGTGGCATGGGGATCTGTTTCGACTGCCTCATGACTGTCAACGGCATGTGCAACGTGCGTACCTGTATTACTCCGGCCGAGCCCGGAATGATCGTTACTACACAGTACGGCTTGCCAGGGGTGTCTGCCGATGATAACCACTGACATCGCCATCGTAGGCTCCGGGCCCGCAGGTCTTGCTGCTGCCATCGAGGCGGCGACATCGGGCGCACGGGTCGTACTCCTGGATGAGCATCTTCGCCTGGGCGGGCAGTTCTTCAAGCAGGTCCCCTCCTGCTTCACAATCGAAGATCCTTCCCGCCTCGGGAAAGAGTACTCCGTCGGCCAGGAATTCATACGGCTGGTCTCTTCGGACAAGGTGGATCTCTGGCTGGATTCCCTGGTATGGGGGGTTGCTGGTGATCGAACCCTGGCCATTCGCCGAGGATCGGACTGCCTCCAGTTGAAAGCAGAAAAGGTCATCGTTGCCACAGGAGCCTACGACAGACCGGTCCCCTTTCCGGGATGGACGTTACCCGGGGTCATAACCGCCGGGGCCGCCCAGACGCTCGTCAAGAACCAGTGGATGGTCCCCAGCGGCAGGGTGCTCCTGGTCGGCAGCGGGCCGTTCCAGCTCCCCGTGGCCCATCAACTCCTCCAGGGGGGCGCGAAGATCGCCGCGGTGGTCGAGTCCCTCAGCTTCTCCGGGCTGCTCCGCACTTCGCTGGGGGCCCTCGGTCGCCCCGACCGGGGGCTGGAGGGCTTGGGCTACTGGCTCGAGATCCGTCGGTCCGGAGCCCAATTCCTCTTCGGGCATACCATCATCGAGGCGATCGGGGAGCGCGAGGTCCGGGCGGCGGTGATCGCGGCGGTCGACGACGCCGGACGCGTCAAGCCCGGAAGCGAGCGCACCATGGAGGTGGACACGATTTGCACCGCCTTTGGCTTTCTGCCTTCCACCCAGGTCACCAGTTTGCTGGGGTGCGCCGACCGGTTCGACGAGGAGGCAGGCGGTTTCTTGCCGACGCACGACGAGTATCAGGAGACATCTGTCGCCGGGGTCTTCGTGGCCGGCGAGACGTCTGGCATCGGCGGCTCTGACGTCGCGCTCGCCGAAGGGCGGCTGGCCGCCGTGGCGGCCGCTTGGCAGTTCGGGCGCCTGAGCCAGTCCGATGTAGATTCCAAGCTGGCAGCTATCAGACCGAAACTGCAAGCCGCCCGCCGCTTCGCGGCGTACCTCCAACGGACCTTCGGCCCCAAGCCCGCCGCCTTCGAACGTATCCCCGATGATACCGTCGTGTGCCGTTGCGAGGAGGTCACGGCCGGGGACGTGAGGCGCGCGGTCTTGGATGGTGCGGATTCGTTGAAGGCAGTGAAGATACGTACGCGGGCAGGCATGGGACCGTGCCAGGGGCGGATCTGCAGCTCGACCGTCGCCACGCTGGCATCCCTCGTCTCCGGAAAGCCGGTAGAGGCATTTGGCGCTCCCAGTGTCCGTCCACCCGTCAAACCGGTTCGGCTTGGTGCCCTCGCCGATCAAGCGCGCGAGGGCCTGCGGCGGTCATGATACCGTGTTAGGGCACCGAAGGAGGGATCGTTGTGAAGCTGCCCACTGCTGACGCAGTCGTCGTCGGCGGCGGCATCATCGGGAGTGCCGCAGCTTACTATCTGGCCAAGGCCGGATTCAGCGTGGCCCTGGTGGAACGAAAGGGAATCGCCAGCGGGACCTCGAGTGCCTGCGCTGACGGCCTGCTCCTCCAGACCAAGGCCCCGGGTGCCAAGCTCGCCATGGCCCGCGCGAGCATCCGCATCTATCAGCAGTTGGGTGAGGAACTGGGTTGCGATCTCGAGTTCCGTAATGAAGGCGGCATGATCACCGCATCCAATGAGACAGAGCTGAACTACGTGCGCGGTCTGGTGGAGAGGTTACGGGGAGAGGGGATACCGGTCGAGCTCCTGAGCGGCAAGGCTGCCAAGGAGCTGCAGCCGGCTCTCTGCTCGGATCTGTTGGCCTCCACCTACTGCCCGCTCGATTGTCATCTGAACCCCTTGCGGGTATCCATCGGATTCGTCGGCGCCGCGAAGCGGCTTGGGGCAAGCCTGTACGTGGGGACAGAGGTAACGGCGATCGACGTGCAACATGGACGCGTGGCGGGAGTTCTCACAACCCGAGGGCGCATCGATACGGGTGTCGTGGTGAACGCTGCGGGGGTGTGGGCATCGCACATCGCCCGAATGGTCGGGCAGGAGCTGACGGTGATCCCTCGCCGCGGACAGATCCTGGTGACCGAGGCCGTACGGCCGATGATACGGGGTCGCATCATCGGCGCCAGATACCTGATGAGCAAACTGGGGAAGGCCGCTCCCAGCGAAGAGAACAAGAGTTCGTACTCCTCGGGCATGATATTTGGTCAGCAGGCCAGCGGCAATTTCATCGTCGGAGCGACCCGGGAGTTCGTGGGTGAGGACACCTCCACCACCTATGAAGCGGTCACGGACTTGGCAGGTCAGATGGTGCAGCTCGTGCCGGCGTTGGCGAACGTGCAAATCATCCGGATCTTCGCCGGTCTGCGCCCCGCGACTCCCGACGGGGCGCCGGTCATCAAGCGCTTTTCGGGGCCGGATGGTTTCGTCGCCGCTGCGGGGCACGAAGGAGATGGCATCTGTCTCGCCCCGATCACCGGCAGAGTAGTCGCCGGCATCGTCAGCGGCCGTATCCACGACTACCACCAGTTCGAGCTGGTCGCCGATCCCTAGCCCGCATTATTCGCGAACGCAACTCGCGAACAATGCGGGCTTAACGAAAGCCCTTGTAGTCGGCGGCCCAGGACGGATCGGGCGCAACTGTTGCAGCTCGACACCGTGCTGGATATCCCCATCCCCGTGCGCCATCCCGCCGTCCCGGTCCGGGATCTTGCGGACAGGCGGGATGGGCCATCTGGTCAGGTAAGCCCGGATTATTCGCGAATAATCCGGGCTAGTGTGGTGAATCGAAAGTCCTCATTCAAATTCCCAGGCCCGGGGGACGCCCCTTCGACGCCTGGCGTCTGCACCCACCCTGCGGGCGGGTACCCGATGCCGGCTCGCCCTTACCCCGGGTCGGTCCGCTCGGGGAGCGGACCTCCGAACCGGCGGGTACCCAGCCCTTGGCTGGGTGCGGCTCGCCCGCGGACGCGGCGCTCCGGGGCGCCCCCCGGGCCTGGGAATTCTTCTTATGAAAACGTATTTCTGACTCGGGACACTAGCAGGGCTCGACCGAGCATCGGTATACCTCGGTCCTCCTTGCCCTTCTCAGCTCGCCGCCAAGACGCGCCCGAGGATGGTCACGTCGTCCAGGTCCTCGAGGGCGTTGACGGCGGCCGTCAGATCGCGAACGACCTCCGACCCGTAGCCCGGCTCGACCAGCGCCCGGAATTTGTCCCGGATTTCTCCCGTCGTCATCGGGTCCTCGGGCCAGCCTCGGGCGACGTCCCGTTCGGCCGTGAGGCACCGTCCGTCCGCGAGAACGACCTCGACGCGGGCCGGGCGGCGGTCCTCGCGGGCCAGATGCCGGGCGTCCAGCTCCGGGTCCAGGACGATCGTGGTGCGCGTGGCGAGCGCCCGCACCGCCGGGTCGGTCAACGCCTCCGCCGTGAAATCGGTGAGCAGGGCGTGTCCCCTGGCAGCCGCCAGGGCGGCGCAGAACGGCAGGCTGGACTTGGCCGCCGTGAGCGTCGCGGGGGACCGGTCGTTGAGGTCCGCCGCAAAACGATGCGTGAACACCGCGATGCGCTGAATGCGCTCCGGGGCCAGGGGGCCGGCTGCGGTCAGGCTGAGAAGGGCGTCGATCATGGTGTGGGCGAAACTGCACGCCGAGTGCCGCTTGATGTAGGCCGTGGGGAGGAGCCACGCCTGGCCCAGGTCGGCCGTGATGCTCCCGAGGTCATGGCGGTCCGCGACGGCGCGGGCCAAGCCCAGCTTCCCTTCGAAGAGAAGTCGCGGGCCGCTGATGCCGGCCGCTGCGAGCTGTGCCGCCAGCGTCCCGACCATGGCGGGCCAGCCGCAGTACAGATCCTTGATGCCCGCACCCTCCGTGAAGGCCTGGAACGTCGCGGCGGGCGTGAGGCAGCAGTTGCCGATGGCATCTGCGGCCCGCTCGGCGTCGAGCCGGAGCACGGCCGCGGCGGCGGCCGCGGCCCCGAAGGCCCCGAACAGGCCCGGCCCGTGGAAGCCGCGATCGTACATGGCGGAGGCCGCGATGCCGCGGCCCACCCGGATCACGATCTCGTATCCCGCAACGATCGCCGTCAGGAGGTCCCGTCCGCTCGCCTTGCGCGCCTCGGCCAGGGCGAAGGCCGCGGGGATCACCGTCGCCCCGGGGTGGACATGGCCCAGGATGTGGCCATCGTCCAGTTCCAGGTGATGCCCCACCGAGCCGTTGGCAAGGGCGGCAAGGGCGGCCGGCGCACGACAGCCGAAGCCCCACACGGCCCCCTCGGAGACGCCGCCCTGCGCGCGCACGAACGCTCCCAGAGACCGCGCGGGCGCCTCCTTCGCACCGGCGAGGGCCACGCCGACGAAATCCAGCAGGCAGAGCTTGGCGCGCTCCACGACGGCGGACGGCACCGCCTCGTACCGAAGCGCCACGGCGAACCGCGCCACGGCTTCGGCAATGGACTCGTGGGGGAGGCCGCTGGGAGATCCCGTGTTTGTTTCCATGTCCGTGGCCCGGGTGGACGACCGGCTGCAACAGCCGCGTGGTCTCAGGCTACCAGGGGCCGCATCCAGGCGTCAAGGTGCGATCGCGTGCGCTTGACAGCCCTACCTCACAATGTTAGGGTTCCCAGCACACCGGAGGGGGAACCGCAGATGGTCCATATCTTTCGACGCCAGAATGTCCTCGGCGGCCTGCTCCTCGTCGCCTTCGGCATCCTCGGTCTCCTCCTCGGCACCTCACTCGACATGGGAACCGCCCACCGCATGGGGCCGGGGTTCTTTCCCAGGGTCCTGTCCTGGCTGCTTATCGCGATTGGCGGCACGCTCGCCGCCCAGGGCGCGATGGCGTCGGGCGGCGAGACCGTCACGCGCATCACCTGGCGGCCCCTCGTCCTGGTCACCATTGCCGTGCTGGCCTTCCAATTGCTGATCGACCGCGTCGGGCTGATCGCCGCCACCGCGGCGGTGGTGGGCGTGGGCGCCGTCGCGGGGCGGGATGCGCGCCCGATCGAGGTCGCGGCGCTGGCCGCGATCATGGCGGCCTGCACCGCGGTGCTGTTCGTCTACGTGCTGAACTTGCCCCTGCCGCTCTGGGGTCGGTGAGGGGCAGCCGCGATGGAACTCCTCGGCAATCTCGCCCTGGGCTTCGGCGTCGCCTTCAGCCCCGTGAACCTGCTCTTCTGCTTCATCGGCGCGCTGTTGGGCACGCTCATCGGCGTGTTGCCCGGGATCGGACCGCTCGGCGCGATCTCGATGCTGCTCCCGATCACCTTCCAGTTCCAGCCGGTGACGGCGCTGATCATGCTGGCCGGCATCTACTATGGCGCCCAGTACGGCGGCTCCACCACGTCCATCCTGCTCAACTTGCCGGGAGAGACCTCGTCCATCGTGACGTGCCTCGACGGCCACCAGATGGCGCTGAACGGCCGCGCCGGCGCGGCACTCGCCGTGGCCGCGCTGGGCAGCTTCTTCGCCGGCTGCGTCTCCACGCTCCTGATCGCGGTGGCCAGTCCGCCCCTCGCCCGCCTGGGCACGCTGTTTCGAGCGCCGGACTACTTCAGCTTGATGGTGCTGGGGTTGATCGGGGCGGTCGTGCTGGCCCATGGCAGCGTGGTGAAGGCGCTGGGAATGATTCTCCTGGGCCTGCTGCTGGGGCTGGTCGGCACCGATCTGACCACCGGCCGCCAGCGCTATACCTTCGGCATCGGCGAATTGTCGGACGGCATCGGATTCGTCACGCTGGCCATGGGCCTGTTCGGCGTCGCCGACATCCTGGTGAACCTGGAGCGGAGCGCCATGCCGCGCCTGACCGCGATCGTGGGCCGACTCTGGCCCACGCGCGAGGAGTTGCGCCGCGCCGCCCCCGCCGTCATGCGCGGGACCGTCCTGGGGAGCCTGCTGGGCGTATTGCCGGGCGGGGGGGCGATCCTCTCCTCGTTCACCGCCTATGCGCTGGAGAAGAAGGTCTCGCGCCATCCGGAGCAGTTCGGCAAGGGGGCGATCGAGGGCGTGGCGGGCCCGGAGAGCGCCAACAATGCGGGGGCCCAGACCAGCTTCATTCCCATGCTCACGCTGGGCATCCCCTCCAACGCTTTGATGGCGCTCCTGGTCGGCGCCATGAGCATCTTCGGCGTGGTGCCCGGGCCGCGCATCGTCTCCGAGCAGCCGCAACTGTTCTGGGGCCTGGTCGCCAGCATGTGGATCGGGAACGCGATGCTCTTGGTGATCAACCTGCCGCTGATCGGCCTCTGGGTACAGATGCTGCGCATCCCCTATCGCCTGCTGCATCCGATCATCCTGCTGCTGTGCTGCATCGGCGTCTACTCGCTGAACGGGTCGGCGCTGGAGGTCGGCCTGATGGCGCTCTTCGGCCTCTTGGGCTATGCTTTCCTGAAGCTGGGATTCGAGCCCGCGCCGATGCTTCTGGGCTTCGTCCTCGGGCCGATGATGGAGGAGAACCTGCGCCGGGCGCTCGCCGTGTCGCGTGGAGATGCCTCGGTCTTCATTACGCGCCCGATATCGGCCACGCTGCTGGCCATATCGGCGCTGTTGCTGATCGCCGTGCTCCTGCCGAAGGTGAGCCGGGTCCGGCAGGACGCCTTCCAGGAATGATGCACTCGGCATGTGATCCGTACCCCGCAATTCCATGGGAGGTGGAGACAATGCGAATGACCCGACGTGTCCTTCTGGTGGCCGCACTCGTCCTGCTGGGCGCGCTGCCGGCGGCGGCGCAGGATAAGTGGCCCAGCCGCACGATCACCATCGTGGGCGGCTTTCCGACCGGGGCCGGCACCGATATCTACAGCCGCATGCTGGCCGAGCCCCTGTCCAAGGTCCTGGGCGTGTCCGTGATCGTGGACAACAAGTCCGGGGCCGGCGGCAACGTGGGCAGCGAATTCGTCGCCCGCGCCCGCCCGGACGGCTACACCCTCTACTTCGGCACGGCCGGCACGCACGCCATCAACGTCACCTTGTACGGGAAGCTCCCCTTCGACGTGATCAAGGATTTCTCGCACATCAGCATCCTGGGGGACGTGCCGAACATCATGATCGTCAACCCGAAGATCATGCCCAACGTGAATTCCTGCGCCGACGTGATGAAGCTGGCCAAGGAGAAGCCGGGGCAGTTGAATTACGCCTCGACCGGCAACGGCGCCTCCACGCACCTGGCCGGGGCGCTCTTCACCAAGATGTCGGGGCTCCAGATCGAGCACATCCCGTACCGCGGCACTCCCCCCGCCATGAACGCCATGATGTCGGGCGAGACGCAGGTCATGTGGCACCAGTCGCTGACGGTGATGGGCCCGATCAAGCAGGGGACCTTCAAACCCCTGGCCGTCACCACGTTGAAGCCGATCGCCGCCCTGCCCGACCTGCCGACGGTGGAGAAGGCGTGCACCCTCCCCGGCTACGAGAGCACGACCTGGTACGGCCTGTTCGGGCCGCCCAACCTGCCCGACCCCATCCTGCGCCACCTGAACCAGGAGGTGGTGAAGATCGTCTCGGCCCCGGAATTCCAGAAGCGGCTGAACGATCTGGGCATCACGCCCATGTGGTCGACGCCGGAAGAGTTCCGCAAGCGGAACGAGGCCGACATCGTGGTCTGGCGCAAGGTCGTCCAGGACGTCGGCGCGAAGCTGGATTAGGCTGCTCAAAAACGTCCATCTGCGGCGTTGGTCCGCTCGGGCGCTCGCTGCGGCGTACCTGGAGTACGCCTCGCTCGGCCCATCGCAGACCGCCTTGCATCTGGACCTTTTTGAGCAGCCTAGGCGAGTACGGGTTCCTCGGCAATCCGCAAGTTGTCATGAACTGCCTCGGGACGGGGCCGCCCGCGGGCGGCCCCTGTTCCGTTCGAGCGGCCACCACTCACCGCGGGGATCGCCATGAGCACGCTGCTCTTGAGCCGGCAGGACATCGAGCGGGTCATCTCGATGAAGGATGTCGTGGAGGCCGTGGAGAACACCTTCCGCGGGATGGGCGAGGGCACGGTCGTGAATCCCACCAAGGCCGCGCTGGACCTGGGGGAGAGCGCCCCCTGGCCATCCTACAAAGGGTTTATGAACGCCATGCCCGCCTACGTCGGCTGGCTGGATACCGCCGGGCTGAAATGGGTGGGGGGCTTTCGCGACAACGTGGCCCTCGGTCTGCCGTTCATCACCGCCATGACCCTATTGATCGACCCCAGGACCGGCCGCTTCCTGGCGGTGATGGACGGGGCGCTCATCACCAACCTGCGGACGGGCGCCCAGGCCGCCGTCCCGCTCAAGTGGCTCCACGCTGGACCGCGCATCCGGATCGGTCTCTATGGTGCGGGTGCGCAAGCGCGGACCGCGACGCGCGCCATCGCCGAGCTGTTCGAGATTGCCCGCTTGACGGTCTACGATGTTCGCCGGGAGGCCGCCCTCCAGTTCGCTCGCGAGCTGGCGTCGGTGGTGCAGGGCCGGATCGTGGTCGCGGACTCGCCCGAGCAGGCGGCGGAGAGCGATGCCATCGTCTGCGCCACGACCTCGCGGGAGAAGTTCCTGAAGGAGGCCTGGATCCGGCCGGGGATGACGGTCCTGCCGCTGGGATCCTACCAGGAGTGCGAGGATGCATTTCTCCTTGCGGTGGACAAGATCCTCGTGGACCACGTCGAGCAGTGCCTCCACCGGGGGGCGCTCCGCGACGTCCACGCGGCGGGGAAGATTACCGAGCGGCAGATTCACGCCACCATCGGCGAGATGGTGGCAGGAAAGAAGCCGGGCCGCACCTCGCCCACGGAGCGCATCCTCTGCGTTCCCCTCGGGACCGGCGCCACGGACATTGCCGTGGCCACCGTCGCCTATCGGCGGGCGCTGGAGCGGGGACTGGGGCAGCCGTTCGCGTTCGCGTAGCCCTGGTCCCGGCACGCAGGAGCGGACCCGAGGATCGCGGCGTGTCCGCTGTGCGCCCGCCAGGCGTGGATCACCAGGGCGGCGATCAGGATGCTAAGTGATAGGGTAGAGTAGAGCACTGGTGCCGGAGGGTAGCGTGAGCCTTCTACGTAATTCCGGCCCTTGGCGAAGACGGGTCCGATCCCCTTGATCATGCCGGAGCCGAGGTACTTCTGGATGCCGATGATGGTGGCGGGGTCCGGCCTGCCGGCGACATCCAGGCGGGCCACGACGTACTGCGATTCCTCGCTCACATAGG
>Ga0209182_10000492_pt1 | contig 10721 bp, 8 predicted proteins | sample LakBais05cmmetaG_FD_185474 | JGI IMG/M metagenome (GOLD analysis project Ga0209182, IMG submission 185474) | Lake sediment microbial communities from Lake Baikal, Russia to study Microbial Dark Matter (Phase II) - Lake Baikal sediment 0-5 cm... | ecosystem: Environmental > Aquatic > Freshwater >...
CCGGAGCCAGCACCGGCACCTACGAAGCCCTGGAGCTCCGCGATAAGGACCCCACCCGCTACAAGGGCCTGGGCGTCCTCGAGGCAGTCGATAACGTCAATAAAATCATCGGCTCGGCAATTTCGGGTATGACGGCGACCGACCAGTCGGCTATCGACCAGAAGATGATTGAGCTTGACGGCACGGAGAATAAAGCCAGGCTTGGCGCCAATGCCATCCTGGGGGTGTCCCTCGCTGTCGCCCACGCCGCCGCCAGCTCCGCCGGCAAACTGCTGTACGCCTACCTGAGGGACGTCGATACCTACACCCTGCCCATCCCGATGATGAACATCCTCAATGGCGGCAAGCACGCCGCCGATTCCACCGACTTCCAGGAGTTTATGGTCCTGCCGGTCGGCGCCAGAAGCTTCAACAAAGCTCTGCAGATGGGCGCTGAGGTCTACCACGCTCTGAAGAAAGTGCTCCAAGACAAAGGCCTGAACACCAACGTCGGTGATGAGGGCGGCTTTGCCCCTGCGCTACCCTCCAACAAAGACGCCGTCGAGGCAATCCTGTTGGCTATCGAGAAGGCCGGCTACAAACCCGGCAAGGACTGCTTCATCGCCCTCGACCCGGCCGCCAGCGAGTTCTACAAGGACGGCAAATACGTGCTGAAGAAAGAAGGCGCCTCGCTCACCTCGCAGGAAATGGTTGAGTATTATGTCAAGTGGACGACCGACTACCCCCTCATCAGCATCGAGGACGGGATGGCGGAAGACGACTGGGAAGGCTGGCAGCTATTGACAAAGAAAATCGGCAGTAAAGTCCAGACTGTCGGCGACGACCTTTACACCACCAATGTCAAACGGCTGAGCAAAGGCATCAGCCAAAAGGCTTCTAACTCTATCCTCATTAAGCTGAACCAGATTGGCACGCTCACCGAGACTATCGCCGCTGTCAGGATGGCGCAGAAGGTCGGCTGGACGGCGATTATCAGCCACCGCAGTGGCGAGACCGAGGACACCACCATCGCCGACCTCTCCGTGGCGATGGCCGCCGGATTGATTAAGACCGGCGCCCCATGCCGTTCCGAGCGCACCGCCAAGTACAACCGGCTTCTCAGAATCGAGGAACAGTTGGGCAAGAAAAGCAGCTATGCCGGGACGTGCGCCTTCTACAACCTTAAGGACTGGGCCAGGAGGTAGTTATTACTAGGTCGTTTACTAACGGGGAGTCCAGAGGGGCAAAGCCCTCTCTAGCGGGGGTCTGGGGGTGTCCCCCAGTTCTGAAAGTCCCCCAAGACTGGGGGATTTAGGGGGTTCAAACCTAAACAACCTCTCATTACCCATCTACGCCCTGACCCTAAAACCTGCTATAATATAGGCAAATCAGGAGGCACACGAACATGACGACGAAAATCGGCATTAATGGTTTCGGACGCATCGGCCGACTCACCTTCCGGACCATCAATCAATACCACAAAGATACACTGGAAATCGTGGCCATCAACGACTTGACCGATACCAAGACGAATGCCCATCTGCTTAAGTGGGACAGCAGTTACGGACGCTACCCCGGCACCGTGGAAGCCGGTGAGGGCGCCATCATTGTCGATGGCCAAAAAACTAAGGTCTTCGCCGAGCGCGACCCGGGCAATATCCCCTGGAAGGACTACGGCGTCGATATCGTCATCGAGTCGACCGGTCTTTTCACTGACGCCAACAAAGCCGCCGCCCACCTGAAGAACGGCGTCCAGAAAGTCATCATCTCCGCTCCCGCCGAGAATGAGGATATCACCATCGTCCTTGGCGTCAACGATGACAAGTACGACCCCAGGAAGCACAAGATAATCTCCAATGCCTCCTGCACCACCAACGGTATCGCGCCGCTGGTCCGGGTCCTGCACCAGAATTTCGGCTTTGTCAAAGGCTTGATGACCACCATTCACGCCTACACCAATGACCAGCGCATCCAGGATATGGTGCACCAGGACTTGCGCCGGGCCAGAGCCGCCGCCTTGAACATTATCCCCACCACCAGCGGTGCCGCCCACGCGGTCACGGTCGTCATGCCGGAGCTTAAAGGCAAACTTCACGGCATCGCCTTCCGGGTGCCGGTGGCAACCGTCTCGGTGGTCGACCTCGTTGCCGACCTGGGTCGGGATGTCACGGTGGAGCAGGTAAATCAAGCCTTCAAAGAGGCTTCCCAAACCTACGGCAAAGGCGTTCTGGAGTACACCCAGGAGCCGCTGGTCAGCACGGACTTCAAGGGCAATCCGGCCAGCGCCATCGTTGACGGCCTCAGCACAATGGTCATCGCCGGCAATATGGTCAAAGTCCTCGCCTGGTACGATAACGAGTGGGGCTATAGCTGCCGGCTGGCCGACCTGGCCGAGTTCGTTGCCAGTCGAGGTCTCTAAAGACGTTGGTTTCCAGCGTATGGGCGAAGCTCCAATTCGCGGGTTTCGCCCATCTTTCCTTTGCTCCCGTTCCCATTGACATTGCTGAGTCGAGACGGCTAAAATAGCAACATCAATCCAGCAGGTTGAGAGATGAAGTTAATCGTTATTGGTTTCGGACAGTGCGGCGGCCGGATTGCTGACGAGTTTGCCCGGCTGAACTGGAAAGCGCACGTCCAGCGCGGCATCGATATTATCCCGGCGGCTTATGCCGTCAACACCGACGTTGCCGACTTAAGTGGTTTGACCACCATCAAGGCTGACTACCAGCACCGCGTCCTGATTGGCGGACGGAAGACCGGCGGGCACGGAGTGGGCAAAATCAACGAGCTGGCTTCGGAAATCGCCCGGGAGGACGGCGACAAAGCGCTAGAGACTATCAGGACCAGCCGCCGCTTCACGGAGGGCGATGCCTTCCTGCTGATAGCCGGGGCGGCGGGGGGCACCGGCTCAGGCTCAGTCGCGGTCATGACCCAGCACATCAAGGAACGTTTCATCGATAAGCCGGTCTATAACCTCATCGTCCTGCCCTTCGAGCACGAAGAAACGACCGAGGAGAGGACAATCTACAACGTCGCCACCTGCCTCAAGTCGGCTTACCTGGTCGCTGACGCCGTTTTTCTCGTCGATAACCAGAGGTACATCAGCAAGCACTCGCCGCTGAGAAGCAACCTGATTCGCATCAACCAGATGATAGTATCACCCTTCTTCAATCTCCTCTGTGCCGGCGAGGAAAAGAAAGCGAAATACATCGGCGCCAAGATTCTGGATGCCGGCGATATCATTCAAACGGTGACCGGCTGGACGGCCATCGGCTACGGGAAATCGCGCCTTCCTCTCTTGAAGAAGCTGATAGGACAGGCAAAGGACTTCCGCGACAAGGCATCGCAAGCTCAGAAGGGCACCCAGGCGATGGACGAGTCAATCGCCAATCTCTCACTGCGCTGCAATCCTATCGATTCCAAGCGCGCGCTCTACCTCGTATCGGCGCCGGCCAAAGAGATGAATATCGACCTGATTAAGGAGCTGGGCACTTACCTGAAGGGTCTTGCCCCCGAGGCAATCATCAGGAGCGGCGATTATCCTCGGGAGCGGGGGACGCTGGACGTAACCGTAGTCCTCTCCGAGCTTTCCGACGTCGAAAAGATACGGAACTACTTCACCAAAGCCCTCGACCTGATTTCCTCTGTGAAAAAGAGGCAGGAAGGGATTGACAGCAAGTACAAAAGCATCGAAGTCAGTCTCAAAGACATCCCTTCCCTCCTCTAAACAGACCGGTCCGACCGGGCCAGAGCCCGCCCGTCCCCGTGATTGAGAAGTCCGTCCTAGCGGGATAGCTTCGAGTAGATGTTCCAGGCCTGCTCAATAGTCTCGTCGCGGAGCTGCCAGGCCTGTCCGACGCCGTCCTCGCGCTTCTTCCAGGCGCTATCAACGGCATCCTGACACGCTCTCTCAGCATCAGCCTTAGCCCTCTGCAGGGCTTTCCCGGCCTCGCCGATGGCGTCAGTATGCGCCTTCAATGCCTGGGCGATAGCCGTATCGCGGGCTTTGAGCGCTTCCTTCACTTCCGCATCGGCGGCGGCCTTGGCATTTTCCTCGGCTTTCCGGTAGGACTTGGCAATCAACCTCTCGTTCTCGCGATAGGCGTTTGCCACCTGCTTCTGGGCATCCATGTAAGCAAGGTAGGCGCGTTCCGCCTGGCCTAGCATTTCATCTAAAGGTTTCGCTTTCTCTTCTTCCGCCGCCTCCGCCTTTCCTTCGATGTTCTGCATCGCCTTGGCCGCTTCTGACGCGATTTCGCTGATTTTCTTCGCCCGTTCCTTTGGACTCGGCATTGAGGACCTCCTACTTAAGTATTTTTATCTGCATACCCGCAGGTGCTAATTAATCATCCCCCGGCTTTTCATCCGCTTCCGCCTCCGCCGCCGGCTCTTCTTCACCTTGTTTGCCTTTCTTAGCTTCATACATCCGGGCCAGAAAATCAAGCCGTGATTCAATACGGTCCTTGTCCTTGTCTTTTTCTTTCGTCTCCTTGCCCGGCTTCTCTGTCTTAGTGTCGGTTTTCTTGGACCGGCCGACGGCTTCTTCATAAGCCTTCAGTCTCGATTCTAACGGCTCCTCTTCCCCAACCGCCTCTGGCGCCTCTTCTTTCTCAACTTTCTCCGGTTCCACTGCCTTACCTACCCGCCCGATGGCTTTCTCGAATGCCTTCAGCGAGGCTTCCGCGGTCTCCCGCGCCAGCCGGCCCGTCGCCTCCGAGCGGTTGATGGCTTCCTCAAAAGCTTTGATTGATGTCTCGGCGGCCTGCCTGGCGATGCGCGATGAGGCTTCGGTTGCCTCAATAGCCGCCTTGATAGTGGATTCGGCCGACTCGCGGGCGCTCTTCGACGCCGCTTCCGCCACCTCCTTCGCCGCCTTGCCCACCGCCTCTACCCGGGTGATGGCGTCTTCATAAGCACGTGCCGATGTCTCGGCGGCTTCCCGCGCGGCCCTGGTGGCGATGTTAGCCGCCTCGCGGACCGCCCTCATCGAAGACTCCGCCGTTTCTTTACTCGTCCTGCTTATCGCCTCAGCGCGGGTGATGGCTTCCTGGCTGGCGCGGACGGTGGCTTCACTGGCGTCCCGGGACGTCTTGATTACCATATCGGTAGCGTCCTGCGCCGCTTGCGCCGATGCCGCAGTGGCTTCCACAGTTTCTTTCCTGATTGCCTCAGCGCGCGCCATTGCCTCCTCCGAGGCTCTCTTTGACTCCTCGCCCGTCTCGCGCGAGGTCTTTATGGCCAACTCCACGGCTTCCTGAGCGGCTCTGGCCGAAGACTCGGCCGCTTCTTTGGCTTCGCGGCTGGCCGCCTCGGTCCGCGCCATGGCTTCCTCGAAAGACCTGGTCATAGATTCAATCGCTGCCTTTATTTCGCTGCCGATTGCCTCCGCCCGGGCAGTGGCTTCCTGAGAAGCCCGGGTCGCCGCTTCGGCGGATTCTTTCGAAGTGCGGATGGCAAGGTCGACGGCTTCCTGCGCGGCCTGCGCCGACGATGTCGCCGCCTCGGTCGACAAACGGGCTGATTCCGCCGCCACCGCCTTCGCCTCGCGACCTATCCCCTCAACACGCTCGATAGTCTCCTTGTAAGCCCGGCTTGAGGCGAAAGTCGATTCCTTAATATCTTTACTGATAGCCTCGGTCTTAAGCACTGTTTCCTGGGCCAGCCGGAGTGAAGACTCCGCGGCTTCCTTTGCCTCCCGGCTCGTCGTCGCAGCCCGCCCGGCTACTTCCTGCGTGGTTTTCATTGAGCTCTCGGCGGCTTCCTTGACCGCTTTGCTCACCTTGTCAGCCTTGAGCGCCGCTTCCTGGGCCACCCGGTTGGAGGTGTCAGCCGCATCCTTCGCTTCCCGGCCCAAACGGTCGGACCGCGCCGCCGCTTCCCGGGCTGATTTCACCGCCGCTTCCACCGCCTCCTTAGCTTCTCTGCTGATAGCTTCAGCGCGGCTCACCGCTTCACGGGACGCTCGGGCAGAGCCCTCCACTATCTCTTTAGCTTCACTGCTGATTTTGTTGACCCGCGCCAACCCCTCCTGTGAGGCCGACAACGATACCGCCACCGACTCCCTAGCTTCTTTGCTGATAGCCTCAGCGCGCGCAATCGCCTCCTCGAATTCCCTGGCGACGACGCGGGTGTTGTAGCTGGGAGCTTTGGCCGCTTCTTCCGCCATCCGGATGGCTTCCTGGGCCGCTTTGATGGAAGCTTCCGCGGCTGATGTGGCCTCGCGGCTGATTGCCTCGGCACGGCTCACGGCTTCCTGGGACGCCTTGGCCACCGCCTCCGCCGCCTGACGAGCCTCTTTGCTGATTGCCTCAGCGCGGCTGAGGGCTTCCTGGGACGCTTTGATAGAATACTCCGCCGCCTGCCGGGCGGCCTTGTTCAGCAGCTCGGCGCGGGCGACGGCTTTCTCAAAAACGCCAATACTCTGTTCCGTGCTTATGATTTCAGGGGGATTCTCTCCAGCCATTCCAATTCCTCTCGATGACGTCATTCTAATATAGCCCGCCTCTTTTTTCAACAGGTCAACGCAATTCCCCACAGTCCCCCCTGACCTTGTTACTACGGACGTTAGAGCTACCTTATGTCAAAAACATTGACATCTGTAAGCAAGTATGGTTAAAATAGCTCAAATCAAATGTTGGCTCTGGAGTGTGAGAAATGAAACTATTAGTCGTCGGTTTTGGCCAATGTGGTGGTCGGATTGCCGATGAGTTTGCCAAGCTCAACAAGAAAGCCCGCAGCCAGCGCGGTATCGAAATAATTACCGGTGTCTTTGCCGTCAACACGGACGCCGCCGATTTGAGCGGCCTCAGTGAAATCCCCAAGAGCTACCAGAACCGTATCCTTATTGGCAGCCGCAAGACGGGCGGTCACGGCGTTGGCAAAATCAATGAACTGGGTGCCGAGATTGCCAAGGAAGATGCCGATAAAATCGTGGACGCCATCAGGACCACCAAACGATTCTTTGAATCGGACGCCTTTTTGTTCATTGCCGGCGGGGCGGGTGGGACCGGCTCGGGCTCAATTGCCGTCATCGCCCAGAGCATCAAGGAACGCTACGTCGATAAGCCCGTGTACGCAATGGTCGTTCTTCCCTTCGAGCACGAGGAATCCACAGAAGACCGCACTATCTACAATACCGCCACCTGCCTCAAGTCCACCTACTCGGTGGCTGATGCCGTATTTCTCATCGATAACCAGAGGTACGTCCGCAAAGATGCCTCCATTAGCGGCAACCTCACCAAAATCAACGGCATGATAGTTGAGCCGTTCTACGACATGCTTTGCGCCGGCGAGGAAAAGAAACAGAAATACATTGGCGCCAAGCTCCTCGATGCCGGCGATATTATCCAGACGCTGGTGGGCTGGACCGTTCTCGGGCACGGCCGCTCGGAGATTCCCATCTTCCGGCTCCCTCAAGGTAAAAGCCAGGACTTCCGCAAGAAGGGCGATGAGACGATGAAAGGCATCCGGGCGATGGATGAAGCCATCAGCGAGCTATCGCTCAAATGCAATCCGGTTGACTCCAAGCGCGCTCTCTATCTCCTCTCGGCTCCGGCGAAAGAGATGAATATGGACCTGGCTAAAGCCCTCGGCGACTATATGAGAGACATTGCCCCGGAGTCTATCATCCGCAACGGCGATTACCCGCGTGAGAGGGGTGTCCTCGATGTGACCGTCGTCCTTTCCGAGATGAGTGATGTCGAAAAAGTCCGCAACTACTACATCAAATCGACAAACCTTATTCCGGAGTTCAAGCGCCGCGCTGACGAGACCGAGACCAAGCTGAAAGCCGTCGAGGATGCGGCCAAAGACATACCCTCCCTGCTCTAGCCGACAAAGAATATTTTCGACCCTTACCATCCCCCTCTCCAAGCGAGAGGGGGAATTTGGTTTTAGGGGGCAAAACTGGCTTAACATCGGAGCGCAGATACGGTATAATCTCAAGGTAAGATGACTTCACAGGTTTTTTATCGTAAATGGCGCCCCCAGCTCCTCGCCGATGTGGTTGGTCAGGAACAGGTCACCCAGACGCTCCAGAACGCCCTCAGCGCCGGTCGCATCGCCCACGCCTATCTCTTCTGCGGACCGAGGGGCACGGGCAAGACCAGCACCGGCCGCATCCTGTCGAAGGCGGTCAACTGCCTGACCAATGACGGCAAAGGCGAGCCGTGCAACACCTGCGCCATGTGCCAGGCAATCACCGAAGGTAGAGCGTTGGACGTCATCGAAGTTGACGCCGCCAGCAACCGCGGCATCAATGAAATCCGCGACCTGCGGCAAAAGGTGAACTATTCCCCCAGCCAGGCGCGCCGTAAGGTCTACATCATCGATGAAGTCCACATGCTTACGCCTGAAGCCGCCAACGCCCTGCTCAAGACGCTGGAGGAGCCGCCGCCCTATGTCATCTTCATCCTGGCGACCACAGAAATCCACAAAGTCCTGCCGACGATAATGTCGCGCTGTCAGCGCTTCGATTTCCGCCGGCTATCGCAGTCGGATATCGTCAACAAGCTGGCGCAGATAGCGAAGCAGGAGCATATTAAGATTGAGCCGGAAGCCCTGCGACTCATCGCCCGGGCGGCCACCGGCAGCCTGCGCGACGCCGAGAACATTCTCGAACAGATGGTCACCTTCTACGGCGACAACGTCAGCCTCAAGCAGGTGCAATCGATTCTCGGCATCACCGGCGACAAGCGCATTAAAGAACTGGTCCGGAATATGATTAACCGGGATGTCTCGGCGGGCGTTGCCACCATCAATAGCGTCAATAGCGATGGGCTTGACCTGCGCCAGTTCAACCGCGAGCTGGTGGAGTACCTGAGATGCTTGTTGCTGGACAAAACCGGGGCCGGAGGCACCCTGGATTTGACGGCGGAAGACCTGGCGGAACTCAAAGAGATGGCGGAGAAAGCCGCTCTGCCCCAGGTGCTGAAAGCGATTAGACTCTTCAGCCGCCTGGAGCTCAGCCTTGACACTTACTCCAGCCTCCCTCTCGAGCTGGCGCTGGTGGACGCCACCCTCCCGGCGATGGAAGAGAGACCTGCCGTCAGAGCGGCTGAACCAGAGCCTCACTCCCCGGCAGCCAGGACGCCCATGGCTGGCCCGCCGGCTTTCACTCCGTCCAGACCGGTATCGAGACCGCCGGTGCCCAGGCCAACCACCCCCAGGGCGCCCGTAACGAAACCCCCGGCGTCTCACGCGCCGCTCCCACCACAGGCAGCGGAGACTACTCCCCCACCCCCACTGGAGGCCGGCAATGAACTCGAACAGCTGAAGCGGGGCTGGTGGCAGTTCATCCGCGGCGCGCCGCCCGAGATGAGCCGCACCCCGGCGGCGGCCTTGCTCCGCAGCGCCCGGCCCAAAGCTATTGAAGCCGACATAATCGTGCTGTCCTTCCGATACCCGCTTCACAAAGAGCAGATGGAGAAGCCGGAGAACCAGCAAATCGCTGAGAAGATAGTCAGCCACTTCCTGAAGCGTGCCTGCCACGTGCGCTGTGTCTACGAGCCGGAGGACAACCATCTGGTCGAGGAAGCGCTGAGAATCGGCGCCCAGATAATCGAACCGGAGGAGAAATGAACAAGTTTTTCATGCAGCAAGCCCAGCAGCTTCAGGCAAGGCTGGCCAAAGCCCAGGAAGAGCTGGCGAACATAATCGTGGAAGCCACGGCGGGCGGCGGCGCCGTCAAAGTGACGATGACCGGCCAGCAGAAAATCACATCGGTCAAGATTGCGCCGGAGGTGGTCAACCCGCAGGACATCCAGATGCTGGAAGACCTGATTCTCGCCGCTGTCACGGAGGCCCTCGCCAAGTCGCAGGAAGCCGCCGCCAAGCACCTCAGCGCCATCACCGGCGGACTGAAAATTCCGGGACTAGGCTAAATTATTTTTGAAGGGAAACAACTCGAGCGTGGTTAGCTTTGAGTTGTTTTTAGAGTTATGTTAAGTCTCATTAAGTTATGTAAAGGAAGAGGATTTCGACGACTGAGCGTTACGTAAGGAGAACTTTGAGCCAAAACACCATTCCCGCCACGGAAGCCATCAATCGCCTGATTCAGGAGCTTAACCATCTGCCCGGCATCGGGCCTAAGAGCGCCCAGCGCATCGCCTATTACCTCCTGCGCGCCAATGAAGAGCAAATCCGCCAGCTTACCGAGGCTTTGCAGTCGCTGAGGCAGAAGACCATCCTGTGCTCGGTCTGCTTCAACGTGACCGAGTCCGACCCCTGCGCCATCTGCCGCAGCGACCGACGGGACAGGTCGAAGATTTGCATCGTGGAACAGCCGCAGGACATCATCGCCATCGAGCACACGAACATCTACAACGGGCTGTATCACGTCCTGCACGGGGCGATTTCGCCGACCGAGGGCATCGGCACGGATAATATCCGCATCAAGGAGATGATGAAGCGATTGGACGACACGGTGACCGAAGTGATTTTAGCCACCAACACCAACCTGGAGGGTGAGCAGACGGCTTTATACCTCAGCCGGCTGATGGCGCCGCTGGGTGTTAAGGTGACGCGCCTTGCCCGCGGCCTCCCCTTTGGGACCGAGCTGGAATACGCCGACGATATGACGCTGACGAGGGCGTTTGAGGGAAGGCAGGAAGTGTAGTAAGTATCTGGTTGACGTACACCGACGGGCCGGAGATGTGGAAGAGGGATGCCAAGATTTGACGCAGAGAGACTTGAAACTCCCGACCTTCTTCGAAGCTTTGCAGACATTCTGCACGAACTAAAGC
>Ga0209182_10000493_pt1 | contig 10720 bp, 8 predicted proteins | sample LakBais05cmmetaG_FD_185474 | JGI IMG/M metagenome (GOLD analysis project Ga0209182, IMG submission 185474) | Lake sediment microbial communities from Lake Baikal, Russia to study Microbial Dark Matter (Phase II) - Lake Baikal sediment 0-5 cm... | ecosystem: Environmental > Aquatic > Freshwater >...
GTCATCCCCAGCCGGACGACGACAAGTTTCCGCAAGGGGAAGATGGCGATCATCTGCCCCTGATATCCTTCGGCCATGATCATGTCCTCGGGCAGTTTGGGATAAGGCCTTTTCGCCGGATCATCCGGCCTCGATCTGTTCAGCCAGAGCTGGGCGCCGTATTCGCCCCGTTTCAACGTCGGCGTCGGCGTCGCGGTGTAGGCCACCCAGCCTTCAGGGAGAATCCTCTGCCCTTGCCAGACGCCGTCATTTTGGCAGAGAAGGCCGAACCGGGCATAATCCCGGGCCGTGGCATAGAGGCTGGAGCCGCCGGCAAAAGTCCCCGAAGCATCGGAGTCGAGCAACGCGCTCCGCATCCCGATCTTGTTGAAAAGCTCCTTGCGAGGAAAAGCCCAGTATTCGTCCTGATTCCCGATCACCTGCCGGATGATCCTGTTGACGATCATCGTCGTCCCTGTAGAATATTCCCATTTCGTGTCGGGCGGGGATACGAGCGGCTTCTGCGCGGCGAACGCGGCCATGTCGGGTTTGAGAAAGAGCATCATGTTCACGTCGGAGACGGGATGCTCGGCATAAGCCTCATACCATTCGAGGCCGCCGCTCATCCTCAGGAGTTGGTCGGTCGTGATCGCTTTCCTCGGGTCTCCCGCCGATTGCCATTCGGGAACGGGCGCCGGGTCTTTGATGTTCAGCCTGCCCTGTCCGACGAGAATCCCGACGAGGGCGCTCGTGACGCTCTTGGCCATCGACCAGCTGATGAGCCGCGTGTCTTTTGCGAAGCCCGGCGCGTAGCGCTCGGCGACGATGCGGCCATCGTAAACGACGAGGGCGACCCTGGTGCGGCGGAGATGATCCGGGTTCGGCTCAGAAAAGACCTTGTCCAGTGCGGCCGCGAGCTTGGCCTTATCGACATTGGAAGGGAGAGGATCATTCGGCATAAGGTCGCCCGTGGGCCAGGGAACGGATTCCGGGTTCGACGGCTCGGGCGCCGGGATGTTCACGTTCCAGCCTCGGATCGTCTCCTCGGAAACACCCGAGAGAAGAATGGCGCCCAATCGGTCATGATAGATGGCCTTCTTTTTAAATAAGCCCAAATCCCAAAGGGAAACTGTCACGCTCTTTTCTTTGTAATCGATCTTGGGCTTGAGCATCTTAAAGAGAGAATGGAAGGCGACATCCTCATTCAAGACCGAAGCCTCTTCCCTCCCTGACTCGAAAATGCCCGAGCAGAGGAGCTTCGCCTTGGCGCCGCAGCCGATGGGAAACTGCAGTTCGTATTCCCGGTTCGTATAGCCGAAAAAGACGATGGCCGCCAGAAAAACGACGGCAATTCCCAGCCAAATCCTTTTTTTGGTGAAGATCTTCATGGGCCCGCTAACCTCCCTTCATAATCCCCTCTTTCCCCTTTTCATATTTTTCTGTCCCTCCATATTTCCCCCTCAGGCGAAAATCGCATAAAGAACGACCATCACAACGAACAGGACAGCCGCGACTACGCGGAAATCGGAGATCCCGGATTCGAGCTTTCCCCGGATGGCTTCCATCGGACTCGTCCAGACCAATCTCTCGCTTTCCGCCGTGGGGATGTGCGGCTTTTTCAGGGAAACAATGACGAGAATAGCCGAGCATATCATGAAGAGATAGAACGTGGCCATCATCGGAGGGACGTTCCATCCCGTCCTGTCCTTGAACCAGTCGAGGAAGAACACGATGAGCCCGAGTCCCGATCCGGCCGATAAGGTCGCGTAGGCTCCGGCCGCCGACGCTTTCTTCCAAAAAACGCCCCAGACAAAGACGGCCGTGATGGGCGGAGCGATGTAGCAAATAATGGCGACGATGCCCTGGAAAATGCTCTGAAAATGGCTGACGAGCGGGGACCAGAGAATGGCCGCGAGCATGGCCATGAACGTCACGACGCGGCCGATAAGTATCAATTTTCGCTCCGGTGTCCCAGGTTTCCATCGTTTGTAGATATCGAGGGTGAACAGCGTCGCGATCGAATTCAGCGCTCCGGAGACCGTGCTCATAAGGGCCGCCAGGAGCGCCGCCGCCACGATCCCCTTCAGGCCGACGGGGAGAAGATAATTGATCATCACCGAATAAATATCCGCGGAATTCGCCGGCGCTGGCAGCTTCCCTTGGCGCGTCAGCCCGGAGGCGACCAGGCCGGGAAGGACGAAAAGGAACACGGGCAGAATCTTGATAAAGCCGGCGAAAAGCGGGCCGAGCCGGGCCTGCTTCTCATCCCTGGCTCCCAACACGCGCTGGACGATGGTCTGATCAGCACACCAGTACCAGAGGCCGATGACCGGATAGCCCAGGAAGACCGCGTACCAGGGCAGCGTCGGCGTCTCGGCCGCGGTCCGCAGGATGGTCAATTTCACCGCCTCCACGGAAGAGACAAGTCCGCCCCAGCCGCCCACGGCCGCATACCCAAAGCCCAGGACGAATGCCGAGCCGATGATCAAAATAATCGTCTGCGCCGACTCGGTCATGACGACGGCCAGCAGCCCGCCGATGATCGTGTAAGCTCCGGTCAGAACCGCGGTAAGGATGATGCTGGTGTTGATGGGGATCCCGAACATCCCTTTCAAGACGACGGCTCCCGTGTACAGGGAGAAGCCAATATGGATGAATACCGCCGAAATGATAGAAAGCCCCGCCAGCCAGTCGCGGCAGGCGCGGCTGTAGCGTTTTTCTAAAAAGTCCGGAAGCGTGGCCACCCGCGAGCGAATATAGAACGGGGCGAAGAAAAGAGACAGAATGATAAGGAGGAACGTCGCCATCCACTCGAAGTTCCCATAGGCCAGCCCGTTGACATAACCCTCCTGGGCCAGGCTGACGAGGTGGGTTGTCGAGATGTTCGTCGAAAAAAGCGCCAGGCCGATGACAGGCCAGCCGAGTGAGCTTCCGGCAAGGAAATATTCCGCGCTCGCGCCCTGTTTCTTTTTTCTTTTTCCCCAGGCCCAGAGGCCCAGGCCGACGATGCCGACGAGATAGACGACAATGACCAGGAAGTCGGGCCAGGCCATGTTCAGAAGGATCTTTTGTTCCATTCCCGGCTTCCCGCTCCCTCATCAATCCAAATGGAAGACTTCTTCCATCGTGCCCCAGAACTCCCTCGGGCCGCGCGTCGGGATGGGAATTTGGCAGGGATCGGTCTCCTTCCACCATTTCTGCGTGGTCGGGTCGGCGGCCATCTTGGCCATGTCGGCCTGGTAATCATGACCGGTGTACTCAAAATAGGAGAAAAGATAGAACTTGCCTTTCCCAACTTCCTTCAAATAGATCGAATAGTTGCGGATGTTGCATTCCTTGATCTTTTTGAGGACGCCGGGCCAGGCCGCGGCGTGGAGCTTTTTGTAGTATTCGATCGTCTCGGGCTTGATGCCGATGACCATGCCGAAGCGATGAACTTGGGCTTTGGGCTGGCTGAACAGCCGCCCCAGGGTGAAAAAGACGCCGACCGTCCCCGCCGCGAAGGCCGCATATTTGCCAAGCTTGGATAGCCTCATCTATTTCTCCTTTCCCCCGAAATTCTCAGCGGGCCGGGCGTTGGTGATCTTGACTGCGACCGGCCAGTCTGGGCCCCAGGCAATCGCGATGGCCGCTTCAGTCTTTTCCGGACCCGAAGTCCCCTTCTGCGGTTTTCGGATGAGCTGAACGGTTTGCTTCCGCTCGACCTTGATATGAATCCCCTCGCCGTCTTCCTTCCATTCCAGATTACCCGATTGGCTTAACAACGTGACTTTCGTCTCCGGCCTGGCTTTCACGGATTTGAGCGTCACTATTCTTCCGGGCTGCTTGGTTGGCTTCGACGGCCCCAGATCATAATCCAGATCGACGATCGCATAGACCGTTCCGTCGCTCGGCCGGTGGGTGAGCCAGATGTCGCCTTCGTTCGTGACGACCCAGGGACGGATGCCGCGGACCGCTTCGCCGTAGAGCATCATCCACAGGCCGAGGTCGCGCAGGCGGTCGACGTCGGGGTCGGCGATCCGGCCGTCGGGCCGCGGCCCGACGTTGAGGAGCATGTTCCCTCCCCTGGCCCTGATCTTGATAAGGTTCCCGATGATCTCTCTCGACGTGCGGATGTCCGGGTTCGGCTGGTAGGACCACTGGATGCTCGTTGTCAGGCAGCTCTCCCAGGCGTGGTCGGACGCTTTGCCCGGGATCTCCTGCTCGGGCGTCGGGATCTCGCCGCGGCCGATAAAGATGTCCTGCTTTACGCGCCAGGCGTGTCTCTTGAGCGGTTCGCACTTTCCGTCGAACCACAGCATGAAGATGTCGCCGTAGCGCGTGAGGAGTTCTTCGACCTGTCCGCGTTCATAATCGACGAAACTCTTCTTCAGCGGCCCGAACAGCTCCCGGCTCGCGAAATCCGCCTCATAGAGATGGCTGAAGCGGCGGCCGGTCTCATATTGATAGCGGAAATCGCCGGGCGAATAATAGATCCCGACAAGGAGGCCTTCCGTGCGGAACGCGTCGACAAGCATGGCCAGGATATCCTGGCCATAAGGCGTCTTTGTGATCTTGAAGTCGCTGTAGGCCGTGTCGAACATGCAGAATCCGTCGTGGTGCTTGGCCGTGAACACTACGTATTCCACGCCGGCCAGCTTGGCCAAGCGGGCCCATTCCGCCGGCTTGAATGCTCCGGGATTGAATGTCTCGGCCAGGGCGTAATATTTTTTGATGTAATCATCGGAAGCGTTATAGAGCGGCCAGGAGATCTCGGTCCCCATTTGTGAATTCGGCCCCCAATGGATGAACAGGCCAAGCCCGGCGTCGCGGAAAATCTCGGTCTTTTGCGGGTCGTTCGAGAGGCGGACCTTGTCCTCGGGCAGGAGCGCGACGGAGCTTTTCGCCGGTTGGCTTTCTTTGGGAGGATTTTTCGCGCACCCCATAAAACTCATCAGGACGACAAGCAGAAGACCGCTCGCTCCGAAAAAGGCAAATCGAAATTTCACCCTGGAACAGCTCATGTTTTGCTCCTTTCTCATATAACCGAAATAATTGTATATGCTCTGTTATTGCGAGCGACCGAAGGGTGCGTAGTGATCTCCACAAAAGAATCTTTTTTGGAGATCGTCACGGCATCTTCGATGCCTCGCCATGACATTTTTTTAAACATTGGCCTTGTCTTTAGTATCGGCCGAACTCGCGAACGGTCTCGTAGAAAGCGAGAACGTTTTCGACCGGAGTCTCCGGAAGCAGATAGTCGTGGCTGGGTGAGGCGATATAGCCGCCTCCAGGCTTCATGATCTCGAGGACTTCGCGGGTTTTGGCCCGGACAAGACCGGGCGTTCCCTTGATCAAGAGATGATGCGTGTCGATGCATCCGTTGAGGACGATCCGGCCGGCGAATGCCTCCTTCAATTTGGCCGGCTCCATGTCCCGCGCGTCCGGTTGAAGGGACTGGAGCGAGTCCAATCCGATTTCGATCAGGGGGGGAATGAGGGGGAAGAAGCCGCCGCAGCAGTGGAGCATGACCTTGAGGCCGAAATCATGGCCGAGGTCCACAAGGCGCTTTAGATGAGGAAGGAAGAACCGCCGGAAGAGTTTCTCCCCGACGACCGGACCGTTCTGCGTGCCGAAGTCGTTCCCGATAAAAAAGATATCGATGACGCCGGCCGCCGCCGCAAAGATCCGCGAGCTCGTCCGGAAATAATAATCCACAATACGGCCGAGCACGGCGTCCACGAGGGCAGGGTTGTCGTACATGGCCATCAGGAATTTTTCCATGCCGAGGAGGTCGATGGCGTCATGGAAGAAGGGCGACCAGTCGCCTCCCAGGATGGCATAGCGGCCGTTCCACTTAAGCCCATTCGCCCGGATCTCGGAAACATCCATCCAGGCGGGATCGGGCCAGGGGAATTTGTCCAGGTCAGGGGGCGTCTGGGCGTCTTTTAAGGGATGGTCGAGCGGCTGGCCGAAACCATAGCCGTGGCGCTCGACGCCGAACGGCGTGCGGCAGGTCGCGCCGGGACGGGTGAAATGCGAATCGGGCGAACGGTAAGGCGGTCCCGAATATTTTGCGTAAACGCGGCGAAAGTCGTCTCCGATATAAAGAGAAAGCTCTTCATCCGTGGTCAGGTTGAGATAATATCTGGCCAAGTCCTGGAACTCAGGTGAGGCCCCCATCCAGGCGGGCACGCGGTCCGGCTCCCGATGCTCAAAGGCCGCGAGCACCCGCTCCCGGGATATCATAGTTGCATCATACGGAAGAACGAGTGATTTTTCAACATGGCGTCCCGCTCCAATTTCCGCATTTCTCTGCTCTTTCTAAGCGGTCCGAGGCTATGGTCACATCAAGAGCCTCGGTAAAGATATCGGACTCGGACTTGATCTCCGGGGGATTGTTGACATCCGGTTTCCCCTCGACATCGAGGATGACAACGCTGTCGACAGGATCAGGAGCTTGTTTCGGGACTTCGAGCACCAGAGAATCTTCTTTCCGGCTGACTTTAAGAGCCGCTTTTTTCGAATCCGCAACGAGATACGCCAGCTTGGCCTTGTTAAAAATTCCCGGCACGATGAGCTTTCCATCGGCCGGCCAATTGAAGACGTGGAGGTAAAGCCGCGTTCCTCCGCCGATCGCTTTTTGCGTCGATCTCCCCCATTCCAGCTTTTTAAAAGGGCTGGCCTGCGTCGCGGTGATCGATTCGCTATTCGTTTTCATCCATTGGCCGATCTCGCGAAGTCGCTCGACGCTCTCCGGAGGGAACACTCCTTCGGAAGTCGGCCCGATATTGAGCAGGTAATTTCCGCCTTTCGAGGCGATATCGGCCAGCATTCGGATGAGGTCTTTCGCCGATTTCCAGTTTTTATCATGGCTGTTGGTGCCCCAGTTATCGTTCATGGTCATGCAGGTTTCCCAGTCCACACCGGGAAGCCCCGTGGCCGGGATCTGCTGCTCGGGCGTCCCGAAATCTCCGGCCGATTCCTTGCCCTGCGAAAAACCTTCCATGCCCGACCGGCTGGCGCCGACGCGGTTATTGATAATGATGTCCGGCTGGAAGCTCCGGACGTATTGATAGAGGTCGCGGCCGTATTTCTCGTTCCAGGTGCTTTCCCACTCGCCGTCGAACCAGAGCACGCCGAGGGGGCCATAATTCGTAAGCAGCTCCTTGAGCTGGTTCTTCATGTACAGGACATAGCGGTCGAAAGCCGCTCCTGCCGCGGAGCGGTCCTTCTCCCAGTCGCGGCGCGGCAGGTAATCGGGATGATGCCAATCCATGATCGAATGATAAAAGCACAGCCTGATCCCCTGCTTCCGGCAGGCCTCGGACAATTCCTTCAAGATATCGCGCTTGAACGGCGTGGACATCACGTCGAAGTCCGTGTCTTTCGAGTCAAAGAGGCAGAAGCCGTCGTGGTGCTTGGAGGTGATGACGATGTACTTCATGCCCGCGTCCTTGGCCAGGCTCACCCATTCGTCGGCTTGGAACTTGACGGGATTAAATTGCCCGACGAATCTGTCGTAAACATCGATCGGGATCTGCGCCGAGTGGCGAATCCATTCGCCATAATTCGTCTTCCCTTTCCACTCCCCGGCCGGGATGGCATAAAGGCCCCAATGAATGAAGAGACCGAACCGGGCATCGCGCCACCACTGCATCCGGGCATCGTGTTGGGCCTGCGTCTCGCGCTGGGCATAAAGGGCTGCGGATGTCACCGCGGAGAAGATCATAAAAGCACAGAAAATTTGTTTAACGATTTTACGGGTCATGACGAACTCCTTTTTTTATTGCGGATTGAGCCTTGCTTTTTTCGAGCGAGGTTCATGCTCTCGGCCCTGCGGAATCCCTTCACGCTTATGTCGCCCCGGGGATCGACCTCGACAACAGCATAGCTATTGTTTTCAGGGCCGCTCCCTTCGATCATCCCTTTCAGAGTGGTGTAGTGAATGCCGCCCCGCTGACTGTATTGCCCCTCATGCCTGTGCCCCTGGAAGACGGCGAGGACCTTTCCCGACTGCTGGAGGATGGCCCGGACCTTGGCCGCATTTTTGACGTAATAATCGCCTTCGCCGTCCAACTGCTGATGGATAAAAACGATGACGGGCTTTGGCGACGCGACGAGCTCGCTTCGCAGCCAGTCAATCTCTTCGACCGGCACGTTCGAGTCGGCCCAGGCGAAACGGCCGTGATCGAAAGACCCGCCCTTGGCGTCGAAATCAGCGTCGAGCACGAGAAAGCGGATGCCGCGGACATCGAAACGGTAATAGGTCCACTCTTTCGGTATGTCCGTATTCTCAACAGTGTTCATGAATTGCGTCTTGGAAAGGCTATCAAGGTCATGGTTGCCGAGGACATGATACCGCGGGCCTTTGAATCGTCCGAAGGCGTTTTCGATCCGCCTTAGATAAGACAGGGTTTTTGCTTCTTCCGGCTCTTGGTCCTGGTCTTTGAAATCGCCGAGCTCGATCAAAAAATCGACCCGCTCGCGGTTCATGAAATCGACGCATTCCTTCATCTTCACGATCGATTCCCGGTAGGGACGTGAACCGCGGGGGTCGCAGTCGGCATAATGTGCGTCCGTAACAATACCGAAGCGGACGGCCGCCAGTTTTTCACCAAGAGAGACTTGTTGTGATACACAGGAAGGGACAAGGCCAACAGCCAGGATCGATATCGCGACCCAGGCGGCCTTGAGGAAATGGCGGCGCTTCATCCGGGACCTCTGAACCGAACGCCCCCTAGCTTAGTCTAGACGCGAAAATGAAGTCAACCCGCTATCAAGATCGAAAAATCTTCTCGATTTCTTTATACGCGTTGGAGAGGACTTCTCGCACCTGCGGGATCTTTTCGGCGCCGGCCTTCCGCGCCTGGTGCCCGATCATGCGGCCGAGTTCGCCCACGCTGTGCATAACATCGCGCATCTCGTCCCGCGCCTCCGAGCTCCAGCAGCCCCACCAATTCTTCATCTGGCTCTTGACCTCTTCGGTCTCTTTTCCTTTTTCGACTAAGAACTTTTTCCCCTCTTCGGTGATGGTATAGACCCTTTTACCGTCCTGTTGGACCGATGTGACATAGCCCGCCTCTTCCAGCCATTGAAGCGTCGGATAGACGGCGCCGGGACTCGGGCTGTAAAAGCCTTGAAATCGCTCTTCCAGGTCGCGGATGATCTCATAGCCGTGCCGGGGCTTGTCCTTGAGCAGATCGAGAATGAGATATTTGAAATCCCCTTTATGGAATATCCGTTCTCCCCGAGGCCAGAAACCGTATCTTTGTCGATAGAACATTTCGCCTCCTTTTCGTTATAGCAAGATACTACTTGATATATCATAATATAATTTAATATATTTTTTTCGTTTGTCAAGTAGATCGCGATTTTTTCTAAGATTTCTGTGAATTCTAATGAGTTATACTGAATTATTCATAAATTGCGTCGTTTCCTCGAGAAGAGAATTCGCAGATGGCGCCGAATTCAAGACGAGGGGGACACGATCCCAAATTCCGGAGAATTTGGGTCATGTCCCCAAATTCAGCGCCCATAAATTTCCTACTGCGTTTGACATTGGTTTTTTGAGGCCTCAACGAGGCCTTGTCTCAGCTTTTTGACCTGAAAAAGTATATCATCGAATTTGTCAAGAAGAGTCGGCGTGCCGGTGATCATATCTGTGACCAACTTGAATTGAGAGCGCTCTTCTGTTTCACCGTCCAATATGTTTCTGACCGCACTCAAAGTATTTGGATCTGTTATTTTGGCCATATCCCGGCCAAGCAATCTAATACCGGCGTTTATGACATCAAAATTCTCTTCTTTTAACAATTCCTGCTCTTTATCATAAAGCCTGTCAAGGTTTCCGGCCCTTTCATATTTCTGCATGATGAGCAAAAGGTCCTCCGCATTTTTTTTCCGCTCCGGAAATTGTTCTTTCCACGAAATTATCTTCATGAGCGCTAAGCCCGGAAGAGACGGCAGCTTAATGTCAAGCTCAGGGAAAGAACTCAATCTGACGGTAATCGAATTTTCATAGGCTTCTTTAAAACCAAGCATATTCATGAATATTTCGTGCTCGGGCGGCCAGCTAATTCGGCGGTTCTTGTCTGTAATTTCGCCGAAGGGAATAATATCTAACAAGACAGATTCGCACCGAAACTTTTGAGGTTTCGTAACGGAAGAGATTTTAGGCGTTGACAATAAGGATTCCGTAAGTTTGTTGAACTGCTCCCAACTCTCAACTTCTATTCCTAAGTCTATATCCATGGTCATCCTTCGGGATTCTATTCCATAGCAGTGCTTGAGTATGAAATCTCGGGCTGAAGCGCCGATAATAAAAAAAGGAATGTGAAGTGCGTCTGCAACTTTCTTTACAATCGAAAGCGTTGTTACCGTTTGTTGATCAATCTTGCCCGATAAATCGAATAATATGTTGCTCATAGATCATTTTCGCCGTTTCTATGTTTCTCTGGTTTCCTGTTGCCAGGAGATCCGCATAAATCAGGATTGGGTGAACCAAGTCATCATTATTCCAGATTCCGCCAGGCCGCCAAAATCTCTCTAGAATTTCTACATCACCAGCTAAATCCCTCTTAAGTCTGTTCTCGAGCAACAGTTGATTGAGCTGTTGGCCCGTCACATATAGTGTTATCAACTCGGGTTTTAGATATTGTGTGAGTCTAGCAGCCGCAACTTCTCCTCCCCACTGTGCCATTAACGGATCCAGCTTCTTCTGTTGCCACCAACCATTTTCACCCCTGAAACGCCCCAGGTT
>Ga0209182_10000497_pt1 | contig 10677 bp, 9 predicted proteins | sample LakBais05cmmetaG_FD_185474 | JGI IMG/M metagenome (GOLD analysis project Ga0209182, IMG submission 185474) | Lake sediment microbial communities from Lake Baikal, Russia to study Microbial Dark Matter (Phase II) - Lake Baikal sediment 0-5 cm... | ecosystem: Environmental > Aquatic > Freshwater >...
GGCCCAGTTGCCCGCCGGGAAAACGATGGACGAGCTCATGAAGAAAAACGGGATCGACATCGGCAAGATGCGCGAAGAGATCGGAATGAACATCAAAATGAACAAACTGGTCAAGCAGGAGCTTGGAGGAAAGGGCAAGGTCACGGACAAGGAGATCGCCGAATTTTATGAGAAAAACAAGGACAAGTTCATGAAACCGGAATCCGTTCATGCCCGGCATCTGCTGGTGGCCAAGGTCCCGGAAGATACCGACAAGACGAAAGCAGACAAGAAGGCGAAGGCGGAAGAGCTGCGGAGAAAGCTTTCGGCGGGCGCAGATTTTGCCGATCTGGCCGCAAAGAATTCCGATTGTCCGAGCAAACAGAACGGTGGGGATCTCGGAACCTTTGCCCGCGGCCAGATGGTGAAGCCGTTCGAGGATGCGGCCTTCTCGCAGCAGAAAAATGCGATCGGTCCCGTCGTGGAAACGGATTTCGGGTTTCACATCATCCAGGTCCTCGAACACCAGACCGCCCAGGTCGTAAAGCTCGATGGCGAAACAAAGAAGCAGATCACCGCCTTTCTCGAACGCCAGAAACAGCAGGGGGCTTTCGAAGGGATGGTGAAGCGTCTGAAGGCGGGAGCCAATATCCTGGTCTACGGAAAGTAACCGGAGGGTGTTCGATGAGGAACCGCAAAGCGGGACAGATTCGGGACCGGCTCTGGTATTTAGGACGGGAGGAGTCGGGAATTTATCTGTTGGAGGGCGAGAGCTGTTCGCTGATCCTCAGCGGCGGAATGAGCTATCTGGCGCCGGTTATCCTCAAACAGATCCGCGACTTCGGCATCGATGAAGGGAAGATCCGGAAACTTCTGATCCTCCATGCCCATTTTGATCACGTCGGGCTGGTGCCTTTCTTCCGGCGCCGTTATCCCGCTCTCGATATCTTCGCATTGGCCCGGGCATGGGAAATCCTGCGGATGCCGAAGGGGATCGAGACGATCAACGCCTTCAGCCGCCTCGTTGCGGAGAGGCTGGGCGTCACCGGGTGGCTGAAGGGAGACGATCTGGATTGGCGGGACGACGTCGCCGGCGGGGTGGTCATCGAAGGGAGCGAGATCGATCTGGGCGGTCTGACGATCCGGATAATGGAGACCCCCGGCCACTCCTCCTGTTCGCTCTCCGCATATTGTCCCGAGATCCGTGCGCTTTTCCCCTCGGACGGGGGCGGCATCCCCTATGAAGATATGATCCTCCCCGCGGGAAATTCCAATTATACCCGGTATCAGAAAAGCCTGGAGAAACTGAAGCCGCTCGCGGTCGATATTTTCTGCGCCGACCATTACGGGTATGTGACGGGGCCGGAGGCGGAAACATATCTGATGCGCAGCATCGATACCGCCAGAGAACATCGGGCTCAGATCGAGGCGGTCTACCGCCGCACGGGTTCCATCGAAGAAACCGTGAAGCAACTGGTGGATGATATTTATACCCGGCGGCCCGGCTATTTCCTTTCGCCGGAGATCTATGCCGACGTCTACCGCCAGACGGTCCGCCACATCGCTGGCGCACTGGAACAGCCCAGGGCCTGAGGCTGAGCCCGTCTGCACCGTTTCAAAGTCTTGTTTAAGAAGGCGACACCTCTGTCGAAAAGGAGATGGCCGCAGAAGTCATTGCTTTGTTGAGGCCATTTTTTGGACATGTTGAATCAAGTCAGGAAAACAATCGAAAACCATTCGATGCTGGTTCAGGGCGATCATCTGCTGGTAGCGGTTTCCGGGGGAGCCGACTCCGTCTGCCTCCTTCAGATCTTAGTGCGGCTTGCGGACGAGTATCGGCTGCGGTTGACGGTGGCGCACCTGAATCACGGCCTGAGGGGGGTCGAATCGCAGCGTGAAGAGGCGTTTGTCCGCCGTCTCAGCACCGAAATGGGAATCGCCTGTATCTGTAAAACGGTCGATATCGATTCGCTGCGGAGAGGGAAGGGGCGGTCACTGGAGGAGATCGGCCGGGAAGAGCGCTATCGTTTTCTGGACGAGGCGGCCGAGCGATGCGGGGCCGGCAAGATCGCTACCGGACATCACCGGGACGACCAGGCGGAAACCGTCCTGATGCATCTGCTCCGGGGAAGCGGTCCGGAAGGTCTCAAAGGGATCCTTCCGATCCGGGCCGGCCGCGTCATCCGTCCGCTGCTGGACGTCGGGCGGGCCGAGATCCTTGAATTTCTCCGGCGGGAAGGGGTTCCGTACATGACGGACAGTTCCAATGTGAGCCCCGTTTTCCTCCGCAACCGGATCCGGGCCGGGCTCATTCCGGAATTGACGGCGAACTACAATCCGCGGTTGGTCGCGGGTCTCTGCCATACCGCCGGCATCATCCGCGGGGAAGACGATTACCTGCAGGGCGTCGTCCGGCGGATCATCGACGGGTGGGAGATTGCTCCAAACGCAGCGGAGGCGATCGTTCCGGTCGCAGCCCTTCGCGGACTGCATGAGGCCCTCCAGGGGCGCATCATCAAATTGCTGTTAGAGGCCGCGGTCCCTTCAAAAAACGGCATCGGTTATCGCCATATCGAGGCGGTCCTGGCGCTCTCCCGCAAGTTGGACGGCCGCTGCCGTTCGCTGGATCTCCCTTTTGGGATCCGTGTCGAACGGGAAGGGAAGCTCCTCCGAATCCGAAAAGAGGGAGGGCGGAGGGTAAGAGGCCGGGAGAAAAAGTCCTCGCAGCCTCTGTTTGAATATGGGGTGGAGATTCCCGCGACGATTTATCTGAAGGAGATCGACAAGACGATCCATCTCGAACTGATCGGGAAGCCAACCCTTCGGGAAATGAAAGAAGAGCCGCGGAAGGCTTTTATGGATTATGAGCGCATGAACCCTCCGCTGATCCTGAGAAATGCTGTGCCGGGGGAGCGAATCGACCTTTTCGGGATCGGCGGAAAAAAGAAGTTGAAGGAGTACTTCATCGACCGCAAGATCCCCGGGCCGCTCCGGAAGCAAATCCCCCTGCTGGTCGATTCCCAATCCGTGATCTGGATCGCCGGTGAAAGGATCAGCGAACGGGTCCGGGTGACGGAGCAGACGAAAAGGGTATTGAAAGCAGAAATGGTTTGAAATATACGACCTGATATTATAAGGAACAGTCATTCATGAGATCGGATGCCGGTTGTCTTTGAAGGAAACCCCATCTCCATCTCTTCAATTAAAGGAGAAAACGGATTGAACCCCTTGCAGAAGAATATTGCGCTGTGGCTCGTGATCAGTCTCATCTTTGTGATGGTCTATCATCTTTTCAATCAGCCGAAGACCGCCCAGACGGAGATGATCTACAGCGAATTTTTGAGTCATGTCGACAAGACGCAGGTTACCGAGGTGACCATCCAGGGAGACAACATCTCCGGCAAACTGGCCAACGGGACGAGCTTCAAGACCTATGCCCCCAAGGATGCGGGCGCGATCACTCTGCTGAAGGAGAGGGGGGTCCGGATCACCGCGAAGCCGGCGGATGATTCTCCCTGGTATATGACCCTGCTGGTCTCCTGGCTTCCGATGCTGCTTTTGATCGGAGTCTGGATCTTTTTCATGCGGCAGATGCAGGGGGGCGGAGGAAAGGCGATGGCTTTTGGAAAGAGCCGCGCCCGTCTGGTTACCGATAAATCGAAAAAGATCACCTTTGCCGACGTAGCAGGGATTGAAGAGGCCAAGGCCGAACTCCAGGAGGTGATCGATTTCCTGCGGGATCCGAAGAAATATACAAAGTTGGGGGGGAGAATCCCCCGGGGTTTGCTGCTCGTCGGACAACCGGGCACCGGAAAAACCCTGCTGGCCCGGGCGATCGCCGGTGAGGCGGATGTCCCCTTTCTGAGCATCAGCGGGTCCGATTTCGTCGAGATGTTCGTCGGCGTTGGGGCGTCGCGGGTGCGGGATCTCTTCACTCAGGGCAAGAAGAACGCCCCCTGCATCATCTTCATCGATGAAATCGACGCCGTCGGACGCCACCGCGGCGCCGGTCTGGGAGGCGGGCACGACGAGAGAGAGCAGACGCTGAATCAGCTCCTCGTCGAGATGGATGGTTTTGAATCGAACGAAGGGGTCATCCTGGTATCGGCCACGAACCGGCCCGACGTCCTTGATCCGGCCCTGCTGCGGCCCGGCCGTTTCGACCGTCAGGTCGTCGTGCCGCTGCCCGATGTGAAGGGTCGTGAGAAGATCCTGGAGGTCCACGCCCGGAAGGTCCCCCTTGCCGAAGACGTCGATCTCGCCGTGATCGCTCGCGGCACGCCTGGTTTTTCGGGCGCCGACATCGAAAACCTTGTCAACGAATCGGCTCTCTATGCCGCCCGGTTCGACAAGGAGAAGGTGAACATGAGCGATTTCGAATATGCCAAGGACAAGGTCATGATGGGCGCCGAACGGAAAAGCATGGTCATCAGCGATGCGGAAAAGAGAAACACGGCCTACCATGAAACGGGTCACGCGCTCGTCGCCCGAATGCTGCCCGGGACCGATCCGATTCACAAGGTGACCATCATCCCGAGGGGGCGCGCCCTTGGGCTCACGCAACAGTTGCCGATCGATGAAAAGCACACCTATCCGCGCGAATATCTCCTGAACAATATCGTGATCCTGTTAGGCGGACGCGCAGCAGAGGAGCTGATACTGAAGGATTTCACCACCGGCGCCGGAAACGATATCGAACGGGCGACGGCCCTTGCCCGCAAAATGGTTTGCGAATGGGGCATGAGCGATGAAATGGGGCCCCTGAGCTATGGGAAGAAGGAGGAACAGATCTTCCTGGGGCGGGAGTTCGCGACGCACAAGGATTACAGCGAGGATACGGCCCGGAAGATCGACAAGGAGGTCTCCAAGATTGTGATGACGAGCTACGAGAGTGCCAAGCAGATCCTCTCGGATCGCCTCGATCTGCTGAACCGGATCGCCGAGGAACTCCTGGAGAAGGAGGTTCTGAACGGAGCTGAACTGGATGCAATAATCGGGCTCCGAAGGGCGCAGGACGATGCGAATCCGCTGCCGGATGCATCGGCCTGAGAATAACCCGCCCTGCGTGCGGTCGGTCCTGTGCGGCGTATCGGCGAATCGTCATGATGTTCCTATAATGAGACCTTTGAAAATCTATATATTACTGTCACCCCGGCGAATCCCGGATCGGAGTCCGGGACAGGCGCCGGGGTCCAGACGTCGTCCCGGCGAAAGCCGGGAACCAGTAAGGTGCTGGATACCGGCTTTCGCCGGTATGACGATTTGCCGAATTTTAGGAGAAATTCAAAGGTTTCATAATTTATCGGTAACAAACCGGCCTGACCATGGATGACTTTGGAATCCGATCCCTGCATGCAACCTTGGAAAAAGAGGTTCCGGACGCCATTGCGGATCTTCTCCCGCTCCAGACCTCCCGAAGGAAGATGCTTCTTGGGGAACGGACGCTGATCATGGGGATCATCAATGTCACGCCGGATTCATTTTCGGACGGCGGCCGGTTCGATGCGCCGGAAAGGGCCGTCGAGGAGGGGATCCGAATGGCGGAGGAAGGGGCGGATATCCTCGACATAGGGGGCGAGTCCACCCGTCCCGGATCCGATCCGGTCCCTGCGGAAGAGGAGCGGCGACGGGTGATCCCGGTGATCCGGGCGCTTGCCAAAAGGATCGATCTCCCGCTTTCGATCGATACCATGAAGGCGGCCGTAGCCCGGGAGGCGTTGGCGGACGGGGCGGAGATCGTTAATGACGTCAGCGCGATGCGCTTTGACAAGGAGATGGCGAAAGTTGTAGCCGATACCGGTGCGGCCGTCGTTCTGATGCACATGCGGGGAACGCCGAAGGCGATGCAGCAGGGGGATCTGACCTACCGTTCCTTGCGGGGCGAAATTATCGATTTTTTGAGAAAGAGGATCGAGCGGGCCGCAGACGCAGGGATCGATCCGGCGCAGATCATGGTCGATCCGGGTATCGGTTTCGGCAAGACGGTGACGGATAACATGCGTCTGATCCGCTATCTTTACGAGTTCAAGGTATTGGGGAGACCGATCGTCGTCGGACCATCCCGGAAGGCCTTTATCGGCCAGGTGACGGGAGGAACTCCCGGGGAACGGGTTGAAGGAACGGCGGCAGTCGTCACGGCAGCGATCCTGAACGGCGGAAATGTCATCCGGGTTCATGACGTTTCAATCATGAAGAAGGTCGCGGCCATGGCAGATGCCGTGGGCAGGGCATAAGATGATTTTCGGCGCGGGGATCGATCTTGTGGAGATCGGCAGGATCGAAACCATCCTGAAAAAATGGGAGGAGAAGTTTCTCCGCAGGATCTATTCCGCGGAGGAGATCCGGTACTGCAACAAACGGGCGCGCCCGGCGGTCCATTTTGCCGCCCGCTTTGCCGTGAAGGAGGCCTTTCTGAAGGCCATCGGTCTGGGAATGGGCGGCGGAGTTCGTTTTCGCGATATTGAAACGACCCATGATGAGAGGGGAAAGCCGATCCTCAAGCTTGCCGGCGGGGCAAGCTCTTTTTTAGAGGCCCGCGGGATCCGGACGGTTCATCTGACCATTTCTCATACGAACGTCCATGCGACGGCGGTTGTCATTCTTGAACGGTGAAAGGGCAGGTGGAGATGTTGTGACTGCGGAGCGATCTTCGGTGGTGTTGATTTCAAAAAGTCCCGCCGAGACCGTCCGGATCGGACGGATTTTAGGTGAAGGTCTGCAAGCGGGCGATGTTGTCGCGCTGACGGGGGAATTAGGATCGGGCAAGACCTGCCTCACCCAAGGCATTGCCTGCGGGCTTGGTGTTCCGGAGAATTATGCGGTCACTTCGCCGACCTTTACGCTGATCAACGAGTATCCGGGACGGGATACGGCCCTGATCCATGTCGATCTCTACCGTCTGCAAGGCGCTGTCGATCTCGCCGATATGGGATTTGAAGAGTACCTTTCCGGCGGAGGCGTCATGGTCATCGAATGGGCGGACAAAATCCCGGAGGCCGTTCCGGATGGAGCCGTTTGCATCGCTTTGACCTATCTGGAAGAGAATGTCAGAAAAATGGAGCTTTCCGGCTGCCGGGATCGCGTCGGCCGCTGGGAGCGGATAATCAAAGAAGGAGACATTTGATAAGCTACCCTTATCGTCACCCCGGCGAAAGCCGGGGTCCAGAACGTTTTGAAATCACTGGATTCCGGTTTTCACCGGAATGACGATATGCCGAGTTTCGGCAGAAATTAAAGGTCTCAGAAGGAGGATGTTAGCAGATGGCTCTGGTGGTTCAGAAGTACGGCGGTACTTCGGTCGGCAATCTCGAAAAGATTGCGTGTGTGGCGAAGAAGGTGATCCGGACGAAGGAAGAGGGGAATGACGTGGTCGTCGTTCTGTCGGCGATGTCGGGAGAGACGGATCGTCTGATCCAGCTTGCGCAGAAGGCGGCGGACGAGCCGGATCCCAGGGAGTACGATTCACTGGTCTCCACCGGCGAACAGGTTACGGTGACGCTGCTGGCGATCATGCTGAACGGTATGGGATATCCGGCGAAATCCTTCCTCGGGTTTCAGGTTCGGGTCCGTACCGATAATGCCTTCAAAAAGGCCCGCATCCTGGATGTGGATACGGAGGCGATCCGCGCCGAACTGAAGAAGGGGGTCATTGTTGTTGTAGCCGGGTTCCAGGGCATCGATCCGGAAAACAACATCACCACGCTGGGGCGGGGAGGTTCGGATACCAGCGCCGTGGCCCTCGCTGCCGCGCTCAAGGCCGATGTTTGCGACATCTATACCGATGTGGACGGCGTGTATACCACCGATCCCAACATCTGCAGCAACGCCCGGAGGCTGGACCGGATAACCTACGATGAGATGCTCGAGATGGCCAGGGCCGGCGCCAAGGTGCTCCAGCCGCGCTCCGTTGAGCTGGCCAAAAAATTCAATGTGCCGGTCTATGTCAAATCTTCGTTCACGGATGAAGGGGGAACTTTGGTGACCAGGGAGGAAAAGGAGATGGAGAAGGAAGTTGTGTCCGGCGTAACCTATGACCGGGATCAGGCGAAAATCACGGTGATTCATGTCCCGGACCGGCCCGGCGTGGCGGCCCGGCTCTTCATGCCTCTTGCGGAAAAAAACATCCTCGTCGATATGATCATTCAGAATGCGAGCATCCAGGGGCATACGGATCTCACCTTCACGGTTTCCCGGAAGGATCTTCGTGAAGCGACGCGGATCATTTCCGACGTGGTTCGGGATGTGGGCGCGGAAAAATTAGAGGTTGACGACAATGTGGCGAAGGTTTCCATCATCGGCGTCGGCATGATCAGCCACTCCGGTGTTGCGGCCCGGATGTTCGATACGCTCGCCCGCGAAGGGATCAACATCATGATGATCAGCACCTCCGAGATCAAGGTCTCCTGTGTCGTGGAGGCGAAGTATACGGAACTGGCCGTCACGGTTCTGCACGACGCCTTCGGTCTGGGGAAGGAACCCTGAATGCTTGTTTCCGAGGGACAGAAGTTGGGCGCCCTGGCGGTTCTGATGCTCTCCCTGTTCTATTACGGGTTCTCCTTTCTCCATGTCCGTCAGTCGGGTACGGGGACACCTTGCGGCAAGATGTCCCCATCACCCATCCCCTGGGGACGCCAGGAGTCGGGGAGTGTGGCGATCGAGGTCCGGGGCGGTCGAGCGGAGGGGATCTATTTTATGCCGAAAGAGACGGCGTTTGATCACATATTCAAAGTCGCCGGCGGGGACATCTTGCCGCAAGGTGTCCCCGCAAACAGTGAAAGGTTGCGCAGCCCGGAGCGGGGGATTTCAGACGGGGCACTGCTGGTAATCTCCCCCGCGGGCGAAGTGACCCTCGGTGAAATGTCCGCCGCCGGGAGGCTTGCCTTGGGTCTCCGGATCGATCTCAACCGCGCCTCCGAGGGGGATCTTTCGCTGGTGCCCGGGATCGGCGACCGAATGGCGGCGCAGATCGTGCAATTGCGCCTGGAAAAGGGCGCATTCCGCGATCTCTCGGATCTTTTGGCCGTGCCCGGGATTAAAGAAAAGAAATTGAACAGCCTGAAGGATTATCTGATGGTAAGGCAGGCGCCCTGAAGGCGGGTACGGGGGGATAAGGGGACACCTTGCCGCAAGGTGTCCCCTTATCCCCCCCGTTTTACGGGGTCCCGTTTCTGCTGTTGTACTGGTCGAACAAATTCAGGACGCGCTTCACGTACGTCTGCGTCTCTCGATAGGGGGGGATGCGGTTGTTATTCCGCAGGACGGCGTTTTCGCCCGCATTGTATGCCGCGAGGACGAGGGGGAGATTGCCGTTGAAGAGATTCATGAGGTAGCGGAGATAGCGTACACCGCCGTCGATGTTGGTTTCAGGATGGAAGGCGTCCCGGACCTGCAGCGAGGCCGCCGTAGCCGGCATCAGTTGCATCAATCCCTGGGCTCCGACCGGCGAGACGGCCCGGTGGTTGAAGTTCGATTCCGCCTTGATGACGGCTTTGACCAAAGAGGAGTCGATGCGGTATTTTGACGAAGCCTTCGCGATCAGATCATCATAGCCTGCGATATCCCCTTTCAACTGGAAGATAACCCTTTTTTCCTTCATCACGAGAACATAGGGAACACCGTGCTCCGTGGGAATGTTGGTCAGATGGATGACACCTTCGGAATCCGTATACTTGTAGATATCCGCATAACATGCGGGGGCGGTGAAGAACAGGAGGTTCATCACAAGCAAAAGCAAAATTTTTTTCGGGCACATTATTATCCCTGCACCACCTGTTGCCGACATATCCCCTCCGCTGGTTTTGTGAATATACTTGAACCATTTCAGGAATTCAAGTTTTTTATCCCGCTCGCATGAAGACCGCGATCTTCCGCTGTTGATTTTACGGGTATATTCCTTTATAGATGGATCGGGGAAGCATCTGATCAGCCGCTGAGGTGTGAACATGCCGCTCGTCACCTTTTATTTTCAGCTCCATCAGCCCTTTCGGCTCCATCCGGACCGGGGCAAGTTTCTCTGGGACGAGAGGAACCGGGAGATCTTCCTCAAGGTCGCGGAGAAGTGCTACCTCCCGGCGACCCGGATGTTTGCGGAGCTGATCGCCGCCCATCCTTCATTCAAGATCACCTTGTCCATGTCCGGGACGTTTTTAGAGCAGGCGGAACTTTACCGGCCCGATGTGATCCGGGCGCTCCAGGCGCTTCTGGATGCCGGAGAAAAGAACGCCCAGGTCGAGTACCTCGACGAGACCTATTACCACTCCCTGACCAGCCTCTTCGAGGATCCGCTGAGGGTGGAGTTCCGGGAACAAGCCTCCCTGCACCGGGAGATGATGAAGAGACTCTTCGGGATTTTTCCGACCTCGTTTAGGAACACCGAACTGATGTACAATAACCCGATCGCGGAAACGGTGGCCGACATGGGCTACCAGTCGATCCTCTGCGAGAAGCGGGACGACATGTTCAGCGGCGAAGGAGAAGGGGAGGCCGTCTCCCCCAACGCCGTCTTCCGCGCCAGGGATACGAACCTCGTCGTCATCCCAAGGAACCGGGAGCTGAGCGACGACATCGCCTTCCGCTTTCCCCACGCCCCGATCACGCCGGAGACCTATGCGCAGTATCTCGCCCGGGTCGACGGCGAAGCGGTGATGTTAGGCTACGATTTCGAGCACATCGGTGAGCACATCTGGAGCAACCTCGGGA
>Ga0209182_10000498_pt1 | contig 10676 bp, 7 predicted proteins | sample LakBais05cmmetaG_FD_185474 | JGI IMG/M metagenome (GOLD analysis project Ga0209182, IMG submission 185474) | Lake sediment microbial communities from Lake Baikal, Russia to study Microbial Dark Matter (Phase II) - Lake Baikal sediment 0-5 cm... | ecosystem: Environmental > Aquatic > Freshwater >...
GTGCCGGTGAAATCGGAAGAACAGCCGACCGCGGCCCAGGCCGCGCCCGCCCCGAAAAAAAAGGTCATGTATCGCTCCACCATGAGCCCCGGCGAGGTCTCCGACAAACCGGGCAAGGATTCGATGGGCATGGACATGGTTCCCTTCGAAGTGGAGGAGAGCGGCGCCGTCACCGAAGTCGGCGGGAGGGTCCAGGTCAAGATCAGCCCCGAGCGGCAGCAGCTTATCGGCATCAAGACGGCGTCCGTGAAGTCGCAGCCCATCCATAAGCTCATCAAGGCCGTCGGCCGGGTGGACTACGCCGAGCCGAATCTTTCGATCATCAACCTCAAGTTCGACGGTTGGGTGGAAGAGCTCTTCGTGAACTCCACGGGCCGGGCCATCCGGAGGGGCGAACCCCTTTTCGACATCTACAGCCCCGACCTTGTCTCGGCCCAGCAGGAGTACCTCATCGCTCTCAAGGCCGGTGCGACGCTCGGCGACGCATCGTCTATCCTTAAGTCCGCCCGGGAGAAGTTGAGGCTGTGGGATATCCCGGACCGGGAGGTCGAAGAGCTCGGACGCACCGGGCAGACCAAGAAGACCGTGACGATCTATTCTCCCGGGTCCGGGATTGTGATCGAGAAAAACGTCGTCCAGGGACAGAAGATCATATCCGGGGAGAACCTATTCAAGATCGCCGACCTCTCCCGAGTCTGGATCCTCGGCGAGATCTACGAGTATGAACTGCCCTTCATCAAGACGGGGCAAGAGGCGAAAATCTCGCTCTCCTATTATCCCGGGGAATCTTTCGCCGGGACGATTACATACATTTACCCTTACCTCAAGCCCGAGACGCGGACGAACCAGGTCCGAATAGAGGTAGCTAATCCAGGGCTCAAACTCAAGCCCGAGATGTTTGCCGATCTCGAGATCCACGTCGATTACGGGACTAAGCTGACCGTCCCTTCCGACGCCGTCCTGGACGCCGGCGATACCAAGATCGTCTTCGTGGCCAAAGGCGACGGCTATTTTGAGCCCCGTGAGGTCAAGCTCGGCGTCAAGGGCCAGGATATATACGAGGTCCTCAGCGGCGTGAGCGACGGCGAGAACGTGGTCACGTCCGCCAACTTCCTCGTCGACTCGGAGTCGAGCCTCAAGGCCGCCCTCAACCGGATGACCAAGCCTGCGGCGGGAGAACACAAACATGATTGAAAAGATCATCGAGTTCTCGGCGAAGAATAAGTACATCGTCCTCATCTTCGCCGCCGCGGCTATCGTCGGCGCGATCTACGCCATACGGAACATCCCGCTGGACGCCATCCCGGACCTCTCTGACACCCAGGTCATCATCTATTCGAGGTGGGACCGGAGCCCAGATGTCATCGAGGACCAGGTGACCTATCCGATCGTGACGTCCATGCTCGGAGCGCCCAAGGTCAAAGCCATCCGCGGTTACTCCGACTTCGGGTTTTCCTATGTTTATGTCATCTTCCAGGACGGGACGGACATCTACTGGGCCCGCAGTCGGACCCTGGAATATTTGAGCAAGATCACACCCAGGCTCCCGCAGGGCGTCCAGACCGAAATGGGGCCCGATGCGACGAGCGTGGGGTGGGTCTTTCAGTACGCCCTCGTCGACAAATCGGGCAAGAACGACTTGTCCCAGCTCCGCAGCTTCCAGGACTGGTACATGCGCTACTGGCTCCAGAGCGTCCCCGGGGTCGCCGAAGTCGCTTCCGTCGGAGGCTTCCAGAAACAGTATCAGGTCAACGTTGATCCCCATGCCCTCCAGGCCTACAACATCCCCTTGATGAAAGTCATCGAGGCCGTCCGGGACGGAAATAACGACGTCGGCGGCCGGCTGGTGGAGTTCTCGGGTAAAGAATACATGGTCCGGGGCCGCGGCTACGCCAAGTCGATCAAGGACATCGAAGACATCGTCGTCAAAAGCGACATGTCCGGGACACCGGTCCTCGTCAGAAATGTCGCCCAGGTCGTTCTGGGTCCCGAGATCCGGCGTGGAGTCGCCGACCTCGACGGGCAGGGGGATACCGTCGGCGGCATCGTCATCATGCGCTCCGGGGAGAACGCCCTGAACGTCATCAACCGGGTCAAGGACAAGCTCAAGGAAGTCCAACCCTCCCTGCCTCCCGGAGTCGAGGTCGTGACGACGTACGACCGTTCGGAGCTGATCAAGCGGTCGATCGAAACCCTCAGGGGACAGCTCATCGAGGAAATGATCATCGTCAGCATTGTCATCATGCTCTTCCTCTGGCACTTCCCCTCGGCCATCATCCCGATCCTCACCATCCCGATCGCGGTCCTGCTGGCGTTTATCCCCCTCTACGGCATGAAGTTGACGTCCAACATCATGTCCCTTTCCGGGATCGCCATCTCCATCGGCGTTCTCGTCGACGGGGCCATCGTCGAAGTGGAGAACGCCTACAAGAAGCTTCAGCTCTGGCAGGACGGAGGCCGGAAGGGCGATTATCACGTGGTCCGGCTGAATGCTCTTAAGGAAGTCGGGCCGTCGGTCTTCTTCTCCCTCCTCGTCATCGCCGTCGCCTTCTTGCCCGTGTTCACGCTCGTCGACCAGGAAGGGCGGCTGTTCAGGCCGCTGGCTTACAGCAAGAACCTAGCCATGGCCATCGCCGCCGTCCTGGCCATCACCCTCGACCCCGCCATGCGCATGCTTTTCACCCGGATGGACTACAAGCACTTCCGGCCGAAGTGGTTGTCCCGGGCCGTAAATACGATTACCGTGGGCCGTTATTATGCGGAAGAGAAACACCCGATCAGCAAGATCCTCTTCCGGATTTATGGGCCCGTCTGCGAATTTGTCCTCAAGTACCGCAAGGCCACCATCGCCGGGGCCCTCGTCCTGATGGCCGCGACCGTGCCCATCTATCTCAAGTTGGGATCGGAGTTCATGCCCCCGCTCAACGAAGGAACGATCCTCTACATGCCGACGACCCTGCCGGGGATCTCGGTGACCGAGACCCAGAACCTCCTCCAGACGATGGATAAGGTCCTTAAGGACACGCCCGAGGTCGAACGGGTCTTCGGCAAGGCGGGCCGGGCCGAGACCTCGACAGACCCGGCGCCGTTCAGCATGATGGAGACTACGGTCGTTCTGAAGCCGGAAAGCGAGTGGCGGCCGGTCAAGCGCTGGTATTCCTCTCTTCCGCGGTTCCTCCAAAAGCCTTTGAGTCATATCTGGCGCGACCGCATCACCTGGGAGCAACTTGTCAACGAGCTGGACCAGAAGATGCAGTTCCCGGGCGTTTCCAACGCCTGGACGATGCCCATCAAGGCCAGGATCGACATGCTGACGACGGGCGTGCGCACCCCGATCGGCATCAAGGTCTACGGAGCGGACCTGAAGGAGATCGAAAGGATCGGAACAAGCCTCGAGACGATCCTGAGAGACGTCAAGGGGACGAGGAGCATCTTCGCCGAGCGCGTGACGGGAGGCTATTTCGTCGACTTCGACATCCGCCGCGAAGATATCGCCCGATATGGGCTGACCATCAAGGAAGTCGAGATGATCATCATGTCGGCGATCGGCGGGGAACCCGTGACGACGACCGTGGAAGGCCGGGAGCGATACACGGTGAACGTCCGGTACGCCCGAGAGTTTCGAGACGACCTGGATAAACTCCGCCGCGTGCTCGTCCCGACCATGTCCGGCGCCCAGATCCCGTTGGAGCAGTTGGCCGACATCCACCTGACGCTCGGACCGTCCATGCTCCGGGACGAAAACGCCATGCTCGCCGGGTACGTCTATGTCGATATCACGGGCCGCGATTTGGGAAGTTATGTGGCCGAGGCCAAGAAGATCGTCGGGGAGAAGCTGACCTTGCCAACGGGCTATTCCCTCCAGTGGAGCGGGCAATACGAAAACATGCTGCGGGTGAAAAAACGGCTCAAGGTGGTCATCCCCTTGACGATCTTCATCATCTTCGTCCTGCTCTTCTTGAACACCAAATCCCCGGTTAAAGCGGGCATCGTCATGCTGGCCGTGCCGTTTTCTCTGATCGGCGCCGTCTGGTTCCTCTACATCCTGAAGTTCAACGTTTCGATCGCCGTCTGGGTCGGCATGATCGCCCTCATGGGATTGGACGCGGAGACGGGTGTCTTCATGCTCTTATTCCTCGACCTGTCCTATTACGACATGGTCCGGCAAGGGCGTATGAAGACATTCCAGGACCTCAAGGAAGCGATCATCCACGGGGCCGTCAAGCGGATCCGGCCCAAGATGATGACCGTGACGGCGATGTTCATGGGCCTTCTTCCCATCATGTGGTCCCTTGGCACGGGCTCGGACATGATGAAGCGCATCGCCGCCCCGATGATCGGGGGCGTCTTTACAAGCTTCATCCTGGAGCTTCTGGTTTACCCCCCGATTTACGCCATCTGGAAATGGCGCTACGAGATGAAGCATGGAACAGTGGACGTCAGTCAACTGCCGCTTCCCCACCTGAGGGGGCATTGAGAGGAGGTGATCCGTGCAATGACTCGAAAATCCTGTTCTGGGAACTTGGACGTAAGTCATCAACGATAACTCACATATCAAGGAGATTTTCAATGAAAAAGTCGATCGTGTTGGTTGTGTTTGTGTTCCTTTCGTTTATGGTCCTGTCGGCGGGGATGGCCCAGCAGAAGGCCGATGAGAAAGTCGTTTGCGCTGTGAGCGGGGAAACGATGCTCAAATCGCAGGCTAAAGCGTCGTATGAGCACGAAGGGAAGACGTATTATTTCTGCTGCGAGAACTGCAAAGACAAGTTCGTCAAGGATCCGGCCAAGTATATCGGAAAGAACGCAGATATGGAGGAAATCTACACTTGCTCCATGCATCCGGAAGTGCAGTCCGACAAGCCGGGCAAATGTCCCAAGTGCGGCATGACGCTCGAGAAAAAGGCCATGCCTTTGACCCGCGGCCATGGCAGTATGGAGATGAAAGAGGCAGGCGCTTGTCCCATGATGGGCATGATGAGCCTAGAAGGCACCATGGTTGTCAGCGAGAATCTCAAGGACGGCATCTTGATCAGGATAACGGCCAAGGACCCCGAGACCGTGAAAAAAATCCAGGACATGGGTGCCAAGATGAACGCGATGCACGAGCACAAATAAATTCAAGACCCCGCTTCAGACGGCCGGGCAGGGCCAGCCAGCGTTCGATTGAGGCTCCCGGTTCGGTAGCCCTCGATGTCCAGGGCGATCCAGAGATAGCCGAGGGATTTGAGATGGGTGGCGATCTTCTGCAGAGTCCCGCGCTTCAAGACGCGAGGGAAATCCTCTGTGGGGATTTCGATCCGGGCCAACCGATCGTGGTGGCGAAGCCTGACGACGGGGAAGCCGAGATCCCGGATGAACCTTTCTCCGGCGTGGATCATTTCGAGGACTTCGTCCGTAATGCGCGTGCCGTAGGGGACTCGGCTGGCTAGGCAGGGATTGGCCGGTCGGTCCCAGGCCGACAGGCCGAGTTTTTTCGAGAGACTGCGGATGTCCTTTTTGGTGAATCCCGCCAAAACAAAGGGGCTTATGACCCCCAGTTCTTCTGCCGCCCGCCTTCCTGGACGGTAATCGGTCAGGTCGTCGGCGTTGGTGGCATCGAGAATGGCCGGGATGCCCTTTTTCGAAGCCAGGCCGGCGATTTTATTAAAGAGCTCTTGTTTACAATAATAGCACCGGTTGCCCGGATTCTCGGCAAATTCGCGGCAGGCCAGTTCATCGGTCTCGAGCAGAACGTGCTGAACACCCAAAGTTCTCGCAAACCGCGTAGCCGACGTTTTTTCCTCTGGCGTGTAGGTTTGCGATACGCCCGTGACGGCCACGACATTTCTCCGCCCCAGGATGTCCCAGCAGAGTCTTAGCAACAACGTCGAGTCAACGCCTCCGGAAAATGCCACGATGGCCTTGGGATAGGAGCTGATGATTTTATTCAACTTGTTCAAGGCGGAAGATTTCATGTCTTCTCCTAGATATCGATTGGCGGGTCGGACAACCACAGCTAATCTTGAGTGCCATTATATAAGTACATAGGAATAATGGAAGGGCCCATGATGCACGAACAAGGCCAGAGTCGATGACCAGGCCAATCCAAGCTCATCTTGGGCCTCGAGGGATTCACGTCCGAACCCGGTGGTAGGATATTCAATAGAAGGAGGGCAAAAACATGGAGCATAGCCATCATCACGAGCAAGCCGGAAGATCATCGAGGACAAATTCAAGGGTCAACCGTCATTGGGGTGGAAGAACGGCCGGGGGGCTTGACATTCTACACAGTGTAGTATATATTATGAAAACAGTATCAAGACCCTTCTGAATGGGATGAAGGCAAGCTGGAGGAAGAGGAGTACCCCAGGAACGTGACAACTCACCGGGCGTCCCCAGTCAAGCTCGAAAAGCTGACGTTCCCGCTCTGGAAGCGGCATTCCCTGGGGAAGCGCCTTTCCGCGGCAAAGGACTGACATGTACGAGAACCACGACCATTTATCCCACTTTCCCAAAAGAGGCGAGGCAGAACAGACGTACACTTGCCCCATGCATCCGGAGATCAGACAGGCCGGACCCGGCCGCTGCCCTCTATGCGGAATGGCCCTCGTTCCGACGAAGGCCGGGCAGGGCGCACGGCCGAAGCAAGCGAAAGAATACGACAAGCACGCCGGCCATAAAATGTCGTCATTCTTGGCCAAGTTTTGGGTCGCCCTGGCGCTGACCATCCCGATTCTGGTTTACTCCGAGCTCCCGGAAAAGCTCCTGGGGTTCAAGGCGCCGGCCTTTCCAGGCTCCGTGTTTCTGTCACTCCTCCTCGCGTCTGGTATCTATATTTATTGCGGCTGGGTATTCCTGGCCGGGGCATGGAGAGAGCTCCGGGCCCGCCTGCCCGGAATGATGACCCTGATCGCCCTGGCCATCTCCGCGGCCTATTTCTTCAGCGTTTATGTCATGCTAACGGGAGGCGAACGTACGCTTTTCTGGGAGCTCGGCACGCTGATTACCATCATGCTTCTCGGTCACTGGATTGAGATGCGCGCCGTCCAGGGAACACAGGGTGCCCTCAGGGACCTCGCCAAGCTCCTGCCCGATCAAGCTGAATTGATAAGAGGCGAAAAGACCGAAATCATTCCCCTGGCGGAGCTGAAGGAACGAGACGTGGTCTTGGTAAAGCCGGGCGGAAAGGTGCCGGCTGACGGACTCATTGTGGAAGGCCGGTCCGAGTTAAACGAGTCGATTATCACGGGTGAATCAAAGCCCGTCCCCAAGACTGCCGGGGACGAAGTCATCGCCGGGTCGATGAACGGCGATGGGGCCCTCAAAATCGAAGTGACCAAAATCGGCGAGGCGACGTTCCTGGCCGGCGTGATGAGGCTCGTTGCCGAAGCCCAAGCCTCAAAGTCACGTCTCCAAATCCTCTCCGACAAAGCGGCATTCTTTCTCACCGTTGTGGCGGTGCTGGCGGGAGGAATCACCTTTTCCGCCTGGATCCTATCGCGCGCCGGGTTCGCCGTCGCCACCGAAAGGCTTGTGGCCGTGCTCGTCATCGCCTGCCCGCATGCCCTCGGCCTCGCCGTCCCCCTTGTGGCCTCGATTTCCACCGCGATGGCCGCCAGAAACGGACTACTGGTCCGCCAGCGCCTGGCGCTCGAGGCGGCTCGGAAGGTTAATGTCGTGCTGTTTGACAAGACGGGAACTCTTACCAAGGGTGCGTTCGGGGTCGACTCCGTCATCCCAAACGCGAATTACACCAGGGAGCGAGTGCTGCAAATGGCGGCTTCGGTTAACCGCGCGTCCGAACATCCCCTCGCCAAGGCGATGGTTGAGGAAGCGCAGAGGCAGGGGGTGTCTCTTTTCGCCGTGAAGAATTTTGAGCGCCTGCCGGGCAAGGGGGCCAAGGCCGAGGTCGAGGGACGTGAGATGCGGGTGGGCAACGATGCCTTGCTCAATGAAACGGGAACATCTGTCCCGCTCGAGCAGCAGTCGCAAATCGCCCAACTTTCGGGACAGGGTAAAACTGTCATCCATGTCATGGCGGATGGCCAACTTCTGGGAAGCATCGCCCTGGCGGATGTCATTCGAGAAGAATCCCGCGAGGCCATCCGCTCTCTAAAGCGGCTCGGCGTCAAAGTGGCGATGATCACTGGGGATTCCGAAGACGTCGCCTCGTGGGTTTCACGGGAGTTGGGGCTTGACGAATACTTCGCCAAAGTCCTGCCTCAGGAGAAAGCCGAAAAGGTGAAAGCCCTCCAAAAGAAGGGGTTGAAGGTGGCCATGGTGGGTGACGGCATCAACGATGCCCCGGCGCTGGCTCAGGCCGACTTGGGCATCGCCATTGGCGCGGGCACGAACGTGGCCATAGAATCTGCCGGGATCATCCTGGTGAAGAGCGATCCGCGTGACATACCCAAGGTTATCAAGCTTTCGAAATTAACCTATGCCAAAATGATGCAAAACCTTTTTTGGGCAGCCGGCTATAACCTCGTGGCCCTGCCGATCGCCGCGGGGGCCCTGGCATCAAAAGGCATCATTCTTCAGCCGGCCGTGGCGGCAATCTTCATGTCGCTGAGCACGGTGATCGTGGCCGTGAACGCCTTATTGCTAAGGGGTAAGAGACTTTAGGAGAATAATCATGGCTCAACGAAAACAAACTACTACCATGGTCTTAATTGGCGTAAGCTCGATCTTCATCGGGCTCGTGTTGGGGTATCTGATGGGCGTTAATTACGGCCTGAACCTGAACCACGGGCATGTCGCCGAAGTCTCAAGCCCTCAGACGCTGCCGGCAAATCTATCAAACGCCGGACTTGATTTGAAATCCGCAGAGATCATCAAAGAATTGAATTGTGTCTGCGGGTGCAATATGGAGCTCCAGCCGTGCACTTGCAATGAACCAAGGGGGTCGCAAGAAATCAGGCGATTCGTTCTGATGCTTGTTCAACAGGGCCTTTCCAGGCCGGACATCATCAAACGTCTCACGGAAAAATATAGTGAAGCCATTTTGATAAAAAAAACTTAGCGATCATGAACAGGACTTTCAACTAACCAAAGATAAAGGAGGTCTGAACATGAAGAAAGTCACGGCGGCGATTTTGTTGGTTGGCCTTGTCGGGCTGGTCAGCCTAGCGGCGGACGTTCTCTCGTTTAAAGGCGATATTATCGACAACATGTGCGCGGTTGCGAACAAAGACAGTCTTGCGGATTTCCTCAAAACCCACTCTAAAGAGTGCGCCCTAATGAGTGATTGCGTCGCCAGCGGGTATTCGATCTTCGCAGATGGAAAGCTTTACAGATTTGATCAGGCGAGTAACAAGAAGATCGAAGAGTTCCTAAAACAGCCAGACAGCAAGCTTCAGGTCGTGGTGAAGGCCGAGAAGGTCGGCAAAGAGCTCAAGCTTGTCTCGATCGAAAACCAGAAATAGTTTCCCCGATCGGGGCTCTCCGGGGCTGATCATTTGGAGACCCACGACCATGGCCATAGCCTGGGCCTCCGATGTTGTTCTTCAGGTGAAGCCTATCTTGACGGGATACCATCAAGGGTGAAATCACCTATGCTGATCGGAGGGTATAAAAAGAAATTCCTCACCATAAGCTTGCTGATCGCGGCCATCACTTTTTTACATTACTCCACCGAGCTCGGAGCTCACCACTACCATGTCTTTTATCAAGGGCTTTATTTTGTTCCTGTCCTTCTCGCTGGCTTGTGGTTCGGCTTGCGGGGAGGCATCGTGGCGTCTTTGAGTATCACGATACTTTATCTTCCTTTCACCGTCATCCATTGGAAGGCCTTTTCTTCTGAGGATTTCAATAACCTGTTGGAAATGGTGCTCTACAATCTTGTTGCAGTTATCCTGGGAATATTGAGAGATCGGGAGAAAAAAGAGCAGATTCGTCTGCGCGAATCGGAAAGACTGGCAGCCATGGGAAAGGCGGTCACCGTCCTGGCCCATGAGCTGAAGAACCCGCTGGTGGCGATTGGCGGCTTCAGCCGGCTGGTGAAAAAGAATCTTCCAGAAAATCATCCTTACCGGGACAGGATCGACATTATCATTGAGGAAGGCCACAGGCTAGAGAAGATGGTCAGGGAGATATTGGATTTTTCCCGGCTCCCGAATCTGCAGCGAGAGAAAGAAGACCTGAAGAGGATTATTGACCAGAGTCTGGCTATTGTGTCCCTTCTGGCCGAGAAAAAAAGCGTTGGGGTCTTGCTCCAGTCGCTGCCGAACCTCTCATTAATTTCGCTGGATTCCGAACGACTGAAGCAGGCTTTCATAAACCTGCTCTCCAACGCCATAGACGCTTCGCCGGAGGGAAATCAGGTTATCGTGTCCATGCGACAGAGGGCCCGCTCCATCATCGTGGATGTTACCGACCATGGTCCCGGAATACCAAGGAGCCGGAGGGAAGAAATCTTTTCTCCCTTCTTTACCACCAAACGGCACGGAACTGGTTTGGGACTGGGGATTGCCAAAAATATTATCGAAGCCCACAGGGGGAGCCTGGAGGTCCTCGACAATCCGGACAAAGGGATTACTTTCCGTGTCACGCTCCCTGCGGATTGACGAGGGCGTTGCCCGCCTGAAGCGCGGCAGACCGATTACATGACCTCGAAGTCACTGAATAGACAATATGATCGCCAACAGCAATGGCCAAGAAATGTTTCCCGGGAAATCAAGATCGGAGATTGAGTTATG
>Ga0209182_10000499_pt1 | contig 10673 bp, 7 predicted proteins | sample LakBais05cmmetaG_FD_185474 | JGI IMG/M metagenome (GOLD analysis project Ga0209182, IMG submission 185474) | Lake sediment microbial communities from Lake Baikal, Russia to study Microbial Dark Matter (Phase II) - Lake Baikal sediment 0-5 cm... | ecosystem: Environmental > Aquatic > Freshwater >...
CCGTCATGATGAGCCAGCGCCGCTGCAGCTCCATTCTTGTCAGGAACCCCGACGGAGATTTTATCGGCATCGTAACCGACAATGATCTCAGGAAGAAAGTGATCGGCGCCGGATGCGACATCAGAAGTCCTGTTGCGGAAATCATGTCTTCTCCCTTGGTCGCCATTCCGGCCCGGTCGCCCATTTTTGAAGTCTTGATGTCCATGATGCAGAAGAACCTCAAGCACCTCGCGGTCACGGACGCAGACGGAAAGGTTACCGGCGCGGTCACGATCAGCGACCTGATTGCGGCCCAGGGGCAGTCGGCGTTCTTTCTGCTGCGCGAGATTGACACGGCGGGACGCATCGAGGATGTCACAGACAAACAAAGCCGTCTGCCCCGTCTGATCCAGAATCTGATCAACAGCGGTGTCAAGGCCGACAGTGTGGCAAGGCTCATATCGACCATCTCGGACGCCATTTTGAATAAACTGATCAAATTCGCGATGGATGACCTCGGCCCGCCGCCGGCCAGATTTGTCTTCCTGACCCTCGGAAGCGAAGGCAGAAGGGAACAGACCCTGAAAACGGATCAGGATAATGCAATCCTGTTCGAAGATATGCCGGGTGAGTTTACGGAAAGCGTCAGCGGTTACTTTTTAAAGTTCGGGGAAAAGGTCTGCACCTGGCTCGATCAGGCGGGATATACCTTCTGCAAAGGGGATGTCATGGCGAAAAATCCCCAGTGGTGTCAGCCGTTGTCTGTGTGGAAAGAATACTTTACAAAATGGATTGCCACCGTGGAGCCGATGGCCCTGCTGCAATCGAACATTTTTTTTGATTTTCGCGGCGGCTACGGAGACATGGATCTGGCGGTGCAATTACGGAGGCATCTTTTCGCTTCCCTGGCTGCGCGGCCGAATTTTTTCCGTTATCTTACGGAAACCTCGTTAGACATGAAACCCCCCCTGGGCTTTTTCAGGAATTTTATCGTTGAGTCGAAGGGGGAGCATCGCGATGCCTTTGATATCAAAAGATCCATGACGACGATCGTCAACTTAGCCAGGACCTATGCCCTGAAGCACAACATCGAAGAAACGAACACCCAGGAACGGCTGCACCAGATCTTCCTGAAGAACATCCTGTCTGCGCAGGACTATCATGAGTTGGAGCAGTCCTACAGCTATCTGATGCAGATGCGATTTGTCCGGCAGGTGACGGCCATGATGAAGGAAAACGGAAAACCGGATAATTATATCAATCCGAAGACGCTCTCACGTATTGAACAAACCATGCTCAGGGAAATATTCAAGAGTATCGAAAAGTTTCAGAGGAAAATGAGCTTCGATTTCACGGGCATCGCACGCTGAAAAAAATGGAGATTTCCCAGTCAAGGGATGAGGAAGGAGTGGAGTATGATCATGCTTCGCTTTGCCCGGGCTGTGCTTGCGGTCTCATGCGAGAATCGGATTCGTTGTGTTCGACGCGTCAACGGTTGACCCGCCTCCGGGGATTTCAAAAATGAAGGTGCTGCCGGCGCCGGCTTCGCTTTCCACCCAGATTTTCCCATGGTGCGCCTCCACGGCCAATTTGCAGAAAGCAAGACCGAGGCCGGTCGAGTATTTACGCGCGCTTTGCCGGATTTCAACCTGGCCGAATTTTTCAAAGATCTTTTCCTGGTACGCTACGGGAATGCCCGGGCCGTTATCCCGGACGGAAAACAACACCCCATCCTCTTTTGGTTCGACACCCATGGCAATCGCACCATCGGCCGCCGTGAACTTGATTGCGTTATCCAAAAGATTGATGACGACACGCAAAAGGATATCATAATCGGCTGATACATGTTTAACATGCTGCGAAGCATCAAACCTGATGTCGCGAAGCTCTCTTACTGCCTCCATTTTTTCCATGGCCTCGACCATCAGGTCATGCGGATTGAATTCCGTAAGGTTGAGCTTCATCTGCCTGGCTTCCATTTTGCTGATGTCGAGAAGGTTGTTGGCCATGGTCGTCAGTGTATTGACCGACAGGAGGACTGCACTCAGTTGCCTTGCGTAAATCCCGTCCGATATGCCTTCGCCATGATCTTTCAGCAATTGCAGAGAACTGCTGATCCCGGCGAGCAGGTTTCGCATGTCGTGAACGATCATGTGGGTCAGTTGGTCCCGAAGGTTTTCGAGTTCCTGGAGCCTCAGATAGCTGCTCTCCATCTGTTTGTTCTTCTCTTCCAGCTCACCCTGGTAAAAGTGCAATTTCAAATGGGTGCTGACACGGGCATGGACTTCCTCCGCCTGAAACGGCTTGGTGATATAGTCGACGCCGCCTGCCCGAAATCCATGGACCTTGTCCTCCGTATCGGCTAGGGCGCTGATGAAGATGACCGGTATCATGCGGCTTCGCTCTTCGGATTTAAGGCGGCGGCATACCTCATAGCCGTCCATATCGGGCATCTTCACGTCCAGCAGGATCAGATCCGGCAATTCAACAGCAACAGTTTTCAGGGCCAGGCGTCCGCTGGAGGCGGCGCGAACACGGTATCCGTGACTTGCAAGGAGCTCGGTGATCAGCTTCAGGTTTTCCGGCGTATCGTCAACGACGAGGATCTGGAATTCATCCGTCCGATGCACTTTATTATCCATCATGCTTACTCGTCCCGCTTACATCATTGCTCTCCAGCAGCAACAGCAGCCGGTCATACTCCAGATTCTGCGCCAAGCCTTTCAAAACAGCGCCAAGGGGAGCATCGATGACGGCGATCTTCTCGATGACCTTTAAGGTATGGGCCGTATCCAGCCTCACTGCCGCTGCATGGAGTTCACTCAGCAGATTCTGGGGGAGCGACTTCAGTAGTTCGGGGGAGGGTTGGACCGACCAGCCGGCCGGCATCTCATCGATGGGCTCATAGATATATTCCAGCCCGAGATGTTTTGCCATGACATCGAATATCTCGTGCTCACGGAAGGGCTTGCCCACGAAATCATCGCAGCCCGCCGACAGGATCTCTGCGCGGTCCTCTTCCATTGTGTATGCGGTCAGCGCCGCGATAACGATCGACTTTCCGACCGCGGCGGCCCTGATGCGCCGGGTCGCCTCCAGGCCGTCCATCACAGGCATGCGGATGTCCATAAAGACGAAGTGTGGCCGAAACGTTTCACAGATCTCAACCGCCTCCGCACCGTTCGCGGCTTCCTTTACCGCAAGGCCCGCCAACTGAAGAAACTTGACCAGCAGGGTACGGCTTTCCTCACTGTCTTCGGCCACCAGGATACGGGGGGCGGCCTGTCCCTGCGCCAGACCGATGACTCTTCGCGCGGGTTTCTCTGCCCGGATGACGTCGGACCTTTGCCCCTTTTTGACGGGGACTTCGAGGCGGAACGTGCTGCCTTCATTCGCCCGGCTGGTCACGGTGATGTCTCCCCCCATCAGGCGTGCGTACTCCCGGCTAATGGCCAGCCCCAGGCCGGTGCCGCTTTCGCTTCGCCTGCCGCTGGCCGTCTGCTCAAAGGTACGGAACAGCTTGTCCTGCTCCTCCTCCGCAATACCCACTCCCGAATCCGCGACTTCCACTGTCAGGCGCGGGTCGCTCGCCGTTTGTTCCTCGACGGCATACCGCACGGTGATGCCGCCTTTCCCGGTGAACTTCACGGCGTTTCCCATAAGGTTGATCAGGATCTGGCGCAGTTTGTTCTGATCGGCATATATATAATAGGGCAGCTCACTGACTCCCTCCAGATCCAGTCGCAAGCCCTTGGCATCCGTCCGGACCTTGAACATCATCCCGAGGTCGCGCAACAGCGCCCTGAGATCAAAGGTGACGGGCTCCAAGACGATACGCCGCGCCTCGATCTTTGCTATCTCCAGCACGTCATTGATCAACGCCAGCAGATGCTCGCCGCTGCGGTTGATGGTATTCAGATATTCCCGCTGTTCGGGCCGCAGTGACGCGTCTTTCTGCATCAGTTGCGAATAGCCCAGAATGGCGTTCATCGGGGTGCGCAGTTCGTGGCTCATATTCGCGAGAAAGGCGCTCTTGGCCTCATTGGCGGCCTCGGCGGCCTCCTTGGCCAGGGAAAGTTCGGCCGTGCGCTCTTTGACCAGCTCTTCCAGGCGTTCCCGATGTCTTTTCAGTTCATCCTCGGCCTTTTTGCGGGAGGTGATGTCGCGGACAGATTCAATAGCGCCGACCACCCTTCCCTTGTTGTCATAAAGAGGGGCTGCCGTGCCGAAAAAGTACAGTACGCCCCCCCCTTTCTGGTTCAGCACGTAGGTTTCACCTGCAAGGGTTCCGTCCGGCCTTTTTTCAATGTGAGCATAGCGCTTTTCGAATTCTTCCTGCGGTTCCGTAACGATATCCACGAGCATCGGCCGCCTCTCGCCATAGAAGGCCAGGGCGTACTCGTAATTGCCCTTGCCCAGAATATCCTTTTTCTTTACCCCTGTCATGCTCTCCATGGCATGGTTCCAACCGATGATCTTTTTTTCATGATCCACGACAAGCGTGGCGTCCGGCAAAAATTCAATGATATCAAGAAGTTGCTGATGGGCGATCTGCAGCTGATCCAGCATGATATTGAACCTGTTCGCAAAAAAACCGATCTCGTCATCGCTTTTCACATCCGCCCGGACACTGAAATCCCCGGTCCCGTATTTTTCCAGGACTTTTACAAGGTAAGCGATCGGACGCGTAATCGACTGTGTACCGAAAAAGCCCAACAATACGGCTGTGATAACCGTTATGATGCTGAGAATAAAAATGTAATTCTTGATTCGATGCGTTTGTTCTTTTGCTTCATTCCATGAATCGTACATGATGATTGCCGCAATCTTGTCGTACTGCAGCAATAGGGTGGTAAGGCGTGAGTGCAGATCCCGAAATTCATCCGCTGATTTGACAGTGGCTTCATGATCAGCGCCTTTCGCGTCGGAGCCCCGCAAAACATTGTTCAGGCTCTCCTGGTATTGAAGAAAGATTTGCTGCAATTGATCGAACACCTTTTTTTCTTCCGCTTCCAGGCTCCTGAGGTGTATGCTGCGCATATATTCATTGAGCGTCCGCAGACCATCTTTGATAATGATGCGAATCGCCACTTTCCGGCTGTCTGTCTTTGTGGAAAGGTACTCCTCGACCAGGCTGTAGACAAATCCGCTTTTGATGATAATGTCTTTACTCAGGCTGCGTGCATCCCCCTTTTCCATGACATGTTGCGATACGAGGGTATCAATGGATTTCAACTGGTAATAGGAGATCCCGCTGATCAAAAGCAGGATTGCCACCAGGATAAAAAATCCACCTGCGATTTTGCCGCCTATCGATGAGGGTATGAGATGTTTCATAGTGCGTTGATGTTAGTCGGCGGAACGATAGCCGGTGATCGTCTGCCACCTGCCGTTTTTGACCTCGCCCAATTTCAGTTGCGTGCAACCTCTGTGATCGGTCGTGGTAAAAGTCACCGGTGCGGTAATGCCGCCTGTACTGTAATTGCGCATGCCTTCCAGGGCCCTCTGGATACCCGGGCCCGACAGATCATCGCCGGCCCGTCTCACCCCCTCCAGCATCACCTCCGCCGTTGCCCATCCCTGGATGTTGCGAAGGATATAGCCTTCGATATCTATTCCCTTCCGCCGGTTATACTCCATGAATTTAACGATTCCGGGGATGGCGGGATCCGTAAACTCGAAAGGAATGGCCCCGATGAACCCCTCGGACGCCTCTCCGGCAAGGGCAATCAGTTTTTCGTCGGCGCACCAGTTTAGCCCGATGAATCTCGTGTCGAGCTTCATTTTTTTCGCATCCTTCAATATGACGGATGCTGCCCATGTTGTCTCCTGAAGGATCGCGAAATCGGCCTTTTTCTGCTTGATTCTCAAAAGCTGTTCTTTCGCCTCGCGCGCATCAAGGGAGACGATCTCTTCAATGACCACTTCTATTCCAACGGATGCCGCATAGGCCCTCCCATCCGGTATGGGCGATTTCCCGAATTCCGTATCCGAGTAGATAAAAGCCACCCTCGGTTTGCGCGATGGGTCCTTCCATTGATCCAGGATATATTTAAGGACGATTTGCATCTGATCCGAATAGGTGACGCCGATCAGGAAGTTGTAGGGCGCCTCGTCCATGATCGCCAGTTTTGACGAATAGGAGGCTGACATGAAAGGGATCCTGTCTTCGGCTATTCTGGGCCGCAGGTATTCCGTATCTCCCGTTCCCCAGCCCAAGATCACGTGAACCTTTTCCTGGATCAGCTTTTCATAGGCAACCTTCGCCCGCGGGACAAGGTATGCGTAATCCATGTCGATCAGCTTCACTTTCCGCCCGTTGATGCCGCCCTTCTCATTGATATAATCGACATATCTTCTGATGCCGTCCGCATATGGCACGCTGATCTCATAGGTCGCCCCGCTCAAATCGAAGATCGCGCCGACTTTTATTTCGTGAGCCTGTTTCTTATTATCGCAGCCGGCAAACAATGCAATCGCCGCAAGCGCGATCAAGGCAGGGACAAAATGCGGTCCGTATTTACATTTCATGGGATCCTCCTTGCTTCATTCTCGGCAGGGTGCACAATAACGCCCTTTCCATCGGCCGGCGTATATCCTTGAAGAGCTTCTTAGTATTTTATCCTCGCATAATATGTTTTCTGAGATGCCAGCCGGGCGTCCCTGAGGGTGGTGATTCCGGAGTTGATCAGAAGCGGGATCAGCTTCAGTAAGATTTCTCCCGTGGCAATGGCGTCGCCCAGGGCGGTGTGCCTGCCCATGATATTGACGCCTAACCGTTTACTGAGGGCTTCAAGATTATGACTTTCCTGACCCGGATGAACGATTGCCGACAAAAGCAGCGTATCCAGGACCGGATTGATAAACCGAATCCCGGTTGTTTTTTCCTTCAACTGCAGCAATTTCATGTCAAAGGCTGCGTTATGCGCCACCAGAATCGTCCCTTCTGCAAAGGCATGAAACAAAGGGAGCACCTTGTCGATGGCCGGCTGTCCATCCAGCATTTCCGGACGGATACCGTGAATCCTGACGGATTCCTCCGGGACGAAACGTCTCGGATCGATGAGCTGATCAAACACCTCGCTTTTAAGCAGGCGGCTGTTGACGATCCGTACGGCGCCGATGGAGATGATCTCATCGCCGCCTGTCGGGTCCAGGCCGGTGGTTTCCGTGTCAAAAACGGTGAATGTGAGGTCCGCCAGTTGAATTTCGTCCAGATCGCGGATCTGCCCCGGCTGATTGAACATATCGAAATCGTAGAATTCCGGACGGCTTCCCAGGCGGATCGCGCTCATGGCGCCGACCTCTTCCGGTTGCTGAATATTGACCGCCGGCAGAAAAAGACGCAGGTAAGACTGGCAAACCGCATCCTCCTGGCAGGAATAGCACCAGATTTGAGCGCCGTGATGACCGAGCACCTCCCCGAGTTTCATCGGCAGGCCCGTATTGCCGGCTTTGACCTGCTGTTCTTCCCACTTTCTCAATATGTCGATTTTCATCGATTTTCCGATCCAGGAGATATCGATGACCACAAATTTGTCATCGTTGCCGATTTTACAGGTAAAATGCGTCGCATCGGTTTCTTCCTTCAGTCGGTTCATGACGAACAGCATGGACTGGAGAAAGGAAAAGCTGTCCACCCTGACCCAATTCTGATGCTCGGACGCCGTAATTTGAATGCAGATGCCGAACCGTTCCAAGAGTCTGGATTTCAGGGCATCAAACAGATTTTCAGCGGGCATCTGAACCAGGGGCCATCTGGATTTTATCCGTGCGTAATAACGGGCTGACGTGCCGTCAAGAACGGAACTGATGGTCAGGGAATTCTCGTGAATGATCTTTTCGAATGTGCCTCTCTGGTCCGGTTTCATGTCCGGATATTCAATGATGGCCTCTATCGCCGCTCTCGTACTGGCAACGGCCGTGCGGATGCTGATCATGAGGGACTGGAGCAAGTCATCGAGGTGCGATTCCGATTCCATCTCATCCGTGATGTCCTTGAAAATAAGAATGAATCCGTTTAACTGATTTTCGGCATGAAAGACCGGCGCCGCCTCAACACGCAGCAGTCGCCCTACTTTTCCGACCACGATAAAAGAGACGGTTTCATTGGATCGCCGGTTTTTTACATTTTCACCGATCTCATCCAGCACATGGACGATCAGGTTTTTATCCAGGACACTGAAAACAGACCTGCCCAGCCCGATAAAGCGGCCGGAGACCGGATCTGCGCCGTTCTCTGAGGAATCGGTTTCAAGATACGCCTTGACCTTTTTGTTGTAAAAGAGGATCTGGCCTTCCGTGTTGCAGATCAATATGCCTTCCGGCAGATCCGACAGGAACATGGCCAGCATGGTTTTGTCCTCTTCCGCCCGGAATTTCGCCTGTTCAATTTTTTGATCCGTCTTGTCTTTCAGTGATTGAAATCGCTGCGCCCCTTCATTGATGATGTCCGCAAGCTTGGAAAAGTCGCTGCTCGCCTCGATCTGAATCCGGTGAGCCGGATTGATGAAAGTGATCGTCGACTCTTCCGCCAACCGGCTGATCGGGGCGATATGATTGTTGACAAAGGCGTTCATCGCAAGAAAGAAGACCACGGCAAGGATCATGAATACGCCCAGAAAAAATTCGGAATGCCGGCTTACCATATCGAAAAGAAGGCGGTTTTCTTCAAATTCCAAGATGTTCCAGTAGTAGATGCTGAAACCGGCAACGAATGCGATGGCCAGTCCGGCATACATGCCGGCGGATATCCAGAATTTCTTTTGGGGATTCATTTATTTTTGTCGTTCAGCAGGTCTCTGACTTTTGTTACGACGTCCGCATTTGAAAAGGGTTTTGTGATGTACGCATCGCCGCCGATTGCCATGCCTTTTGCAATATCCATATCCCTGCCCATGGCGGATAGAAAAATGATTTTTGTATGCTGCTGTTCTGGGATATTTCGAACCGCCTGACACACTTCGAATCCGTCTATTCCCGGAAGCGTGATGTCCAGAAGGATCAGATCCGGAATAAAGGAAAGGATGGATGAGATGGCATCTTCTCCCGTAGAAGCAACGGATACCCGATATCCGTTCCGTTCCATTAAAAATTGCAGCGGAACGACAATATTCGGTTCATCTTCTACAATCAGAATTTTATGCGGCATGGGTTCCCTTTTCATTACGAGCCGTGCGCGGGTTTTAAAAAGGATGAGAATCACCCCCACCCTGCCCTCTCAAGCGGGAGGGACAAGGAGAGGAGGGAATTTTCATCTAAGTGAGCAAAATTATAGGAGGTGTATTGTTGATTGTCAATGTATTTCTGGATCGAGTCAATGTCTCATGATGCCGGCGTTTCAGGCGGGTGGACCGGATGCTTCAGGAAAACCGAAGGCCTGCAACCGTCAAGCATTGCAGGCCTTCGGCGTCAAAAAGGAAAGGAGGGATTCTACTTCAGAAGCAAACATTCATCAGGCGGACGCATACAAACAAATCCCCTATCCGTTCGCATCGCCGCCTCCGTGGTGACATTTGAACGGGGCAGCAGCGCCCGTCGAACCGACAAGTACACTATTTCTTGCCTGATCCGTTCAACAGACCTATTTTGTCAAGGCTTCCAGCCTCTTTTTCGCGGCTTCACGGACGCCCGCATCGACGTCATTGGCCGCCAGGTCTGCAAGTATTTTTTTGTCTGTTACCGTTTCAATGCAATCGATCCTGACTTTGGGATCCTTATGCTTGTACCCCGGACCAAACAATCCTGATAAAAAACCCATATTCAACCTCCTTCTTTAAATTAATAGGTATTTTAGTAAGACTTAATCACAGCAATATATCCAGACGGAAATCCTCACATCCAAGTATATACATACTAACATGAAAAATAAGTATGCATACGCTAACATAATGCTTTACCTGTGTCAAGAGATATGATAAAACAATTATCAGTTCAGATGAGTTAATATCTGAATGGTTGCCCAGGCGACCCTATTGACTGGACGAGAGATGTTTTATGAAGTAAATCAAATTCATTGAATTGAGGGGATATTTGTAAAATGGTACAAGTGCGCAGAAGCACCCTTATTCGGAAAAAGCAGATCATTTCCGCCGCAAGGAAGCTGATCGTAAAAAAAGGCAGCGAACACCTGACCGTCAAGGCGATAGCCAAGGAAGTGAACATCACAGAAGCGGCCATCTATCGCCATTTTAAAAATAAGAAAGAAATTCTCTCCTATCTCATGAGCCAGGTCACGACATCCATGCTTGAAGAGATAGACCGTGCGTCCTACAACAGATCCCCTTCGCTGGAAACCGTGCATGATATCCTCATGCTGCATCTGTCAAAAATCGAACAGGCGCGGGGAATGTCCTTCCAGATCATCGCGGAGGTCATCAGTTTCGGTGACAGGAACCTCAACAAGGAGGTGTACGAGAACATCAACATATACATCGGAAAACTCAAAGATCTGATAGCAGAAGGGGTCAGGGGCGGTTTTATCAGGAATGATATCGACCTTGATTCCTGCGCGATGCTCTTGTTCAGCATGATCCAGGGAATGGTCAATTTCTGGGCGCTGGGACGCTACGGATTCGACCTTTCCGATAAATTTGAATTGCTCTGGGCGGTGTTTCACGAAGCGATCAAAAAACGCGAAGGGACGATTTCTCTCCACACGTAAATGGATGCCTGGCTCAAAGCACGGTAAAGCC
>Ga0209182_10000500_pt1 | contig 10670 bp, 9 predicted proteins | sample LakBais05cmmetaG_FD_185474 | JGI IMG/M metagenome (GOLD analysis project Ga0209182, IMG submission 185474) | Lake sediment microbial communities from Lake Baikal, Russia to study Microbial Dark Matter (Phase II) - Lake Baikal sediment 0-5 cm... | ecosystem: Environmental > Aquatic > Freshwater >...
TCTGGAACGCATATGGTCAGGCCTCACTTTGGATATGCGCGGGTTCGATGATCCTGATCATGACGCTTTTGCTCTGGGAAGCCACCATCGTTCCGCAGATCAAGAAGGCCCCGTCTCCGGAGCTTATTCTCGGCATTCCAGGTCTCAACCCCGTGATCCCTCTAGGGTACGGCATTCTGGCGTTGGTGATTGCAATAGTGGTTCATGAGATGAGCCACGGAATCTTGACCAGGGTCGGCAAGATGAAGGTACAGTCTCTCGGGCTGCTCTTCCTCGTCTTCCCGATGGGAGCGTTTGTTGAGCCGGACGAGAAAGAGCTACAGAACGCTACTCGAAGCCGGAGATCGAAGGTGTTCGCAGCAGGTCCTGCGAGCAACATCGTCCTATCGCTTGTGGTGTTGGCGCTCTTCTCCGGCGTGATGATGTCCTCCGTCGAGCCATCCCGTGATGGCTCATTGGCGGTCGGCGTGGTGGATGGATCGCCAGCCCAGAGAGCGGGTGTTTCACCTACCAGCGTCATAGTCTCGGTCGGCGGCGTGCCGATTAAGAACTCGACGGACATGGAGAACCGAATCACTCCAAGCCCCGGCTCCCCTGTGACTGTCGAATACTATTTCAAGAACGAGCTGACACGGATCAACGTGACCGATGGGGTTGTTGTCGCATACATAGTCAAGGACTTCGCGGCTGACAAGGCCGGCCTCGTGACAGGGATGGTCCTCGTCTCCGTGAACGACTCGATTGTGAGAAACACGAAAGGTCTCTCAGATGTCATGGCACTCACTCACGCAGATCAGATTGTCAACATCTCCGTCATGGACTACAGCAGCTCTGCCGGCGCATTCGTGAACAACACCAACATCAGCCGCGCAACTCTCTCGGACAAGTGGGCCTACTACGATAAGTACGATTCCAGCAACAACAAAGAGGCATATCGGGGCGTGGGCTATTTCGGTGGAGGATTCCTCGATCTGGGCATCCAGAGCGAGAACGTGACCTACTACTCCGGGGTGCTGTCGAACCCCTTCAAAGGCGACAAGAGCGTGGACGATTTCTCGAGATCTTGGCTGAGGTTGATTGCGCTTCCGTTCCTGGATCTCGCGCCGCTAAGGTCACCTGTTACGGACCTGTACCATCCTGCGGGAGGACTCGCTTGGATGCCCGACTCTGTGTTCTGGCTGTTGACCAACTCCTTCTACTGGATCTTCTGGTTGAACCTCATGGTGGGCCTGACGAACGTGCTTCCGGCAGTGCCCCTGGACGGTGGGTACCTTTTCAGAGATGGGCTTGACTATCTTCTCGACAAGACTGGCAGAACATACTCCAAGGATCAGAAGGACCGGTTGGTCGGGAGCATTACGATCGGCATCGCTCTCTTGGTGCTGAGCCTGATAGTCTGGCAGCTGGTTGGACCCGCATTCTGAGCCAAAAAGGAGTTATATTATCCGGTCTGTTACCAATTCAGATGCGATGTTCTCGCCACAGAAGGACATGAAGGAGCTCGTGCTCGAGATACTGAAGAAGAATCCGATGTCCATCAGCGGCCTGTGCAGAGAGCTGGCCTCGAGAGGAGTCAGGCTCCACAGACTTGAGCTGACTGGCTATCTGAAGGCGCTCGCAGACATGAGCGTGTTGAAGGAGAAGGACATCAAGCCCTCCAAGGTGTTCTCACTTTCTGCGTCCAGAGACAGGAACTTGTACGAGCTGATCGGAGATAGCTGTGCATCGATTGCCAGGACGCCCGATGAACGAGCGACTCTCGCCGCTTTCTGTCTTCAGAGGCTCTTCAAACGGGCGGTCTTCGACGTCGAGGTGAGAAGATGCGGCGTGGAAGGCGTCGTCGAGGGCAGAAAGGCGACCTCTGAAGAGCGCTCCGAGGCGAAGTCGATTCTCTCACGCATGGGCTACAAGATTCCTAACAGCGACATACCCATCATCGTCGCGAAGGACCTCGAACGCGAGTTCATGCAGGTATTGGCGGATGTCGTCGTCGAGAGGTTCAATGCGAGAGCCTACCTGAAGGAGACGACTCAACTGAAGCTCTGAGGGGACAGATATTTATTCATCGCACTCAGATGCGGTCACAATGAAGCTGGAGGAACTCGTCAGGGACATCAGGGCGTACAGAGGCGTGGTCAGAAAGAGCCCAATCACGAATGTCGCCGCTAGGCTCATCCCTATCCAGAGCGAAGACGTGTTGGCGGCCTATGGTGAGGACGCCGCGGTCATAAAGTGCGGCCGTGAGCTCCTCCTGATGGCTGCCGACGGGATCCTTCAGGATCTGGTAAACAGGAATCCCTTCTGGGCAGGCTACTGCGCGGTGCTCGTGAACGTCAACGACATCGCCGCGATGGGTGGCAAGTCGATAGCGATGGTGAACGTCCTCTCTTGCTCTCACGAGGAGGTCAGGGCGAGGATCGTCGAAGGCATGAGAGCCGCATGCGACAAGTTCGGGGTGCCGATGGTAGGCGGGCACCTTCACCCAGACACGACCTACACAGCGGTCGATGTTGCCATCCTTGGAAAAACGGATCGATCCAGGTTGGTCCTAAGCAGTGGTGCGGGCGAGAGTGATCAAATCATCTTCGCGATGGACCTCGACGGCCAGTTCACCGAAGGAGTCCCATATTCTTGGGATACCACGTCGAAGAAGAGCAAAGAGGTCGTTCGGAGACAGCTCCGAACGATGAACAAGATTGCCCCCTACCTCACAGCGGGGAAGGACATCAGCAACCCAGGGGCGCTTGGCACGCTGGGCATGCTTCTGGAAGCGAGCGGGAAAGGCGGCATCGTGGACGTCTCGAAGATACCGAAGCCGAAAGGCGTCGACCTCCTTCAATGGCTCACTGCCTATCAAGGCTGCGGGTTCGTGGTGACTTGCAGGGAGACGCGCACGAAGATTGTAATCGATGAGTTCTCCAGATCGGACATCACCGCTGAAGTGTGCGGAACCGTATCGAAGGGCGGCGTATTCGAGGTCGAGCTCGACGGCCAGAGACAAATACTCTTCGACTTTGACAAGGACACCCTAGGATGCGCCGCTCCGCAAAAGCTATGAACGCGCTTTCACTATAGATGGCCGAGAGCGAGAAACACGGCAACACAGCGGTTGGCAACCAATCCCAGAGGGCGCCTAAACGCTGGGGTAGGTTGAGCTAGTAAAAGGGGACTGTCACGCTGCGGCCCCCACCGTGCTCGACTCTCTCTTTCTCTCATTCAATAGATATCTCTCATTCTCACTCGAATATAACTACGAGGCCAGAGAATACGGACACCGAAGTAAGGGGAACGGAAAAGTGCTAGGCGACTGAGGTTGCCGGCCTCTCCTGCGTCGGCTACCCAGAAACCTTCTCGGCCCCGTTTCCCGGTGAGCGTTGAGAGTTCGCGGTAAGGCTGCTCCCGTCAGGGTCTGACCCGATCTCCGCAACCAAGGCAAGCGACCCCGCCCTCCGGCTGGATCACAGAGCCACCTTCAACCCAATCGGACAGAGCCTCACAGTTGGGATCTGGACCGGCGCCGGTTCGGTTGCGACGTCCCCAGCTGTCACCCCCACTAACGACGGTTTTGGTGTACAAGGACACGCCGAACGTCCCGGTCAAGCCTAGCGTTGTTCTGATGGAGCGGCCACTATAAAAGAAGTGTGCATGCGGGCACTGCTCGGACGATCGTGACCCCTCTCCCCCAAATCGACAAGCGTTAAATACCGCAGCGTCATTATGCTCGAATAAGCATATCGGTGGGAAAATGAGGCAGAGCCAGATGGCGGTAATCGCGGTGGCGGTCGTGGCATTGCTTGCGGTGTCTGCCGCCGCAGCGTTTGTTCTAACGAAAGAGGAGCCTAATAGACTCCGGATGGCCACGACGACGAGCACACAGGATTCCGGACTCCTAGACTACATATTGCCGACATTCGAGACCGAATACAACTGCAAGATATCTGTCATCGCTGTCGGATCAGGACTGGCCTTGGAGATGGGCAAGAGAGGAGATGTGGATGTCCTGCTGGTCCACTCTCCGTCTGCTGAACAGACGTTTGTGTCTGGCGGATATGGAACCAATAGAACACAGGTCATGTACAACTGGTTCGTCATCGTTGGTCCCGATCGTGATCCTGCGGGAACGAAGGACGCGACCAGCGCGAAGGACGCTTTCCAGAGGATCCATGACAACGGTACCGCTGGTCACGCGGTATTTGTCTCCCGTGCGGACGGTTCAGGAACGCATGCCAAGGAGCTAGGTATCTGGAGTTCACTCGGATACGACAACACCACGGTCGCTGCCTTTGGCACAAGCTGGTACAAGCAGGCGGGCCAAGGCATGGGAGCCGTGCTTGACATGTGCGAGGACCTGAACGCCTACACGCTTTCGGATGATGCGACATACTACTCGCGTGTGGATGTAGCTCTTATCCCGCACCTGAACATCACGAAGCAAGGCGACTCCGCACTCAAGAACCAGTATAGTGTGATCCTGGTCAACTCGACGATGTGGCCTCACATAAACAAAACGCTTGCCAAGGATTTCCTGGATTGGATAAGCTCGAAAGCTGGACAAGACGTGATCAAGACCTACGTCAAGTATGGTCACCAGCTGTTCGTTCCCAACGCCCCTGGCTTCACTTCCACGACAGCGATCACAGGGTTCGTTGACACAAGGTTGTTCGAGGATGTGACTGCTGGGACAAGCGAAGTGCCCGAGGCCATGCTCAAGGCAAAAGACACGCGGGCGGACGTGCCACGGGGCGGTGCGATAGATGGCGCTTGAGGTCAGCTACGATGTGATCCAGGTAACCCTGCTGTCGCTATACGTCTCCGGCTGCGCTACCATCTTGGGCTCAGCCATAGGCATACCTCTCGGAGCGCTCATCGGGCTAAAGGAGTTCGGTGGGAAGGGCCTGCTGAAGACCATCACCTACACCATGTACGGTTTTCCGCCGGTGGTCGCCGGACTGGCGATATACTATCTCTTCTCCAGGGCGGGGCCATTCGGCTCGTTCGGCATACTCTTCACGCCGACCGCAATGATTCTCGCGGAGACCCTGCTGGTCATCCCTCTGACCACTGGCATAACGATAACATCCGTTGCTGAAGTGGACCGGTCTATCAAGGAGACGGTGAAATCATTGGGGACGACCCCTCGCCAGTCGGTGCTGACCGTGATGAGGGAAGCATGGGTTGGACTCATCATGGCCGCGATGATAGGCTTTGGGCGGTGTATCGCAGAAGTGGGCGCAGCTTACATGGTCGGCGGCAACATCCAGGGCGAGACGAGGGTCCTGACGACCGCCATCATGCTCGAGACGAGGATGGGGCGGTTCGACTACGCCATCGGACTCGGGATAGTCCTCATCTCCGTGGCGATGGCCGTGTTCTTCTTCCTCAGGCTTCTGCAGGAGAAGGAGCTGCTATGAGCGACGCCGTCGTGCTCAAGGAGATAACCAAGCGATACAATGACGTGACTGCCGTGAAATCGGCCTCGCTCTCAGCTTCGAAGGGCGAGGTTTTCGGGCTGCTCGGGCCCAGCGGTTCTGGCAAGAGCACTCTTCTGAGGATAATCGATCTCCTCGAGGCGCCTGACTCAGGCGAAATACAGATCAACGGCGAGGATGTCCGCACCGACTCGAAGGAGGCCTTCCAGGCCAGGAGGCGCATCGGCATGGTTCTCCAGAAACCGGTGGTGCTCAACCGGAGCGTCGAGAACAACCTCGCCTATGCTCTGACCATCAGGGGTTGGAGTGAGAAGGAGACCCAGAAGAGGGTCGATCGAGAGCTGAAGCGTCTTGGCCTGGAGGAGAGAAGGGAGAAGAACGCGCGGACCCTGTCAGGCGGAGAGATGCAGCGGCTCTGCTTCGCGAGGTCTACGGTATTCGACCCCGACCTACTTCTTCTGGATGAGTTCACGGCGAACCTCGACCCTGCCAATGTCGCGCTGCTTGAGGACATGGTCCGGAGTTACGCATCAGAGAACGAGAATAGGGCCGTCATAGTCGTCACCCACAACCTCTTCCAGGCAAAGCGCATGTGTCATCGCATAGCATTGATGTGGGACGGGAGGATCGTCGAAGTCGCGGACAGGAAGAGATTCTTCGAGGCGCCTGAGGACGAAAGGACAGCGGCCTTCGTGAGCGGGGAACTCGTCTACTGAGCTTCAGCAGATTGAATATCGGGCCCAAACCATACGGCATCGTGGATCTTCTGTCTGCGCTGTGGGAACTGGACAAGTCCGTGTTCAAGTCGATGAACCTCGCTGGAACTAGCGCATTCCTCGACATTCTCATGGTATCCTTCACAGTCCTCGGCCTCCCCTATGTCCTGGGCATGCTCTCTGTTCCTTTGTGGATGCGCGCCAAGAAGGAACAGGCAATTGATCTGGTCATCCTCATCGTAATTGTCTCTGTCTCAGTCGAGCTCGTCAAGCTGGTAGTCGGGCGGGAGCGGCCCTTTGACGTGTTGGCCGAAGTGAATGGCGTGTCTTTTGGCGGATTCTCAAAGGCATCCGATCCGTCATTTCCGAGCGCGCACGCAGCTCGAGCGTTCGCCGTGGCAGTCCTTCTCACATATGGAAGACCTCGAGGGCAGGCATCAGTTGCAGTCGGCGTTGCGGCGATGATAGGCATCAGCAGGATATACCTCGGAGTGCACTGGCCTTCCGATGTTCTCGCGGGAGCGCTTATTGGGGCGGGCGTCGCCTTCCTCGTCGTCAAGCTCGGCAACATGCCAGGATTCTATCGCAGATGCCGCTCGAGAGCCGCTCGGGTCATCGATCAAGCACTTGCGAGAACGCGTGGTTCTCACCGCGAATCCAATGCATCTTTGCCTTTGCAAAATTGCAATAGGGTATATTCTTGTCACTACAATGCAATGCAAACAACCAATTGAAGAGCAAAAATCTATGCATTATCCCATCGCCTCATGCAACCATTATATCTGCAGGGGGGCATCTGGAATCCGGTACTTCAATAGACTTCGTTGGGGGGAAACTTGGGAATATCCTGAGTACGGCGAGGTGTGTTGGCAATGCCTCGGACATTTTCCCATGTTCTGTTCTCAATGCCATCTGATGGCGACGCACTTCAGAGTCATGTGTCCGCAAGGGGTCGTGCTGAAATCAGTATCCCCAGAGATCGGGCCTGACACGAATCAATCTCAGCCCTTGACCCTATTATCAGTCTCTCGCGAGATTTGATCCGATTTGGCTCCTCGTCCTCCAGAGTAATCCTCCCTTCAGAATCGCATTATATTCCCGGTTCGTTTTTCCTGGGACTTCCGCCTGCCTTTCCTCCCCTAGGGTCCTTTCCGAGAATCATGGTGGACCCTGTGGGATTTGAACCCACGGCCTCTTCCTTGCGAAGGAAGCGATCTGCCACTGATCCAAGGGCCCTTGTGGGGCTGCTGAGATGGCGAGTGCTATTTCTAATTTTCCTCATGAGACAATCTTGAGGATGTTGTCGACCGTCGCTCCTGCGCTTCCCAGGTAAGCTCTGGGATCCAGCGAAGCGTCTATCTCCTTCTCAGAGAGCAGCGACCGTACCTCTTTGTTCCCCATAAGATAGGTCTTGAAATCCTCGCATGCCCGCTGGGAGTCCATGCTGCATTTCCTGATCAACTCGTGGGCTTCCTGCCGCCCCATGCCTTTGCTGACGAGGGCCAAGAGCACTGACTCCGCCATAATGACGCTCCCCGCTCTTGTCAGGTTCTTGTCTATCTGGGCGGTGTTGATCACAAGAGTTGCGAACAGCTTGTCCATCTTCGCGAGCACATCATCCAATAGTATGAACGAATGCGGGACGAAGAACCGTTCCGCCGACGAGTTGGTGAGGTCCCGTTCGTGCCACAGGATGGCGCTCTCGTATGCAGGTGTCATGAATCCCCTGACGATCCTAGTAAGCCCGCAGACATTCTCCGCCGTTACCGGGTTCTTCTTGTGGGCCATTGTGGAGCTCCCAACCTGGACGGTCTCGTCGAAGAACTCGGAAACCTCGTTGATCTCTCCCCTCTGCAGGTTTCTCACCTCGGTCGCGAACTTCTCGACCGATGTGGCGATGTTGGCCAGAACGGACATCATCTCGACGTATCTGTCCCGAGCGACTATCTGAGTCGGTCCCTCCTCGGCTCCGAGCCCTAGCTGCTCCATCGCGAGCTTCTGGATCTCGATGGCTTTCGGCCCGAAGCCCGCACCGGTGCCAACGGCTCCGCTCATCTTCCCGATAAGGATCCGCGGAGAGCACTCCTTGAGTCTGAGCTGGTGTCTCTTGACCTCCAAAGCATAGTTCGCAAGCTTGAGGCCCAATGTGATAGGCAGGGCGTACTGTCCGTGCGTCCTGCCGAGCATTACGGTGTCCCTGTGCTCCTTCGCCCTTTTCGCCAGGGTCCTCTTGAGCTTGTCGAGGTCCCCGTCGATGATCATGATTGCGTCCTTGATCTGGAGCGCGGCGCCAGTATCGAGAATGTCGTTCGAAGTCGCTCCCACATGGACGAACTTGCCGCTCTCACCGCACTGCTCGCTTAGAGCCCTGATGATCGCGGTGATCTCGTGGTTGATCTTCATGTCGATCTCGCGCACGTGGTCGAGCTTCACATAGCGCGTCGAGGCGGTCTTCTTGATGATGTCAGCATGCTCCTGCTTGATGTTCCCGACCTTCGCCTGAGCCTGGGCCAAGGCGGCTTCCACGTCCAAGAGCTTCTGAAGCCTGGTCTCCTCGTCGAAGACGGTCTTCATTTCCGGGCGTCCGTACCTGAAATCGAGCGGACAGACTGGCATCTGGGCACTTCCGCTAGTAGATGCCTGTATGCCAATTAATCCTTTCGTGAGTCTCTCTGCTTGCTTATCAGGCGTGATAACCTGAAGGTAATCTGCTTAAATGTGGCAGGGCCTCATTCCAGCTGAGCTCAATGACACCCGAGCACAATACGAAGGACGTTTCGCGCCTTCTGGCAGATGACTACTCACAGAAGATCCTTGTCGGCACATACACTTCCCCTACGTCCGCCCAGAGGCTGAGCAGGACGTGTCAGATACCTATAGCCGCATGCTATCGCAGGATCCACGAGCTCGAGAGCGCAGGGTTGATCGGAATCGACAGGGAGAAGGAGGTATACAAGGGTCGGAAGGTCCGGCTCTATCGGTGTCGCCTTCGTTCTGCGACCATCAAGTTCTTGAACGGCAGATTCGTCCTGAGATACGAGACCGAGCCTGAGAACGGCAATAGCGCAGAGGCGCCCTCTGTCGACGCAACCGCTCCAGCGCCTGCACAATAGCGAGATGGCGACGTCATCTTCGGTCCAATTCGTTGTTCACGAGCGTTATGCAGTGGTCTGCATGGTAGCTGCTCGGACCAAGTGAGAGCCTCTTCGGCTCGTAGGTCATCAGGGAGTCCTCCTCCGCCTTCGTCAGGTCCTGGTCGTCGCCCAACACGAAAGTGGCGTCCGGCGCAAGGATCGCGGTCCGAATGTCCTCCCCGTCCTCCCTGAGATAGTACATCTTGGACTCCTTTGATACATTGGAGAGCACTTCTTCGTAGCTGCGCTCTGAGACATAGATCCCTGGGGAGCACTTCCTCTCGCCCTCGCCCTTCTGGAGCAGGGCGTTCCTTATCAGCGCGGCCGTGCTGCGCTCGTCCGGGTTGAGGTACTTGACCTCGGAGCCGGTGATCCGAATGGTCTTGGGAGGGTTTGGTTCTCCCAGAAGCATCAGGACGATCTCCACGTCCCTCCGGATGCCGTGCGACAGGAAGAATGCGGAATTGACGCATCTGAGAAGGATGTCTAGCCTACCAGTCGAGCCGCAAAGGTCGTCGAGCTTGAAGTCGGCTGATGTTATGGCCCTGTGACCCATGACGATGTATCTCCTCATCGGGTCACTCCTCCTGTTCGAAGCCCGAACCCTTCATCTGCTTCATGAGCTGCCGGCGCATCTTCCTGTTGCCCATGAAGCCCTTCATGGCCTTCCTGGAGTTGTTGTACTGCTTCAGGAGTTCCCGGACGTCCCTGGGGGATGTCCCGCTGCCCCTGGCTATCCTCGATACCCTCGAGGATTTGATCTCCTTCGGGTTCTCGAGCTCGAAGTCGGTCATGGAGTCCATTATGACCCTCCACCTGGCGAGCCTTTCCTGGGTCTTCTCCATGTCCTGCTCCCCTATCTTGTCCCCGAGCCCTGGAATCATCGCTGCGAGCTTCTTGAGGGGTCCCATGCCCTGGAGCATCTCCATCTGCTCGTACATCTCCTTGAGCGTGAACTTGCCGGACATCATCTTCTTGGTCAGTTCCTCTGCTTTCTCCTCGTCCATGACCTCGGACGCCGACTCGATCAAAGACTTGATGTCCCCCATTCCCAGAAGCCTGCTTATGAACCGGTCGGGCTCGAACTTCTCGAGGTCCTCGAGATGTTCTCCTACACCGATGTACGAAATTGGCGCTCCGGTCTCGGCGATGGCGCTCAGTGCACCGCCCCCTTTGGCGGTGCCGTCTAGCTTGGTCAGTATGACCCCGGTCAGGCCCACCGCGTCGTGGAAGGCCTTTGCCTGCGGTCCTGCCTGTTGCCCGGTCTGAGCGTCCAGGACCAGGATCTTGCTCTCGGCATCGACCGTCTTCGCGACATCCTTGATCTCCTGGATGAGGTCGCGCTCAAGGGAGTGCCTGCCAGATGTGTCGAATATAAGGACGTCGTAGCC
>Ga0209182_10000507_pt1 | contig 10617 bp, 7 predicted proteins | sample LakBais05cmmetaG_FD_185474 | JGI IMG/M metagenome (GOLD analysis project Ga0209182, IMG submission 185474) | Lake sediment microbial communities from Lake Baikal, Russia to study Microbial Dark Matter (Phase II) - Lake Baikal sediment 0-5 cm... | ecosystem: Environmental > Aquatic > Freshwater >...
GTTCAAACGAATCAGCCCCTCGAATCGAAGAGGACGGTGCGGACGTTCGCCCTAGCTTCCTTCTTGAATGATATGGGTTCGGACATCATCTATCCCATCTGGCCGCTCTTCGTGACGCAGATCCTCAAGGCCAACATGGCCGCCCTCGGCTTCCTGGACGGCTTGGGAGAGGCCCTCGTCTCAATTTCCCAAGCCCTGTCCGGTTATTGGTCGGACAGGATCCGCAAACGCAAGGTCTTCATCTGGACCGGATACCTCTGCGGCAGCTTCTCACGGCTCGGATACGCAGCTTCCTCCATCTGGCAGCACCTCATCCCCTTCCGCATCCTGGACCGGGTGGGCAAGATCCGTTCCGCGCCCCGCGACGCGATCATCGCCGACATTTCGACGGACGCCAACCGGGGCCGGCACTTCGGCCTCATGCGGGCCATGGACAATGGCGGGGCCGTCGTCGGCATCCTCATCTGCATCGCCTTCGTCAACCTCCTGGGCTACAGGCTTCTCTTCGCCCTGGCCGCCATTCCCGGACTCGCCGCTTCCCTTCTCGTCCTGATGAAGATCAAGGAGAAAAAGGCCGAAAGCGTCAAGATCTACAAGGGCTTGGCCCTGAAGGATGTGGACAGGAACTTCACTCTCTATATCGTCCTGAACGCGATCTTCGCCCTGGGCGCGTTCACTTACTCCTTCCTCCTCGTCTACGCCAGGAAGTTCGGATTCAAGGTTGCTTTCGTACCCGTGCTTTACCTGATCTACAGCTTCACAGCGTCCCTTCTTTCGCTGCCCTTCGGGAAGCTCGCGGACAGGATCGGCCGCAAGCCGGTCCTGTTCCTGGCCTACGCTTTCTGGGCGACCGTCTGCTTGGGGATCATCCTCAGCCGGAGCTACGCCCTCATTGTCCTTGTCTTCGTCGCCTACGGCGTCCATAAGGCCGCTCTCGATCCGGTCCAGAGGACTCTCGTCTGCGAGCTCTCCCCATCCGCATTCCGGGCCAGCTGCCTGGGTGGTTTCCAGATGATCATCGGCCTCTGCGCCCTGCCCGCCTCGCTGATCGCGGGACTCCTATGGGAAGGGTTCGGCCCGTTCGCTCCGTTCTATTTTTCCCTCGGCCTGACCATCGTCGCCGGGTCCCTGCTTCTTTTCGTCAGGGAAAAGATCGAAAAATCCGCGAATTGTCCGGTTTGAGAATCCATCGATCCCACCGCTAAGGAAGTCTTTCCAACCCCCCTTGGCCAATCAAGGGGGGAACAGGATGAGGTCTGTGTCGCCGGAATTGTCGGTCGGAGGGCAGAGCGGGCACGGGTCCTCGACCGGAGGGAGAGAAGAGCGGAGCCCGAAGCCGAAGCGGCCTGGCTCGCTGGGACAGGCCGCGGCCGACGGAGGGCGCGCCCCGAGCCTGGAATTCCTTCCCGCACGAAAGGAAATGCTGACCAGTACGAAGTATCGCTTGACGCTCATTCGCGACTTCATATACGATGAATGACCGTTGAATCTCGAAAGCGCAGGTCCAATATGGTCGTCATCCTGAAATCCGTTCTCGGCCTCATGACGACGCTGTTCGGCGTCTATTATCTCTCCGACGTCTTCAAGAACCGCCGCACGTTCTCCGAGGCCCCCTGGGCCGGCCTCCTGGGGACCGGCTTCCTCACGAACCTGCTGGACACGCTGGGCATCGGGAGTTTCGCCCAGCAGACCGCCATCTTCAAGTTCTTCAAGCTAGTGGACGACCGGATCATCCCCGGGACGATGAACGTGGGCAACACCATCCCAACGGTCACCGAGGCCCTGATCTTCATGACCGTCGTCAAGGTCGAGCCCTTGACCCTGGCGGCCATGTCGATCGCCGCCCCCGCCGGCTCCGTGCTCGGGGCCGGGGTCGTCGCGAAGATGCCCCGCCGGAAGATCCAGCTCGGAATGGGATTCGGCCTTCTGGCCGTGGCATCGATCATGCTGGCCGGGCTTCTGCAATGGATCCCGCCGGGGGGCGAGGCCATCGGTCTCACGGGCTGGAAGCTCATCGTGGCCGTGGTCATGAGCTTTGTTTTCGGCGCTCTACAGACGATCGGCGTCGGCTTCTACGCGCCCTGTATGGCCATGGTTTACGCCCTCGGCATGCACCCCAGGGTAGCCTTCCCGATCATGATGACCGCGACCGCCATGCTCATGGCGGCTGGGAGCGCCCGCTTCGTCAAGGAGGGCGCCGTGGATAGAAAAGCCGCCCTGGCACTGACCTTGGCCGGAGTCCTCGGCGTTTTCGTCGCCGCTTATATCGTCAAGTCACTGCCCTTGATGGTTCTCAAGTGGGTCGTGATGGGGGTCGTCCTCTACACATCCATGTGGATGTTCCTATCGGCAAGACGGAAGGACCTGGGTTAATCCTCTTCCTCGGGCCTGATCCGGCCTTCCTTGACCGCGTCGGCGATGATCTTCAGCTGGATGTGGCTGGGGGCTTCCTCGTAGTGGGAGAACTCCATAAGGAATGAACCGCGGCCGCCCGTGATCGAGGTCAGGTTGGGCTCGAAGTCGAGCATTTCGGACATCGGGACGGACGCTTTGAGGACTCGCATACTGCCCTTCTGCTCCATGCCCTGGACCTTGCCCCGCCTGCCGTTGAGATTGCCCATGATGTCGCCCATGTAGGCCTCAGGCGTGTAAACCTCGACGTTCATGACCGGTTCGAGAATGGTCGGCTTGGCTTCCTTCATGGCCTTCTTGAAGGCTTTCGTGGCGGCGATCTTGAAGGCGATATCGGACGAATCCACGTCGTGGTAGGACCCGTCGTAGAGGATAACCTTGAAGTCCACCGTCGGATAGCCGGCCAGGACGCCCTTCTTGCGGGATTCCAGGATGCCCTTCTCGACCGAGGGAATGAAGTTCCGGGGGATGGCCCCCCCATAGACCTTGTCCTCGAACTCGAAGTCCTTGCCGCGGGGCAGGGGCTCCATCTTGATCCAGACGTCGCCGAATTGGCCGCGGCCGCCCGTCTGCTTCTTGTGACGGCCCTGGACGTCGGCCCGACCCTTGATGGTCTCCTTGTAGGAGATCTTCGGCGGCTTGAGGTCGACGTCGACATTGTAGCGTTTTTTCAGCTTTTCCGTGATGATCTTGACGTGGAGTTCGCCGTTTCCCGAGATGAGAAGCTGGCTCGAGTCCGGGTCGCGTTCGAAGCGGACGGTCGGGTCCTCTTCTATGATCCGGTGGGAGGCCTGGGAGATCTTGTCCTCGTCGGCCCGGGTCTTGGGTTCGATGGCGAAGGAGATCGACGGCTCCGGGAAACGGATGGGCGGGATGACGATCCCGGAGCCCTTGGCGCAGAGCGTGTCCCCGGTCGCCGTGACCTTCAGCTTGGCGGTGGCCACGATGTCCCCTGCCTTAGCCTGGCCCGCCGGCACCTGCTCCTTTCCCTGGAGGAAGAAGAAGCCGCCCAGCTTCTCGTCCGCTTCCCTGGCCGGGTTGGCGACCGTCGCGTCGGGATTGACCCGGCCGGAGAAGACCCTCATCATCGTGATGCGGCCGGTGTAGGGGTCGGAGATCGTTTTGAAGACGAGGGCGGAGAACGGAGCGTCCGTGCCCAGCTTGAGCAGATCGTCCTTGCCGCCGACCTTGACCGGGATATCGCCGCGATCGACCGGGGACGGCATGAAATTCACGACCCCGTCGAGGAGCGCCTGGGCCCCGATATTCAGCATCCCGGAGACCGCGAACACCGGGAAGAGTTGGCGGCTGAGGATGGCCTTCTTGAGCCCGTCCCTGATCTCTTCGGCCGTGAGCTCGCCCTTCTCGAGGTATTTCTCCATCAGCTTCTCGTCGCTCTCGGCGATCATCTCGACCAACTCCCGGCCTCGCTTTTCGGCCTCGTCCTTGAAGTTGGCGGGAATGTCCCGTTCGGCGAACTTACCGCTCTCGTCCTTCTCGTAGACGAAGGCCTTGCGGTTGACGAGGTCGATGACGCCTCCGAAGTTCTTCTCCTCGCCGATCGGGATCTGGAGGGGCACGACCTGACGGCCGAAGAACTGCCGGACCGACTCGAGCGTCCGGTTGAAGCCGGCGTTCTCCCGGTCCATTTTGCTGATGACGATGATTCGGGGAAGCCCGTACTCTTCAAGCATCTCCCAGACCTTTTCCGTGCCGACCTCGACCCCGGACACGGAGTCGACGAGGACGGCCGCGCCGTCGACGGCGCACAGGCTGGCCCGGGTGTCCCAGAGGAAGTTGCTGTATCCGGGAGTATCGATGATGTTGATCTTATGGTCCTTGTAGTCGACAAAGCAGGCCGCCGAGCTGATCGAAATCTTCCGGTCGATCTCTTCCGGTTCGAAATCGGTGACGGTGTTCCCTTTGTCCACTTTCGTCAGGCGGGAGGTTACTCCGCCATTAAAGAGGATGGCGGAGGTCAGGGTGGTCTTCCCCGACGAGCCGTGGCCGATGAGGGCGATGTTTCTGGTTCTTTCTGCCGCATAGTCTTTCATTGAGGAGCCTCCGAAAACAGAAGATATATCATAAGGGAAATCTAGGATTTCCTCAAGGAGAATTTCAGCTCCGTCTGTTCCCCGGACGTTTAACGGACGCGTTCTCGCTCAAGGAGCGACCGGAGATCATCGGGCAGATTCGAAGCGAATTCGACCCTCTCCCCCGTTCCAGGATGGATGAAAGACAAGCGGTGGGCATGGAGGAAGAGACGGGGAAACTTCGGCTGCTCTCTCCTCCGGCCGTAACGCGAGTCCCCGGCCAGGGGATGTCCGGCCGACGCCAGGTGGACCCGGATCTGGTGGGTCCGGCCCGTTACCGGCCGGATCTCGAGGAAGCTCATTCCCTTGAACTCCTCACGGACCTTGTAGAACGTTTCGGCCGGCCGCGGCTTCCGCGTGCGGACCGACATCCTTTGGCCGTGTTTGATGTGACGGCCGATGGGCTTGTCGATGCGGCCCTCGGCGGGCATCCTGCCCCAGGCAAGTCCCAAATAGACCTTCCTGACGTCCCTGTCCTTGAACTGCTTCTGAAGGGAAGCGTAGGCTTCCGGGCTCCTGGCGACGACCATGACTCCGGAGGTCTCCTTGTCGAGACGGTGGACGATACCCGGCCGCTCCGCCGGGCCGAGGCCGGAGATCTCGGGAAAACGATAGAGAAGGGCGCCCGCCAGCGTCCCCTCGCGGTTCCCCGCGCCGGGGTGGACGACCAGCCCGGAAGGCTTGTCGATGACCACGATCTGGTCGTCGGAATACAGGACGGTCAATGGGATGTCCTGAGGGCGAAGCTTCGGAAAAGGCTCTTCTCCGACCTCCGCTTCGACCAGGTCATTCTCTTTCAGTTTGTGGCCGGCCTTCTTCAAGACCCCGTTGACCATCACCTTTCCCCCCTCGATGAGCTTCCGGATATGGGAGCGCGTCAGCCCCTCGAGGCGTTCGGCGAGGTAAACGTCCAGGCGCCGGCCCGGTCCTGACCCTGCGGAAACGACGAATTCCCTCTTAGGCACGTTGGCGTTTTTTCATCACGATCGAAAAAAGGACCCCGGCGGCGATCCCAAAGATGCAGTAGACCTGGGGATAGGAAAGGCTGAGGAAGGGCGACGGACCCTGGAGGAGAAAGGCCTTGTCCGGGTGGTCCCCCCGGAAGTACTCGGTGATGAAACGGATGATGGAATAATTGATGATATACAGCGAAAAGATCTGACCGTGGTAACTTTTCTTTTTCAAGACAAGATAGAGGATAACGAAGTTGAGGAAGTTGAGGACCGCCTCGTAAAGCTGGACCGGATGGAGGGCCACGTTGAGGGGAATGCCGGTCAGGTCATGGGCATAAGCATTCTTGAAAACCGCCCCCCAGGGAAGCTCGCAGGCACTGCCGTAACAGCAGCCCGCGGAGAAGCATCCGATGCGTCCGAATCCATGTCCCAGGGCCAGGGCCGGCGCGATGATATCGGCCACCTGCCAGGTGGGGAGCTTCTTCTTGTGGAAGTACCAAAGGGCGAAGACGACGCCGAACGTCAGCCCTCCCTGGAACACCCCGCCCGAGCGGGCCAGGCTGAACAGCTCCTTCGGATAGGTCGTGTAATAGGAGAAATTGCCGATGAACAGGATGAGCTTGGCCCCGATCAGGGAGACGATGATGGTGTAGAAGGTGGCGTCAAGAAGCTTGGGCGCGTCCAGCCCCTGCCGGCGGGCCTGGACATAGAGGAACCACATTCCAAAGCCGACCCCCACGGCCATTAGAAGACCGTAAGTATGGAGGGTCAGGGGTCCGAGTTTTAAGAGGACGGGGAGCATGCGGGTTTTCTCCTGAAGAAGACGACGATGAGAAGAAGGGCGCCGAGGGTGATGCAGGAATCGGCGACGTTGAAAAATGGCCAATGCCACCGCTTGACGTAGACGTCCAGGAAGTCGATCACGTATCCCCGGAGGAGGCGGTCGGACAGGTTGCCCAACGCTCCCGCCAGGATCATGGACAAGGCGATCTTGGCGAACCTTTCCGCAGGGGGTGTTTTGACGAAGTAATAGACGACGAAGCCCAGGGCGCAAAGCGATGCCCCGGTAAGGAGGATGAAGACCGGGAGCTTGTCGGAATTCGAGAAGAACCCGAAGATCGCACCTTTGTTATGGATCCGCGTAAAATTGAAGAAGCCGTGGACGACGGGGACGCTCTCATACAGACTTATCTTCGCGGCGACCAACGCCTTGGTGAATTGGTCGAGGACAGCCAAGCCGAGAATCAGCAGAAAATAGGGCGCATGCTTCTTCATCTCCCCAACTCCCCGACGACTGCCGAGCATCTGGCGCAGAACGCGGGATAGTCGGCGCTCTTTCCGACGGAATCGGACCAGTTCCAGCAGCGCTCGCACTTGGCTCCGCCCGCCTTCTTCACAAGGATCTCGATGTCCTCTCCCGTTCCTTCCCCGAGCGTCACCTTGGAGACGATGAACAGCACGGCCAGGGCCGCTTCGTGTTTCTTCAAGAGCTTCATCAGCCCGGCCGGAACGCTCAGGACCACGACCGCTTCCAGGGAATTTCCTATGAGCTTGGATTCCCTGGCCTTCTCAAGCTCCTTCAGGACCTTCTCCCGGACAAGGATAAGCCCGTCCATCTCCTTAACGGCTGCCGGGTCGAGCCGGCCCTCGTCCGCTCCCGGGAACAGGCCGAGGTGCACCGATTCCTCCTTGCCCTCGAAGGCGGGCATGGCTTCCCAAGCCTCGTCGGTGGTGAAGGGCAGGATGGGGGCCATCAGGGCTATGGTGTCCTTCAGGACGCGGAAAAGGGCCGTCTGGGCCGACCGCCGGAGGACCGATTTCTTGCTGGAACAATAAGCCCTGTCCTTGATGACGTCGAGGTAAAAGGAGCTCAGCTCGACGGTAAAGAAATTGTAGATGGCGTGGAAGACCACGTGGAACTCATAATCCTCATAGGCCTTGAGAACCCGTCGCCGCATGTCCCCCGACTTTTTCAGGATCCAACGGTCGAGGAGCTGCATTTCGTCCTCCGGAACGGAATCGACGTCCGGCGAGAAGTCGTAGAGGTTGCCCAGGACGAACCGCCAGGTGTTCCGGATCTTCCGGTAGGCCTCGATGAGGTGCTGGAGGATCTCTTTCCCGAACCGGGCGTCCTCCTTGTAGTTGAGCATGGCCACCCAGAGCCGCAGGATTTCCGCCCCGTTCTTGGAGATGATCTCCGATGGTTCGATGACGTTCCCTGTGGACTTGGACATCGCCCTCCCCTGCTCATCGAGGACGAAACCGTGGGTGATGCATGTCTTGTAGGGCGAACGCCCCCTGGCACCCGTCCCGATCAGGAGCGAGCTTTGGAACCAGCCCCTGTGCTGGTCGTGGCCTTCGATGTAGATGTCGGCCGGCCAAGGCAGGTCGTCCCGCTTGCCGAGGATATTGTGGCTGGCGCCGGATTCGAACCAGACGTCCAGGATGTCATTCTCCTTGAGGAACCGGGTCCCCCCGCAGGACGGGCACTTTGTTCCAGGCGGCAGGAGCTCACCGGCGCTTTTCTTGAACCAGGAGTTGGAACCTTCCCGGGAAAAAATATCCGCAACGCGGCCGACGATGGCCGCGTCCGCGACCCGTTGCCGCAGTCCTCGCAAGTAAAGGCCGGGATGGGGATGCCCCAGGAGCGCTGCCGGGAGATGCACCAGTCGGGACGGCCGGCGACCATGGTGGCGATCCGCTCTTGGCCCCAATACGGGATCCAGGTGACCTTTCTGATCTCATCGAGCGCTTTGGACCTGAGTCCGGCGACGTCCAAGGAGATGAACCACTGCTCCGTGGCCCTGAAGATGACCGGGTGCTTGCACCGCCAGCAATGCGGGTAGGAGTGAGTGATCTCGCTTTCCTTGAGGAGCGAGCCGGCCGTCTTCATGTCGTCCATGATGGGCCGGTTGGCCTTGAAGACGGTCATGCCGGCATATCTTTCGACCCCGGGAACGAACTTTCCTTCATCATCCACCGGCGCATAGATCTCTATCCCGTAAGCCATGCCGGTCATGTAATCGTCGTAGCCGTGCCCGGGCGCCGTGTGGACGCAGCCGGTGCCGTCCTCGAGGGTCACGTAATCCGCCAGGACGAAGACCGATTCGCGGTCGATCCAGGGGTGCCTCGCCTTAAGACCCTCGAGCTCGCGGCCATGGAATTCGGCCAGGACCTTGAACTCCTTAAAGCCCAGCTCTTCGGCAACGATGGGCAGGAGCCGTTTGGCCAGGATATAGACCTCTCCGTTCATCTCGGCCGCCGCGTATTCGGACTCGGGGTGGAAGGCAATGGCCATGTTGGCCGGCAGGGTCCAGGGTGTCGTCGTCCAGATGATGACGTAGGTCTTTTTCCCCGCCAAGGCGGGGTATTTCTTCGACATATCGGAAACCATCGGGAATCGGACATAGACCGACGGCGATTTATGGTCTTTATACTCGATCTCGGCCTCGGCCAGGGCCGTCTTGCAGTGGAGACACCAATGGACGGGCCTCTTCCCCTTGTAAGCGTTCCCCGAAGCGAAGAACGCCGCCAGGAAGCGGAGGACCTCCCCCTCATATTCGGGGTTCATGGTCAGGTAAGGCTCGTTCCACTCGCCCATCACTCCCAGCCGGGTGAACTCTTCCCGCTGGATGTCGATGAACTTCATGGCATACTTGCGGCATTCGTCCCGGACCTCGATGAGGGACATGTCCTTTTTTTTGTCGCCCAGAAGCTTGTCGACGTGAATCTCGATGGGCAGGCCATGGCAATCCCATCCGGGGACGTAAGGCGCCAGAAACCCTTGCATGCTCTTGGTCTTGACGATGAAGTCCTTGAGGAGCTTGTTGAGGGCCGTGCCCAGGTGGATGTGCCCGTTGGCGTATGGGGGGCCGTCGTGAAGGACAAAAGGGGGGCGCCCCTCCCTCTTCTTAAGGATCTTGTCGTAGAGACCGATCGTCTGCCACTTCAGGATCATCTCGGGCTCTTTTTGGGCGAGCGCCGCCTTCATCGAGAAGGACGTCTGGGGCAAGTTAAGCGTGTTCTTCACGTCCTGTTTGTCGGCCATCTTTATCTCCAGTCGGTCGAGTTTGTTTCGCTATTATAGAACAATTTCTTTTGCCCGGCCATGATTAAAAGTCCATGAAACAGACGCTTCAGCTGGAAGACCGCTCAGTCTTTGATGAAATGCGCCCCGCGGCTGACCGGGTTGGCCAGGGCGGCATGGGTGATCATCAGCGCCACCTGGATGCCGTGCTTCAGTTCGACGACCTTGGCGTCCATGCGGGCCTGCTTGTAAAACTGCTCAATCCTGTGGCGGAGATACTCAAGGTCGGCTTGGGCCCGTTCGAGCCTCTTCCGGGTCCGGATGATCCCGGCGTAGTTCCACATGGTCGAGCGGATGGTGAGCCAATCCTGGTTGATCAAGGCCGGGTCGATCTCTTCGACTTTTTCCGGATAATACCAGCAGTGGATGTCCGAAGGCTTGACCGGCAGGGCGGGATCGAAGACCGAGAGGATGTGCCGTGAAGCGCGCGTCCCCCAGACCAAGCCTTCGAGGAGCGAGGTCGACGCCAAGCGGTTGGCGCCGTGGAGACCCGTGCAGGAGACCTCTCCCACGGCGAAAAGTCCCTGGAGCGAAGTCCGGCCCAGGCCGTCGACAAGGGCGCCGCCGCAGGAATAGTGGGCGGCCGGGACGACCGGGATGGGCTCCCTGGTGATGTCGATCCCGACGTCAAGACAGGTCCTGTAGATATAAGGAAACCGTTTCCTGATGTCCAATTTGGCATAGGAGGCCAGGTCGAGGAGGACGTAGTTCGAGTTCGTGTTGACCATTTCCTCATAGATGGCCCGGGTGACCACGTCCCTGGGAGCGAGCTCCCGCTTGGGGTGGTATCTCTTCATGAAGGTCCGGCCATCCCGGGTCTTCAGCCGGGCACCCTCCCCTCTGACGGTCTCGGAGATCAGGAACCCGCCGGCGTCGCGGTTGTAGAGCGAGGTCGGGTGGAACTGGATGTATTCCATGTTGACGATGCGGGCGCCCGCCCGCAGGGCCATAGCGTACCCGGCGCCGATGGAATCCTTGGGGTTCGACGTGTAGAGGAAAACGGCCCCGCAGCCGCCGGTGGCCAGGATGGTGTACGGCGCGATGATCGTCTTCACCCAGCCCGCTTTGTTGT
>Ga0209182_10000509_pt1 | contig 10602 bp, 7 predicted proteins | sample LakBais05cmmetaG_FD_185474 | JGI IMG/M metagenome (GOLD analysis project Ga0209182, IMG submission 185474) | Lake sediment microbial communities from Lake Baikal, Russia to study Microbial Dark Matter (Phase II) - Lake Baikal sediment 0-5 cm... | ecosystem: Environmental > Aquatic > Freshwater >...
GTCTTCTTGGGCTTGTCACCCTCGCGTTTCTCTATCTGTTGAAGCCTTTTTTCACGCCTCTCTTCTGGGCGGCTGTCATTGCCGGCATTTTCAAGCCCCTTTATGATCTGCTCCTGGCAAAACTCAACCGCCCGAATCTCAGCGCTTCGCTGATGCTTTGCCTGGTCGCCCTGATCATCCTGCTGCCGGCCAGTATCATCGCCAGTCTTCTGGTCTCCGAATCCATGCAGACATACAATGCCATCAGCGCCGATACGAGCGCCATTGAGCAGAAAGTCCGGGGTGCCATAAGTGTGCTGACCAATCATCCCTACATCAGACAATTAAATGTGGATGACCAGTTCTTCATAGAAAAGTTCAGAGACGCCATTAAGAACATCGCCAACTATATTCTTGTTCACCTGTCCGATTTCACTCAAAATACCATCGTGTTTCTCATCCAGTTCGGCGTGATGATCTATGCCCTTTATTTCTTTTTCAGAGACGGCAACAGGATTCTCAGGCGGGCCATACGGATGTGCTTTCTGGAATCGGGGAATGGGAAAATCCTCTATGAGAAGTTTGTCGCCACGGCACGGGCAACCCTCCGGGTGACCATGCTCCTGGGGGGGTTGCAGGGGATCTCCGGAGGGATAATCTTTTATATCACGGGCATCGAGGGGGCCATGATCTGGGGCCTGCTCATGGTGGTGATGGCGATCCTTCCCGGCATCGGCTGCGCGATTATCTGGGCGCCGGCGGGCGTCATTATGCTGCTTGGCGGTCACCTCTGGGAAGGCGTCACCATTCTGACCTTCGGCGTCCTCGTGATCAGCCTGTTAGACAACCTGTTGCGGCCCATGCTCATCGGCAGCGATGTGGAGTTGCATCCACTGTTGATTTTTCTTTCGACTCTGGGCGGTCTTGTTGTGTTCGGCCTGTCGGGTTTTGTCATGGGTCCGATCGTTGCGTCGCTCTTTCTGGCCATATGGGATATATACGACAAGAGTTCCGGGAACGCGTCAACCGATTTTGAATCATGATCGCGGCGCTGAAAGTATTTGCAATTCAAGCGATCTTGTGGTTTATGAGAGCAAAGGAGCGTGACAACTTACAGAACACTTACACAAACAGCAGAAAAATGAGGATCGGGCCTATGTTCAAATCACGGATAAAACAGCGTATAAACCCATCCATAAAAATTGCCGTTCCGGCGATGGCTTCCCTGTTTCTCCTTTTTTTCGTAACCGGCTGCGCACCGACCCTTTACTCCGTTGATCTGAAATACATGACCTCAGCCACCGCTCCGCCGGCTGCCGCCAGCGGTCAGAAATTCATCATGACTGTTGCCGCTTTCAACGACACGCGTCCCGACGGAAAAGACCTGCTGATTGGCCGGGTCACCACTACCCTGGGCGGCTCCACCTCCGTCATTCCAAAAAACATGAAGCCGTCGGCCGCCGTTTCCACCATTGTGAAGGATATCCTTGTCCAATCAGGGTATCAGGTTTCTGTCACCATGCCCGCCTGGAATCTTCAGGAAACCGACATCCGGAAGGAATGGGGCAAACTTCTCATCGGCGGCAGCATTGATGAACTGGAAGTCGTCTGTCAGAACGACATTCCAATCAAGACATACGATTCCCGGGCCAAGGTGACAATGGTGATTGCGGATGCCCAGACCGGGAAAATCATCCATCAGGTTTCGACAGCCAGCAGTAATTCACTGGAACACGTATATTTTTCTGAAGAAATGCTTGGACAGCAGATCAGCAGCGCCATTACAGATGCTGTCGTAAAGGCTTTCGAGGGCGACGCTTTGAAGGAAAAAATTCAGAACGCCCTGAAGTAACCCCCCATAAACCACCGGGTTCGACACAGTCCTGCAATCATCCCGGAAAGACCTCATAATTCCATTTCTAAATCAAAGCGCTATCTTTGTTGGCTGCGTCGTCGGCTTCCTCGACGTATGTACAATACGCCTCGTCGCCGCCGCGTTGCGCTCCACCCAAACATATGATAAGGTCCGTGAATCTTTCAAGAAGACGAGGTATGTTGAGTAATGCAACCATCAGATATCATTAAAAAAAGAATCTCAGCAGGACGTGCCGTCCTGACGGAGGCAGAATCCAAACAGCTCTTAAAACACTATGGCATCCCCGTGGTTGAGGAGTGGATTGTCAAAACCGAAGCGGAAGCTGTCCTGCAGGCGAAAGCAACGGGCTTTCCCGTCGTCCTGAAGGGGCTGGGAGCAACGTTGACGCATAAAACCGAGCGCGGCCTGGTCAAGGTGAATCTCCGAAACGCAACGGAAGTGCAAAGGGCCGCCCGGCAGGTGATCCACGCGGCAGGGCCGGATCTGGAGGGGCTGCTGATCCAGCCCATGCTCAAAGGCAAGCGGGAGTTCGTCGCAGGACTCTTCAATGATGCCCAGTTTGGTCCGGTCATCATGTTCGGGCTGGGCGGCGTTTTGACCGAGGCCTTGGACGACGTGGCCTTCCGTATCGCCCCGTTGGACGAGATCCAGGCAGATCAGATGCTTGATGAGCTGCGGTCTTCCGATCTGCTGGGCTCCTTCCGCGGTGAGCAGCCGGTAAACCGGCGCCAACTTATCCAGGCGCTTGTCGGATTGTCCCGCCTGTCAGCGGAATTGCCCGAGGTAACGGAAGTGGATATCAATCCGCTGCTGGTCGGAGCGGACGGGCAGGTAACGGCTGTGGATGCCCTCGTGATTCTCGGAGAGCGGCCGGCCGCAAAAGCGTTCCGGCCACCCATCGATCCCCAGGCGATCGGCAATTTCTTCTATCCCCGGTCCGTTGCCTTTGTGGGGGCTTCGGCTGAATTCGGCAAATGGGGGCACAGCCTTTTTTCCATTCTGACCGCTGGTCAGTACAAAGGTTCGATTTATCTGGTTAATCCCAAAGGCGCCGCTATTGCGGGCCGGCCGGTTTACAAAACCGTCATGGACATTCCCGGACCCGTTGATCTGGCCATTGTCACGATTCCGGCCTCCGGGGTCCGGCATCTGATTCCGGAATTGCAGGCCAAAGGCGTTAAAAATATGCTTTTGATCACTTCGGGCTTCAGTGAGACGGGCGAGCAGGGCAGGCAACTGGAGGAAGACCTGACCAGGGAAGCCCGGGAAGCAGGCATCCTGATTCTGGGGCCCAATACGATGGGCATCTGCAACCCTCATCTTTCCTTTTATTGCACGGGAACCCACACCTGGCCGAAACCCGGCTCCATTGCGCTGGTCGCCCAGTCGGGGAATCTGGGCTCGCAGCTTCTGATTTTTGCGGAAAGAGAGGACATCGGGATTCGCGCCTTCAGCGGCTCGGGCAATGAGGCGATGATCACCATCGAGGACTACCTGGACGGATTTGAAATCGATGATCTGACCCGGACCGTGGTGCTTTACATTGAAAGCGTCAAGAACGGACGGCGTTTTCTGGAATCGGCCCGCAGGGTAGGCCGAAAAAAGCCCGTGATCGTCCTCAAGGGCGGGCGCACCAAAGCGGGGAATCGCGCCGCCGCGAGCCACACCGGGGCGCTGGCCTCGAATATCCGCATTTTTAACGCCGCCTGCCGCCAGGCGGGAATCGTCCTTGTGGAACAGCCCCTGGAGCTGCTCGATCTTTCGGCCGCCTTCTCGTCGCTGCCGCTGCCAAGAGGAAATAGGGTCGGAATCGTCACGCTCGGAGGCGGCTGGGGGGTAGTCACTGCGGACCTATGCACCGAGCAGGGCCTGGAGGTGCCGGGGCTCGAACCCGACATGATCGCCCGCATCGACAAGATTCTTCCCGCTTACTGGAGCCGCTCCAATCCCGTCGATCTCGTAGCCGAAATGAATCCGCAGGTCGCGATGACGATAACCGAGGAACTGTTGCAATGGGATCGCTGCGACGCCGTGATCCATATGGGCATCCTGGGGCGCATGATCTTCGTCGAGCCCCTGATCCGGTCAGCGCTGACAGCCGACCCGACAATAAACCTGACGCTGCTGGATGAAGTTCCGAGCATGATGTGCCAGTTTGAGGATGACTACATCCGCTTCATCTTGAAACTCATGGAAAAATACGGCAAACCGGTCATCGGCGTCAGCCTCATGGGCGATGAAAGGACGCGAACGGTGGTTGAAATCGAAGGAAGTCCTTATAAAAGCGTCGCTTTTCAGACGCCGGAACGTTCCGTCAAGGTGCTGGCCAAGATGGTCGGCTATCAGCGCTGGCTGCAAGGCGAGGGGGAGATGAAATAATCCAGGATGTTTTTTCCTCGCCGGCTTGCCTTTTCAGGGAAGAATAACGATTCGCTGTTCCGTCGGATTGCTGACCGAACCAAGACTTTTCAGGTAGTCCCGGAAGGCGTCGCTGTCAATAATCCCCGTATCGCTGCGGAAGCCTGAAGCGTTTTTGACCGTGGCAAAGCCGTCTCCGCCGCCGGCCATAAAGGCATTGACGACCGTGCGATACACCGCTCCGGCATTTACCGGCTGATACGCGCCGTCATGGTCTTTCACGGCAAGGGCGGATATCCGCGTCCCCTTGGCGGCGGTCGGCCGCACCGAGAAACTGGCCCCGGCCAGACAGGGCATGGCTGGCGGGTTTTGTTCCGGATACTTCTGCAGCAGGAAATCAATCCCCTCTTCAAGGGCCGTTTGCAATTCCGCCCCGGTCAGGTCAACCAGTGCCAGCGTATTACCGAACGGCATCACCTCCAGGACATCACCGACCGAAATCATCCCGGCAAGCAGATCTTTGCGGATGCCGCCGTTATTGAGCAGCGCCACGCGGGCTCCGGGAACCGCCGCGAGCATTGAGTCGGCAACCAGCGGACCCGGGCCGCTGTTGAATCCCCGGACAATATCGTCTGTTGCAGTCGCAACCGTCACGGAGCGGTAGGCGGCAACCTGCCGGGCATAAGAGGCAAGCTGATTCAGCGTTTCAGGGTCTTCGGGAATGATCCGGGCGGCGCCGCTGCCTTCCAAGGCCTGCATGATCCCGCGGTACACGTCACTGCCATGCGGTACGGGAGCGTTGTTCTGGACAAACTGCTCGCCCACCGGAATGGTTATTCCGGCGCTGTATCCGGCGACCTCCCCATCCGGCGTAAAAAGGACATGCGCCTTGCCAAGGACGTGTCCCCACTGCCATGCCTGCAGCACCAGCACCGGCTTGCCGTCCGGCGCCGTCAGTTTGGTGGGGTATGGCCCCTCCGGTGCCAGCCCGATGGCCGCCAGCCGGTCGGTCGCCCCCAATAAAGAGTGACTGTGGCCGCCGACGATAATGTCAATTCCCGAAACCTGGGCTGCCAGAGCCTTGTCCTGCTGGTACCCAAGGTGAGACAGCAGGATGATCTTGTTGATTCCCAGGGAGGTCAGGGTCTCCACCTGACGGCGGGCGCTGGCCACCGCGTTGCTGAAGACCGCCTTGCCGACATCCCGGGTCATCAGGGGCGTGTTCTCGGTCGTAACGCCGATAATGGCCACTTTTTCGCCATTGATCTCCCGGATCAGGTAAGGTTTTACCAGCGGGGCAAGGGTCGGTTCACCGGAGAAGTCAATATTGGCCGAAAGCCAGGGAAAGCGGCTCCGATTGATCCATCCTGCGACCGGGTCTGTACCACGGTCAAACTCATGGTTGCCGAAGGTCATGGCGTCAACCCCCAGCATGTTCAGGAAGTCGTACTCCACCGCTCCGTTGAACAGCGCAAAGTAGAGGGTGCCCTGCACCGCGTCCCCACCATGTAGCAAAAGCAGGTCCGGATGCTCCACCCGCATGCCGTCCAGGGCGGTTTTTATGCGGGCAAAACCGCCAAGTCTGGCGGTTGTCTTCACGCCACTGACCGACAGGTTGACCGCTGCCGGTTCCAGATGGGAGTGCGTGTCGTTGAAATGCACAATGGAAAGCGTAAAGGATGACGGCCGGCTACCACTGCAGGCCACCGCAAGGGCAAGAAAAAGCATGCCCAGAAATGTCATGCCCTGGCGCAGCAGTTGTTTCATTCGCCTCTGGGTCATCCGTTACTCCTGCTATAATTCGGGGTCCTATTCAGAACATCTGTCCTGAGCGCACGTCCAGACTTTGATCCTTATAAGATGGCGGGCTTGCGGGAAGGATAGCCCAAAGGCAGCGACCGTGTCCAATAAATTTTTTATTGACCCAATCCAAGCTTCATCGTATGGATTAACGTCGTGAGCAAGGAGAGGGTTATCCGTGAGTAAAATATACATGGTTCGGCACGGCCAGGCGTCGTTCGGAAAGGCAAAATATGATGAGCTCTCTGCGAAAGGGCGCCAGCAGTGCGTGATCCTCGCGGAATATCTGATCCGGACGGGGATGTCTTTTGACTCCGTCTATGCCGGCGACATGGTGCGGCAGAAAGATACCGCACAGGAAATGAGCTCGACCTGTCGGGCATATGACCGCAGCCTGCCGGATCTGTGCGTCATGACAGAATTCAATGAATACAGCTCCCGGGACATCATCATGGCCCATATTCACGATGTGGCGCAGGAAGATCCTGGCCTGAAATCAGACCTGGAAAACCTCTATATCGACAAGAAGGCCTTTCAGCGGGTCTTTGAAAAAATCATGGCGCGCTGGATTTCGGGAGAGGCCGAAAAGCCAGGCGTTGTTCGCTGGCAGGATTTCCGCGAACGCGTGCAATCCGGCCTGCGGAAAGTCATGATGGAAAACGGTAGAAAAAAGAATATCCTGATCTGCACATCCGGCGGTCCGATTTCTGCGGCGGTGCAGATTGCCCTGGATCTGTCCGATGAGAAGGCCCTGCGCATCGCCTGGCATCTCGCCAATACGTCCGTGACGACCCTCGTCTATGATGGCGACCGGATGGAACTTACGGCGTTCAACCATACCGCGCACCTGGAATTACTAAATGATTCCGAGTTGATTACATACAGGTAGAGAACTTTGCATAACCGGTGAAAAATGGTTCGCAAGCGGCGAATCAAAGATTGTGAGACGCGGAGAAGCCATTTTTCACCGGTCTCAGAGCGTTTAAGCGAAGCAGGAGGTTGATGATGGATTTTACCATATCTGAAAAAATGCAGGCCGTCACCGGGATGATGGCAGAATTTGTGGAAAGGGAGCTGGTTCCGCTGGAGCCAGAGTTTCTGACGAAGGACTTCAAGGCAATGCTTCCCGTACTGGCCGAGAAGCGTCAGATGGTCAAGCAGATGGAACTATGGGCTCCCAACCATCCGAAAGAACTGGGGGGCATGGGACTGGATCTAATGGAGCATGCCCTGGTGTCGGAAGTCCTGGGCCGGTCGCCGCTGGGTCATTACATTTTCGGATGTCAGGCTCCCGATGCGGGAAACATCGAAATTCTGCACAAATACGGAACCCAAGAGCAGAAGGAGAAGTACCTGAAACCTCTGGTGAACGGGGATATTCGGAGCTGCTTTTCCATGACGGAAGTTGAGCTTCCCGGTTCCAATCCCGTCATGATGGATGCGACGGCCGTCAAAGACGGCAATGATTACATCATCAACGGGCAGAAGTGGTACTCAAGTTCTGCAGACGGCGCCGCCTTTGCGATCGTCATGGCCGTAACCAACCCGGAAGCGGCCCCCCACCTGCGGGCAAGCATGATTATCGTGCCGACGGGTGCGCCGGGGTTTAATCTCGTGCGGAACATCTCCGTTATGGGTCATACGGGCAGTGATTATTTCAGCCATGCAGAAATTCTGTATCAGTCCTGCCGAGTCCCGCAGGAAAATCTGCTGGGACCGGAAGGCTTCGGCTTTGTTATTGCCCAGGAAAGACTGGGACCGGGTCGCATTCATCACTGCATGCGCTGGATCGGCATCTGCAACCGGGTCTTTGACCTGATGTGTACGCGGGCCTCCGAGCGGATCATTTCGCCGGACCGCAAGACCCTGTCCACCAGTCAGATTATCCAGTCCTGGATCGCCGAGTGCGCCGCCGATATTCAGGCGGCCCGCCTGATGACCCTGCACGCGGCCTGGAAGATCGAGAACCTGGGCGTCAAGGAAGCGCGGGAGGATATCGCACTTATTAAATTTTTCGTCGCCAATGTCATGCAGGCGGTCATTGACCGGGCCCTGCAGGTTCATGGAGGCCTCGGGATGACCGACGACACGATCATTGCTTTCCTGTACCGGCACGAGCGGGCGGCCCGGATTTATGACGGACCGGATGAGGTCCACAAAATAGCCGTCGCCAGAAGGATCATCAAGGGATATGCCGGCAGAAAGGTCAAATAAAAAATATCATAACCGGTGATAAATTACTTCGCGGCGGCGAAAAATCTTTCATTCGCCGCTTACGAACCATTTTTCACCGGTTATGCAAAGCTCTCAAGGAAGGACCTGATGGATTTGATCGATAGAACAAAGCCGATTCGCGAAGGGGAGACGTTTGAGACAGGCAAGGTCGAGGCGTTTTTAAAAGCCGCCATTCCGGGACTGGAGGGTTCGCTTACGGTCGAGCAGTTTCCGGGCGGACATTCCAATCTGACCTATCTGATGAAAATCGGCGACCGCGAGCTGGTCTTCAGGCGTCCCCCATTCGGCCGGAAAGTCAAGACCGCCCACGACATGGGCCGGGAATACCGCATCCAGAAAGCCCTGAAGCCCCTGTTTCCTTATTGTCCCGAACCACTGGCCTATACGGAAGATGAAGCGATTATCGGCTGCCCGTTTTACGTGATGGAGCGCATCAAAGGCATTATTTTGAGAAGGGATCTGCCCAAAGGATTGTCCTTTACGCGGCAAGAGGCAAGGATCCTGTGCGAAAAACTCATCGACGTCTATGTGGCGCTTCATCATGTGGATTATAAGAAGGCTGGGCTGGAGGGCTACGGCAAACCCGAAGGCTATGTCCGCCGTCAGGTGGAGGGATGGTCGGAGCGTTACCGCGGCGCACGGACGGACGACGCGCCGGATTTTGAGCCGGTCATGGCCTGGCTTCACGCAAAGATGCCCGGCGAGAGCTTGAAAACCTCCGTGATTCATAACGATTATCGTTTTGACAACGTGGTCCTGGATCCGCTGAATCCGTTGAAGATCATCGGCGTCCTGGACTGGGAAATGGCCACCATCGGCGATCCGCTCATGGATCTCGGGGGCGCTCTGGCCTACTGGGTGGATCGGGCAGATCCCCCGAACATGCAGGCCATCCGGATTGCGCCGACCCATCTGGAGGGCATGATGACGCGGCGGGAGCTCGTGAACGCTTATGCCGAAAGAATGGGCATGTCCATTGACAATATTGATTTTTATTATTGTTTCGGACTCTTCCGCCTCGCCGTGATCGCCCAGCAGATTTATTACCGTTTTTACCACGGCCAAACCAGAGATGAACGCTTCAAGCTCATGATTTTTGCTGTACACGCACTTGAAGAGGCGGCAAAAAGCGTCATCGAAACATCCGATGTCTGAAAAATACATTCGTTCATCAAATCAAGTAATAAGGAGGAAAGCAACCATGCAGCAGGAGATGTTACTTCTGGAAAACAAAATCGCACTGGTGACCGGCGCAAGCCGGGGCATCGGCGAGGCCGTCGCAAGGACGCTGGCCGCCCATGGCGCCGAGGTCATCCTGGCCAGCCGGAAAATCGACGATCTCAAACGCGTGGAAGACGAAATCATCCGGGCAGGCGGGAAGGCCGTAAGCATCGCGTGCCATACCGGCGAGATGGACCAGATCCATCACCTCTTCAATGAAATCAGGAACAAATACAAGCGCCTGGACATCCTGGTCAATAATGCCGCGACCAATCCCTTCTTCGGCGACGTGCTGAGCGCCGACGAACGGGCGTGGGACAAGACCTTTTCCGTAAACATGAAAGGGGTTTTCTTCATCGCTCAGCAGGCAGCCAGGATCATGAAAGACCAGGGGGGCGGCGTCATCGTCAATGTGGCTTCGATTAACGCGATTCGACCGGCCCCGTTTCAGGGAATCTATTCCATCACAAAGGCCGGGGTCGTCGCCCTGACCCAATCCTTTGCCAAGGAACTGGCGCCGCTGAATATCCGGGTCAATGCCCTGCTGCCGGGTTTGACGGATACGAAGTTTTCAGCGGCGATCCTCAGCAGTCCCGATATCATGAAAATTGTCCTGCCCACGATTCCCATGGGACGGGTCGCAAAACCTGAAGAGATGGCCGGCGCCGTTCTCTATATGGTTTCCGACGCTTCCTCCTACATGACCGGGGCCTGTATCGTGGTGGACGGGGGCATGCTAGCGTAGGGAGAGCTTTGCCTAACCGGTAAAAAATGGTTCGCAAGCGGCGAAGCCATTTTTCAAAGGTCTCATAGGGTGTTTGTTTCACGTGAAACATCACAGAAACGATTGCAGCGGACAGATTTCGCATTTGGGGTTTTGTTTTCTGCAAAATTGCTTGCCTGTATTCACCAGCAGCGCATGGTACTGGTTGAACAGGGGTGCGCTGCGGGGCAGACCGGTCATGAAAAGGGTCTGAATGTCTGCATAACGGGCTTTGCCGCTGATGAAACGATGCCTTTGCATCATCCTGCGGGTGTAGGCATCCACGACAAAGACGGGCTTCCCCGCTGCATACAGGAGAATACTGTCGGCCGTCTCTTCGCCGATCCCGTGGACAGACAGCAGTCTTTTC
>Ga0209182_10000510_pt1 | contig 10586 bp, 9 predicted proteins | sample LakBais05cmmetaG_FD_185474 | JGI IMG/M metagenome (GOLD analysis project Ga0209182, IMG submission 185474) | Lake sediment microbial communities from Lake Baikal, Russia to study Microbial Dark Matter (Phase II) - Lake Baikal sediment 0-5 cm... | ecosystem: Environmental > Aquatic > Freshwater >...
AGGAGACTCTGGCGGACGGTACCAAAGCTTACACGTACAAAGCAGGCTATATTTCTGCCACCGGGTATGAGATAGCTTCTTACTTCCTCGATGCAGATAAGGACGGCAAGCGGATTCGTGTAAATGTATTTACCATAGATGCGTTCGCTCCTTATGATGAAAAGCTATTTTCGGAGATAGCGCACACCCTTACATTCAAGTAGCAACCGTTTTAGCCATTCTGGAGACTCCGGGCTGCTTGCGGTCTGGAGTCTCCACAGAGGCTTGCCAAACAGTTTGCCGGTTGGTAATATTTAAGTGGCAAGCGGAATTGGGCGTGCTATAGTTGATAAATTAGTAAAAGGAGGTACGATGGCAAGTAAAACGTACAAATTCGTAACAATCTTGATGGTCATGTTGCTTGTTCTCGGTCTGACCTTAGTGGCCTGCAAGGCACCGGCTGAAACCGTGACGCCACCGGCGACACCCGCAGCGACGCCGCCGGCTGCACACCAGCTGACGTATAAAGCCAAGACGTATACTAATAGTGAGTATGGCTGCTCAATTCAATACCCAGCTGATTGGTCAGAGTACTCCGCGGTCGTGACCGGGACCGTCGTTGCCTCATTCAGTGTACCTGGATTCGTCCCGGGGGTAAGTCTTAGCGTTCGTGATGCGGATGCTCCTATAACTGCCGATTGGGTCGTGGCAGCGAATACGGCTGAGGGGAACACGGATGTTAAAGTTACCTCGGACCTCAAACCAACGACTCTTAGTGACGGTACACCAGCTATTCAGTACACATCAAGCTTTACGTCTGGACAATATGACATTGTTTCTTTTGCTACCAGCACAGACAAGAACGGCAAGCGGATTCGTGCTACTGTATGGACAATAGATGCATTTTCTCCGTACGATGAAACCCTGTTCTCTGAGATAGCGCACACCCTGTCGGTAAAATAAGAACTCGTTTTAGTCCTGTCTGGAGACTGCAGGCTGATTGCAGACTGCAGTCTCCCTGAAGGTTTGCTTGTTTGGTACTGTAAAGTTAGGCAAGTCAAGATTGAAGGTTAGGTAAGATAAGATATGATTGAAGGAATTATAGTTCAGACTCTGGTGAAGGGAAGTGTGTATGCACTCCTGGCTCTGGGTTTTGCCCTGATCTTTGGTGTAGCCCGGGTGCTGCAGCTGTCACATACGGCGTTTTATATGCTGGCAGCCTTTGGTATATATACTTTTGCCGACTTACTCGGTTTGAGCCCGGTTGTGTCCATTATCTTGTCTATAGTTATTACTACTGGTCTGGGGCTTCTGGTTTACAAGTTGTTCATTGACCGTGTACGTGAGCACCATGTAACCGTGATGCTGATAACCCTGGCTGTAGCCATGGTCTTTCAGGAGCTTATGTTTATTTTCTTCACAGGTCAGTACCGTTCAGCGCCAGCCTTTGTGACGGGATACTGGGAAATACTGGGCGTAAAAGTTGCCTTCCAGAATATGCTGGTATTTGTGGGAGCGGGGGTTGTTCTACTCATTACATGGGCGCTTTTATCAAAGACAAGATTGGGTATTGCCATCAGGGCTACCGCCCAGGACACCGAGATTGCCAATCTAATGGGTATTAATGTCTCCATGATACTGTTCACGGTTATGGGTATTGCCGCAGCACTGGCTGCGGTTGCTGGTGTGCTGGTGGCGCCAACGTTGATACTTGAACCTCGTATGTTATGGCCACCGTTCGTTATGGTCATGGCCATGATTACGTTGGGGGGTTTGGGAAGTGTCAAGGGAGCCGTTGTCGGGGCTTTTATTCTGGCGTTGGTTGAGGTTCTGGTTGTTTTCTTGCTGCCCACCGGTGCCTTTCTCAAGGGGGCCTTTGCCTTGGTAGTCATGGTGATAGTACTTATTGTAAGGCCTGAGGGTCTATTTGGCGTAGTTTTCGAAGAGGAGAGATTGTAAATTGCTAAGTAGATTTTTTAAAGATTTTCAGGGCGATGTAGTGGCCATACCGGGCAGGTTGATAGCTTTAATTTTCTTTGTGCTCTTGTTTCTCATTCCTACATTTACACAGCAGCCTTATATACTGCGCATGCTGATTTTTACGAATATGTTCGTTATCTTCGCTGTTAGCTGGGATTTTGTATCCGGCTATACCGGCCAGCTGAACTTTGGCCATGCCCTCTTCTTCGGGGTGGCTGCCTACGCGTCAGCTATGCTAAACAGGGGAGCCCCCCTGGGCCCACACTGGCCAATATGGGCAACGATACCGATTGGTGCCCTAGCGGCGGTAGTAGCTGGCGTTGCTATGTGTTTGCCGGCGTTGAGGTTGAGAGGACCCTACCTGGCCCTGGTAACCCTGGCCTTTCCTCTGATTCTGCTGGGGGTTATTTTCGCAAATACCCAGTTTACCGGTGGTGAGCTAGGAATTTCCGGTATTGACCGCATTTCTGACTCCAGGATAACTGACTACTATATCTCAGTGGTGGTTATGCTAGTCTCGATATTCATAATGTGGAAGCTTACAGATGCCCAGAGTGGCCTTGTCAGGACCGGGATTATTCTTCATGCTATACGCGAGGATGAGATTGCAGCTCGTGCCAGTGGAATCAATACCATACGATATAAGCTGTTTGCCTTTGCCGTAGGCGGTTTCTTCGCTGGAATAGCGGGAGCTATGTATGCGCATTTTCTCAGGATCGCCGGTCCCTCTAGCCTGGACCTCACGTTGTCGTTCCAGGCGATAATATGGACTGTTTTCGGTGGTATCGTTAGCATTTATGGGGCGGTGGTGGGGGTTTATATCCTTTATCCTCTGACGGAGTCACTGCGTTTTATCTCGCAGTTCCGGATGTTGATATTTGCCGGTATAGTGATACTGATTCTTCTTTTCATGCCCGAAGGTATTGCCGTCTGGATACGGGACAAGATTGAGAGACAGTGCCCTCGTTGCAAGCTAACCAATGTGTCATGGCGTCATACCTGTAGAGCTTGCAGTACTGACCTGTACTAAGGGGATGCTTAGATAAGCAAAGGCTTAGAATATACTAGAAAAAGCTAGAGATTTTATAGTCCGAGATACGTTTTTCTAATAGTTTCGTCTTTGAGCAACTCTGCAGCCGTTCCGTGGGCGATTATGTGCCCTCGGGACATGACGTAATTTCTTACCGACAGGTCAAAAGCGAAACTAATATCTTGTTCAGCCAGTAAAATAGTTACTCCCATTTCGTGGTAAATCTCTTCTACACGTTTAAACAAATCCTGCTTTAATTTTGGTGCCAGCCCGCTTGATGGTTCATCAACCAGCATGAACTTGGGGTGACGCATCAACGACCTACCAATAGCCAGCATTTGCCGTTCACCGCCGGATAATGTTCCTGATATTTGCTTCTGTCGCTCTTTCAATGTGGGGAACAGCTCATAGACTTTTTCCAGGCTACTATTAACTTCCTTCTTATCCTTCACAAGATAAGCGCCGGCCAGCAGGTTATCCTTAACCGTCATTTCAACGAATGGTCTACCTCGTTCGGGGCAAAGGAGCAGGCCTCTCTTAGCTATCTCAGATGCTGATAGTTTTTCAATCCTCTCGCCCTCAAATTCTATGGTTCCGTCAAAGGTTATATCCGCCTGTCTGGTTCCCTTCGAGACCTCTATCTCCCATTTTATCAATCCTGATATAGCCCTGAGCAAGGTAGTCTTTCCGGCACCGTTAGGGCCGACAAGGCTTACCAATTCGCCTTTTTCAATCTTAAGGCTGGCGTCATCCAGCACCATAGCTGTGTCGTAACGGACGGTTACGTTTTTAACTTCCAGCAATGAGCACCTCCTTACCTGTGTAGGCTTCAATCACCTGCTTATTCTTGGATATTTCTTCAGGTGTGCCTTGGGTGATGATTTCGCCAAAGTTAAGTACAATCACCCTGTTCACTATTTTCATCAGCTCACTAAGCTTGTGTTCTATGATAAGCATAGCCGGCCCTTCGCTGTGAAGTCTGCCAAATCTCCCGCCTTTATGCAGTCTTTTCAGCGATTTGGCCACAAGCTCTGTTTCTGCGGGATTTAATCCGCCGAAAGGCTCATCGAGGATAAGCAATTCCGGTTCGGTAGCAATGGCCCTGGCCACCTCCAACCGTTTCAAATCACCGTGCGGCAGAATGGAAGCCGGTTCCAGAGCCTGGTCGGCGATACCGACGAATTCTAAGGCGTCTCGTGCCTTTACTTCGGCCCTTTTGACCCATTCGCCTCGCTTGGTTATCCGTGGGCAGAGACAACCTACCATAACGTTAGCTATGATAGGCAAATGGCGGAAGGGTTTTACTACCTGGAAAGTTCCCACCATACCTCTTTGGACAATGTCCCACGGTCGTTTTTTTGTTATATCTTTGCCATTAAATATGACTTTCCCTGAATCCGGCTTCAATATGCCGAGCATACAACGTATGAGCGTGGTCTTGCCCGAACCGTTTGGCCCAATCAGACCGACGATTTCATCTCTTTCTATCTTGAAGCTCACATTATTAACGGCAGACAGCCCGCCAAAGGTCTTAGTTAAATTTTCGACTTCTAAAAACGCCATTTTATAGCTACTCCTCTCTCAGCTCACGGCGAGATACTTTACCGACATCTGTCTTGGGTACCTCGTCTCTGAACTCGACAATTGTGGGACATTTGTAGTCAGGCAGCCTTTCAGCGCAATATTTCATAATTTCCAGTTCTGACAGTTTTCCTCTGGCCTCTGTCTCGAGGACGACCACTGCTTTTACCTTCTCTCCAACCTCTGGGTCGGGAAATCCGATTACGCCCGTCTCCTTGATTTGCGGATGAGCCGCCAGGACTTCTTCTACCTCCCTGGCATAGACAACCTTGCCCTTGTGCTTAATCATATCACGTTTTCTGTCGTAGAAAAAGAAATAGCCATCTTCATCCATTTTGCATAAGTCGCCGGTCCGAAGCCAGATTTTGCCGTCTATTTCAGCAAATGTTTCCTTGGTCTTGATTCGTATACTGCCTTATTCGTATCAACGGCCATTACGCCACCTTCCCCTTTATTTGAGGCAAAGTATAGCATAGTGCTCGTGTTTTGCCAATGGGCTGGGGATGTTTGGTGGTGTTAGTAAATTGCGAACGGAACCTACGAACGATTGATTTTTAGGATTTACCAGCTTTCGCCCTGGTACTTTCATAATAGCACCAAATTCTAAGCTCCCTTGACGGGGAATATTTAGCCTTCAGTTATACTTTTTTCCTCTCCCTCCGGGGGAGAGAGAATAAAGAAGTAATCGTTTTTAATTTCTTGAACTGTCTGATATCGGTGTTACCCATCTATCTGGACAAGTCAAGCGGTCTTACAGCTCGTCCTCTCTCAGTTCCCGGCGAGATACTTTACCGACATCTGTCTTGGGCACTTCGCCCCTGAACTCTATTATTCTGGGACATTTATAGTGCGCCAAATTTTCCGCGCAATATTTCATAATTTCCTCTTCTGAGACTTTACCTCTTGCCTCTGTCTCAAGCACGACTATGGCTTTGACTTTCTCACCGACCTCTTTGTCGGGAACTCCAATTACACCAGCTTCCTTGACTTGTGGATGAGCGGCCAGCACCTCCTCTACCTCTCTGGCGAATACAGCCAGGCCCTTGTATTTAATCATGTCACGTTTCCTATCGTAGTAAAAGAAATAGCCATCTTTATCCATTCTGGCTAAGTCACCGGTTCGGAGCCAGGTTTCGCCATCTATATTAACAAACATTTTCTTGGTCTCTTCCGGGTTGTGCCAGTATCCTGGGGATATTTGTGGCCCCTTGATGACAAGCTCGCCTATCTCGCCAACGGGAAGAAATTTGGTACTTTCGGGGTCTAGTATTCCAGCGATGGTGTTAGGTAGAGGTACGCCGAAAGAGCCGACTATTGGCTTCCCGTAGGGACTTAGCATTCCCACTGAGCTTGTCTCGGTCATCCCCCAACCTTCGTGAATTTTAGTGCCTGTCCGTTTCTCCCAACCCACAGCCGTGTCCTCAAGAAGAGCATCGGCACCGGAGACGAGAACCTTTATACGCTTCCAATCGATTCTGTTGGTGCGGTGATAATCCCTGAGGTATTCATACAAAGATGGAACACTGTAAAAAATAGTTGCCTTGTTGCTTTCGATAGCGTTCAACATGTCATCGAGGTCGGGGGTAGTGAATATAACCAAAGTGTATCCCGAAGACAATCCGCCCAGCATACTCACCGCCTGACCATAGATATGGTAAAAGGGCAAATAGGCTAATATGGTCTCTTTGCCTTCCTCGACAACATTTCCCCAGAACTTTTCGCCCAGGTACCGAGCTGCCGCGAGATTGTAGTGGGTTATCATAGCCCCTTTGGGCGTTCCTGTTGTGCCACCGGTATATGGAAGTGTTACCAGGTCTTCCCTAATGTTGAACTTGATTTTTGGCGGCTTGGGCGGATATTTCTTAATCAAGTCCTGAAATTGATAGAATCCTTCTCTTTCAAATATCTCGCGAGGCGGTGATGCCATCTTCTGGTATACAGCCCGGAGTACACTGCTGCCCAGGAACTTTTTCATCCCCGGCAGGTATTCTGCAATGCTGGTCAGGATGACCTTGTCCAGCTTGACTCCTGTACGTTCAACATTCTCGTAAAGTATATCCTGGCAGACGATTATCCGGGCGCCGCTGTCTTCAATTTGATGTTTGATTTCGGGACTGACATAAACAGGACTGATGGCAGTCAGTACGGCTCCAGCTTTTAGGGCGCCAAAATAGGCTATGATGAATTGAGGTGAGTTCAGCAGCAGTAAGGCAACCCGATCTCCTTTCTTGACTCCTAAATCCTGCATAGCTGTAGCAAATCTATCGACATGGTCTCTTAATTCGCGGTAGCTTATCTTTCTGCCGTAGAATATTACTGCAGTCCTATCCTTCCATTTATCTGTGGCTTCATCGAAGGTTTCGACTACGGATTTTTCCGGGATTTTGACATCCGCGGGCACCTCCTTGAGGTAAAACTTCAGCCATGGCCTTGATTCATATTTTGCCTTGTTTGGGTCAGCCATCATTGTATCCTCCTCTTTTGTTAGGTAATAAGTATAGCACATTATACTCGTATTTTGCTAGCGGTAAGTATAGCACACTATACTCGTATTTTGCTACTGTGTATGATGTGTTTGGTTGCGTTGCTTTTAAATACTGAATATCCAATTTATTGCCACGCAGGCTCTGAAACTGATAAAATGCGTTACCTTGGTGCGATTGCGGGTTAAATTAGCAGGTAACACCGGGCGTAGTTCACAGTATAATCAAGCAGGCTCGTCAAATATTAACCACAAGGAGGTTCGATTGAGGAATAATAGGAAACATTGGATTTTGCTTTTCGGACTTATCATCCCATTACTTGGTTCTGTCGTTGGTTGTGGTCAGCCGGGATTTACCACATACAACAATGATGTAGAAGGGTATAGCATTAGCTATCCGCTCAGTTGGAAGGTCGAGGTTTCTAAAGACGGGACAACATGCTTAATAACATCTCCGAGTCGCACGGCTTCACTCATGATATATGTGGCAGCATCTATGGCAGCTCAAGATGCTGCCCAACGTTGGCTTATGTCATTGGGAACACATTGGTCTGAAATAACCCAAATAGAAAATAAACCAATGGAGGGCTTGTGGAACTGGTATGTTTCATATGATTATGAGGCGGCCACCGGCCCGTTTCACGGAGAGGCTTACTTCAAGAGCACTGCAGACCACCTTTATAGATTGGATACAGCAGCAGATTCGGCTGGATATAATAGTTATCCCTTCTCTTCCATAATCTCATCATTTAAGCTCAAGTAATGATGTAATTCAGTCCTATCTATATCGTGCAGGGCAACATCGTCATAAAAAAGGGAGAAACCAGCGCTGGTCACTACGCTGGTTTCTCAGTTTGGTTAAGGGGGCGATGACTCGCTCCTGATAAGTAAAACGTAATTAACCCACCAGAAGTTTATGCTGCTTAAGGGTGAGGCTCAGAAAATTTTGTTGCTGCCGCGGAATAATCTTTCAAACGGCGAGCGATGAGCTCCCGGGATGGCACCCTTCCAGAACGCTCTTGGCATGGCTCACCACCTGTGACGTTAAGGTTTGTCTAAGAAATAAGATATCACACAAGCCCGCCAATCGATATATTTTGTTATGTAATTTCCCACTCTTGGGTCACTTAATTGAAAACAATCAGATAGTAAGAGTTGGGGCGTCGGAACGTGAGGCTTTATGTTACGGAGTTTAATCGCCAATGTTGTTAGAGCGCAGGATAATATATGCACGCCGGCGCCCAATGGATTTGAGTGCGTTGATTGCCATACCTTATCTCAGTATGATCGATTATTCCGACTGTTGTGGTTGAAGTTATGGGATAGGGATAGACCAAAGTTTGATGTGGGTGAACAAAACGATAATCTTTAAAGTAGGTCAATTGCTTGAAAACAACCTTCCCAGCAATGGACTTTGTATCAGAATGGCTCCATCCGGGCACGTTTCTTGACAGCAATAGCAGCGAATACAGCGGTCGTAGTTGTGCCTGGGTGGCTGGGATTTGTCACCTTTATACCAATCAACGGCCTTAGGCCGAACAGGACACATCTTAACGCAGACACCGCAAAGGTCGCAACTGGCTTTATCAATAACCGGCCTCTGGGTAATTCTGTTCTTGATGAAGGTACTGAATCGCCCGCCGGAGCTATGGGCAGGAGGTGTTCGATTTACTTCAAAACCGGGGTCGAAAAAGAAATCTATATCTCCGCCTACGAGCGCGATATTCTCAGCGTGGTAGGTTCCCAGTCTGGCAGCTTCACCCGGCTGGCTGGTGGGTACGATGGCAGGATTAAGGTTAATAATTCGGCAGGCTGTAGCATCTAGGGCTATGGGGTCGCTGGAGAATAACAGGACATTTAACTGCTTCAGCCTCCCGCTTCTGGGACCGTTACCCTCCATGGCTGTAATCCCATCCATAATGTAAAGGCGGGGTTTTATAAGCGTATTCAAATCAACCAGCATGGTGGCGAAATCGTAGGGGTCGGGCAATTTAACGTGGTACTGGCTCTTAAGAAGGCCGGGTATGCAGCCGAATTGATTTTTCACGGCTCCGGTAAAGCGGACAAGCCCGTGAGTTTTGAACCTGGGCAAACTTACCAGGCCATCACTGTCCAGTACGCCATTGGCAATGACGAACTTCTTGACGAGCAGGGCATTCTTATGACTAACTGATTTGCCGGAATCGAAATCGGCTAATTTGAGCTGCAATTCATCACCGACCTGCTTCAATCCGGCTCTTCTAATATTGGGCTCACATTTGCCGAACGCCGGAGAGTCGCCGTAATACACGCTGGCACCGGTTTCTTTGAGCAAGGTGGCTGCGGCTCTGAATATACTTGTATGTGTGGTCACGCCGTTGTTGGGACTGGTGCCAATTAACACATTTGGTTTCAGTACTATCCGGTCACCGGGTTTTACGAAGGCGGAGACTCCACCGAGAAGGTCGAGTCCGGCTCGAACGGCTTTGAGTACGTCAACATTATTGTAGGTATCACATTTTACCAGGGCGACTTTTGACTTATTCAAAGTTACTTCTTCTTGCCGGTAGGCATCGTTTTGCCAGAGGCGAAGAATCAGGATTCCCTGTCCTTTTTTAAGATATAGTCCCGGATAATTTTAAGAGATGCGGCTACCAGCTCCGGTTCAATGTATTTGGTTATGTCATTCCGCGTGTGATACACCAGGCCGTCACCGAACTGGCTGATATCAAAGCTGATGCCTGCCATGTTGACAGCCTCTACGCCTAGCTTGCCGAATTCAGCCGCATCCGTGCTGCCGGCGCCAAAGGGCATGGCCGCGATTCCGGCGCGATAGCCCAGCACTTTGGCAATGTCAACGCAGTCCTGCGCCATGGCATGGGAGAGCCTTACGGATCCATTAAGGTCTTTATCCAGAAAAGTGAGGTCTTCGAGCTGGTAAAGCGTGTCGATATTAAAGACATAAGTCTTGGTGTTCAGCAGTTCTTGGCCGTGTTTTCGGCAGAAAGCCCGCGCGCCGCGGAGGCCGGCTTCTTCGGCATCAAAAGAGGCTACTATCAAGCGGGTATGTCGCAGGGGGTTGGTGCCGGTTTGTTTGGCCTGGTGGAAAAGCCTGGCCGTCTCGCTGGCAACAGCTACGGCAATCATATCATCGCCGGCAGCGGGAGATACTTCTCCGGTGGTAAAAAAGGCCAGCGGTAGCTGGAAAACGCCGCAAACAATCAATGCCACAGGTACCCAGAGTTGTGCCCAGACGGGAACCGGGATATGAAACAGGGCCAGGACGGTCCAAATTAGGGAAACCAGGAAGCCGAGCAGCAGAAATAGTATACCGGCGTTGATTAATTTGGCATAGTATTTAGGTGCGTGAGCCAGGAGTTGAAAGACATAGGCGGCGTCATGATGGGCGCTGACCACGACCTGCTGCTTTACCGCGCCCTCCGGTTCGATGGAGCCGAAGACATTATATCCGGTGGCTTTGGGAAATAGCGGGTCGAGTACTTGCCAGTAACGGACGAACTGGGCATAAAAGATAAAAATGGCTAAGGCGTACAC
>Ga0209182_10000511_pt1 | contig 10575 bp, 13 predicted proteins | sample LakBais05cmmetaG_FD_185474 | JGI IMG/M metagenome (GOLD analysis project Ga0209182, IMG submission 185474) | Lake sediment microbial communities from Lake Baikal, Russia to study Microbial Dark Matter (Phase II) - Lake Baikal sediment 0-5 cm... | ecosystem: Environmental > Aquatic > Freshwater...
TGTGTTGTTAAGATAAAAATGCAAAGGAGGACATATGGAAAAAATTTCTCTTATAGTTAACCCAGCAGCGGCAGGCAGAGCTGCTCAAAAAGAGTATAAGAAAATTAAAGAGACTCTTGAAGAAGAAAAAATTGTAGTAACAACATTATTTTCAGAATATGCAGGCCATTCAATCGCCATTGCAAAAAAAGTCTTCCTTGAAGGGTCCAGTAAAGTCATAAGTTTTGGGGGAGATGGTACACATAACGAGGTATTAAACGGAATTTTTCAAGGAGCAAAAGAAAAATTTAAAAAAGTTATTGAAGAACTCTCAGACATCGAAAAGTCTCAACTTCCATCTCTTGGGCTTGTTTCAATAGGCTCTGGAAACGACTTAAGAAAAACTTTAAACATACCAAAGGATATAAAAGAGGCACTTAAGATTGCCATTTATGGAAAAGAAAAGTTTATTGATGCAGGGTATTTTGAATTCAAAAACTTTGACGGAAAAGATGATTCAAGATACTTTCTGAACGTATTAAGCGGTGGATTTTCGGGAACTGTAACAATGAAGGCAAATCAGGCGAAAAAAACGATCTTCAAAAACTTTATATACCTTAATGCACTTTTAAAGACTCTCCTTTTTTCTAGCATTCCAGACGGCTTCCTCTTAAATGAAGATGGAAGAATTGACGGAAAATTCTTTGAATTTGACATCTCAAACGGAAAATATTTTGGCGGTGGGATGATGGTTTCGCCAAATTCTGAAATCGATGACGGAAACCTTGATGTTTCGCTTTTCCGAGACTATACGGGAATTGAGGTTCTTTTTAAAATCAAAAAACTCTATAACGGCACAATAATAAAAGAGAAAAAACTCTACCATCGGAAGACAAAGGAAGTCTATATAGAATGCACTCCAAAAACACTGGTTGAAGTTGATGGTGAAGTCGTAGGATACACCCCAATCAAGGCAAAAGTCATCAAAAATGCAATAAAGGTAATAGTAGCATAAAAAAGGCGAGTGCAATTTAACTACAAATTTGTATGTATTTTCACATTTTAATTTCTCGTAGACGGCCCATAAACAAACTTCAAAAACATCTAAAAAGATTTAAATTTTAGATCTTCTCATTACTCTTCAACAACCATTTCCGGTCCTTTTTGTTTGAATTTTCCACGGAATGTTTCCTCGTTTAGCATCAGATGAGAATCAAGATCATGGAAATCAAAGGCGCCTGTTCCAAGCGAAAAATGCACACTTTGGTTGACGCCGATGCTCGATTCTGCCATACACCCCAACATAAGTTGCAAATTCGCGGCTTTCACCATTTCAACTATTGCCAAAGCATCAGAAATGCCAGATTTCATTAGTTTTATGTTAACGTAATCCACGGCTTCTTCGCGTATCAGTCTCAGAACGTCGTATTTTGTATGAGCGCTTTCATCCGCAGCAACGGGAAAAGGTGAATTAAATCTTACAAATTTCAAACCAGATATATCAGTCGCTAGAACCGGCTGTTCAAAAACTGATATATCTATTCCTTTCCTGTAAATTTTTTTCGCGAACTCGACTGCTTGCTTAGGCGTGTACCCCATATTTGCATCAACTATGTACTTTGCACCTTTTGTTACCTTATAAATTTCTTCTATCGCCTCTATATCTTCAGATAAATTTTCCCCGATTTTAACCTTAATAACTCTAAATCCATCTTTAAATATATCAGTCGCTTCTTTTATGCGATTTTCTAAAGTATCTATCGAAACTGTTTTATCTGTTTCTATAGTATTCTTTGCACCACCAAGTATCTGATAAACAGGAACTCCTATCTCCTCAGAAAATGCATCAAGCACTCCACATTGAATAGCTGCTTTTAAACTCGGGGTTGCAAACATTTTATCTGTAAGATCAAAAATCCTCCTGTAATTTCTCACATCCATTCCCATAATTGTTTCCCTTACAAAATTCCGCATCTCAAAAAGGACCTCAACCTTTTCACCATTGACTCTAAACGATGGGGATGCTTCACCATAACCTCTTGCACCACTATCAAGAACTAATTCTATTTCGATATTCGTTGTACCTGATGAAATACTCCCGACAATGTGAAACGGTTTGTCATACCTGTACTCTTTAAGTGTGAATTTTACATCAACTATCTTTCCCATTTTATTGCCTCCTTTATAAACCTTTAAAGTAGCAACTTTCGCAGGTATTCTTCCCGTTCAACTTCATATAGAAGCTCGATATTTATAGAAATTCTACATTTTTCTTTCCTTTGCATTATATCTCAAAGCAATGCAAAGTGAAAATACAAAAACAAAGTAAAATCTAACTTATAAATACTCTTCTAATACATAAAATACTAAAGTTAACACAAAAATTTGAAATAAGCTTCAATTCCTTATAGGTAAGCTAAAAAACCATGTATTTCTTTCTTCGGTCTTCAATTTCCTGACGAGCTTTGTCAATAATTTCAAATACATTCACTTTTTCTATACCAGACTCAAAAAGATTTTTAACTGAATCAGAAATATTAACATAATATTCTGAACCATCGATTTTTCTTACAAGATAGCCTTCATCAATAAGAGATCTTCTTAGTATAACATGGTTTATTCCGGCATTTTGGTTAACTTTTTCAAGCCACAATTTTAACTTGTCATTTATTTCCTTTTCTGAATATTCTTTGCCAGGTTCAAGTGTTGAAACCATGCTTTTGAATAATATACGTTTGTCCTTGATTTTTCTTGGAAGATATTCTAGATTGCTCCTGACGCAAAGATCTATAAGTCTCTTCTTGAATTCATCCATGGTAATTTTTTCCATTTTTATTTTCCTCCCAAAATTATTCTACAATCGTTTTAAATAACACTGTAAAGCCAAACACAAGCCCCTGACTCTGTTTGCCTATGTTTACTGAGAATTCTAGCTGTTTTCTCTCCTTTGCATATATAAGAAAACTTTTGCGTCGGAACAGCCAAGATCATTCTCTTTTAAAACTCCGTTGCCTAAAAATTTTTACAAATCCAACTTCATAAGAGGAAATTGAGGGTCATCTTTATAAACCCTGAACCCGTTCTTGATATAAAATTCAACAGGCCCTGAAGGATTACTGGCTTTATCCTTTCTTGCAAAGGTTTCAACAATTTTTACATTTCTTGATTTCAAGTCATTAATTATGCTATTAAGGAGTCTTTTGCCAAGCTTCAAAGCTCTGAAATTTTTATCGAAGATGAACAGACATGAAATGAGTACGGCATTATTATCTGGAAGTCCTGCATTGTAATTTATTAAATTCGGGAGGAACTTTGGGGGTGCGAATTGAGCATAGCCAGCAGGTTTTCTGTCGATATAAATAAGTTTCCCACAATAACCAAATTCTTTCTTTACTCTTCTTAGCCATCCTAACTTCTCCTGGAAAATTTCATACTTATTTTTTTTCTTAAGACCAATGAACTTCTCCGGGTATTCCCAGTAAATGCAGTATTTGCAACTATAAGGATAGCTCTCCCATACAGGAATGTTTTTTAAATTTTCTTCTGAAAGATTAACAATTTGAATCTTCACTTTTAGTTTTAATCACAAAGACACAGTTTTATTACGTATATGATTTAATAAGATCCTTAATTTCGGAAGGAAGAGTAAAATTTCCGTCAAGACCAGGTTCAAATTCGCAAGTTTTTACAACTGCATCAAGATTAAGAACGCCATAGATATGAGGATAAAACTCATATCCACCACTTTCGAAACGAATTTTAGATTCAACTTTATCAGAATCTATGCAAAGCAAGATCAACCCTGTCTTATTTCCGAAATTGGCATTAGCTATTTTAATTATCTGGTCAGGAGTAGCACAATTGACAAAACCTTCAATAGTAAAACTTTCCGGTTTATATTCGCCTTTTGACAATGCCTTTTCCCAATCTTCACGTCTTGTAATGTGTAAAATTAACATAATAGCTCGCCTCCCTTTGCTATCATTAAAGGAGCATGCTCTAAATATATTTTAATTAAATTTCTTATCTTCTTTTACCTCCATTTTTTAATTTCCCCTAATTAATTTTACTGCAAAATCCAATTTTTATTCCATATTTTTCACAATTTTTTTCTGCTCTCTTATTAAGTATCATTTGATATTCTTTCGTTGGAGCGAAGAAGATCCTATATAGACTTTTATATTTAGATAAAAGGTCGGGGTAATAGTTCTCAAGAAATTGATAATAAAGTATCTTTGAATCATATGGTTCTTTGCCGAACAGGGTTAATCCTCCTACAAAAACAAAGTCTGCACCATATTCCTTCGCAGTTTTAATCATTTCATCGATCTGATCCTCTGAATCTGATAAGAATGGCAGAACGGGGATATAATTTACTCCTACTAAAAAACCTTTCTCCTTGCATTTCTTTAAAGTTTCGAGTCTTTCAAGAGGAGAGGGAGCTCCTGATTCAAGTATTTTTGCAAGTTTAATGTCCAATGTAGAAATTGAAAAAGAAATAATTACTCCCCTATTTAACCTTGATTTTAAATCTTCAGGCAAAATTGCACTTTTATCAATTTGCCAAAGCAGATCTAAATCTCTTAAAACAAGTTTTGATTTCGTTGCAATCTCTACAGGAAATCTATATTTAAGGATTATCTCAAGTATTCTTCTTGTTAAATTAAATTTTTCTTCAATAGGCATATAGGGTTCTGTTGATGACGATAAGGCAATAATTCCATATTCCCCTTTTTCTGCTCTTCTCTTTAGTTGTTTATCAAGAAGTTCAGGAGCATTTATTTTGACGCATAACTTCTTTGCCAAATTTGCCCCATACTTACTACCTCTTACATAGCAGTAAATACAATTAAGCGAACAACCAGAATATTGATTCACAGTGTAATCATCAAGAAACCAGTCGTCTCTCTTTTTGTGCTTATTGAGAATCGATTTAACTTTTATATAATTAATCATTTACTCGTTTATAAAACTATAGGTTCAATGGGCTGTCTTATTATCGTTTTAATTCTCTCAGGAGCTGTCTTTCGTGGGTCGCTAAGATATATTTCGTGGTGCTTCCCTCTCAAATTATGCCCGCTTTCTTTTACAAATTTATGAAGCTTTTCAATTGTGGATGTCTCTGCGGAGTATGGACCAATATACATAATCTGAACCGCTAACCCTTCATTAAAACTCTGAAATCTTATTTTTGATAGCATCAGAAGATTCTTTTTAATTTTTACCTGCTCAAATGCCATTTCAAAAACTTTTTTATCAACAAAATCTGGCTGCATGATCATCGATGTCCATTTCCATTTATCTTTGTTTTTCGTACTGAATTGACTCATATCTTCTGCCCACCAGAGCCCTTCAAGAGGCATCACAACATAATCAATTTCTTTTTCCTTTTTTAGAATAAATTTTATGGAATATGAAACAGAATAAAGAGTCTCTATTGAATCACTATAAGCCTTAGAAGTATTTGGATCACCAATTCCATCAATCATAAGAAAGTTCATCATTGGGACTTTCACAATTTCAATCTCTTTCGAGGAAGGATTGTACAAATTCTTAAACTCTTTCTTCAAGTCAACTTTTTTCACGTCATACCTCCTTTCTATTGATATATTCTTTTAAGCACTCTTAAAGCATTAAGAGTTACCCATTTATTTGGTTCACCCACCTTACCAAAAGATGCATGCATTCTACCTCCGGGAGTTTTATCAAGATTCCATTGTCCATACTCAGTTTGTTTTTTAAAGAGAATATTAGCTGCACCCTGAATCCGCTCATCGCGTGCATAACCAAGTTTTGTAAGAACAAGAAGTCCCCTCAAAATATCATACCAGAATATGGGAAAATTAAAATTCAACCAGTAAGGGTTAATTACCTCAAAATTATGATGATCAGCTTTATAGAGGCGGTGCATAAGAAAAAATTCGGCACCTTTTTCAATACATTTCTTCATTTCATCGGTTCTTTGATTCTCGGGAATTTCCGAAAGGGCATCGAGCGGTGCAATTGTTCCTACAAAACACGAGTGTTTGTCTTTTATATGTGCACGCCAGTAGGGACAAAGCCACCCACCATCACTATTCTGGACCCTAATAAGCCATTGAATTGCTTTTTTAATCCTGAAGTCTTCTTTATAACCAAGCCTTAAAAAAGATGCTATAAGATTTCCTGTTAGACACGTCAATTCATTCTCTTTAATAATCCCTTTCGACCAATTATTAAATGGAGGTACGGGTTTTCCTTTTTCTTCCTGCCTCTTTCTCCACCAGAGATATTCCCTCGCTACTCCTTCCTCTTTGAATATGGTAAATCCGCCGTCTTCATGCTGGAATTTGAAGATAAATTCGCAGGCTTTCCTTACTTTCTCATTTTCTTTTGAAAGGCCGAGCTATGATAAAATCATAATCTGCCAGTAAGTGGATTTATATTTCGGAATATAAGGAGTATTAGAATTTTCCCAGTAACCTTCCTCCCTTTGCTTTGAGAAAATCCTCTTAACAGAAGTATATTCGGAAATTGCACTTTTTGCCTCTATAACATCTGATTCGTTTTCATCTTTTTCAAGAAGTTGTGTTAAAGTAAGATATCTGACAGATGGATTATTTTTTTCAAGCAGCCAATCTGTTGGGTCTTTATTCAACAGAAATCTCCAACCATTCACTTTTGCCTCTTAACAACCTCTTAGAGGTGCCTATCATTTACCAGCTTAAGTAATGCTTAGTTTTTTCAGATGCTTTGTTCCAGTTTTCAGTTTCCTTCTTGAAAATTTCTTCAATGCTTTCTATTTCAAGCTTAATACCAATTTTCTCGCACAATTCGATTAGTTCCTCTCTTACATTTCTTAAATTTTTTACTGTCTTTAGAGGACCAAGAAATGGTTTTTTAATAGTACTAAAAAATTTCGCTTCTGGAACAAGATCATTTTCAAGATAATAGAAAAGCCATTTTGGTAGATAAGGGTGAAATTTTTTATTTTTAGCATAGATCCATAGAATTATATTTTTAGACGCTCTAATTAAAGTGTCGGCAAGATTTATTGAACTGCCCCTCTTTTCCCATGTTTCGAAATAGTATATAAGGTGAGCCTCTACTCCTTTTTGATATTTTGACAGGAGTTTTTTCTGCTCCCAATCCGGAAAAACTAACTTTTCTTTAAGTAAACTTTTAATTCTTCCCTCTGTATCAAACAGAATTTTGGAATTTTCCCTATCCCACCTTGCATCCTGAGACCAATGTCTTGAGGGAGATTTTTGATTCAATGCATTCTGATACGATTCCACAGGTGTATCTACATCAACCTCTTTGTACCTTAAACCACCAACTGCAATATATTTTGTAATTTCTTCAAATTTCTCGTCATCAACATAAACTATTAGGTCAAGATCAGAATAATCATCACAGTAACCACGGCCTATTCCACCAGTTGCAAGTATCCCAATAACTCCTTCGATCTCAGAAATCTTTCTAGAGATTACTTTAGCTGCTGCAAAGAATTCATCGTATCTATTTTGGCCCTTGTACTTCAATTTTTTCATATCCCTACCCCTTAAAAATCTTTCCTATACTATTATGGTACAAAAATTAATTTATTTTGAAAACAGACTTGCTGCTTGCTTCATTTTTAAAATCACATCTACTTCGAAAGGGCACCTTTTTATACAGATACCGCACTCTATGCATCTTGAAGCATCTTTAGAAAGGTTTTTATGCTGTGACGAGCCTGTGCGGATTCGTCCAGGATAATAAAAGTTAACCTTTTTCTGATATTCTTTATAGCCAGACTCCCCGGGCGTTTCTATTAATACCCTATCAACCATTTGAATAACACGTCCTATGTCAATTCCTTCCGGGCATGGTAGGCAATGATTGCAATAAACACAATTACCTCTGAGATCTTCCTGGAAGCTTGATATAATTAAACTGAAATCTTTTTCATTAATAGTTGCAGTTAAATATTTCAGATTATTTCCTAATTCCTTCAGGTTTTTTACACCTGTAAGAGCAGTTGAAACAGTTTTCTCTGAGAGTACATAACTTATACATTGAACAGGCGTTAATGGTATTACAGTTTGCTTACTAAAAACCCTTCCACCTGCAAAGGTCTTCATTGCAACAATGCCAACATCATTCCTTAAACATGCTTCTAAAACTTCTTTCCTTCCCGGCATTAGATTCCAGGCAATGTTAATAGGGAACATAAGCACATCGATAAGTCCCTCCTCGATAAATCTCATTACCCCAGAAGTCTTATGGCCACTAATACCTATAAATCTAGCTTTACCATCTTTCACAAATCGGTGCGCGAGTTCCATCAAACCTTCGGGTCTCATGATTCTATCATAAGATTCTACTTCATTGACCATCTGCATCATAAGGATATCAACATAATCCGTATTTAACCTCTTAAGCAAATCATTAAAAAGAATTTCATTTTCCTTCACATCGCGAGTTAAGCGGTACTGACCATTCGATTCTGCACATCCAATATGACCAGCAATCAGTATTTTATCCCTGCATCCTTTAAAAGCGGAACCAAAATTATCACGATATTCAGGAAAGGCAAAGACAATATCAAAATAATTAATGCCATTATCAATTGCTTCATGAACAACAGAAATTACAGTATTTCTCGATTTTTTGTTTAAATACTCAGTACCAAGCCCAATTACGCCTACTTTAAGACCAGTCTTCCCAAGTCTTCGATATTCCACCTTTTTTCTCCTTTATTTTTTTAAACTTTCGGAATATCTTACTCCCTAAATCCCAACATATCATTCTCTACAAGCCAGTCAGCAACTTTATTACAAGTCAAATCTAAATCGTTATTGCTAACATCGAGCTCAAAATTAGACAGAATAGATTGCGATGTTGTTCCTCTGAATTTCTCCTTATCTCAAAATTTCAAGTCTCCAATTTATTATACACAAAGCTCTCTTTCCGCCAACTAAAGATCGTAAAAGATTAACAAGATTAAAAGTTAGATTATAAAAAGTGCATTAAAAGTAGCAGATTTTATAATATTCATCGAAGCGTAGCCAGCTCTATATACATTATACGAAAAGCGATTCTTCTACTATAATAGAACTGGCATGAGAGGATTGAGCTCTTTTTATGGATGTGAATAATCGTGTTTGAGGGATTTTCAAAAGAGACAATAGATTTTTTAAATAATCTCAAGCTAAACAATAGCAAGGGATGGTTTGAAGCTAATAAAGAAGATTATCATAAATATCTCTTGAGACCTTTTTTAGAACTTGCAGAGGATTTGGGTCCATTTATGTTGTCTATCGATCAGCACTTCAATGTAACCCCTAAAAAAATAATCTCAAGAATAAACAGAGATATAAGGTTTTCAAGGGATAAATCACCATACCGTTATAACATGTGGATGACTTTCAAGGGAATATACAAAGACTGGAAAACAGAACTCTCTTACTTTTTTGAGATATTCCCGGACTTTTACCACTATGGCATGGGGTTTTACACCATTCCCAGAGAAGCAATAAATAAACTCAGAAAACAAATTATTGAAAAAGATAAAGAGTTTATGCAGATAAATGCTCTTTACAAAAGGCAAAAAATATTTACGATAGCAGGAGAAAAGTACAAAAGAATTCTGGATAACTCATTGCCGGATGATTTACGGGAATGGTATCAAAGAAAAAATATTTATTTTGTGTGCAGGAAAGAAATTGATGACCATTTTTTCAGCAAGGAACTTATGAACGATTTAATGCGCGATTTCAAACTCATAGCCCCCATTTATAATTGCTTTTTATGGTTGAGAGATAAAATGGCTGTATGTGACAATTCAATTAAAAAAGGCGAGAATAAAATATAATATTATATAAAAAGGAGGGAGTCCAATGGAATTTCAGAAAGGGAGAAGGTTAGCGATATTTGGAGCATTACTTTTAGCTTTTAATACTATAGGCAGTATTATTTTAAATTATCTAATAAGAGGATTTGAAATAGCCCTTAGTGAAGCAGTATCAAAATCAAGGACAGTTATTTTAAGTTTAATAGATGTTACAGGTTGGCTTTTAATTCTCGTTGGCGTGAAGTATATCACAGAAGAAATAAAAAGAAGAGAAATTTATAAAAATTTACTTTTAGCATTTATAATATATACAATAGGTGCTGCAATTTCTATTGTATTCACGGGTTTTACAGCTAGATCTGGTAGTAGTTTAACACTACTGTCTATACTAATCCCTTACGCATCTATTTTATATTTAATACTTTATCTTATTTCTCATGGAGTCCTCATCCCATTTTTATTCGTAAGACTTGGAACAACGCTCAATTCAATTACTTTAAAAATTGCAGGAATTTTCCTTTTTATTTCAGTAATTCTTCCATTATTGGCAGGTTACATATTCGCCACTCTATATAGACTATCAGACACATGGGTAGTACAATTGTTAACAATCTTTATCCAATTAATTATTATAACAGCTTACATCCTTTTCCTCTTAGGTTTTGCTTTCTTAAAAATGCCTGTCTCAACAGGATCTGAAAACATATCGCAAGAATAAACAAGGTTTCGGCTTTTTTTACCCGGCACCGCCACCTGAGCCACCTCCTCCTCCACCACCT
>Ga0209182_10000513_pt1 | contig 10545 bp, 9 predicted proteins | sample LakBais05cmmetaG_FD_185474 | JGI IMG/M metagenome (GOLD analysis project Ga0209182, IMG submission 185474) | Lake sediment microbial communities from Lake Baikal, Russia to study Microbial Dark Matter (Phase II) - Lake Baikal sediment 0-5 cm... | ecosystem: Environmental > Aquatic > Freshwater >...
CACGAGGTAGGTGGGCACCCAGGCCGCCAGCCCTCCGACCGCAAAGGTCATGGCCGTCATCGCCAGGCAGTTCAGCAGATAGCTTCGCGTCGTGAGGAGTCTCAGGTAGTCCGCCCAGCGCGGCGCACCGGGCTGCGCGGCAGTCTCGCCGCCGCCGCGCGGCACGTCGGGTCGCCGGCCCACGCGCCAGGCGAGCCAGACCCCGGGAACCCCTACCACAAAGAAGGCGGCGCGCCACCCGAAGGCCCGCTCCAACACACCCCCCAGCAGATACCCGAGGGCGCTTCCCACCGGGATGGCCATGGAAAAGAGCGCGAGCACTCGGCCCCGGCGGGCCGGCTCGTAGGCGTCCGAGAGCATGGCCGGCGCCACCGAGCCATAGCTCGCCTCCCCGACGCCGACGAGGGCCCGACCGAGCAGGAGCTGGCCGTAGCTTCCGATCAAGCCGGAGAAGGCAGTGGCCGCGCTCCACAGCCCCACCCCCAGCCCCATCAGTCGCGGGCGGGAGCCGCGATCCGCCAGCAGGCCGAAGATCGGGGCCGTCAAGAGGTAGACCCACATGAAGCCCGAGGCCAGGAGGCCGAGCTGGGTGTCCGTGAGGAGCAGCTCCGCCTGCACGGCCGGAAACACGGCGTACAGGATCTGTCGGTCGATGTAGTTGAAGAGATTCACACCGAAGAGCAACAGGAGCAACCCGGTCTCGGACCTCACCGACCCCCCCCTTGCGCCGCCACGGGCGCCGACGGCCGGCCTGCGCCCTGTTCGCCGCGACTCCCCATGACGTAGAGGAGGGTCGCGGCACCGGACACCAAGGCCGACGCAAGATAGAGTGCCCGCATGCCCATCGGCTCGTACAAGAGTCCGCCCAGCAGGCTGCCGACGAGTCCTCCAAGGCCGAACGTGACGGAGGCGAACACGCCCTGCGCCGTGGTCCGCAGACCATCGGGGACCAGGCCTTCCACACTCTGAACCGCAGCCAGATAGAGCACCCCGAAGGTGAACGCGTGCGTGAGCTGGGTGGCCAGGAGGATGACGGGGCCGTTAGCGATGCTGGACAGCAGCCATCGGATCGGATGGGCGGCCAACGCCACGATCAGCCAGGTGCGCGGCTTGGCTCGGCCGCACAGGCGGGGCCAGAGGAGCATCACGAGAAGCTCGCTCAGCGCCGCCAGCGCCCAGGCGGTCCCGGCGAACGCGCGGGAGAGTCCCAGCCGTTCCAGGTGAATAGTGTAGAAGGTCGCGTAGGGTCCGTAGCTCATCCAGGCCAAGGCCGTCGCCGTCAGCAGGATCAGGAAGCGCCGATCGCGCAGGATCTCCAGGATCTCCCGTACCCCGACCGGGGCCAGCAGAACTCGCTCTCGGCTCTTCCCGGCCCACGCCACCGCGCCGCACGCCGCAAGAGCCAGGGAGCCCCCGTACATCCCGGCTCGCAGACCGACCCGATCCATGACGGCACCCGCCCCCACCGCGGCGACGATGTACCCGATCGTCCCCCACAGCCGGATGGCCGCGTACCCTTGCGGGCGACCCTTCAGGGCGCGAAAGGTCATGCTGTTGGCGAAGGGGATCAGCGGCGTCCGGAAGGCCGCCAGACAGAAGACGGCGGCCGCGGCCGCGACAAACCGCTGGGCGTTGGGGAGCAAGAGCGCCGCGGCCGCCGAGAGCCAGGTGGTCCAGAGAAAGATGCGCTCGCCCCGGCGGGTCGCATCCGCGTAGGCCGTCCAGAGAAACGGCGCCACGGCGGCCACCCCCGGCATGATGGAGTTGAGCAGGCCCATCTCGGCCGGCAGCAGGCCGAACTCCCGCCACAGAGGAGTCAGGTAGGGCTCGAAGACACCGACGGCGACGAAGTACCAGAAGTAATAGGCGGCGAGATACCGGGTGTTGTTCAGTCAAGCCTCCAGTGAAGACGCCATTCACATGATCGGTCCGGGGTAGACACGCGGAACCTCCACCGCCTCGCACGAGACGGCGGCGACCCCAGGGACTTGCCGTGCCACGTTGGCCGCGGCATCCATCATGGTCGGGCTGAAGACGACCCCCTTCAGCGCCACCTGACCGCTCTGCGCGAAGACCTCGACGTTGATGTTCTTGGTGAGCGGATCCGTGGCGATGGCCGCCCGCACTTGCGCCCCCAGGCTGAGATCCTTGACCCGCTGCACCGACTCGGGGACGGACTGGAACCGCGGATGCCGGGCCGCGGCCGCCAGCAGATCGGTGTAGAACTGCCAGGCGTTCGCCTCGGTGTTGATCACCAGGTCGTAGTTCTCGGGCAGGGTCCAGTCCAACCCGAACAGGTAATCGATGCGCCCCGCCATCTCCCGGTCATAGTTCCGGACCTTGACCATGGCAGCCTTGTGGATCAACTTCTCCCGCTCCATAACCCGGCGGACCCGCACCTCGAATGGGGCCATGATGCGCACCCTGAGGGCGTGGCTCACGTCCCGCAGGAAAAAGGGTCCGCCCCGCCCGGCCGTGACCAGGCTCCCCTTCTCGGCAAAGCTGTAGTAGGCCGCCTCGATGAAGGTGAGATACCGGCGCTTCTCCTCGTCGAAGCGCTCCCAGAGGGACAGATGTCGATCCGCCACATCGGTGATCTTCTCCTCCGGCACGGCGTGCTCACGGGCGGCGAGCAGCAGGATCTCCCGATCCACGTAGGCGAACCCCAGCGCCTTCGCCACGGCCGCCGCCACCTCGTACCCTCCGCTCCCCATCTCGCGCGAAATCGCTACGATCGTCATGGCCGACCTCACCAGGGACGCCCAAGACCCCAAGCGTCCGACGGAAAGAGAACCCCACGCCCTACCCTATCTGTTCCGTTCTCGCTCGACTAGCCCCAATACCGTTCATTCAAGGCTTAACCGTTCGCCCTGAGCTTGTCGAAGGGTGGGCGGTTAAGCCATTCATGCTTCGACAAGCTCATGCTTCGACAAGCTCAGCAAGAACGGCTTGAGTGAACCGTATTGGACCTAGTCTGCCTCGAGCGGGACGTCCAACTGCCCGACCCATCCGCGAAGAACACGACCGGCACGGGGTCCCGTCGCCCGAGCACACAGCCGTCGCCGCTCAGGACCGCGCGCCTCCAGCCGCACCCGGAGGTGATCCCGCGGCAAGCAGCCCGCCGCGCGTTCCGCCCATTCCACCAGAACGACGTAGCGCGCACCCATGTACTCGTCCCAGCCGATTCCCGGGACCTCGTCTTCGGATCGGATGCGATACAGGTCGATGTGCGCCAGCGCGCAACCGGTCCTCGCGCGGCTCGAGGCCGCGCCCCCGCAGCACGGATACTCGTTGACGAGAGTGAAGCTGGGGCTGTGAACATCCTCCGCGACACACCCCAGGCCCGTCGCCACGCCGCGCACCAGCAGGGTCTTGCCGCTCCCCAGCTCCCCGAAGAGAGCCACGAGGTCCCCCGGCCGAAGCAGGCGGCCCAACGCTTCCCCCATGGAGAGACTCGCTGCGGGTGACGGCGACTCCCACGCCAGCTCGCATTCGTTCAGGCTCAAGACGGTCATGCCAACGACCCCGAATTGCCGATCCCCCGACTCCCCCGGTCGGCAACCGCACCCGACCCCTTCACCCGCCGGATCGCCTCGGGGACCGACTCCAGGAGGTCGCCGGCCAGCATCGCCTCCTGTCCCAGGCGTCCTGCGGCGAGGTCCCCGGCCAGGCCGTGGAGGTACGCCCCGGCGCGCGCGCTCTCCGCCGGCGCTATCCCCTGGGCGATCAGGCCCGCGATGAGTCCGGTCAGAACGTCCCCCGTCCCCCCGGTGGCCATGCCGGGGTTTCCCGTCGGAACGACGGCCAGCGTCCCATGGGAATCCGCGACCAACGTGCGGGCCATCTTGAGGACCAGGGTCAGGCGGAAACGGGCGGCCGTCTCCCGCACCAGCCGTATCCGATCCGCCAGCATCTCGGACCGCGGAACGCCGAGGAGTCGCGCGTACTCGCCGGGGTGCGGCGTCAAGACCAAGGGGCCGGCGGCTCGACCCAGACTCTCCGGCTCGCCCGCCAGGGCATTGAGCCCGTCCGCATCCACCACCATGGGGAGGCGCAGCCGCGCGAGCAGCGCGCGCACCAGTTGCTGCGTGGCGGGATGGGTGCCCAGACCCGGACCGATGGCGACGGCGGTCTTCCCCTCCGCCAGCCGCAGGAGCGGTTCCAGGGCATCCAGGCCGATCGTGTGCCCATCCGTTTCGGGGAGGGGTTCGGTCATGACCTCGGTGAGCTTCATCTCCAGGATCGGGTTGAGGCTGGCCGGCGCCGCCAGCGTGACCAGCCCCGCGCCGCTGCGCTGGGCCGCCAGGGCCGCGAGAACCGCCGCCCCGGTCTTGCCCACCGATCCGGCAACGACCAGCACATGTCCGAAGCTGCCCTTGTGCGCCGCGGGGTCCCGGGGCGGAAAAGCGGGCGCCACGTCGCCTTGTTCCAGCAGCGCCATATCCGGCGCACCGTCGGGGCCAAGGCTCCCGGGGATGCCGATGTCCACCACCCGGACCAAGCCGGCGTATCCCGCCGCGGGGTAGAGGACGAGGCTGGGTTTGAGGTGGGCAAAGGTCACGGTGAGCGTGGCGCGGATCGAAGGGCCGAGGGGGTCCGGGAGGTCGGCGCCCAGACCGGAGGGAATGTCCACCGCCGCCACAGGCCTTCCCGCCTGGTTGACCAACGTGATGATCTCGGCCAAGAGGCCTCGCGCCGATCCCCGGGCGCCTGTCCCCAGCAGGGCGTCCACCACGAGATCCGCCGAGTGGACCGCGTCTCTGAGCGCCGGAAGCTCGCTCGCCGACACGACCTCCACGGGTGGGATGCCCAGCTTCTCCAGGATCTCCAGGTTGACGCGGGCGTCCCCCTGGACCTCGTCTCGCCGGGCCGCGAGGAACGTGCGCACCGAGATCCCCCGACCGTGGAGCCGCCGCGCAACGACGAAGCCGTCCCCGCCGTTGTTCCCCCGCCCGCATAAGACCACGACCCGCGATCGTCCCACGCCGGGAAACGCCGCCAGGATCTCCCGGACGGTCTCGGCCCCGGCGTTCTCCATCAGCAACAACGAGGGGATCCCGGCCAGGGCGACGGCCCGCCGGTCCAGCTCCTGCATCTCTGCCGCGCTCGCTACGCGTATCATCGCGCCTCGCCTTAATCGGTGGCGATCACCACCGCCAGGGCGTACTCCCCGTCGTGCGACAGGCTGACCAGCGTCTGGCGGATCCCCAGCGCCTCCGCCCGGGCGCGCGCCCCGCCGGCGAGGACCAGAGACGGCGGGGTGCCGTCTTTCGACCACACCTCCACGTCCAGCCACTGGACGCCAAGGCCCCACCCGCTGCCCAGGGCCTTCATGGCCGCCTCCTTGGCCGCCACGCGGGCCGCCAGATGGATCGCCGGCCGCGCACGCCCGAGGCATTCGGCCTGCTCTGCCGCGGTGAACACCCGGGAGAGGAACCGCTCCCGGTGGCGCGCGAGCAGGTTCTCCACCCGAGGAATCGCCACCAAGTCCGTACCGAGGCCGCGAATCATCGGGCCGCGCCGCCGGAGAGTGCGTTCCGCAGCTCCCGGACCGCCTCGCCCGTCCCGACGAGGGCGGCGCGGGCGATCAGGGCGTGCCCCACGTCCACCGATCCGATCTCCGAGATGGCCGCCACGACCCCCACGCTCTGGTAGCCGAGGCCGCCCCCCGCCTGAACGACCAACCCGAGCCGGTGCCCCACCTTGGCCGCATTCGTCAGCGCCTCGAATTCCGCCGCCCGACTCGCATCGTCGCTGGCCCAACAGAACCGTCCCGCATGGAGCAACACCCCCCCGGCGCCGGCGCGGTGGGCCGCCTTCACCTGGTTCGGCAACGGGTCCACCAGGACCGCCGCGAGGATGCCGATCCCCTTGAGGGCGTCGAGGAACGGCACAAGCTCTTGCCGGCGATCCTCCACGTCCAACCCGCGCTCCACGCCCAGCCCCTCGCGCTCACCGGGGATCAGTGTCACGATGTCGGGCCGGACGGCCAGCGCCAGCTTGAGACACTCGTCCTGGGGAGGCATCCGAAGGATGAGCATCGTCCGGACCACCTCGCGCAGGAGCCGGACGTCCCGGTCCTGTACCCCGCCGCGCTCGCGCCCGCAGGTGAGGCGAATCCCGTCGGCTCCGGCCAGCTCGGCCAGGGCAGCCGCCACGACCGGGTCCGGATCTCGCCCCCCCCCGGCCGACCGCAGCGTGGCAAGGTGATCCAGACCCGCAAAGAGCGTTGTCATCGCATCATCCCACCTGGTTTTTGCGCTAAGCGCACAAAAACCAGAATTGAAAGGCATCGGGGAACCCCTGTGGGATTGGCTGGGAGTCAACAAATTCTTGGTCACCAGTTTGGTTTTTGCGCGCCCACCGCGCAAAAACCAGGTCCCACAGTCTGCCGCATGCCCCGTAGCCCAATACCCATCAGCTCTCAGCTCTCAACTCTCGGCTCTCAGCTCTCGGCTCTCAGCTCTCGGCTCTCGACTCGCGGGCACGCCCTCACCCCAACGCCCCCTGGATGGCCGAGGCGATCCGGTCCGCCAGCACGCGGATCCGCGCCTCGTCCGGCCCCTCGATCATCACGCGCGCCAGCGGCTCGGTCCCGGAGAAACGCACCAGCACCCGCCCGTTTCCTGCCAGGGCGGTCTCCACGCTCCGGATCTCCGCCTGGACCGCGGGCAGGGCGGTCAGCTCCTCCCTGCGACGGACCCGGACATTCTGGAGCACCTGGGGAAAGCGGGGCATGCACGCCGCCAGCTCGGACAGCACCTTGCCGGACCGCACCATCGTCGCCAGCACCTGAAGCGCCGTCACGAGCCCGTCCCCCGTGCTGTTGTACTCGGTAAAGATGACGTGCCCGGATTGCTCCCCGCCCAGCGGGTGACTGCACCGCAGCATCTCCTCGAGGACGTACCGGTCCCCCACCGCCGTCCGCACGAGGCCGATCCCGGCCTCCCGCAGCGCCACCTCGAGCCCCAGATTGCTCATGACCGTGGCGACGACCGTGCGTCCCGGAAGCCGCCCCTGCGCCGCCATGTCCAAGGCGCACATCGCCATGATCTGGTCGCCGTCCACCAGCCCGCCGCGCTCGTCCACCGCCAGGACCCGATCCCCGTCCCCGTCGTGGGCAAATCCGACCTGGGCCCGTTCCGCCACCACCGCCCGCAGGAGACCCTCCGGGTGGAGCGATCCGCAGCCCGCGTTGATGTTGAGACCATCCGGGGACACGTTCAGCGCGACCACCTCCGCCCCGAGTTCGCGCAGGACCGTGGGCGAGACCCGGTAGGACGCGCCATGCGCGCAGTCCACCACGATCTTGAGCCCCCGCAGGGTCATCCCCTTGGGGAAGGAGTTCTTGGCACATTCGATGTAGCGCCCGCCCGCGTCACCGACCCGATACGCCTTCCCGATCTCGCTGGCCGGCGGGCGGATCTGGTCGATCCTCCCGCTGAAGATCAGCTCCTCGATCTCGGCCTCCGTCTCGTCCGGCAACTTGAACCCGTCACCCGAAAAGAACTTGATCCCGTTGTCCTCGAAGGAGTTGTGGGAGGCGGAGATCACCACTCCCGCGTCGGCGCGAAGACTCCTGGTGATGAAGGCGATGCCGGGCGTGGGCAGCGGCCCCACCAGCGCAACGTCCACCCCCATGGAGGTGATCCCCGCGGTGAGCGCGGTCTCCAGCATGTACCCGGTCAGACGGGTGTCCTTCCCGATCACGATGCAACGCCGGTCCCCGGGGGCCTTGAACCGATGCGCCACGGCGCGCCCCAACCTGACCACCGTCTCGGGGGTCATGGGCTCCTGGTTGGCCACTCCGCGCATACCGTCCGTTCCGAACAAGCGTGGCATGCAGTTTCCTCCGCTAAGCCGTTGTCAAAGAATAACTTGACCGGAGAAATTTCGGGAACGGCATAAGGAGCCGTAACGAAATTCCAATGAATGGACAAGATATTTCGTAACGGCTCCTAACGCGCCTTCGATTCGCCGACCGAGACCGCGCTCACGATCTCTTGGCGCCGATCTCGACCTCGACGATGATGGGCGCCCCGTCCTGGATGCGAATCAGGCGTCCGACCGGCTCCAGCAGGACCTGGGCGGAGAAGGACGCCATCTGACCGCTCAGGTTGACCGGCAAGGTCCGGACCTGGGTCAGCCGCCGGATCTCGCTCGTCGGGCCGCTCATCCGAACCCGCGCCGGGACCGAGATCACCCGCCGCACTACGAACCCAGCCGCGGGCACCCCTTCGACGCGGGGACTCACCTCGATATCCCGCTCCGACAGAGCCTCCAACACCACGCGGATCCGGTGCGGGGCGACGTCCATCACCTGAATCCCGCGCGGCACCCGGACCATGTCTTCCCGGATCGGAATGAAGTTCTCCCCCTCGGCGAGCTTGCCGGGGGGCTCACTGACGGTGACCTCGCGCGGCGCCAGCGAGGTCACCAGGGTCTTTGGGCCGCGCAGGTGCACCTCCAGGGTCTCGGGGACGTCGTTTACAAGCATCAGGGCGGGAGGAAAATTGAGCGTCAGCGGGACGTTCACCGTCACGTCCACCTTCTGCTCCCCGAGGACCACGACCCACAGGAAGGTCGCCAGGAACACGGAGAGGAGCTTGAGTCCAAGGTTATGCAGTACCCATTTCCGCATGCCCGTCCCGTTTGGCCGTGGCCCAGCCGAAGCGCCGCGGCGGCCGCAGCAGTCGAATCAGCCGCTGGCGCAGCGCAGCGCCGTCCAGATTGCGGGTGATCTCCCCGCCCACCGCGAGGGAGATGGTCCCGATCTCTTCCGACACGACGATCGCAATCGCGTCCCCCTCCTCGGTCGCGCCCACGGCGGCCCGGTGCCGCGTTCCCAGATCGCGCGGCAGATCCGGATTGATGCTGAGCGGGAGAAGGCACGCCGCCGCCACGATCCGATCCTGGCTGAGGATCACCGCGCCGTCGTGCAAAGGGGAGTACGGGTAGAAGATGGACTCCAGGAGGCGCCGCGAGACCACCGCGTCCATCGGCGTCCCCGAATCCACGATGTCCGAGAGCCGGGAGTCGCGCTCCACCACGAGGATCGCCCCCACCTTCTTCGCCGCAAGTGCGGTGATCGCGCGCACGACCTCGTCGATCATGTGGGCCTCCTGGTACCGCCAGAAGGCCCGGAGCAGGCTTCCTCGTCGCCCCATGCTGGCCAGGGCGCGACGCAGTTCCGGCTGGAAGAGGATAATCACGAGGAGCAGCCACACGGCCAGGAGGTTGGAGAGGGCCCAGTTGACCGTCACCAGGCCGATGCGAAGCGAGACCCACGAGGCCATATAGAGCAGCGCCAGACCGAGCAGCATCTGAAACGCCCGGGTCCCCCGCAGCGCCAGGATGATCTGGTAGATCGCCACCGCCACGATGAGGATATCCATGGCGTCGATCCAGCGGAACTGCTGGAACAGATCAACCATCCCTATCCTTAGTCGTCCGCGTGCATCCCGCGTGAGGGTCCATCCTGAAAAGGCGCGCCGCGGGAACCACCGAAGGCTGTCAGGCTGCAGCGGCAGGCGTCGGGGATACGGCCCCCTTCATGATGGCATCGATTTGTGCCCCGTCCAGCACCTCTCGCTCCAGGAGGGCCTCCGCGACGTGGCGCAGGGCCTCAAACTGCCCCCGCACGAGATCCTTGGCGCGCTCGTAATTCGACATCACGATGCCGCGCACCTCACGGTCGATCTCCATCGCGGTGTGCTCGCTGTAATCCTGATGCTGGGCGATCTCGCGACCGAGAAAGATCATCTCCTCGCGCTTGCCGAACTGGAGGGGGCCCATTGTCTCGCTCATCCCCCATTCGCACACCATCTTGCGGGCCAACTCGGTGGCGCGCTCGATGTCGTTCATGGCCCCCGTCGTCACCTCGGCCGGCCCGAACACGATCTCTTCTGCGATCCGGCCCCCGTAGAGAATGGCGATGTCGTTCAGGAGAAACTCCTTGGAGTAGTTGTGCTTGTCCTCGGTCGGCAACTGCTGGGTCACGCCCAGCGCCCGGCCCCGGGGGATGATGGTCACCTTGTGGATCGGGTCGGTCCCCGGCAGGAGCTTCGCCACCAGGGCGTGGCCGGCCTCGTGGTAGGCAGTGATCCGCCGTTCCTTGGCGCTGACCACCAGGCTCTTCCGCTCCACCCCCATCAGGACCTTGTCCTTGGCGCTCTCGAAGTCCGCCATCTCGACGAGCTTCTTGTTGGCGCGCGCCGCCAGGAGCGCCCCCTCGTTCACCATGTTCGCCAGGTCCGCCCCGGAAAATCCCGGCGTCCCGCGGGCCAGGACCTGGAGATCCACGTCGGGGCCGACGGGAATCTTGCGCGTGTGGACCTTCAGGATCCCCTCGCGGCCCCTCACGTCCGGCCGGGCCACCACGACCTGGCGGTCGAACCGTCCCGGCCGGAGCAGCGCCGGGTCCAGAACGTCCGGCCGATTGGTCGCCGCGATCAGGATCACCCCCTCATTCGACTCGAAGCCGTCCATCTCGACCAGGAGCTGGTTCAGCGTCTGCTCCCGCTCGTCGTGCCCGCCCCCCAGGCC